>Ga0075426_10000303_pt1 | contig 33207 bp, 24 predicted proteins | sample SoiMethybrSBSTD5_FD_75304 | JGI IMG/M metagenome (GOLD analysis project Ga0075426, IMG submission 75304) | Bulk soil microbial communities from a Populus tree surrounding site in Tennessee, USA - Soil MetaG P. TD hybrid SBSTD5 | ecosystem: Environmental > Terrestrial > Soil > Tree plantation... | reverse complement strand
TGATGGTCCTGGAGTCGATCGGAAGGACGAGCTCCGTGTTCTGGGCGCTGGCGGAGGGGGCGGCGCGGATGGTGACGGTGAAGTCGATCGCGTCGCCACAGTCGGGGGCGCCGGAGTGGTTGATGTCGACCCAAGTCCCGTCGATGGCCGCGATGGTGAAGGAGGTGGACTGGGCGCCTGCCAGGCTCGGGAGGAGCCCCAGGAGAGCGAGAAAGACTACAGTAGTCGTAATACGACGGAAACGCGTGCTTGTGACGTTCATGGGTGTCGAAGCCTCCGTAGTCAGAAAAGAGGAATCAGGGGGTGAGTCGGGAAAGGACGAGCTGCCAGATCTCAGGCTGGCTCTTGGGGACAGGTCCCATGCCGAGAGCCTCGAAGAGGCGAGCGAGCTGGGCGGCCGTGACGGGCGGCAAGGGGATCAGCTTGGCCTTCGGTGGGCGGCCGGTCTTCTTGGCCGGCGCCGGGGAAGAGGAAACAGCCTGCGCGGAGGTGACGGCGGTGCGGGTGATCGGCGCTCCCGCGGTGCGCGCCTTCTCGAGAAGCTCTCGCTTGTCGTCGGAGGGTAGCTGGTCGAAGCGCCGCGCGGTCTCCGGGCTCTGGAGGAGATCTTCGGCCAGGGCCTCGCGAGTGGGACCCGCGAAGTCGAGCATTGCTAGGTGCTGAGAGATCCAGGCTTGCGACTTGCCGAGGAGCTTTGCGGCGCCGGCCTGATTGAGGCCGGGGGTAGAGGAAAGGAGGGCGGCCACGCCCTGGGCGGTCTCCATCGGGCGGAGGCCACTGCGCTGGACATTCTCGATGAGCTGGAGAGCCAGGCGGAGGCCGGGCTCGACCTCGCGGATGATGGCGGGGATCGAGGTGCGGCGGGCACGCAGAGAGGCATGGTAGCGCCTCTCTCCCGTCACGATGACATAGCTGCCGGGGTTGTCGGCGTCGGGGCGAAGAAGGATCGGAGTGAGCACGCCGGTCGATTCGATGGAGAGAGCGAGCTCGTCGAGCTCGGAGGGATCGATCTCCTTCCGCGGCTGGAGAGGATCGGGAGAGATGGCGTCGAGACGGATGTCGTGGACGCTCTCCGTCGCCGCGGCCGGAAAGAGACCTTCGAGCTCTTCGAGGATCGAGACCATCGTCAGGAGGTCCCGAGGAGTGCGCCGCAGAGGTCCTGCCAGGCACGGCGCAGGCTGCGGTCGGCGGCGCGGAAGGCCCAGACGGGGACGCCGCCAGCCAAGGCGTCCTGGACCGCGACGCGGAGAGTGAGATGGGGCTCCAAGATCCGCGGTCCAGAGGGTCCCGCGGTGCGGGCGAGGTCTGCGATGTAGGCCGCCTGCGACTTCGAGCGGCGCTGGTACTTGTTGATGACGATGCTGAAGCCGAGACCGGGGTTGGAGCGCCGGGCCTGCTCGATCGTCGGGAGCGTCAGGGCGAGCCCCTGGACGGCGTAGGCGTTGGGCTCGAACGGGATGACTGCGGTCTGAGCGAGGAGGAGGGGCGCGATCTGCCGTGGTCCGAGTGCCGGCGGCGTGTCGAAGATCACGACGTCGTAGGGGAGACTCGCGAGCGCCGGCCGGAGGCGGACGACGTCGGCGAGCGCCGGCTTGACGTCATCGAGGTGCTGGTGGCCCCAGAGGAGGCCGATCCGGGGATGGCGCGTCGCGATCGGCACGACCTCGGAGAGAGGCTTCTCGAAGAGATCGGAGGCGCCGCCCCGGGTGTGGAGGTAGAAGAGGCCCGCGTCACCCAAGAGCGTCGAGGTGGCGTTGCCCTGCGTGTCCATGTCGACCAGGAGGACCGAACGGGTCTCCGCGGCGCGGAAGGCGAGATGGAGGGCGAGCGTCGTCTTGCCGACGCCGCCCTTCTGACTGATGAGGGCGAGGGCCCGCTGCGTCACGGCCGGGGCTCCAGGCTCTCCGTCGCTTCCACGTTCGGCGGCGCGTAGGGAGCGGAGAAGACGAGGTCGGCCTGGAGCACGATGCTGAAGGCCGTGCCCGGCCGGATTGAGAGGGTCGGTTTGACCTGGAGGTCGCGCCCCAAAAGCTCGGAGGAGAGATGGGCGATCTGCTGCCCTATGGCGCCGGCGGCGACCTCGCCGGCGGTCGGCGGATGGTAGGTGTTGCTGTAGGCGGAGGTGGGCTGGGAGAGCTGGGCGCCGGCGCCCAGGATCGAGAGGAGAAGGGTCGTGGTGAAGGCGCGGGCGAGATGGCGGTCGGTCTTGTCGGCAAGGCCGGTTGCGCCGTGGACGTCGGCGGCGGCCGAGACGGGGATCTCGAAGTAGCGGCCGTCCGGGAGGATGAGCCGGTGCCAGGAGACGAGGAGCCGGGAGTCGCCTCCCGAGAGACTGGAGTCGTACTCGCCCAAGGCGCGGGTGCCGGGCGGGAGGATCAGGTGGCGCCCGGTCGGTGAGTCGTAGACCGGGCTCCGCAGAGTGGCGGTCGCGATGCCGGGGAGGTCCGAGCGGAGCTCTGAGGTCAGGACGGCAGGTAGGATGGTCCCCTCGTAGAGGACGTAGGGGGAGAGCGGGCTCTCCGGCTGGACGATGCGCGGCGCGGCGGCCGGGCGGGAGCGAGCGAGGAAGCTCTGGGCGGAATCGGCGGCGGCCGGCTCGGCGGTGCGCCGAGGCGCTTCCAAAGCTGTGGAGTCCCCCGGTAGGTGGCGCTCGAGGAGGCTGGCGAGGCGGTCCGTGGGGCCGGCGGCCGGCCCATCGGCGGGAGGCTCGAACGACTGTGCGCGGGAGGCGTGCGCCCCTGGAGCAATGAGAGGCGGCGCGGTGAGGGCCTCCTCATAGCGGGTCACGGCGGGAGAGACTTGCACCGGGCGGGGAGCCTCCGCCATGTATCTGACGGGAGCGGCGGGCGGACGCGGGCCGAGAGACGGAGAAGCGGGGCCTTGGTGCGAAGACGAGAGCGCGGACAGCGCCTGTTCGTCGGTCCCCGCGTCAGGTTCGAGAGCGCGGACGGGATCGAACGGCGCCGGGCGTTTCGGTGCCGCGAGCTTCTTCTGCATCTCCTGGGCGACGCGGACCCGCTCAGCCAAGCTCGCGAGCGAGTCGAGGTTGGGCGCGGCATCCTGGGTCTGCGGCGGGGCGGGCGGCCGGGTCTGGGGATGGCGGCTCGTGACCGTGAAGGTCACCACCCAGATGATGATGAGCCCCAGGATCGCGGCCGCATAGAGAAGGCGAGAGTTGACGCGGGTGATCGGCGGAAGCGCTGGCCGTGCGGGGTCGGGCACCGGCGGCCGGGGCTCGGCGGGGGCAGGGGGGTTCAGGTCCTCGGTGGGCGTCATGGGAGTCTCCCCCTCAGCGGGCCTTCACGCGTTCGATGGTCGTGGTCATCTCGCGGCGGGCGACGCGGACGACCAGTCGGGCGGAGTCGAACAGGTGGTCGACGACGATCCAGCGCGAGTCGGGGCTGAAGCGGTAGTTGAGGGGCGCCGTCGAGCGGTCGGGGAGGACCTCGAAGAGAGCGGGAGCCTCGTGGGAGCTCAACTGGATGTAGACGTGGGCGCCGTCGTCCAGGACGCGGAGCGGCGCGAAGCGTCCGGCGCTCACCCGGTAGCGGTAGCTCCAGCAGGTGGGATCGGCGCAGCCAGCCGGCGCTGGTGCCGGAGGCGCCGCGGCGCGGGGCTCCAGGCCGGTCAAGAGGTGCTGAAGCGTGGCCGCGGGGTAGGAGAACGAGACCAGCCGGTCGTAGTGGAAGGTCTTCGCGTGGGCGACCGGCTCCGAAGGGCTGACCAGGTGGAAGTGGTAGGTGCGCCGGTTGGTGGCGACGATCAGATTGGTCGCGAGGTCGTAGCGCTGGGGCTTCAAGATCACGTGCGGGGTCTCGCGCGGTCCGGCGGTGAAGCTCGTGACGAACCAGTCCTTGGAGTCGCCAGTCGCGAAGTCGCTGATCACCTCGCCGGTCTCGAGCGCGATGTCACAGACGAGGAGCGGGGCACAGACGACGCGCAGGCCGCGGTCCTCGTCGAAGACGTAGGTGGAACGGGCGCCGGGGGCGTCGGCCACGAGGGACCCGCCGGCGGGAGGGGCGGGAACCGGGAGGTCGGACGATGCCGCGGTCGCGACCGGCGCAAGGAGCGCGGTGTCAGCGGGGAGCGTGGTGACCGCCGGCGGCGCCGGCGTCGCAAGGAGGAGGAAAAGAGGCAAAAGAAGGGCGGGTGCATTCATGGCGCGGTCTCCTGAGCGTTGGTGGGCGTCTGTGACCAGTCGATGTGGGTCACGTAGAGCCCGAGGGGGTTGATGAGGGAAACGTCGGTCGTCTTGGGGGGCCGGAGCTGGGTCTGGAGCGTGCCCTGGAACCAGGCGCGGCCGGTTTTCCGGCCGTCGAGGCTGTAGTGGTCCTCGATCCACTGGACCTGCCACGCCGTGTCGTCGCGGCCGAGGCGGAGGACGGAGGTGACCTGGGCGGTCACCGTTTCGTTGCCGCCGAACGGGTTGTGCTCGCGGAAGTAGCTTCCGATCCAGGAGGCGGCCGGCTCGGCGAGGAAGGCGTAGGCCACCTGGAGGGAGGCCCGTTGCGAGACGGGGTCGGGATGGAGGGTGCGGAGATTCCGGATGACGAGGGAGAGCTGGTAGCGGTAGAGGCGCTCGTCGAGCCGGCGGAGCTCCGTGGCGGGACCGAAGGCGACCGCCTGGCCGAGCTTGTCGACCTCGACGACGTAGGGGACGACCTTGCTCTGGTTGGCGAGCCAGAAGAGGCCGGCGGTGACGAGACCGTTGACCAGGAGGAGGACGAACGTCGCGGTCTTCCAGCTGGCGATCGCCCGGGCCTGCCGGGCATAGCGGTCGTCCCACTCGTACTGGGCGCGCTGGTAGGGCGAGGCGTCCGCCGGGAGGGCGTCCGCGGGGTGGGAGCGGCGGCGGAGACGTTCGAGGAGGCGCACGGCTCTCGCGGGGTCTCTAGTTGTCGCCCACGCGGGGCGAGAAATGAAGGGTCAGGGTGGGCCGGATCATCGCCCGCGCGAGCCGCGGGACGTTCCAGAGGAGAAGCGTCAGGCAGAGAAGCTCGCCGCAGAAGCCGATGTAGGCGATCGGGGAGATGAAGAAATCCGAGGACTGGGCTTGCTGGGTCCACGCCGCGAGGAAGTTCTTGAGGATCCCTCCGACGAGCATGAGGAGGAGAAGGCGGAGCCCGAGCGTGAAGGTGTGGGCGAAGACCCCCTCGGTGAGCGAGCTGGTCCAACGGGTCGCCGCAAACGGCAGGAGAAAGACGGCGCAGGGGATGACGAGGTAGGACTCGATGAGCGTCAGGAGGATGATCGCGGCCATCAAGCCGAAGAGGGCCACCGTGCCGAAGCTCGCGACGACGAGGACGTCGATGGAGAAGGGATCGAGGAGGACCACGAGGCCGTTGGCGCGGGTCATGAAGCTGGCGGCGAGCTGGCAGCCGACGGCGAGATAGGTCGACGGGCGGAGCGCGTCGATCCCGGTCGCCAGGGTGCCGGCTTTCTGAAAAGAGCTGAGGATGAGCGGGATGATCGCCGGCGAGAAGTAGAGGACGTAATAGGCGAACGAGAGGGCGACGATCTTCCGGATGAGGAGGTCGAAGAGGCCTTCGAGGGACGAGGAGCTGCCCACGAGGTGGCGGAAGATCGACCAGGCGAGCTCGATCGACGCCAACGTGAAGAACGTCGCCAGGGCGGCCGGGTAGAGGTTGAACACCCAGGAGTAGGTCGCCGCCTCGAAGGCGTCGAGGATGTCGTTGAGCGTCCCGAGGTCGAAAAAGAGGTGCGGTGTGGCGAGCATGGATCGCCTTGTCTAGAAGCTGATCGTCCACGGCCAGTCACGGGGGACGCCGGTGTAGCCGGGCATGGCCTCGAAGTCGGAGGGGGGCTGGGGAGCGTTCTGGTCGACCCAGGTGTTGCGCGCCAGGTCGGCGGTCGCGGCGCGTTGGAGCTGCTCGGCGCCCAAGACGGTGATGGCGTTGGCGGCCAGGAGATTGGCCTGCATCGAGCGCGAGGTCTCGGTGGCTTCGAAGTCGAGGAACATGCTGTGCATCTCGAGCTGCTTCTGGGGCGTGTCGGCGCTGTCGGCGCGGGCCCGGAGGAGAGCGAGCGACGCCTCGCTCGCGTCGTTGAGCTCGGCCACCTGGTGGAGCCCGAGCTCGATCTGGCGGAGCGTCGCGAAAGTGCGGCGCACGCGGGCCTCCTGGTCGACCGGCCAGGACTGGAGGGGCGGGAAGTAGCCGGGGAAGGTGGCGTCCCAGGTGCTCTGCACCTGGGAGTAGAGGTAGCCCAGGCTCTCGGCGGAGTTGAAGAGGACCTGGAGATTGCCGAAGAGGCCCTGGAGAGAGGCCCAGTCACCGCCGCGCTTGAAGCGTTCGAGGGTCCTGAGCGCGATCTCGATCTGCTGCGCCTGGCGCCTGAGCTGCTCGATCTGGTTGGCGATCTGCTGGTAGCGCTGGTAGTAGGACAGAAACCAGTTGACGTAGTCGAAGACGGGGACGGTGTAGGCGTGGGCCGGCGCGGGGAGGAGGACTCCCAGCAGAGTGGCGGCGATCAGTGCGATGAGAAGGGGGGTGCGGACGGCTTTCATGGCAGGGTCTCCTGGAGTTGGGAGAGGCGTTGTGCGGCCTGCGACAGGCCGCGGGACTTGAGCCACTCGGCCGGCCAGAGGCGGCCGTGAGCGGCGGCGAGATCGCGGATGCCCCGGAGGTGCTCCTGGGCGCCGACGCCCAGGAACGAGAGGGCCACCGGCCCCAGGTTGAGATCGATCAAGCGGCGGCCATCGGGGGTGACGATGTAGTAGTGGCGCTTGGGAGCGGCCTCGGCGAGGACGCGCAACATGCGCTCGTTGAGTCCGATCGCGGTGTAGAAAGCGGCGGTCCCTTCGGTCGTGGCCTCGGGGTTGGCGAGGAGGATCTTGGTCGGGCAGCTCTCGTAGAGGACCTGGCGGAGCGGGCTCTGGTGGAGGTCGGAGAGCGACTGGGTGACGAAGACGACCGCGGCGTTGAGCTTGCGGAGCTCCCGGAGCCACGCCGCGATCCGCTCGGCGAAGAGCGAGTGGGCGAGAAACGTCCAGGCCTCCTCGAGGACGATGAGCGTCGGCCGGCCGTCGAGGCGCTTTTCGATGCGGCGGAAGAGGTAGAGGAGGAGCGGGATGACCGCCTTGGGGTCGATCCCCATGAGGTTCGACATCTCGAAGACCGTGTAGCGGCTGGTGCGCAGCGCATCGGATTCGCCGTCGAAAAGCCCGGCATAGGGTCCCAAGAGCGTGTAGGGGCGGAGCGCCGTGCGCAGGCGGTTCGACTGCACCTTGGCGAGGAGGAGCGTGAGGGTCCGCGTTGGACTCAGGGAGAGGTTTTCCAGAGCCTTCTGCACCAGCACCCGCTCCTCGGGGACGAGCGCCAGGCCCTGGAGGACAAGGAGCTGCTCCACCCAGGACGTGGCCCAGAGGAGCTCCTGCGGCTCGTCGATCGCGGCGAGGGGATAAAAGGCGAGGCTGTCGGGCGAGTCGCTCGCGATGTCGTAGTGGCTGGCGCCTGCCGCCAAGGCGAGAGCCAGGGACGAGTAGCCCTTGTCGAACGCGAAGACCTGGGCTTCGGGGTAGCGGAAGAACTGCGCCTGGAGGAGCGCGACGAGCGTGCTCTTGCCGGAGCCGGTCGGGCCGACGATCAGCGTGTGGCCGACGTCGCCGCGGTGGAGGTTCAAGCGAAAGGGTGTGGTGCCGGTCGCGGCCCAGACATGCGCCGGGCTCCCGGGCGGGAGGAGCGGGTTGGGGTTCGTCGCCTGGCCCGCCCAGACGCTCGCGGTCCACAGCAGGTGGGCGAAGTTCTGGGAGTGGATGAGCGGCCGGCGGACGTTGTTGGCGCCGTTGCCGGGAAGCGTGCCGAGAAACGCGTCGACGGCGGCGAAGGTCTCGCGGCGGGCGGCGATTCCCCGGTGCCGGATGAGCTTCAGAAGCTCAGCCGCGGACTCGTCGAGCTGGCCGGGATCGGGGGAGAGAAGGACCACGGCCGGCGTCGAGTAGCCATAGGCGACGGCGCCGTGACTCGCCTCGGCGAGAGCCTGGTCGGCGTCGGAGGCCATCGCGAGGGCGTGGCGGTTGACGAACGTGTCGCGCTGGGCGATCGCCGGATTGGGGGGAAAGACAGCCTCCTTGAGGATCTGGAGGATGCTGAGGCGGTTGTTGGCCCAGCGGGTGCGGAAGCGGCCGATGTGGGAGGCGGCCGTCGCGGCGTCGAGAGGGAGGAAGCGGCAGGAGAACCGGAACGGGATGGGAAGCTGGTCGAGGCGATAGAGAAGCGAGGGCGTCGTGGCCGGCGGAAAGCCGGTCAAAGCGAGGATGGCGAGGAAGCTCTCACCGATCCGGGGCTCAAGGCCTCCCACCAAGTTTTCCGAGGCGAGGAGGAAGTCGAGATAGCACGGCGTCGGAGGGACGGCGATCGGATGCCCGTGGCCCGTCAAGCAGGAGTGGAGGTGGCCGAGAAGGGCCTCCGAGGAGAGGCGGCGGATCCCGAAGACCGAGGAAAGGATGCCCTGGAGATCGTCCAGGCGCGTCTCGAACGTGCGGAGGTGGACCCGCCCATCGGCGACGGCCGTGCGCGCGTTGTCGAGGAGGAGGTGCTGCACGAGGCTCTCCCGGTCGTCCGGAGGGAGCCAGGTGAAGACCAGGTAGAGATGCGTCTCGAAGTTGCGGCCCGAGGTCTGGTAGGCGGCGCGGCTCTCCTCGTCGATGAGAGCGGTCACCGGGTCGGGGAACGCGCCGCCGGAGGGGTACGTGGTGCTCGGCGTGCGGATCGCGTCGGCGTGGATCATCCAGTCGTTGCCGAGCCCCGAGAGGGCCTGATTCATCGCCCGCTGGACGGCCGCGATCTCGTTCTCGGTGGCGGAATCGAGGTCGGGCCCCCAGTACTCGAAGCCGGCCAGGAGAGAGCCGTCCTTGTTGGCGACGATCCCCGGAGCAACGAGCGCTCCCCAGGGGAGGAGGTCGGCGACCGACAGGGGATGCTTCCTGTGTTCGCGGAACATGGGAGCGCTCAGGGTCGGCGGTCGAAAGGAGGCCGGTCGAGGGTGGGGGCGTCCGGATGGGCCTGCGCCGGGTAGAACGACTGGAAGCGGAGCGACCGGACGTAGAGATCGAAGCCCTGGGCGTCGCGCCTCGCGGCCTTCTTGAGGAGCGGATGGACGACGAAGAGGAGGAGGGCCGCGAGGGCCACAGTCTGGACATGGAAGCCGATCGCGAGGAGGAGGACGGCGAGGAGGCCCCCTTCGAGGATGGCGAAGCGGCGCTCGACGCCGGCGATCAGGATCGGCGTCACGAGCGACGCATGGACCGGTGCAGAGAGCGGCGTGGGAGCCGCGTCCGGGGCGGGAGTGATCATCAGATGAGGGCTCCCACGATCCCGAGAGCGGTGAGGAACCGGATGATGCCCAGGGCGATCGAGGCCGCGATGATGGCGAGGACGATGCGCTTGCCGCCGGTGGCGAAATCGCCGAAGGCGAGGAGGAGACACCCGACGACGATGGCGAAGATGAGGCCGGTCGTGACGAGCGGACCCTGGAGGTCCTCGGCCAAGGTGTTGAGCGGTCCATCCCAGGGCATGGACCCGCCGGTGGAGGTGGCGGCGGCGGGAGCCGCCCAGAGCAGCAGGAGAAGCGGAGCGAGTCTGAAGACGCCGAGGCATCGGCGAACGCAATGCGCCTTGCGGCAGCTCATGGTTGTCCTCCTTGAGGGAGAGGAAGCAGGTCGAAGGAAGATCCGTCGGGCGTGAGCCCGCGGACCGCGGTGAGCTCCTGGACGCGGCGCGTCGTGCCGCGGCCGGCGATGTGGACGATGAGATCGATCGTCTCGGCGATGAGGCGCCGCTGGGAGGAGGCGCCGCTCTCCATGGCGAGCTGGTCGAGGCGGGAGAGGGTCGACGCGGCGGAGTTGGCGTGGATCGTGGTGACTCCGCCGGGGTGTCCGGTGTTCCACGACTTCAAGAGGTCGAGCGCTTCGGCGCCTCTGACCTCGCCGACGATGATGCGATCGGGCCGGTGCCAGAGCGTCAAGCGGACGAGAGCCGAGAGGGGAAGGCTCGGGGTGGCACGGAGGAAGACGGTGTTCGGGGCATGGAGCTGCAGCTCCGGGACCTCCTCGAGGACGAGGAAGCGTGCGGCGCCGGCGAAGGAGGAGATCTCGCGGAGGAGCGCGTTGGCGAAGGTGGTCTTGCCCGAGCCGGTCCCGCCGGAGATGAGGATGTTCTTCCGCTCCCGAAGAGCGTTCTGGAGGTAGGTCGCCTGGAGGGAGGAGACGAGCCCCTGCTCGGTCAGCTCGTCGAGGGAGTAGATCTTGTGGGGAGGCTTCCGGATGGTGAGCGAGGGGCCGGTCGTGACCGGCGGTACGGCGCCGGCGATGCGGTAGCCGAAGTGGGGAAGGAGGGCCTCCAGGGTGGCCTGCTGCTCGGTGACCTCGCGGCCGAAAAAGGAGGCGATCGAGCCCAGGAGGCTCTCCGTCCGCCGGGGCTCGAGGACCAGGTCGCTCGGGAACGTGCCTTGTGTGTGCGAGTCGAGCCAGACCCGGCCGTCCGGGTTGACCATGATCTCGACGATGTCGGGATCGTCGAGATAGGCCGCCAAGTCGGCGAGCTCGAATTCGAGCATCCCGAGGAAGCGTCGGTGGGCGAGGTCGGTGTTGGGCGCCATAAAACTACCTGCGTCGTTTTACGAGACGAAGTCGGTCTCCCGAGAGCTGCCGTCGGGCACGGGATCGGATAATACTACATATGTCGTTTTTCTGGCAATAGTGAAGCGGAAGGGTGCAAGGGTCTCGAGAGAGTCGCCGGGGGAAGCTGACTGCGCCGGAGCAGCTCCTTGTCCTCGTAGAAGCGCGCGCGGGTCGCGCGGACAGGCGGTCGCCCGGAGAGGAAGAGGAGCGCGTCGCTCTCGGGAAGGCGGAGGACCTCGTCCGGGGTGAGGAGCGGCCTCTTGACCTCGGTCGGGGTGGTGCTCGACTCGAAGAGACGGCCGCCGAAACGACGGGTGGTGTGGGAGTGGTGGACGGTGAAGGTGCCCAGCATGTTGGAGAGGATCTGGGCAGTCTCGGGCCGGTTGGGGGTCATCGCGATCCGGACCTGGCAGTTGGCGGTGATCGACTCGTGGGTCCCGTAGTTGGCCTGAAGCTGCGCCATGTCCTGGGTGACGATGAGCGCGCGGACCTTGTAGCCGGCCAGGTACGCCAGGCTGTCGACGAAGAAGAGCAGGCGGCGCAGGGCCGGAAATTCGTCCAGGAGGAACAGGACCTCGCGCCGGTTGGGATCGAGCGTCTGGGTCAGGTTGCGGCAGAGCTGGTTCAGGAAGAGCCGCAGGAGCGGGCGGGTGCGCGTCAGGTCCGAGGGAGGGACGGCAATGTAGAGAGTGACAGGCCGCGAGTGCTCGACCAGGTCGAGGATGCGGAAGTCGCTCGTCGAGGTCGCGGCGGCCACCAGCGGGTCACGGTACAGGCTCAAGTACGAGAGCGCGGTCGAGACGACGCCGGAAAGCTCCTCGGGAGCCTTGTCGAGCATCGCGCGCGCCGTGGAGCAGATGAGCGGGTGGCCGCCGGAAGGGAGATGGCGAGTGTTGAGCATCTCCTTGAGCGTGGCGTGGATCGGCCGCCGGGGATCGGACAGGAACTGCGCGCAGCCGTTCAAGGTCTGATCGGAGTCGATCTGGACGGCGCCGGGGACGGCCGCGCCGTGTGTGTACTTGAGGTGGAGCATCGTGGCGGTCAGCAGCTCGTGCGCGGTGAGCTGCCAGTGCGTCCTCGACTCGAAGGAACCCTCAGGGTCGACCACCAGGTCGGCGATGTTCTGCGTGTCCCGGACCTCGTGAGGTCCCAGCCGGATCTCGTCGAGCGGGTTGTAGTGGGAGGTGTGGCTGGACGTCGGGTCGAAGAGGAAGATCTCCTGCCCGAGCTCGCTCCTGCGATAGCCGGAGGTGGCGTCGTAGAGCTCCCTCTTGACGTCGAGCACGACAGCGGAGTGACGGTAGTTGAGGAGGTTGGGGACGACGTAGCCGACGCCTTTGCCGCTCCGGGTGGGTGCGATGAGCATGACGTGGTGGGGCTCGTTGTCATAGAGGCGGTAGCGCCGGCCGCGAAGATCTGTGTAAAGGCCGAGGAAGATCCCCTCGGCGCCGGGAATGACGGGGGACGTGGCGTTGCGGGGGAGGACGCCGGCGGCTTTCAGGTCGCGAAGAGTGGCCCAGCGCGCCGAGCCGTGGACATCGGCCTGCGCGAGATGAATCGGTAACTTGAAGAGCAGGACGACGGTGGCGACCGTCGCGGCAACGGCAGCCGAGAGATAGGTGACGCGGAGGTAGGGGCTGGCGAGGAGAAGAAAGGCGGGGTTGGCGCGGAAGGTGAATCTCCACTCGAGGAGACCGAAGGGCTGGTAGTAGGGGCCGAAGGAAAAGCAGTAGAAGAGGTAGGCCAGCAGGAAGTTGGGGAAGGTCAAGAGGCGCAAGGAGCGGAAGGGGAGGGCGAGGAGCGACAGGACCGCGAAGAGCGCGGCGAGGACGAGGACGGTGCTGGTGGGGATGTCTGGAGGGTTGAGGAGCGGGCGTCCGAGGGAGTGGGCGCCGCCAAGCCGGGCTGCGACGAGCTGGGTCATATAGGAGGTAACGAGTGTGGGAGGGAGGACAGCGAGACAGAGCGTCCGGAAGATGAGCTTGAGCGAGGGAAAGTGGTTGGGGAGGGTATAGAGAGGAGCCTGAGAGTACATGAGGGGAGTATATTTACATCTGTCGTACACGTCACGAGGTCCCCATGAAGTTGGGCGTGGGGATCATCCGCTCACTGAAAATCACAGTCACCGGTTCGATTCCGGTCCTGGGCACCAACAAACCATTCAAAATCAACAAGTTCGCTTAGTCTTTCCGGGCGAGGCTTAGGCCGTTTCGTCGGCCTGGGGACGCTCTGGGGAGCAATTGGGGCCCTCCCGAGGCGCTGGTGGGACTGTCCACGTCGAGAGGGTCCTGGCGAAGCTCCTCGGCCATGGGATAGGCCTCCGGCTCCATGGCGCACTTGGCCGGGGAACGGCCGCTCCCGGACCGTTTTGGGAGCCAACTCCGCGATCACGAATGCGGCCCGCAGCGCCTCGCTGCCGCCCTAACCGCATTTCGCGAGCTCGTCCTCCTCTCCGAGCGCGTCAAGACCTCCCGACCGGCGGCATCGGGCGCGGTTGACCTCGGGGTCGCTAGCCGACAGCCCGCTCGCCCGCCCCGGCGACAGGAGCGCGTGCTTGAACGCCGGCCATCGGAGGTTTTGGGGGTGGGCGGCCAAAGAATCGTCCGAACCCTTGGACCTTGCGTTCGAACCCAGCCTATTACTTCACCGACGACAAAATCGTCCGCCGCCTCATTCTCTTGACAGCTGGCCTGCTTGGGCGGCCTCCCACCGTCTTATGAGCCAGCCTGGTCAGCCGCAAGGTAGCCCGTAGCGAGTCGCCCCTCGACTAGAGCCGTACTACTTCCTTGGCTTCGACCACGCGGCTCTACCAATAGGACACTTCGAATCTCCTGCTTCTCGCCATAGAGTGGCTTGCGCCCCAGTGACAGTCTTCCCCATAGGAGTGCTGGGACGTGGGCGTGAAAAAAGCCAGACTCGTCCGTCCAAGTCGATGAATCGAGGACGCGATGAGTCACCTCCAGATCAAGGCACGACCTGCGGCCATCTACCGGTCGGAAACTCCCTTTCTGGACTGCAGGTTCCTTGATTTCTGCTATTATTTGAGGACCACTTCAAACGTTCCGCTGTCGGCGTTCTCGCTCTATGTACTTGCTCTCGTCGAGATGAGACCTAGGCGAGTTCTTTCGGTACTCTCCATGGGTGCCGTTGGCCTTCTTTTCGCGGCTTGCCCAAGCCGATCGCCCGATCTGTCCGAACTCGCTCAGGCGCTCAAAGGATTGCGGCTTGTGGAGCCCCGGCTGGCTGGAGGCTTTGCATATTCGCCTTGCCGACCTTCTCTCGAGGCGGAGAACCGCCTCTCGAAACCGCATTGTTCGGATTCGCTGCAGCCAAGAACCCCTAGGCACAGGAGCTTGGTGAAGCTGGTGGCCAGAATCGAGCAGCAGGCGAATCGCGAGCACTCCGCTAAGGCCCTTCGAACCTATGGAGTAGCTCTCCTACTCCTCAGCCCGGAAGCGGAGGAGATGGGCAAGAGAGCAGTGGCGTTACTAGAAAAGGCCTCCACACTGATGCCTGATGATGCGCCTACCGTGAGTGACCTGGCGGCAGCTTACTACGTGAGAGCCCATCAGATGGAGCGGCCGGAGGATCTGGTCCGGGCACTGGAACTAGCTCGACGGGCGATAGAAAAAGACCGGTCCCTTGAAGAGGCTCGATTCAATGAGGCCTTAGCCTTGGAGGCGCTGGGCCTGCGCTCGGAAGCGACACGAGCTTGGCAAGAGTACTCGCGGCTAGACTGTCGTTCGGCGTGGGCAGGAGAGGCGCGCGTACGCCTCGCCGCCCTCCAAGGGGACGACGCGGCTTTCTCATGGGAAAAGGCAAAGGACAAGCTTGCTGTGGCGGTGAGTCGAGGTGACGAGACCAGTATCCAGTCTATTGTGCAGCAGTTTCCTCAGGCCGTGCGGCTTCTGATCGAGGACCGTTTCCTCACTGACTGGGCGAAAGCAGTTGCGGAAGAGAGACGATCCGACTCGGATCGTCTGCTTCACGAGGCGCGCGCGATAGCGACGGAGTTGGAGCGGCATGGAGGCGACCATCTGCTCATCGAGACCGTCATGGGTCTCGAGACGGCAGCTAAGACAGGGGGAGACCGCTTGGCCCTGCTGGTCGAGGGGCATCGAGCCTATGCGGAAGGCATGAATCTTTATAGTCGGTTTGAGATCGGTCCGGCGACCAAGCGCTTCGAAGCGGCCCGCGAAGCCTTCCTTCGCGGTGGCAGTCCATTCCGCGGCTGGGCCGAGTTTTACCTGGCGGTGTGTGCCTATCAGCATTACGACTACGCTACCGCGTCGGACCGCTTGGCGCATCTCCATCAGAGAGCCTCCCGGAGTAGCTATCTCAACCTGAGCGGCCGCACGCTCTGGGTGATGGGACTCTGCCGCATCGACTCGGCACGGCCTGTCGAGGCTCTCGATGCCTACGAAGAGGCGCTCGCGACGTTCCGTCGCACAGGCGAAAAAGAGAGTGTAACTTCCGTCCAGGCTCTGCTCGCGGATACCCTTCGGTATCTCGGCGAGGATACGGAGTCTTGGCGACACCGCTATGAAGCGCTGCGCGGTCTAGCCGGCCTACACGATTTCCGTCGGCGTCACGCTATCGCGGGCGAAGCAGCTTCGGCTGCCCTGAAGCTTGGTGAGCCACTGGCGGCAATCTCGTTTCAGAATGAAGCTGTTCGGTTCGCAGAGAGTTCCCGAGGGGCGATTGACATCCTGGAGGCCCTACGCTCTCGCGCAGCCATCTACCTACAGGCGGGGAATCTCGGAGCGGCCTTGGCCGATCTCAGGGAGGCGGGTCGGAAGGCGGCCGAAGTAGGGGACGACGGCGCACGACAGATCGTATCGGGGCGCATCCTGGAGGTTGAGGCGCGACTGTGCCAAAGATCCAATCCCCTGAGGGCCGTCAATCTCCTGACCGAAGCCCAGGAGCTTTTCCGGAAGGTGGGCTACCGCTTTCCCTTGGCCGGTATTGAAGTCGAGCGGGCACAAGCCCGCTTCGCCGCCGGCCAGCCCGAGGAAGCGAGAGCCGATCTGCGCGCTGCGGTTCAAGAGATCGAGGCGGAGTCGGACCAGGCTCTGCAAAATCTTGAAAATGGGGATGAGCGGAGTCTGTGGGGCGAGCTTTCCCTGCGAAATGCCTACTTCGAGAAGGGCAAAGACCCGTTCGATCAAGTGCTCCTACACTCCGCCGCGGAGGGCGACGGGCAGGGTGCGTGGGAACTGGCTGAGCGCGAGCAGGCCCGGGAGTTCCTCTTTTCTCTTCTATCTTTGCCATCCCGATCGGGACCACTCGGGGTTCCGGCAAGCACTGTGCGGGCGTTGTCTTTGAAAGAGACTCAGCGTGGAATTCCCGATCGCGCCGCCATTTTGCAGTATGAGCTGCTGGAAGATCGTGTTCTGGTCTGGCTTGTCCGAAACGACCGGCTCAGGATGTGGGTCAGAAGGCCCGGCGGGGCGGAATTGGAGCGCTGGATCGCGCAAGCCCGCAGTGCCATCGGGGCCGCGCACGAAGAGGCCGCCGCTAAGGCTAGAGCGAACCTTGAGCGGCTCTTCCGAGTTCTGCTCGAGCCGGCAATGAATGACCTCGCCGGAGTCGAGACTCTCGTCTTCATTCCGCACAAGTCCCTCCAGGACATTCCGTTTGCTGCCCTTCTCTCCCCGGAAACGGGCCGTTATCTGGTGGAGGACCGCATTGTAGAGGTGGCCCCCAGCGCGACCCTGTACATCGAGTCGGTGCGGCGGGACCGGGAGTTGGTCGCGCACGCCAATCTCAGCGCGCTGGCCGTGGGAGATCCAACCTACGATCGCTCGCTGTTCCAGGCTTTGCCGACGCTGCCGCACGCTGGGGACGAGGCCTCACAAGTGGCCCGGACGTATCCCGGTTCGGAACTCCTGGAAGGGGCCGCCGCCACCAAGGCACACTTCCTGGCCCTCGCGGGGCAGCATGGGATCGTCCACGTCGCCACCCATACCGTGATTCGTGGAGACTCACCGCTTCTCTCTACGCTGGTCCTTGCCCCCCAGGGCAAGGATTCCGGCGCGCTTTACGCCTATGAGTTCTTGGGCTTGCGTTTCGAGAATACCCGCCTGGTGGTCCTGTCCGCCTGCAGCACGGCGGGAGGGCGCAGCGGAGGCGGGAGGGCGGGATTCGTACGCCCGCTTCTCGGCTCAGGTGTACCTGCCGTCGTGGCCAGCCTGTGGCCGGTGGACGACCGGGCGACCGCCCGGCTATTCAGCGTCTTTCACGCCCGATTCCGGGCCGGTGAGGCGGCCCCGGCCGCCCTGCGGGCCGCCCAACTCGCTCTTCTGCGGGGGACCGAGCCATCCCTGCGTGCGCCGCGGGCCTGGGCGGGATTCGAAGTATTCGGAGGTAGTAAGCTCGACGCATCTTCTATTCAAAGGAGGACCCCATGATCTTCATTTTGAAGATCTATTTCTTTGGGCTGATCGCGTTCGTTCCGAATTCTCACAGCAAGCAGATGACGGCGCTGGTTATCGACGCCCGTCCCGGCTTCCACGCCTCGGATGGCACCGCCTTCCCCTCGCATTATCCGGTCTTGCTGGCGAGGGCGGGGAAGTGCCAGGGTGACTGCCGGAGCCAGGATCAGCAGATCGCGAATCATCTCTTCGGGACAGGCAGTGTGCTGAACCCGAAGCTGACTCTGCAGGATCTGTCCAGGACGCTGGGCGCTGGTGGAGGCGCCTGGGAGCTGAACGGCGACCAGATCCTGATCGAGACCACGGCGGCCCGTCAGACTGCGGAGGCTTCCTCCCCTGGCCTGGAAGTGCTCCGTACAACCCGTTCTGTTGTGCGGAAAGCGGGTGAGACTCCCGTTTCCGTCCCCGCAAACCTGCGGGAAGCGGAGGACTTCTCCTGGGTGGCGGAGATGGGGCAGATCGTGAAAGGCGCCGGCAAGGTGGATCCCGATTGCCTCTCGGAGAAGCCCACGAAGGATCTTATTGTCGGCCGTGTCAAGCTTACTCAGGGCACCTTGAAAACCTACCGGCTGATCGAATACGACAAGAACATCCCCAGCTTTTTCTTCCAGCCATTGGCGGCCAGCGCGCCTACGACCTCCTACTCTCAAGGGCTCGCGGACTGGACCGTGGTGGAAATTCCGATTCAGGGCTGCGAGGCGACTCTGCAGGCCAAGAACTTCGCGACCGGCGAGATTCGTTCGATGACTTTGAGCCCTTCGGACTGTAAAGCCGGTGATCAGGTCGTCGAAGTGGCGATGATGAACATTCCCGATCCGAGCCAGCGCCATGACCATGAAGCGGCCAGAGGCCAGGAGGACAAACCGCAGGCGGTCGGCACCCACTTCGAGCTTTTCTATGAGCTCTCGGAGAGCCGTCCGTCCTGGCGGCAGAAGGCCGTTCCTCACGCCTCCAAGACTGCCGTGAACCCAGCTGCCATCGACCCGGGAGACATTGAGTTCCTCAAGATCCTGAAGATCCCCCGCGCGGGAACCTACAGTCACCCCATCTGCCCGCAGGCTGTCTTCGACGACGATCCGAACGCCTGACGAAAATCTGAGCATAAAAAGGGACCTCACCGAGGCAGGAGGTCTGAAAGGAGGTTCGTGTGACCTTTAGGAAGAGAGTCCGTCTTGGAGCGATCTCGTGCGCGGCACTTTCAATCCTCGCCTTACAGCGCGGCGATGCTTCGACGCCCGAAGGCGTCGGGACTCCACACAAACGTGCGTTGATCGTCGCCATCTCGCAGTACTCGCCAAGCAGCGGTTGGAGCACGCTCCACTCCGACCGGGATGTCCCCTTGATCCGGACTGCCCTCACCGCTCAGGGATTCTCGGACATTCAGGAATTGCAGGGTCCCGCGGCGACCCGGCAAGGGATCGTCGACGCGATCCGCCGGACACTGCTAGAGCCGGCGAAGCCGGGCGACATCCTGGTCTTTCATTACTCGGGACATGGCCAGCAGATCCCTGACGACAACGGCGACGAGCTTGACGGTTATGACGAGACCCTGGTCCCCTATGATGCTCCTTCGGATGAAAAGGTAGCGGGGCCTGGATATGACGGAAGCAAGCACCTGCGCGACGACCAGTTCGACGAGCTCATGCAGGAGCTTCGGCGCAAGGTCGGACCTACTGGTAACGTGGTCGCCTTTATAGATTCCTGCTTCTCGGGCACCCCGAGGGGCAACCCGCCGGCAGGAGCGAGCATCCGTGGCGGCCAGCCACTCGGCAAACCGCGGTTTGGCGCCACCCCGGGCGCTCTCGAGAAAGGCAGCGGCCTCTTGGAGGCCGGGAGAGGAGGAGGAAGAGGCGACCGAGGGCGCGAGCCGGGCCTGGCTCCCTATGTGGTGTTCTCCGCCTCTCGGCCAGACGAATTCGATTGGGAAACGCGGGACGAGAAAGGTGAGCCGGTCGGGTCTCTTTCATACGCTCTCAGCCTGGAATTCGCTCGGCTTCCTGCGGGCGTCTCAACCTATCGTGATCTATACCAGGGCGTCCGCCTGCAGGTAGCCTATCGCGTACGGAACGAGCCACAGATCGAAGGGGACGAGGACAGCGAGATCTTCAATGGCCAAGCTGTGGCACAGGAACGGTTCCTTCGCGTGAAGGAGATTCTCCCAGACGGCCAGGCGACGATCGGGGCCGGAACGCTCAACGGGCTGCTTTCGGGCTCCCGCGCCGAGGTGCACAACGAGACGGCGCGCAAGGCCTCGCCCGATACGCTTCTCGCCCGAGCGGAGATCCTCCCCAAAGGCTTGCTGGAGTCGTATCTCAAGTTGGAGCATCCGCTCGCGGAGGACGCTCTCCGCCGCGGCCGCGTTTTCATCACCGAGCACTCCTTTGGCTCCTTGCGCATCGGGGTCCAACTCAAAGGTCTCGCGCCCGAGACGCGGGAGCGTATCGTCGCGACCTTCCAGAAAGTCTCGGCCCTGAAGCTGGTCGACGCCGATCCGGACATCGTCATCCAACCGATGAAGGGATCGCCGGACAAGATCGAGGTGCTTACGGCGGCGGACGCCTATCCCTTGCTCGAGAAGATCCTCCCTTCCAATAAAGGGTCCGACGAAGAGATCGGCAGCCGGTTGCTGGACTATGCCCGCAACCGCTATCTCCGCGGGCTGAACATGCAGAACGACGACTTCCATGTCCGCCTGGAAATGTTTCCGGTACGGGTCGAGAGATGCCAGGACCCCAAGCAGCCAACAGAGAAAACCTGTACCGTGACTCCGTTAGACCTCGCGACCCGAAAATCCTCGGGAGGGGGATACGCCTGGCGAGCCGGGGAATTCTTCAAGTTGCGGGTCGAGAACGAGAGTGCCTTCCCCGCGTATCTCAATATCCTTCAATTGGAGGCTGATGGCAAGATTCAGCAGCTCTGGCCCAAGCTGGGAACCTACGACAAGACGACGTTGCAGAGCGGCCGCTCCCAGGACCTGGGGTTCTTGTATAAATTCAAGGACGTCGAGCATCGGGGGACCGATGAGATCCTCCTCATCGCCACGGACCAGTTCGCCGACTTCGAGCCATTCGTCACCCGGAGCACCTTGAACCGAGGAAAGCCACGAGGGAAAGGCCCCTTTGCGCCGCTCTTCGACGACGACTCCGTCCGCGGGGACGTCGATATCTCCTATCCGGAGAGCTCCGTGAGCACTCACGCGATGACGTTCGAGGTGTGCCCCGCGAAGGACGCCAAATGCCGTCCTTGAAGAGAGCTCTTGGGTTCGCCGGGCTCTTGGCTGCGATTACGGCTATGGACGGCTCTGCGAGCCCTTCCCGGCTGGTGCCCACCTTGGGCACCACGGCCGGGGTCAGCGCGGTGGCATTCTCCTCGGATGGCCGGAGAGTCGTGACTGGAGGCCGTGAAGGCGAGGTCATCTTGTGGGACGTGGCCACAGGAGGAGAGATCCGGCGGCTTGAGGGGCATACGGGCGCCGTGGTCTTCGCGCGGTTCTTGCAGCACGACGGAAAGATCCTGACCGGCTCCGGAGACGGGACGGCTCGCCTCTGGGATGCCGCCCGAGGCCGGGAGCTTCAGCGGTTCGAGGCTCACATGGATCTGGGTACTCCTGCGCGGCCCACTCCGCAAGGTCGGCCGTTCGCCCTGAGCCCCGATGAAGAGTGGATCGTCACCTGGCATGCCCGGGGGGCTCTCCGCGTCTGGGCCAGCGCGACCGGCACGCTCTCCCGCGAGCTCCCCTTGCACGAGAAGCCTCACTGTCTGGTTGTCTCTCGGGACGACAGATACCTCCTGGTCAGCGGTGATTTCGGGACACGCCTCCTGAGCTTCGACTCCGGGGTCCAGGCCTGGACGGTGCCGGAGGACCGGGGACCGGCGGCTTTCGCTCCCGGCAAGGACCAGGAGGTCGCGACCAGCCGCAGCGGCACGATCTTCCTTCGGGAGATCACCAGCGGTCGGCAGCTCAAGGCCTTGGACAGCCAGGATGCAGGGCTGGCCGCTCTCGCCTGGTCGACGGATGGCACCCGACTCTTGTCCGGCGACCTTCTCGGCAAGGTCCGGCTGCGCCAGGCCGAGACGTGGCGCGAGCTCCGCAGTCTGCAGTACGACCCCGTCGAAGTGGACGTGGCCTTTGACCCGACGAGCCTTCGATTCGTGGTCGGCGACAACCGGGGGCACCTGACCGTCTATGAAGAGGACGGGCAACGGATCTTACGTCGGCTGCAGAGCAGCATCGCGCAAATTCTCTGGCTGGGGTTCACCGGCGGCAGGCCCCAGGTGGTGGCTGCGGACCGCCGTGGCACCGGGTATGTCTGGGACCCCGCCGGACAGACGGGTGCCGTCCGCTTCACCGGCCATGTGGGAGAGATTTTCGCGGCGGAGCTCTCTCCCGATGGAAAGGAGGTCCTGACCGGGGGCCGGGATTCCACCGCAAGCCTGTGGGACGCGCGGAGCGGCGTCGAGCTGCGCCGCTTCGAATGGCACCAGCAGTCTCTCGTGAGCGCGGTCGCCCTCGGCGATCAGGGGCGCGTGGCCATGACCGCCGGGGGGCCGCTGTCGTTCTGGAATACGCAGGGAGGCGATCGCCACGATTTGCCGCTCGATGGCGCCTTGATGCCTCTGGATACGCGGCTGTCTCCCGATGGCAGGCGTGTCGCCGTGCGGAAGATTCTCCCGGATCGGGTAGAGGTTTTCGACACCAAGACCGGAGCCTCCTGGGTCCGGTCCTTGGATGCGACCGCTCTCCGCTTCTCCCCCGATGGCGGGGCGCTGCTCGTGGCCCAGGCGCTCCCCGCCGGCAAGGCGGTTCTGCTCCGATCTGAGGACGGAGCGCCGGTGGGCGAGATCTCCCTACCCCAGTACCGGGAGGCCCGGTGGGTGGATTTCTCCGCGGACGGTCAGTGGATCATCACGGCCCACGACGACCCGACGGCCCACGTCTGGCGCCGGGGCGGAGGTCTTTACCGCGACCTGCCGCACACCCACGCCGTCGACCGGGCGGCTCTCTCGCCGGACGGCCGGTGGGCACTGACCAGCGCCCGGGGCATCCTGCATCTCTGGGATCTCGCGGGTGACGGGAGGACGGCGAAGCTGCTTTGCAGGCTCGTTCTGTTTACCGACGGCAACTGGCTCGCCGTCGATCCCGAAGGCCGCTTCGACGCCAGCGACATGGACGACGCCCGCGGCGTGTTCTGGCAGACTGAGGACGATCCGGACCCTTTCCGTCTGCTCCCTCCACAGGTCTTTATGCGGGAGTATTACGAGCCCCAGCTTCTGTCGAGAATTCTGCAGGAGGAGACCTTCAAGGAGGTACGGCCTCTCGCCACGCTGGACCGCGCGCAGCCTGAGGTGGAGATCGCGCGGATCGCATCCTCTCCGGGAGCCCCCGGGAAGGTGGACGTGACGGTGGCGGTCCGAGCGAAGGGCTCCACGGGGATCTCCGAGGTCCGTCTGCTGCGGGACGGCCGGCTCGTCGGCATCTTTCCCCAGGCGGGGGGCCACCTCGACCTCGATGCCGAAGGGAGAGCCGAGATCCCGTTCCCGAAGGTGGCTCTCCCCAGCGCCGGCGTTGAAAAAGAGGTCGTGCTCGGCGCCTACGCCTTCAATGGTGCCAACGTGAAGAGCCTGACCGAGCGAAAGGTCTATCCGCTTCCGGCCAGCCTTCCGTCTCATCCCGGCCGTGCCTATCTCCTCCTGGTAGGGGTCAACGAGTCGGCCGTGTCGGCGTGGAACCTGCGGTATGCGGCCAACGACGCGCACCTCCTCGGTACGGTGCTCGCGGATACCCTCCAGCGGACGAAGGCTTTCCAGAAGGTGATTCGGGTGCCATTGATCGCCGAGAGCTCGCACCAGAAAAAGGTTTTTCCGGACCGTGCCATGATCCGCGCCGTGATCGATCGCCTGGCGGGCCATCCCGTGCCCTCGGAGCTGGCATCCCGCATCCCTGCTGAGAAGGATCTTCTGCCGGCGACTCCCGACGATCTGGTCGTGCTGGCTTTCGCGACTCACGGCGTGGCAGATCCTGCCGGGAAATTCTATCTGGCCCCTCACGATGTCGGGCGACAGAGGCTGCAAAACTGGATCTCCAGCGACGACTTGTCGGATTGGCTGCGAGACGTGGATGCCGGCTCGATCGTCATGATCGTCGATGCCTGTCAGTCGGCGGCGACGATCTCCGCTCCTGGCTTCAAACCGGGTCCTTTGGGAAACCGAGGCCTGGGACAGCTCGCTTATGACAAAGGCATGCAAGTGCTGGCCGCGAGTGGAGTCGACTCCGTGGCCCTGGAGAGCTCCGCCCTGCAGCAGGGGTTCCTCACCTATGCCCTGGCTCGCTCCGGGCTCGCGGCCTTCCGCGCGGACTGGCATCCCAAGGACGGCGCTATCTCGGTGTCGGAGTGGCTCGCCTTCGGGGTCCGTCGCGTCCCGGAGATCCATGAGGAGGTCCGGAAGGGGGAGAAGCCCGCCGACGAGCCCGATCGCACGGTCGAGATTTTTGCCGACGAGTCCCCCACGGGTCCTTGGGTGCAGCAGCCTGTGTTCTTCAACTTCATCCGTGGCGGGAGAGACCTGCTGGTCCTCGCCTCCCCTCTCCGCGCGCGGGCGGGATTGGCTCCTCCGGCCCGATGGGCGGACGCCGGTGAAGCGGCCGAGGCGACCGAGTTGCGGAGCATCTTGGCGTCGGAAAACGACGAGGAGCGAGCGACCCGGCTGTACCGGTTTCTCGACGCTCTTCCTGACAGCGAAGCCGCGGCCAGGGCCCACGTCGACCTCGCGAGGACGCTCCTCCGCCTGCGGGCGGACAGCCGGGAGCTTCTGGCCGCCGTCCAGGCCGCGGTTTCCCACCTGCGGGGACAAGAAGAAGAGGATCTCGCGACCAGAATCAATCTGCTGCGCGACGGAGCCGCCGCGCTCCTCGCCAGGGGTGAGAGGCTCGACGACGCGTGGAAGCTCGCCCGGGAGGCCTGGTCCCTGGCGAAGGCCGCCAGCCGGCCCGCCGATCAGAAGGCGCTCGAAAACCTCTCGAACCGGATTCGACAGCGGCGAGCCGCCGGGGCTCCAGCGCGGGAGACCGTTCCATGATCTCACGCCACGTGCTCGTGCTGGCCGGGATCGCCTGTTGGTTGAGCAGTCTCGTACCCTGCCGTGCTGAGGTCGGGGAGGACCCTCCACCCTGGGAAGCCCAAGCCGAGAAGCTCGATCTCGAAGCAGATGAGGCCGTGAAGCAGGGCCAGCTCCCCGAGGCCGAGCAGAAGATGCGGACGGCCTTGAGTCTCCGCCAGGCATCCCTGGGAGGTCAAGCTCCAGAGCTGGCGGTCAGTCAGTACCGGCTGGCCCGGCTCCTGGCTCAGCTCCACCAAGACGCCGAGGCCGAGGCTCTGTACCTGGCGGCGATCGACATCTGGGAGCAGGCCGGCCCTGATTTCCGCCGCGAGCTCGCCATCGGCCTGAACCATCTGGGAGCCCTCTACATCGGCCAAGGACAGCTGCAGGAGGCGGAGCCCCTTTATCGGCGCGGCTGGGATGTCCTGTCCCAGATCCCCGACGCCGACCCTCTGGACCTCGCCCGTGCCCACAACAACATGGGCTTCCTGGAATACCAGCTGGCTCACTATACGGAGGCGGAAGCCGCCTTCCGCAGCGCTCTGGAAGCCAAGGAGAAGCTGAGAATCTCAGGGGCTGATCTGGCGCAGGACCTCAACAACCTGGCGGAAGTGTACCGGGCCCAGGCGCGGTGGAAGGACGCGGAGTCGCTATATCGACGGGCCTTGGAGCTGTTTCGGACAGACAAAGACCAGGCGAGGGTCGCCCTGATGCTTTCCCATCTCGCGCTGCTCGACGCGGACCAGGCCCACTATCTGGAAGCCGAGAAGGGATTCCGTGAGGCGATCGCCCTGTTGACAAGCGATCCGTCCTCCGATCCTCTGGACCTCGCGAGACAGTGGAGCAACCTCTCGGGGCTGCTGGTCACCCTGGCCCGTTTCCAGGAGGCGGAGCCCTTGGCCCGGCAAGCCCTGGAAAAGCGCCGGGAGCTGCTGGGGGAGGTGCATCCGGACGTCGCCGCGAGCCTGGAGCTTTTGGCGAAGCTGCTCAAGGAGCAGGGGCGCTACAGCGACGCCGAGCCCTTGTACCGCCAGTCGCTGGAGATCCTGAAGCGGACCTATGGAGATAGTCATCCCGAGGTCGCTCACGAGCTCAACAACCTTGGCGATCTCCAAGTCCGGCAGGGCCGGTATAGCGAGGCCGAATCTCTGTACAAGAGCGCGTTTGCCATCTACGAGAAAGCCTTGAGCCCGAGCCATCCATGGGTCGCCACCAGTCTGGACAACCTGGCCGCGCTCGCCAAATTGCAGGGTCACCCGCGAGAAGCCGTGGAGCTGCTCGAGCGTTCCCGCGATCTGCACCTCGCCCACGGCGACGACGACGGGTTGGCGACGGTCCTCAACAACCTGGGTACCCTCTACAAAGACCAGGGCCAGCTCGCGGAGGCCATCCTGACCCTCCGGCAGGCCCTCGGAATCCTCGAACGGGTGGTGGGACGGGATCATCCGCATTTCGCCACCTCCCTGGAAAACCTCGCCTCGATCGAGAGTAGCCAGGGGAGGCTCTCCCAGGCCGAAACCTTGTATCGGCAGGCGCAGGAGATCCTGGAGAGGTCCCTGGGGCCCGATCATCCCGACGTCGCGACCACGCTCTCGAACCTCGGCAGCGTCGTGTTGAGCCAGGGCCGTCTTCCGGAAGCGAAGGCTCTCTTCGAGCGCCTGGTGGCGATCCGGGAGAAGAGCCTGGGGCCTCTCCATCCCGACGTGGCCGCGGCCCTCGACTCGCTGGCCGCGGTCGCCTTCGTGCGCAGCGAGGACGCCGAGGCGGAGTCGTTGCTGCGGCGCTCGCTGGACCTGCGTCGCCGGGTGTTGGGACCGGACCATCCCGAGGTGGCCGAAAGCCTCAGCAACCTGGGCTTTCTACTCTTCCTCCAGGGACGCGCCGCGGAATCCGAGGAGCTCGTCGAAGGCGCGATCCGTATCCTGGAGCAGGTTCCCGCCTATCCGGAGCAGCGGGTCAACGTCTATGGCCTGCGGGCTCGCCTGCGCAAGGGGAGAGGAGATCGCGAAGGTGCCTTGCGCGCGCTGGAGCAGGCGCTGGAGATCGCCGAGCATTTGCGTCCCCGAGTGGGCGGAAGTGAAGAGACGAAGGCCGTGTTCCTGGCGAAATACGAAGACCTCTATCACGAGATGGTGGGCTGGCAGCTCGAATCGGGGCGGATCGGCCGGGCTTTGGAGTCCGCGGAGCACCGCCGTTCGCGGGTTCTTCTCGATCAGCTGGCCCTGGCCAGGGTCGATTGGAGAACAGGCATTCCGGAGGAGCTCCGGAGCTCTCTCCTGCAAAGAGAGGCTCGATCTCTCGCCCATCTTTCGGAGCTTCAGCAACGCGTGCGATCCCTCGCCGGCAAGATCCCTCCGGAGCTCGCCGCGAGCCTCAGAGAGGAGGAGAGAGGCTACACCGAGCTCTACGAGGAGATGCGAAACGCGAGCTCCCTCTGGCAACGGGCGGCGGGCCAGGGAGCCTTCCGTCTCGCGGCGTTTCAGAAAAAAGGAATTCGTCCGCGGGAGCTCGTCCTGTTGTACGAGCTGGGGGAGAAGGACAGCTTTCTCTTCTTGATCCCTCCCGCCGGCCAGCGGGTGAGAGTCTTCCCCCTCAAGGTTTCCCAGCAGTCCGCGGAGGCTCTGGGAATAAGCCCCGGAGCTCTGACCGCAGAAGATGTCGAGCGGATCCTCCTGGGAGATCCCCGGGAAAAGTACCGGGAGGAGAGGCCGGGTCTGCTCGTGGAGCTGGCGGGTCCGGGGCGGGGAGGGGAGCAAGGCGATGTACTCATCTTTGATGACCAGGCGAGCCCAGCCGAGGAAACGCTTCGCGCACTCTGGGAAGTTCTCGTGCCGAAGGAGCTGCGCCGCCAGTTGGCGGCCACCCGCCCGGTCTTGATCGTCCCCGACGGAGCTCTGCATTTCCTGCCCTTTGAGGCCCTGATCGTCGGACAGCGCCGGGGGAGCCCCCTCTACTGGATCGACCGTGAGCCGGTGGTGCTCTATGAGCCCTCGCTCATGGCCCTACAATCTTTCGAGACACCGTCCACGGCTCCCCGCGCGGGCGCCACGGCGACCGATATCCTGAGTCTGTCCGATCCGGTGTTCCAAAGCACGGAGACCGACCTGCGAGCCGATTCCAGCGACCGGCCGGCCTCCTTCTTCGCCGACGGCCCCTTAGGAAGGCTCAGCGGTACCGTGTTGGAAACGGAAGAGATCCTCTCTGCTTTCGACAGGCGGCGGGTCCAGGTGCTGGAGGGCGCCGGCGCCACGGAAGAGGCCCTGCGCAAAAGCCTGGCCGGAAAACGTTATCTGCACCTCGCGACGCACGGCTTGGTTGACGAGGAGGCCGGAAATCTGTTCGCGATGCTGGCCTTGGCTCCCCCCCAGGAAGTGGCGGCACCCCCAGACAACGACGGCTTTCTCCAGCTCCACGAAATCTATGGCCTCGATCTCTCGAGCTGCGAGCTTGCGGTGCTTTCCGCCTGTCGGACCAACATAGGGCGCAGCATCCGAGGGGAAGGCGTCTTCGCGCTGTCGCGAGGGGTGATGGTCGCTGGAGCCCGCCGGGTCATCGCCAGCCAGTGGTCTGTCAACGACGCCTCGACGGCTGAGCTCATCCGTAGCCTTTTTCGGAAGATCGGAGCCGCGGAAAAGGTCGGCGCCGTCGATTACGCTGTGGCGCTCCGGGACGCCCGCAGGAAAGTTCGAGAGCAGAGGAAATGGTCTGCGCCTCGCTACTGGGCTCCGTTCGTGCTCATCGGTGCCCGATGAGGTGTGCGGTGGCCTTGCGAGGATTGCCGCGCCGCGTGGCTTTTTAGCCGGTTGGATTTTCTTCGGACCTTGAGAAATCTCTCCGCTCGTCCGTCTTAAGGGGAAACGTTGGTCTTGCAGAGCGGGACCGAAAAGGAGATCTCTCATGAAACGTCTGCTGCTATTCTTCGCCTTTCTGACCATGGCCGGCGTGGCTCACGCAGGCGATCCGACGACAGACCTGCTCAACGCGCCGCGCGTAAACGATTTCATCACCCTCTCGGTGGGCCCCGGTAACGATGGTAAGGCTATCGTCAAGTACACGATCGACACTAACAACTCGCCGAGGATGGTGAATGGGCTGACGTTCCGCAGTAACAGCGAGATCGCCATCCATATCCAGAATCTGAATCCACTCACGCAAGCCTGGGTTGTCGAAACGAAGGCGACGCCGGATGTCAGCTTTGCGGCGATCAAAGCGTTTCTCGATGATCTGAAGACCTTGCAAGCCTCCTTGCCGCAGGCACAAACAGAGGCACAGGCAAACGCACAGGCCGCTAAAGCCGCACCGGCGGCTCGAGGAGCCCGGAAGGAAGACTGCGGCACTCTCAACTCTCTGATCCAAGAGACCTACACTGCTCTTCAAGACCCGGGGCTGACGGCTGAAAAGCTACAAGAATTTGTGACCGAGGCAATCGGTCACAAGGGAGTCGTCACCGCTGAGAAGGATTTTGTCGGAGCGCAGCAATCGATCCAAAAGAGCATCGCGACAGCTAGAAGGAAGCTTGGAGACCTCCGCGCCGCCTACGGCTCCCTGGGCAATGATCCATCCAAGACGTGTAGCGTCGTTAGCGGTCAGATTCTGGTCGACTATATTGAGGTTCGGAGCACCGCGGACCAAATCATCGCAGCCAAAGAGGCTCTCAGCCAGCAGATCGGCGAGCTTGTGAAGATCCTCCAACCGTTCCTCGATCAGAACGTCTGGTATGGAAATGTCCTCACCGACTATGTGATCAAGACGGTCACGCCAAGCTTTGCGGAGCAGCAGAGCGTCTCTGTGACGACCAAGCTGCGTACCGTGCAGCTCAAAGGCGGCTCGATCGTCGTCAGCACCGATGATGCGAACGTCATTGCCGGAACGTTCGTAGTGCGCAAGAACTCGTTCTTCGTTGCCGAGCGCGCGGCCGCGATGATCTACAACAATCTCAACTATCCACAATACGGAACGACCAAGACCGCGAATGGTGACACGGTGGTCCAGCGCACGAAGGACCATCAGCCTATCAACGGCGCTCTGATGCTGAACCTGGTCATGCGCGTTGGCCGGGACTCCTCCGTCGCCTATCCCTTCCTGCAGTTCGGAGTCAGCTCCGCCAAGGACTTCCCCGGCTTCCTGGCGGGCCTCGGTATCCGCTTCGCCGATCCGTTCAACTTCAGCATCAGCGCTGGCGGCATGATCACCCGCTACAAGGATCTCGACGGCAGCCTGAAGGTCGGTGATGTCGTGTCAGGGACAGACGATATCAACAAACATCTTGCCTACAAGACCTCGCCCGTGGTTCTCTATGGTGCGGTGCAGTTGAAGTTTTGAGAGGGCGACGAGGTGACCGGACCTGATGCATCGATTTGTTTAGCAAAATCTGAGTGCTGGTCCGGTCGGCTGCCATGACCCTTCAATCTCGACTCTGCCTCCGGCTTGCGCAATTCTCGCCAGCAGGTGTACTGCGCGGCCTTGGCAGGGTCGGAGTCTTCCTTCTCGGCGGACTGCTGGGAGAGGTAGGGCCGGAATCAGAGCGCCGTCCGAGGCGGCCTCTTAATCGGCATGCGAGGCGTGCCGTTATAGCTTCTGGCTGGACGCTCCCACGAAGGGGATGTCCGCCGCGCGCAGGGCGTCTGTGATCGGAAGCGCGTTCGCCTTCACGCTGCGGAGCAGAACCGCCATGTCCGACCAAGCGAGCCCGCGCTCCTTGCCGTCCTCGGTGAATGCCACGCCGCGCAGGGCCTGCGCGGTCTCGACGATGTGTTGCGCTTCCTCGGCTGGCGTCGCGAACGAGAGGGCAATGATGTCGCCGGCCTCAGAGGCCTGCGCGCCGGTTGGCTTCATCGCCTTCGTGATCCGCGCGGTGTTTTGCTCGATGAACACGCGCGCGGTTTCCACGATCCCGTCGCTGGAGCGGAAGTTCTCTTCGATCGGAATCTGGTCCACGCCCGGGTACCGCTGGTCGAAGGTCAGGATGTTCTCGACGTCGCTGCCGCGCCATTGATAGATGGTTTGATCGTCGTCACCAACGACGCAGATCCGGGCGCCCAGCTCATGGAGCGACCAGACGATCGCCTCCTGCACGGGGTTCACGTCCTGGTATTCGTCGACGATGACGTACTTCACTCGCTCTGCGAGGCGCTCGCGAGGACCTTCGTCAGTCGTCAGGACCTCGACCGCCTTCTCAAGAATCGAGGAGTAGTCGAGGTAGCTGTGTCTATCGAGCAGGTCTCTGTAGGCGTCGAGGCCAGCCAGGATCGAGCAGCCGTCGAGGTTGGTGTCATCGACCTCCGCCTCGCGCAGGATCGAGAGTGCATCGGTGTTAGTGCCTGGTGTCCCGAAAGCGTTTGAGGGCTACGCCAGTAAGATCGGTCGAGGTTGTGAGACCGCTCTGCTTGCAGAGCCGATCGACGAACAGGCCCTGCTGGACCTCGTTCAAGACCTCGTACTTGAGGTACTGAGGCGTCTCGCTCTTGAGAAGCTCCAGGCAGAACGCGTGGATCGTTCCCACGAACATCTCTGCCAGGCCCGTGACATCCCCGAGGGCCTCGCGGGTGCGCGTGACGATCCGTTCCTTCAGCTCGGCTGCGGCCTTGTCGGTGAAGGTGAAGGCGACGATGTTGCGCGGCGCGAGCGCGCCTGCGCGGCTGGGCGTCAGCAGATGGACCACTCGCCGAGCGACGACCTCGGTCTTTCCGGAGCCAGCGCAGGCGATCAGTTGAAGGTTGTGACCGGAATGCGCGACGGCTTTCTGTTGAGCGTCAGTGAGCTTCATTGGGCTCCGATTTCAGTTTCGCGGCAGCGTCGCTCGCAACCGTACACTGCTTGCCCTACGCAGGCGGAATTTGGCGTCGTCCGCGGGGGTTGTATACCGTCGCTTCAGCTTGCACTTTAGCATGCCGACGGATCGGCATTCTACTCGCCGATCTGTGCGGATCTTCCGCATCGCTGTATGGACAAAGGGGAGCCGTCGAGCGATCGATGCCACGGTGCTGAGTCTCGCGAGCATCATCTGTCGCTCAGGTGTGTTGGCGAAGCAGAACCGTCGCCTCAAGCACAGCCTCCTGCCAAGGAGATAGGCCGGGGTTGACGCCGGTCGGATGCGATGGTGGCGCCGTCGAGGAGGAGATCGAGCTTCGTCTGGCCGGCGGAGCGAGCTCCATTGTCGGAGAGGCGGTGGAGGACGAAGGCGACATCGCCCTTGGACAACCCAGCGGAGCGGCGGAGCAACGGTAAAGTGCCGAAGCGGTTACGGTTCGCGCTGTCTGGGGGTCGCTTGTGGATACATGATAGGGCTCGCATTAGGACCACAGGGCTCGGGGACACGGAGGCGGCCCCTTCGTCCTCTACGGAGCCGCAAGCCAGGAGAAGCTGGACTCGTCGCGGTCCGCAGAGCCTTGCCGGCGCGCTCTAAGGCGACGCGCTGAAACCGAAGCGGCGCGTCGTAGTGCTCCAAGGCCCTGTCGCGGTACTCCAGCGGGGCATCGCAGTACTCCAAGATCTTGTCGCGGTGCTATATTGGGCGATTGGGGTACTGCGACGCGGGATTGCAGTGCTGCAATACCTTGTTGCGGTGCTCCAAAACCGCTCCGCAGTACTTGAACGTCCGGTCGCGGTGCTGCAAGACGACGTCTCGGTACTTCGGCGGAGCGTTGGAGTGCTCTAATGGCTCCTCGCGGTACTTCAAGATCGTCTTGCATTACTCCAACGGCTCGTCACGGTACCTCAAGAGGCACTCGTGGTACTGCGGTAAGGCGTTGCGGTGCTTCGACAGATCGTTGCAGTGCTCCAAGACCGCGTCGCGGTGCTCCAACGGCTCGGCGTCATCCTTTGGGAAGCCGGCGTGGTACCGCGAGGGGGCGTTCGGGTATTCCAAAGGCTCGTCACGGTGCTCCGAGACCGCTCCGCGGTACTCCAATGCCTCGGCGCGGTGCTGCAAGACGCCGTCGCGGTACTGCACCGAGGCGTTGCGGCTCTTGAACGCCTTGTCGGTTTCCTGAGGCGTCGTCCCCTGTGCCTCTACTCGACGCTATGGTCCTGGGCCTCGACACTGCGCGACTGAAGCGCGCACCTCACGTCTGCACCGAACGGAAAAGGAAAAGCGCCACGGCGTTAGGACTTCCCGAACAGACTCGCGCGGTACACAGCCGAAGTACCGGCTGTCCCAGCTCTCCGGGTGCGGAGCGGCGAGCCAGTAGCAACCGCGGAGGTGATACAGGCCCGGTGGAATCGGGAAGAGGTGGCGTCCGTGGGAGTCCGCCGTACGGGCGTTGGATTGGCTCAAGTGAACGCCGTTCACGAAAACTCCGGAGGATGTGACCTCCACGACGTCGTCAGGGAGAGCCGCGAGGATCTTGAGCACCGGAGCCGAGTCGCCGGGGCACGGGCCGGGAGGCAGGTAAGAGCGGTCGCGGCCGAGCCCGGCCACGGCCAGCGGCAAGCAGGCCGAGACGAGCCGGCCGCGGGCCAGGGGAAGCGCCACGGGTTGATACAGCCCCAGCGGGAGAGACGGGGAGAGGTTGATCCGGACGTGGCGGCTGCACAGAAACCCCAGGAGATCAGCGATTCCGAGAAGGCCCATCGCGAGGGCAAAGGCTTTGCCAGCGCGGCGAAGCCGGGTAGGTAGAGCGCGCATGGGGAAGGGTTCTCAAAGGAAGTGGCGAACGATGCGGACAGCCTTGATCAGGACTTGGAGGTAGGACGTAGGGAGGGAGAGAGAGCGGGCGACCGCAGCGAGCTGCGCCTTGGGTGTCGCGCCGGCGAGAGTTGAAAGAGCATGGCGAGCACGAAGCGCAACCGTGATCTGCGAGCGGGTGCCAGCGCGCGCGAGCGCATGGAAAAGCACCCGCGGTGGGACGCGTCTGGTCAAAGCGCGCTGGAGCCAAGCTTGGTGGAGGGCTTTGTCCGGTCTCCTGGGACCGCGGATCTGCCGTGATGGGCCGAGAGGAGGCACGCGGTGCGCTTTCAGTTGGGCGTCCACCAGCTTGTCGGTTGCGCGCCTCGTCGCCGCCAGGGACTCCGCCAGATGGGAGGCGCGGCTGTAGG
>Ga0075426_10000300_pt1 | contig 33236 bp, 22 predicted proteins | sample SoiMethybrSBSTD5_FD_75304 | JGI IMG/M metagenome (GOLD analysis project Ga0075426, IMG submission 75304) | Bulk soil microbial communities from a Populus tree surrounding site in Tennessee, USA - Soil MetaG P. TD hybrid SBSTD5 | ecosystem: Environmental > Terrestrial > Soil > Tree plantation... | reverse complement strand
CAATAAAGCCGAAAACCAGGCGTCCATCGAGCCCAAGCTGGCGGGCAAGGTCGCTATCCCGCTCTCGCGGCGCGAAACGCTCAGCATCTACGCCGTTAGGAACATGGAACAGCTTGCCAGAGGCTACGCCACGGTGCTCCAGGTCCTGGAGGATGTGACCGGCAATGCCGACCACCGCGTCCACCTTGCGCGCGACATGAATTTCCAGATCACGGGTGAGACGGCGGCGAAACGATTTCCACAGGTTACTTCCCGCAGCGGCAGGACCTTCTTCCCAAAAGGCTCGGATCTCGTAAACACAGGGAATACCTTTGAACGCCGCGGCCTGAGAGGCGGCCAGACCGCAGAGTGCGGGAGAATGGGCGTGAATAACGTCGAATTGTCCTTCCTCCAGCAACTGCAGAATGCGGCGGCGGAGCAGCCTAACTACCGCGGCTTCGCGCAGGAAGGGCCAGCGCCCAGCAATAGCGCGGCGGCTCAGGCCAGCTTCCAGCCGGGTGCGGCGATAATGCGAGCCGTCCACCATCGCGTCGAACCCATTGTCGGAATCCAATTGGTGAAGGGGACTCGTGACAGCCATAGGCTCATACCCCAGCAGGTGCTGGGCGCGAACCAGGTTGCGGCTGCGTATCGTGTAGCCGCTCAGCACCGGCCAGGAGTGATCGAACACGTGCAGCACCCGATAGCAGCCCGTTTTCGCCGTCGGAGTTTGTAGTACCGCGGTTCCCATGCGATTCAATCCACTAAAAGTCGGGGGTCAGCCCTGCACCGCAACCGCCTCAGACCGTTGTTTGGAGAATGAGTTGGTTCCCCGCTGCGAATACAGACCCACGCTCAAAGCAATGCTCAAGACATCCACCAGGCGCGAATCGCCAGCTTGAAACTGATCCCAGGCCTGCTGAACTCCGGCGCGGTCAAGCAAGTTATTGGAGCCAGAGGTAGGGAGAATGGCCTCGCGCACCCAGTCGCGCAGGTCGTTGCGCATCCAGGCAGCCATGGGAACGCGAAAACCCTTCTTCTGCAGGGCAAGATGCGCGGCGGGAAGGTGCCGGGCCGCGACTTTGCGCAGCAGGTACTTGCCCTGGCCGTTTCGTATTTTTAAATCGAGGGGGAGCGAGTGGGCAAATTCGACCACCTTGTGGTCGAGAAGGGGCACCCGCACTTCGAGCGAATTCGCCATGCTGGCACGATCCACCTTGGTCAGAATGTCGTCCACAAGGTAGGTCTTCAGGTCCAGGTAGAAAATCCTGGAGAGAGGATCGGCGAAAGGCGCCTGGTCATAAATCTGCCGGAAACTATCCAGGGGATCATAGCCGCGAAGCTCGCGCTCGAGGTCGGGGCCAAGAATCCGTGCCCGCAGCTTACGGCTGGTGATGGTCATGGCATCCAGGTATCCCTCGCGACATCCCAAAAGAACCTGCTGCAGGACCCGTCCCAAGCGCTGGGGCAAGGCGTGGCCGTTGCGAGCGCCCTCCCAAGATTGCATTGGCTTGCCCAGAGCGGATTGCAGAAATGCGGGCACAAAGCGACGCAGCTTCTGCAGAAATAAATGACGGCGATAGCGACTGTAGCCCGCGAAGTTTTCGTCACCCCCATCGCCGGACAGAACCACCTTCACGCGCTCGCGGGCCAGGCGCGAAACGTAGTAGGTGGGAATCGAGGAGTGGTCAGGAAAAGGCTGATCATAGTATTGGACCAGCTCGGCCAGTACTTTCGCTGGCTCGGAGGCCACCACCTGCTCGTGGTGATCAGTATGAAACGCCTGGGCGACGGTGCGGGCCCGCGGCAGCTCATCATATTCGCGATCGGGGAAACCGATGGAGCAGGTCATGACCGGATTGGGAATAAGGCCTGCCATGAGCGCCACCACGGCGCTGGAATCCACGCCGCCGCTCAAGAAAGCTCCCACCGGAACGTCGCTGAGAAGGTGGCACTGCACAGTATCGTGCAGCAGACGGTGGAGCTGTTCCTCATAAGCCAGCTGGTTTGGCAGGTGCAGCTCTTCACCGCTCACGTCCCAGTACTGGTGCTTGCTGATGCCCTCGGGGGTTACAACGAGAGAGTGTCCCGGCTCCAGCGAATAGGCATTGCGGTAGATGGTCTTCGGGCTGGGAATGTAGAAAAAGGTGAACAAATCGGCCAGGGCGGTACGGTCAATTTCCAGGGCGACCTTGCCGGAGTCGACCACGCACTTCAGTTCCGAGCCGAAGACGATTCCCTCGTCGCCCAAGCCATAGAACAGTGGCTTGATTCCGATGCGGTCGCGAGCCAGCACAAGGCGCTGCCGGCGGTCATCCCAAATGGCAAGGGCGAACATGCCACGAAGTCTCTCGAAACAGCGGTCGCCATATTCTTCGTAGAGGTGAACGATAGCTTCCGTATCGGAATTGGTGCGGAAGGTGTGACCGCGGCTCAGCAGTTCGTTGCGCAACTCGGGAAAGTTGTAGATTTCACCGTTGAAGGTGATCCACACAGTTCCGTCCTCGTTGGACATGGGCTGGCGGCCACCAGCCAGGTCAATAATGCTCAGACGACGGTGGCCGAGTCCGGGGCCGGGCCCGAAGTAGTAGCCGTCGCCATCAGGGCCGCGGTGGGCAAGAGCCTGGGTGATGGCCTGCAGGCGCTCGCGCTCGGCGGGCCGGCCGTTCTTGTTATTCCAAATTCCTGCGATTCCGCACATATTCAATGACCTTCTGCCAGCCCCGTGGCCGGCAGAATTCCTAGCGCACGCCGACTTCCTGCCCGTTCGGCGCCAATCCGTTTGCCGAAATTACATCCGAAATAACGTAGCGAAACTTTCCGCTGGAACTAGGCGCGATAGCAGCGGGATATGTCACGTTCACGGCCACAGGATGGCGCAGTCGCTGCGAGAAGCCATCGCGTATTTTGGCTTCGCTGCCTCGATCGTAGCCGGGGGCGGTGACAATCTCAACGTCAAACCGGTCGAGAGCTTTTTGCGTGATGCGAAATTGTTCGATGCCCTTGAGCTCGCGCAGCACGTAAATGAGCGAGAGCCCGTGCAGAGTGCGGCCATCCGGGGCAAGCACAAAATCCGTCTTGCGACCCTCGATACGCTCCAGCAGCGGGAGAGTGCGCCCGCACCGGCAAGCGGCGGCGGAAAGGGCGCCCACGTCGCCCGTGCGATAGCGAATAAAAGGCATTTCCGGAGTATCCAGATGGGTGACTACAATTTCGCCGCTCTGGCCGCGGGGCAAAGGCCGCCCCTGCTCGTCCACGATCTCGACAATGATGCGATCGGCGGTAATGTGCATGCCGCCGGCTGGACACTCGTGAGCGATGAATCCGCTGTCGCGGCCGCCGTACCCGTTGGCCACAGGGCAGCCGAAGGTATCGCTGATGACCTGGCGCCAATGGTCCCACAGGTATTCGGCGGTTACAAAGGCGGCTCGTACCCCGAGCTTGCGCAGGTCCCGACCTTCCTTCTGCGCATGCTGGCAGAGCAGGGCGATGGAGCTGGGATAGCCGAACACCTTCTTGCAGCCGCGCCGTTCCATCTCATCCAGGAAGCGGTTCATGACCGCCGGGCTCATTTCGAACGCCGAGCACAGCTGGGTACGGAAGATGCGGTCGCGCAGTTGACGGATTCTGTCTTGCCTCTTGAGCTCGATGGGCGAGCCCCAGAAGACAAATTCCTGGTCGCCCATGCCCAAGCCCCACCATCCCTCAGCCCGGCAGCGAGCGGCAACATCGCTGCTGACCCGGGTAGGGCCGAGATAAAAGATGAGAGGTTTGCCGGTAGAGCCGCCGGTCGCCATACGCTGCACGCCGGCCGCACTAGCGCTTTTCAGGCGGTCCAAATTTTCGCGGATTATGTCCTTGGTCAGAAAAGGTAACCGGGGGAGGTCGGAGGCAGCCTGAATGTCCTGAGGCCGCAAGCTCGAGGTCTGGAACCAATCACGATAGTATTCGACTGTCTGGAAAGCGTGAAGCAACAATGACTGGAGACGCTGCTGCTGAAGGCGCTGCAGATCGGCTATCGGCAGGGTTTCCGCGGCCTTCATTTCCCGGATCATGCCCAGGGTGCGGTGTCCTTTGCACAGTTCCTGCAAGGGGAAAACGACCCCGCGGACCAGCGACCCGTAAGCTTTATTCAGCGGCTCCAATGCATGCTCTCCAAGTATTCCCTCCCTCGCTTAGCGCACTTCACTGCTTTCCAAGAGGGATATTGCTTCTTCCCGCGGCGGCACCTGCGGCAACGAGCCAGCCATCCCATAACACTCCATGAGCCGAGGGAAAACGTTGGCCCAGGAAAATTGTCCAGCCCACACATGCGCAGCTTGCGCCAGTTTGTGAGCGAACTGCTGGTTCCGCAGACACTCAAGGGCCCCCCGGGCCAGAGCCTCATGATCATTAAGAGGCACCAGCAGCGCCCGTTCCCGGTCGGGCAACATGTCAGGAATGCCGCCGGCCCTGGTGGTCACAATGACCAGGCCCGAGCAAGCGGCCTCGACCAGGGCGCCGGGAAAGTTGTCCACTGAGGAGGCATTAACGTAAATATCGTGTTGCGCGTAAATGGCGGGCAGATCCTGGTTGCGAACGGCGCCGTAAAAGGTGACGCCCGCGAGACGCAACTCGTCCACTAGATGGCGCAGGCGAGCCTCCTGGCTGCCGCTGCCGACGACACCGAGCACCGCTTCCGGACATTGAGTTTGCACAATGCGGAAAGCGCGCAGAACGCATTCCAGGTTGTACATGGGCTCTAAGTTGCGCGTGACCAGCAGCCGCGGAGAGAATGCCTTCCGTTCACAAAAAGAAAAAAGGCCGCCTTCGGCAATATTGGGCAGCAGCACGCTGCTAATCCCGTAGCTAGCGAAAACGCGCTGCAGAAACTCCGAAGGCACGGCAACCTGATCGGCGAGCCGCATGAGGGGCACAACCAGCCACGACCAGGCGCGCAGGAAATCGTCGGCGCGGCCGCCCCGGTAATTAAGAATAGCCCGCTTACCGGCGATGCGCGCCAGCATCAGCACGGGGGCGGAGTGGAGAAAGAAATACAGCCCGGAAGCCGACAGGTGGTGCACAACGGCTACGCGCCGGTAAAACAACCGGCAGAGAGAAAATAAATACTGAGCTTCCCGAATTACGGTGCGTAAGACCGGGATACGGTGAAGAAGGCCGAATCCGGCTGGTGCCTGGGGGTTGGTTGGGATAACCAGCAGTGATACGCCTTCAGCCAACAGCCGTGACCGCAGTCTCTCCGCCTGCAGGGTCATGCCCCCGTAGGGTGGAGGAAGGGGCGCTACGAGCGCAACCACGGACCGGGATGTAGCTGGCCGGCGCGTCATTTTTTGACCGTGGCAGATTCTGGGGACAAGATCATGTGGGCCAGCTTTAAGCGATGTTTGGCGACGTCAACGTAAGCGACGTAGGGTGTTCCTTGCGCGTCCAGGAACAACGACGGGTTCAAACCCGCATTGCCGCTGCGGTCCACAATCTGGATCTTCCAGCCATCTGCGCCTCGAACCGCATATTTCAGCACACCGGCGCCGGCATCGTAGTAGGCAAGATGAGGATGGCCCTGGGCGTCCACCTTTAAAGAAACGTGGTCCAACTCATTCTTGTCGCTGAGTTCGTCCACGGTTTCAGCTTTCCATTGCTTGCCGTCCCAATAGGCATAGCGAACCGCCTTTTTCGTCAGGTCAAAAGAGGCGACGTGAGGATTTCCCGCCTGGTCCACGTCAATGCTGTTGCCGTAACCTACATAGCTGCCAGACAAGCGCCTGGAATCAGCATCCCCATACTGCCATTCCGAACCATTCCAGTGGGCATAGAGGAGATCACCGAGGCCGACATGGGAGTACGCGATGTGGGGATTGCCGGCGCGATCCACAGCCAAAGAATTCCACTTGCCTGTCCCCTGATGGCGGTCCACCGTCTGAATAAACCATTTATGGCCATCGAAAAAGGCGTATTTCAAGTGCAAGACATAATGGCCTTCCTGGTTGTGGTACAGGTAGTAGCTGATTCTGGGGTGGTCATTGGCGTCGAGCTGGATGGAATTGTAATAGTCTACGCGCAACGGATCAATGATCTGTCCGTGCCATGTTTTGCCGTCATAATAATCATAGTGCAGGCCGTCCTCCCACTTGTCCACGCAGGAAATGTGCGGATGACCCAGGGAGTCCAGTGCTAGAGAGAGATAGGAACCTGTGTGGCCTTCCACCGGCATTTTGGACCAGCGGCTACTGTCTTTTTCGCGGAACGCATACCAGAGCGTGTCGCGAGACAGGTTGTAATAGGCAATGTGCACGTTGCCACTGCGGTCAAGGGCCAGTGAGGCCGAGCGCCCTACATCTTCCGTGCCGCCGCCATCATCCACCACTTCCGTCTGCCAAGTAGATTGCGACCAGGCGGGCAGGGTCAGGGCGAGCACAAGCCACGAAGCAAACATAGCGGCCAGCAGTGGACGCGCACACGTCCCGGTGAGGCGGTCAAGCGAGAGAGTGAACTTAGTGAGACCGAACTTCATTTCCCTTCATTCCTTTCCAGATTTTCCCGCATGCTGCCTTGACCAGCGTAGGCACCACGCTGCCCGCAAAATAGCTGATAAATGGCAGCGGATCCTGCCAGCTGAAGATCCCATACATCTTGCGGCCTGAAAGCTGGTGGCGTAGCTGGGAGAGGCGCAGGTCACGGTGCCACAGACCGGCAGCGGCGTAGAGCAGAAACGCGTCCTCGGCAACCCATTTACGGCGCTGGATGGGGCGCGGCTCGGGCGATACCGCCTGTCCAATCAGGTGGGCATATGCAACCCAGGTTAGATTGATACCGCTAGCCCGCCCCAGTTGATGCTGGTCCCAATGACGGGTGTTGATTTCAATCAATTTGAATTCCCCCGTGACCGCATCGCGCTTGTATTCCACTTCGGCCATACCCGTGTAGTCGAGCGCCTTAAAAAGGCGGACTGTGGGCGCCAGCAATTCGGGGATGTCAATGCTTTCCACAATGCAACCGGTGCCGCAGTCTTCCGGAGCCTGAACAATTTTGTGAGCGGTAAAAAAGGCCAGAGGCTGGGAGTTGTCGCCCACGTATCCGCCCAGAACAGCGATGTGGTCCACAGGCCCGGCTATCCACTCCTGCACCAGCAGCTGGGGGTGAATGGCAGTGAGGCGCTGGTATTCGGAACAGAGCTCCTGAAAATCATTTATCCGAAAGCCCTTTTTGCCACCCACCAGATCCCAATTGCCGCCCACGCGCCAATGCACGGAACTGACGGGTTTGACGACGCAGGGAAAGCCGACCTCATGGGGAACGCGGGCCAAATCTTTGGCGTTCTGCACCGTTACTGTGCGCGGGACGGGAACACCTGCCTGGAGGGCAGCCTGGACGAGCAAACCCTTATCGGTGGCGCGCCGCAAGCAACGGCGTGGCGGAATTGCCAGGCGATACCAGCGCTCCAGTTCTTCCCGGAAATCATCCAGGAACATGACATCGGCGTCGCGGGTAGGAAAAATAACCGCTCCCTGTAATTCAGGGCCTTTGCGCAGCAGAAACTCAGCCAGCTGCCGCGGTTCCTCCTGCGAGTTGGGGCAGAAAAGCACTTCGCAATACCGGGACCGATTCCCGTAAATGCCGCGATGGGCGGACAGACCGATGACGCGCACCCCACGGCCGGCCAGGTCGCGGGCAATTCCCAACCCACTGTAGAAAAGGTTAAGGATCAGCACTGGGGGCCGGCCGGATGACGGCCGTCCCGTGGCTTCCACCTGTGGTTCCCGCGCCGAGTTCAGGAGCACATCGCTCATCGCTCAGAATTCCGCCCGACTATAGCGTTCTCGAACACCATCACCGCCGACCAGCAGTATTTCTGCAGGCCAGGGAAGCGCTTCAGCACCGGCTGTTCCCAGCGCTGAACGACGGCCGTTGTTCCTGGTCGATCGTGCTTCATTGTGCCCTCGCCCCTTGTTCCGTATCGTCTGGCGCACTGCCGCCGCCCATGCGGTACCAATCCAGCCGCAGGCCAAACAGGCCCATGTCGCGTTCCCACAGACCCAAACGCTTGAGTTCAAAAGGGTCATCTTCCTGCCCGTTAATGCCGAAGACGGTGGTGGCGGCGGTCTGGAAACCCGCTTCCTGCACCACGCGCTTGGCGTGGGGACCGAAATCGGCGTGCTTTCCGAAGGGGTAGGCAAAGTGCCTGACGGGAAGCTGTAAACGATCTTCGACCGTCCTCTTGGATCCACCAATCTCCTCTTGCAGTCGCTCTAGAGACAAGCCGGCCAGCACAGGATGAGTAATGGTGTGGGCGCCGAAGGCAATTCCCTGCTTTGCCATGAGGCGGATGTCCTCCCAGCGCAGCATCGTGTTGCGCAGGTTAAGGCCGGCGGGGACACCAAGTCCGCAAAATACTTGTGCCAGGCCGCGGCTGCGGCCGGATTCATCCAGTCCACGCAGCCAGGCCAGCGTGCGCTCAGACGCTTCCACTCTTCGGGAGGCAGTCTCCAGGGAGGCGCTTGGCCCGCCGAGCGCGTCCAGGGAAAACCGCGGGCTCATGGTCAACTTGAAAGCCAAACGCACCTGGTCATACCAGGGAATCTCGCCGCTCTCAATGCAGCCGGTAGCAAGAAATACCGTGGCTGGGATGCCCAGCTTCTTCAGAATTGGAAAAGCGTACGTGAAGTTATCGCGATAGCCATCGTCGAAGGTAACCGCGACACAGCACTTATGCCCATTCACGGGGAGGCTCCCGCCGGCAACGTCGTCCAACGAAGCCATGCGGAAGTTCCTGGCCAGATATTCCATCTGGCGCTCAAACTCGGCCACGGGAGTGGCATAGAAGAAGGGGTCGCGGTCATCGTTGACCCGGTGATAGACAAAAATCTGGCATCCCGGCATAGCGCGCCGCTGCAAGCCCATGAATCCGTGAGCGCCAAGCGTGTACCGACTGGAAATGTGCCGTGCCGCCGAACCGAGCGGCGTATTCCGGTAGGCGCACGCTGCCGTGCGGAGGACCAATCCCTTCAAGGTGGCCGGCGTAGCGCTGAAACCGGCTTCGTTGCTGGAAATCGGTTCCCTCTTTCGAACGCGCAGAGGCTGTCGAGCCGAAAGCAGCACCTCCGGAACTATGTCGCGGATACGATCTTTTAAACGGCGGCGAAGCTGCGGCCCTTTGAGGCACACCCAAGCCGCGCTGGAAGAGGGTGCCACCACGACCCGGACGCTCATCTTCTCCCGCGAGCCCCATTCCATCTTGGCAGGAGTGACACCGGCAAGGAAGTCGTATTCCGCCAGCCCCGCTTGAATCCAGTGGCGCATGAGCCAAGTGCGTAGAGCCATACCTGGCCGCACGGTTTCAAACGAGGGATCGTAACCTTCCTGCAGCAGGTAAAAACGGTTGGCATAACGGAAACCATACTGCAGAGCGAGCGGACGCCCGGTCCAATCGAGACGATGGAAGGCAAGCCAGCCGCGTTTCAGGGTGGAGCGGGAAACATCGCCATAGAAAGAACGCTTAGCGGCAGCGCCGAAGACGCCGGACTGGCCTTTGGTATTCCAGCGGCGGGCGTGCAGGTCGAACAATTCTCCCAGCCATGAATCCAGCTCGGCTTCCGACGTGCATTCCCGGGGTACAGAGCGGATTTGCTGCTCAAGTTCAGCCAAACAAGAACGAACCTTGGTGCGGAAACGCGGGCGCAGGCCGGCCAGAAAACCTTCCCAAGACGCCGGCAGCGGCAAGGTAGTGCACGGAATGGATTCGCTGGCGAAATGCCAGCCACGCTCACGAGCCCCGCTAGTCAAAAAATTAAGGCAGATAGAATCGGCAGGAGTGGCACTGGTCTGCAGCCAATCCCACTCGGCGCTTTCCGCCTGCAGGTAGTCCATAAAGGCGCGCATGGTCTCGGCTTCGCGGCCCGGAGCCGCAAAGCAATCGAGGTAGTCGGAATCATTAGAACCGTCGCCTATAATTCGCAGGCATTTCCAGTTTGTGCCCCAGCGTTGGACTCCATCCACGTAAAAGGGCGCTACCCCAAGCAGGCGATCCTCTTCCCAGGCCGCCAGTACAAACAAGGGACGAGCGGCGCCGTAGTTCTTCCACCAGGCTTCGCACCACTCCCAGGTAAGGAACAAGGTGTCGCTGCTGCTGGCCGAGAGAAGCTCGTTCCAGCGCGCGGCAACCGGCTGCAGTTCCTCCCAGGCACGATAGCGAACCACTCTCACGGCCGTGCCCCTTCCATGTGGCGGCGGTGCCAAAACTCGAGCATGAGAAATACCCAGAGCAAGTCGCCAAAATAGGGCGTGTCGTCGCGCTCCAGTTCGGCAAAAAAGTGCTCAACCAAAGGACGGCGGAAGTACCCACGCTGATAGGTGCGGGGATCGAGTAAAACACTGCGCGCCATTTCCCGCAGTTTGGGATCAGTTTTCAACCACAGGCCAATGGGCAGTCCGAAACCATGCTTTTTCTTTTCCAGAATGGCTTTCGGCAGCAGGTTGCGGGTGGCGCGCTTGAATAGATAGCGTTTCTGCAGACCACGCACTTTAAGGTCCGCCGGCAACTGCCCGGTGAACTCAGCCAGGAGATGGTCAAGATAGGGGAAGCGCACGGCAATGCCGGCCAGTTCCGCGGTGCGAACCACCTTGGGCAAATCCTCGTCGCCCAGGGTCATCTTTACATCCACGTACAACAGCCGGTTCAGCTCCGACTTGGCCGGGGCAGCCTGGTAGTGGCCGCGAATAACCGCCAGCAGATCACGATGCCCGTTACCGTTCCCATTCATGCTTTCGCCCAAAACTTCCTGCTGAGCGAATTTCTGCAGCAGTCGCCACTGGCAGTAGCGCTCGGGGTTAGCTGTATTCGAGGTCCGGATGTAATTTTGAGCTTTGCGGAACAGAGGCAAAGAACGTGGCGCAGCAAAAACCGCGGGCTCCAGCAGGCGCCGAAACGCACGTGGAACATTTTGGTAGAGGAGAAAAATCTGCTCGGTACGGTAGCGCTCGTTGCCGCCAAACAACTCATCGCCACCATCTCCGGCCATCAGCACGGACATGCCGTGCTCGCGTGCGAGTTTGGCGCACCAGTAGGTCGGGATAGCCGACGAATTGGCAAAAGGCTCGTCGAAGGCTTCGGCAATCTTGGGAATGATCTGGTAAGCATCCTCGGGGCCCAGTACAAAATCCGTGTGGCGGGTATGAAAGTGCTCGGCCGCTAGATGAGCGTAATTCAGCTCATTCCAGCGATTTTCGGCAAAGCCGATGGAGAACGTGTTGGCGGGATGCTGCCTGATTTGGCCCAGAAGGCCGGCCACGGAGCTACTATCGGTACCGCCGCTGAGAAAACATCCCGTGCGCTCCGGTTCCAGGCCGTCGGAGGTAGCGTCCACTGCGTCCTTCATGCGGGAGAGCAGTTGCTGGGCGAGCTCCTCTTTCGAACCTCGCGCGTCCTCGGGATAGCGCATCTCCCAGTAGCGGGCTAGCTGCTCGTGGCCTTCCCGCCACAACAGGTACTCTCCAGGTTGCAGCTTCGCGATGCCGGCAAAAGCCGAAGCGGGTGCGGGCACAACGCTGTAGTTGAAGTAATCCACGATGGCCTGAGGATTGACCTTCTTCTCCACCCTGCCACTTGCCAAAATGCCGCGCGCGTAAGAAGCAAAAATGATTCCCGAAGGAGTACTAGCGTACGAAAGTGGCCGGATCCCTAAGCGATCCACGGCCAGCAGCAGGGTCTTGCCGCCGTCATCCCACACCGCGATGGAAAACGGCCCCCGCAGCTTGTCCAGCATGGAGACGCCATATTGGCGATAAAGCGCGCCGATCAGAGCCGCAACATTGTCAGAGCCTGAAAAATGAGGAAGGCCGGCCAGAATCTGGCGACGATTGTAGATTTCGGCATCGCAAGCGACCGTGAGCGAATCAGAAGACCACACCGAGGCAGTGCCGGTGGACGACACCGCGCCCAACCCAAACTGCTGGCGGGAGCTCTGTTCCCGTTGCGCCTGAGCAGTAATGGCCAACTCCGAAAGCATGGCGTTTAGCACCGTGCCCTCTACCGGTTGAGCATTTCGCCCATTAGCTATGCCACAAATGGCCATGAATTAAACACCTTCTCCTACCGTGCTCGGCTGCGCGACAGCATGGCTCGGCCCGAAGGTTTGCCAATTCTGTCCGCGGCCGAAGCGTCCCTGCCACTGCCGAAACATAAATACCGCCCATAGGAGCGCCGAATGGTCGCGGCTTCCCTGCTGGTGTTGATCCCATATGCGCCGCAGAGACTGGTGGTTGAGGATGCCATCCTCCTCGAACAAAACTGCATGCGCCATCTCGCGCAATTCGCCCCGGAACCACTCGGCGACAGGAACGGCGAATCCCTGCTTGCGCCGAGTGACCACCGAGGAGGGCACCATGTCCTGAATGGCTCGCTTAAAGATGTACTTGCCATTTCCCTGCCGAAGCTTAAGCCGAGAGGGGATGCGGGCCGCTAGTTCCATGAGGCGATGGTCGAGAAGCGGGGCCCTCACCTCCAGCGAAACGGCCATGCTCGCCCGATCCACCTTGGCACAGATGTCGTCAGGGAGGTAGGTCTTGATATCGAGATACTGGACGCGCGAGAGCAGGTCCGCGGTGTCGGCGCGGTGATAGTGCTCGCGCAGCTGGTCCAGGGGATCGTAATCGCGCAGTTCGCCTAGAAACGCCGAAGAGAACAGCGCGTCACGGACAAAAGCGGGCAGTGTGATGCGCGTCAAGTAGGCCTCAAGCGGGTCCTGGGCCAATCTCTCCAGCAGCGATTTGGCGCTTCCAAAGCGGGGCGCCTTCTGAAGCAGCGGCCGCAGCACGCGCCGGCGAAAGGGCGCAGGCAGCAGTGAGCGCCGCTGGTTATCCTGAAGGTCTTGCGCGTACCGCCGGTAACCTGCAAAAGTCTCGTCCCCGCCATCGCCGGACAGGGCCACGGTGACGTGTTGCCGCGCAGCCCTGGAGACATAATAAGTAGGAATAGCGGAGGAATCAGCAAAGGGCTCGTCGTAATGCCAGGCCAGGCGGTCCACAATTTCACTGGCTTCGGGGAGCACCGTGTCTTCGTGATGGTCCGCGCCTACATGCTGCGCCACCTCGCGGGCGAAGCGAACCTCGCTGTAACGCTGTTCGTCGAAGCCAACTGCGCAGGTCGTAACCGGGTGGTCGAGAAGACGGCTCATGCAGGCGACAACCGCGGAAGAATCCACACCGCCGCTGAGAAAACTGCCTAGTGGCACATCGCTGATCAGGCGCACCCGAGTGGAGTCCAACAGGGCCTCGCGCACCTGGTCACACCATTGCTGCTCGTTTCTATCCTCCACTGCGGCAAAGCTCAAGTCCCAGTAGGCCTGCTCGCGAATCCCATTACCATTCACGACCAGGTAGTGAGCGGGACGAAGCTTGCGCACCGTTTTGTAGATGGTCTTGGGCGCCGGGATATATTGCAGGGCGAAGTAGTCAACCAGGGCGGTGTGATCCAGGGTCTCAGGCACGCGCCCGCTGGCGAGTACAGCCTTGAGTTCGGAACCAAAAACAAGGCGCTGGCCGTCATAGTAATAGAACAGAGGCTTCTTGCCAATGCGGTCGCGCGCCAACACCAGCTTGCGCCGGGGGCCATCCCAAAGAGCAATGGCGAACATGCCGCGCAATTTGCTGAAGCACTCCTCGCCGTACTCTTCGTACAGGTGAACAATCGCTTCTGTATCGGAGTTCGTGCGGAAAATGTGCCCCTTGGCCACAAGCAAGGTACGCAGCTCGAGAAAATTGTAGATTTCGCCGTTGAAGACGATCCAAATGCTCTCGTCCTCGTTACTGAGCGGCTGGTGCCCGGAGTGCAGGTCAATGATGCTCAAGCGGCGGTGGCCCAGACCGAGGCCAGGTTCGAAGTGGTAACCGGCATCGTCGGGACCACGATGGCGCACACTATCGGCCATGCGCGCCACAATCTGGGGCGGCACTGAAGCGTCGGGGGCGAGTTCAAGAATTCCGCAGATGCCACACATTGGTTTATCTTCAGGTAGTGAGCGCCGGCTCCGCCCGGCCTGTGCTCATAACCACATCGCTGTACATCTGGGAATAGGCCTGCATCATGCGGCCTAGCGAAAACCGGGCAGCCACGCGCCGCCGGGAATTCTCACCCAGTTGCAACCGCCACTCGGGCGCGCTCGCCATCTTCTGCAAGCATGCCGCCAGCGTCTGATAATCGCCGGGGTTGAACTGAACCCCAGAGAGTCCGTCCTCAATCACTTCGGAATTGCCGCCGACACGAGTCGCCACGGGAGGCACGCCGACGGCCATAGCCTCCAGCAGGGTGTTAGACATGCCTTCCGAAAGCGAGGGCAGAGCAAAAACGTCAAAGCTGTTCAGCCACTCGGCCACATTGCTGACTTCGCCGATGAACCGAGCGCGTCCAGCCAGGGCTGGTCGAGCCGCCAGTTCGCGCTGCAAAGCCGGGCGGCAGACACCATCGCCCACGATTACCAGGCAAAGATCAACGCCCGAATCAACGGCCAACTCCGCGGCACGCAGCAGGGTGAAATGATCTTTCACTGGATCAAGCCGGCTGACAGCGCCTACGACCAGGGTTTCGGGGCCTACACCTAGGCGGCGCCGAAATTCTACCCGCCACTCGGGACTGGGCCGAAACTCGGCGGTATTGACACCATTGGGCACAACTTCCAGGCGTTCTAGCGGAATGTTTAGCTGTGCTGAATAAAATTCCGCCAATTCCTGCGAGACCGCAAAAACGCGGTCAGCCCAGCGATAACATGCGCGGCGAAACATGCGGCGGCGCCACGGCTGGCGGCCCATGGTCTGCAGATCCCGACCGTGTTCGCTGTGAATAACCGCGGGAACACCGGCTAACCGGGCGGCCACAACTGCCTCCATGGTGCCCCAATTGCGGGAGTGCACAACGTCTGGGCGTTCGCGGCGGAAGAGGCGGTAAAAATGGGGCACCAGGAACCCAGGGTTTAAGGGGGGACGGGCCAGAGTAACTACGCGGGCGTCGCCCACTGAGAGCTCCACGTCCGGCACGACCGTACAGACGGTCTGCTCAAAAGTTCCTGCGTCCAAACCCTCCAGCAGCTTGCGAACATTCTTTTCGGTGCCGCCGGTGGCGAGACGGTGAACGATGTGCATAATGCGAATGTGAGCCGTGCGCGACCCCACAGCCGGGTGCATCAGTTCGGATTGCATCAGCTCAGGCATTGACCAGCTCCGGAAGCTGGGCTTGCTCTTCCTGCTCTTTCACTTCAGCCTCTGCGTACTGGTCCGCCAGCCTCCGGCGCACCAAGGCCGCCAGGCCGGCGCTGACCCCGAGGAGGTGCCACATTAAGTCTTCGTTCTGGCGGCTGATGAACATATTGGGAACGATGTAAACCATGATTGCCTGCTGAATCAGCAGACAATAAGCCATCCAGTTGTCGTTATCGGGAAAGCGGCTAAGCCGTCTTCGCAGGCGCCACATGGTGACAATGGTTCCGCCGATGATAGCCACGAACAACACGCAGGAAGGAATTCCTTCTTCCGCTCCCAGGTCCAGAAATGCATTGTGGCAAGCACGGGGGCGAAAGTTCGTGTACTTGGGAAAATTAATCTCAAACTGGAGAGGGCCAATGCCAAAGAAAGGGTGGGCTTTTATCATCAGCAGCGCGGTTTCCCACGCCTGCAGGCGGCCAATGGCGGAAGCGTCGTCGTCGGCCGCGGTGGTAATCGACTGGTAACGCGACATAGCAGCCGAGGGAGCAAACTTCAAAAAAAGAACGATGGCGATGGCCAGAACGACCACCCCAACCACCCGGCGTTTGGAGTAAAGGGTAAGCAGCAGGGCCACCAGGGCAAGGCCTAGGAATCCCGAACGGGAGTGGGTACCCACAACCGTGATGGCGCAGCCCAGTGCCATTCCCTTCAGACCCCAACGCAGCCACTTGCGCGGTTCCGAGCGGGCTAAGCCAAACAGAATAGGAATGGCGACGTTAAGTGCCAGGGCATACTCATTCTCTTCGCCCTCGACGCCTCCTGGACCCATCATGCGGGCTTGGCCGCCGGTAATAACGAAGTCAATGGCTCCCTTTAAGCCGATCAGACCGACGGAAATGCCGAGGGCATACAGCAAGGTCCGCACGCGCTTTTCGGAGTTGGCCATGGCCGCCACCAAAAAGGTGATGAGGAAAATCTTGCCGAATTCCCAGATCTTGGGTTCAGCGAGAGCTGGACTGACAGCGAAGATACAGGCCAGGACGGTCCACACATAGAACAGAGGAACCAGGGCCAGACCGCGGATGCGTGGCGGCGAGCGGCGAATCTCAAAAAGGAGATAGCCAACCAGAGTGGCGGCAGCCAGGATGTAGGCGCCACGAGTAAAGCTGTACACCGGCCAGACAAAGTCGTTGGGACGAGCATGGGAGTACCACAGATAGAGCAGGAGGCCGCCAAAGGGGGACACCAGTGCCAGAGGCACGCCTAAAGCTACAATCACCCGAAGAAAAAGTCCCCGCAACATGAAATCAGTTCCCGAATCTCCCGGTCATTTACCAGCCGGTATGGTGCTCAACGCCACTTCATTCGCACACGGTGTCGCCTGCGTTCTAGGGAAAAAGGCGCACCAGAGCCGGTCCTACCACCTTGGTGAGGGAGAATGGCAGCCGTTTCCACGCCGACGTCAACAACTGGAAGCGGGGGTTTGCCGGTGAGAAATTGGGCATGCTCTTCCTCCGTTCCAGGTGATACATGTAGGGGAGGGGTCGCTGCCGCATATTCCACTGCGTCTTGAAAGCGTAAGCTCCGGTAGCCATCTTGCTGCGGCCGAAGTCAAAATGGCGGAAACCACGCGCCACAGCCTGCTTCATCACTTCCCAATACATGAAATTGTTGGCGGCAACCCGGCGGCCTTCAGGCAGCGATCCGCCGTAATAAGGCAAAATCCAATCGCGAAAAAGGAAACTGAGCACGGCCGCAACCGCCTGCTTGCCGTGCCAGACCACCGTGATTTCACACAGGTCGCCAAATTCCTCGAGCAGGATTCGGAAAAACCTTTTGGCAAATACGGGCGTCCCCAGATGGTGCACGCTGGCAGCATAAATCTCATAGAACACGTCCAGCTGTGAGTTATCCACCACGGCGGCCAGACCGGCCTTTTCTGCCTTCCGAATCATGTAGCGCGTGTCGCGGGGAAAGCCGCGCAAGAGTTGCTCTGGGTCTGAGGGCAGGTCCTGTTCAAAGGCGACGTACAGGTCCTTAACCCGAAAAGAGGAGTCGAAGCTCGCCCAACGCTCGCGCAGTTCCAGGTACTGAACTTTTTCCGCGGCGGCGATTTGGCGCGCGGCATCGCAGAGCGCTTGTTGGGCGGCATCATCTCCGGCACATATCCCCCCGTAAACCGCGAAGGGAGTCGAAATAAGCGTGCGGCCCTGGATGAGATTCTGGACCAGAAATAAAGGCAGCACCCCGCGGATGCCGCTCTGATCTTCCGCCAATAGATAACGCGCTTCAAAAGCAAAAGCCCGCTGAATTACGCGTTGCCACGCGGTGAGGTGGAAGAGCGAGGCGCCGGGATGACGGTCGACGTACCCGTCCCAGGCTGCGCGCAAGTCCTCCTCAAAGGTGCGCACTTGAACTCCGGTGGCCGGATTGATGGTGGTGGTTACCATTTCCTCTGCTCTCGACTGCTCCCGTTCCGCGGCACCCGTTTGGGGAAGGATTCGGACTCGGTCTGGAACAACCATTCCGGGTCGAGTTGGAAGTATTTTGCGATACGGCTCTTCACGCCGGCAGAGGGCTCACGATATCCATTAATAATGCGGCTGAGGAGAGTCTCATCTATGCTCAGCTCCCGCGCCAGCCGGTTCTGGTGGATCCCCGATCTCCAAATCTGCAGCTTCAAGTTGGGGTACATTGTGACTCCTTGCGTCGACGTCGGTCGAAATCGCCCTGCCTTAAGCGCCGTTCTTTCTTTTGCTCTTGCCGTAATACGGGTTCTTCTTGCCGTAGTAATCGGCGTAATATCCCGAGCCGGCCTGGGCATTGTTAATAATCACGCCTATCAGTTTCTTTTCCAGGCGATTGACGGTCAGGTCCAAAGCTTCACGGGTGGTCTTGCGCAGCTGAACGGTAAGCAGGGCGGCATCGCAGGGGCCAGACAGTAACTCGAAGTCGGCGATGGGAGCCGTAATGGGCACAGAATCCACAATGATGAGGTCAAATTCCTCTTTGGCCCGCTGCAGGAATGCCGGCCAGCGGGGCCCTTCGAGCAGCGTGGGCATTGAGTCGTCCTGGACGTCGCCCACGGGCGCGATGCACAGGGAGGGATATTCCGTATTGCGAATGCAGTCTTGGAATTCCGCCTTATCCTGCAGGTAATCACCGACTCCGCGATCGTTCTGCAGGCCAAGCAACTCGGTCATTCCCCGCACACGCAAGTCGCCATCCACCAACAGCACGCGGGGCTTCCCCAATTGCCCCAGGGTGATGCCGAGGTTGGTGCAGATCAGGCTCTTACCCTCTTCCTTCTCAGGGCTGGTAACGATAAGAGAGCGCAGGCCGGTCTTGTGGTGAGCGTTCAGCAGGCGGGTACGCAGGACGCTGAAGTGCTCGGTTGCGCCCACCAGCACGGGGTCTATGACTAAGGGGTAAACGGGATGGACGTGAAACGCCAGCGGATTCCCGTCCCGCTCAGCCACCAGTTGCGGCTCCTGGCCCGCTTCTACATCTTCACTTTTCTCTGCGGTACCGTTAAACCAAGTAGCGAATGACATTGCAAATCCCTTCCTCAGCCTTATGTCCTTTACGGTTACTTCCTCAGCGATACGGCGATAGCCCCCACGTACATGAGCAACAGCACAGTGCTTGCGCCGGCTGCGAGGACGTTGTGCCATTGCTCCTGACGCTTCTTGGCCGCGGTTACGAGCCAGGGAATTTCCGCCAGCACCGGGGCCTTGATCTGGTCGGTAATCTCATGCTCCGTTTTGATGGTCCGGTCAAACAACTCCAGCCCCAACACCAAGCCAAAAGCAAAGACCATGCCGGCCAGCAAGCCGAGCCCGTCAATCAAGGCGCGATTGGGCTCGTAGGGGAGAGACGGCGGTTGCGCCGGCTCCAGGATCAAGAAGCGCTCCCCTTTTTGCCGGCTTTCCATGTCGGTGGAAATATCAGCAGAAAACTTGTGGTCCTGCAGGCGCTTGTAATTCTGTTCCGCCTGTTCGTAGTCACGGCTGAGAATGGCTATTTGTTGGGAAGCGGCGGGAGCCGCGTCCAGCATGGACTGGTGATAATCAATCTGCGACTTCAGATCCTGTTCTCGCTTGGCGTGGGCCTGGATATCTTTGTCGATACCGGCAATCTGGCTGTCAATCACCGGATTGTGGGGCCGCAGGACGGCAGGGGGGGCAGCAGGGCCCTCCGTCTTCTTGGCGGATTTGATCTTCTCCTGCAAACGATCAATATCCTGCTGAATTTTCAGTACATCGGGAAATTGAGGACCGTAGCGGGTGCGCAGCTGTTCCTGTTGCGCTTCGAGCCGGGACAGTTGGTCCTGCAACCCGGTGGGAGCGGAGCCAGCATTGCCGCTATCGAGATCAACCACTTGCGGGCTGTCGGCCATGAGGGACTGCAGGTAGACTTTCTGCTGCTGGTCGCGGCTGACGGCATCCATCTCACTGCGCATCTCCAGTTGCAGGGTCGCAAGCGCCTGCAGGTGCGCATTTTGCGCTTCCGGCAACTCTGAGGCATAGCGCGCGCGCAGCGCACCTAGCTTGCTTTCTTTGTCCTCCAAATCCTGCCGAGCCTTAGCCAGTTCACGATCAATGAATTCAGCCGTGCCCAGGACCTGTTCTTCCCGGGCCCGCAAGTTCTCCTCTATGAACAAGGAAGCGAGGCGGTTGGCAACGGCGGCCGCCGTGGCGGCGTTGCGCGAATGATAGGAAATGTTGAAAGCGGTCAGATCGGCCCGGCCACCGGTGGAATAGGAAATCGGCTCCAAGTCAATGTCTTCGCGCATCTTGCGCGTAATCTCCAGGGGCGGTTGTTTTTTCTTCAGCTCCTGGTACAGGCCCATGTCGTCAACGATCTGCGACAGTTTAGTGTCGGACAAAATCTGTTGCCGCAACAGCGCAAGGCGCTCGTTCGCCGTCAAGGTCGCGGTTGATTTCACGTAGCTTTCCGGCACCTTGCCGGGATCAATCAAGATGCTTGTGGTGGCCCTGTAGGAATTGGGAACGAAGTAAACCACCACGGAAGTGAGCAGGCCGATGAGGGTCGCCGTGGCGATAATCAGCCATTTGCGCCGCGCCACCAGGCGTTTGTAATCCTTCAATCGAAAGTATTGCAGCCCAGCCAGCGAGAGATCTAGATCCGGTTTTTGTTTAGTCGCCATAAGCTTTCACCGCCAACAATTTGTTGACTCGTCCGGCGGAGCCCACCCCGGCAAACGGAGGGGCGACGCCGGCCCAGTCGGTCCGTTAATTCAGGGAGCTAAGCAGCTTCCTGGCATCGCCTGCTTCCGTCACATTCGGTTCCAATTTCACAGCTGTCTCGAGGAATTGCTTGGCCTGAGACTTGCGGCCGGCACGGTAATAAGCCACGCCCAGGTGATAGTTGAATGTGGGATTGCGGGGATTTTTGTCCACACACTCCTGCAGCAACTGAATGGCGTTGCCTAAGGTGTCTTTCTTTACGTAGATCCAGCCGAGCGTATCGGCAACGCCGGAATTGTCAGGACTGGCCTGGCGGGCCTCCTGGGCCAGCCGTAAGGCGACATCAATGTTGCCGCCGTGCTCCGCATAATTCCAAGCCAGATTGTTCTTGGCGACTACATTGCCTGGATCGAACTGCAGCGCCTTTTCGTAGCTGTCCTCGGCTCCTGTCCAATCCGAACGCTTCTCGTGGATCTGGCCCAGGCGTAAATAGACCAACGACGATTTGGGTTGGAGCTGCAAGGCATGGTTGTAAGCGTCCAGCGCTCCGTCAAAGTTGTTCTGCAAGGCAAAAGAAGTGCCCAAGCTAAGCCATGCCGGGAGCAGCTGCGGATTCATAGCCAGGGCTTGATGCAGAAAGGACTGGGCTTGCGCCTGACGACCAGCCTGCAGCATGACTTCCCCGGAGATCTGGTAGCCTTCTGCCCATTTCGGGTATTTGTGCAGGGTGGACTGCAACTGGGCAAGAGCTACATCGGGCTTCTTCTCTGCCAGATAAGTAAGCGCCAGAAGGTAAACGGTATCGGTATTTTGCGGTTGCAGCTCTGAGGATTTCTGCAAGAACTTGCGCGCTTCCGGGTATTTGCCCTGGTGAAACTTGATCCAGGCCAAGGTGCGGTAGGTGTCGGCCTGCGCTTCCGGCTGGTTAAAGGTATTCAGCAGGGGCATCAGATCCTTCTCTGCCTGATCGGCGTTCCCCTGCTCGGTCTGCAGAATGGAGCGCATAACGTAGGGACCGAGGGATTTTGGTTGGCTGGCAACTACCTGGTCCACGTCGCTCAGGGAGCGCTGAAGGTTGCCCGACCTCATTTCCACTCCTGAGAGCAGAGTGCGGGCCGGAATCAGCTTGGGGTTAAGTTCCAGGGTGGTACGCAACTCGCCTTCCGCCTGACTCACTTGGCCGAGGCGCAGCTGCACGGTTGCCAGGTAGTAGTGGGCCAAAGCCGAACGCGGCTCCGCCTGGGTAGCATGCTGCAGATCGGTCGCGGCCTGCTCCAGATGCCCCTGTGCGGCTTCCAACTGACCGTTCAGGACCAGGGTTGTGCCATCATTCGGATGGGACTTGAGAATGGACTTAACCATTTTTTCCGCATCGGCCTGGCGGCCGCTGACCAGGTAAAGCGTGGCCAAGGCCCGCTTATTGACCAAGTCATCGGGATATTTCTGGATGACCTCCAGATATTCCTTTTCTGCCAGAGTGGCCCGGTTGCTGGAGGCATAAAAGTGGGCCAAAGCGCCGCGGTTCTGCGGGCTGGCTTCGCCCATAACTTTGATTTTCTGGAAGACCGCCTCCGCTTCGGGCAAGCGCTTCTGCTGCCATAGGAAGTTCCCCAGCAGATATTGCGCGGGGAGGCTTTGCGGGTTGCTAGCAACCGCACCGCGAATGACGGTTTCCGCTTCCGCCGGCCGGTTCTGCTGCACCAGCAGAGAAGCCAGAGCTGTAAAAGCCGGCACGGCTTGGGGAGCATATTTTACGGACTGACGCAGGCTGTACTCGGTTTCGGCAAGCTGCTTGTCCTGGAACTGAAGGCTGGCGCGCAGAAACCACCCGCCACCATTAGTCGGATCCAGTTTCAGCAGGCGATCCACGGTGGCGCGCGCGCTCACATCGTCACCTAATCCGCGCTGGGTCGCGGCTACCACCAGCAGAGCTCCCGGATCATCCTTCTTCTGGGCCAGAATGGCGTTCGCCTGTTGTTTGGCGTCGTCATACTTACGTGCGGCCAGCAGCAGGTTTGCCAATCGTAAGCGCGCGTCGGTATTGGACCCATCCAGATCCACAGTCTGACTCAACTGCCGGAAAGCGTTGATGAACTCCTGACGCTCCTCATAGAGCTTCGCCAATTCATAATGCGCAACTGCCAGCTTGGGATCGTTCTGAATCGCTTGGCGATAAGCAATGATGGATTCGCTCACCTTCCCGTTCTTGGCGTCCTTGCGGGCGATCGCCAGTTGGTTTTGCGCTTTTTGCGCCGGCGTGAGGGTTTGACATGCCGCGGAGGACAGGAGCAAAACGCCCAGTGCCATCACCGCCGAACCGGTTCTTGTACTCCAACGCGAGTGTTGCTTGCGACTTTTCACATCTTCCCCCAAGAGAGCTTCGTCTTTGCTGTTCCCAGCTAACCCTAAACCGCTCCTGATCCAAATAGAACGACTTGAACCGTGCGAAACATGATCAGGAAGTCGAAAAATGCCGACATGTGCTTGATGTAAAACAGTTCGTATTCCAGCTTGTTCTTGGCGTCCTCGCTGGAGGAGCCGTACTTGTACTTGATTTGTGCCCAGCCGGTGATGCCCGGCCTTACGGTATGGCGCTGCTCGTAATAGGGGATCTGCTCGCTCAGCATCTGCACGAAACCAGGCTGCTCAGGGCGCGGGCCAACGATGCTCATATCGCCGCGCAGGACGTTCAAGAATTGCGGGATCTCATCCAGGCGGCAGCGGCGAATCCAGCGCCCGACCCGGGTGATGCGGGCATCATCTTTGGACGCCCAGGCCGGCCCATTCACTTCCGAATTCTGGCGCATGGAGCGGAACTTCAACATGCGGAAGTGGCGGTCAGCCATGCCCACCCGTTCCTGGCAGAAAAGAATAGGCCGGCCGGATTCCAGATAGATGGCCAGCGCCACGATCAGTGCAATGGGCGACAAAAGCACCAGAGCGGTGGCCGAGAGCACGAAGTCCATCACCCGCTTAACAACAACTTGAAACGCGCTCTTGGAAAAGCCCTCGGAGAGGATCAGCAGACTGGGCGTCAGCTTTTCCAGCATGATGCGGCCCGTGAGCTTCTCGTAAAGCGAGTGAGCATCTTCGACCATGATGCCGGAAAATTTGACACTCAACAGCTTCTGGACGGGCATCTGGCCGCGGCGTTCAGCGAAGGAGAGGATCACGCGATCCACGCGGTCGCGCTGCACAAATGTATCGATCTCGGAAAAGCCGCCGACGATTCCCGGGTTGACCAGCCGCTTGCCGATATTTTCACCCTTTTCATCGAGGAACCCGAGAACTCTGAAATTCAGTTCGGGGTGCTCCAGGATCTCGCGAACTAGGCGAATGCCTGCGGAACCGGTGCCGGCCACCAGCACCCTCTGCTCGGGACGGAAGAAGTTCCCGGTGGCATCCACAAACAACCGCCAACTGATGAGCGAAACTCCGGTGATCACGGCGGCAATAACCGACACGCCGCGGCCCACCATCAGGCCCGGTATGGCGTAGTAGAGAAAGGCAAGGATAAGCGAGGCGACCCCAAGCGATTGCATGACGCGGATGAGCAACTCAGGGCGGCGCGCCACCGCCCGGAGGTCGTACAGGTCGTTGTAGTAGAAGCACAACATGCAGATGAAGATGACGGTGGCGAGCTTAACCGGCAGCTGGTAACTTTCCGCGCTGTCCGAAGCGAGAGCCCGAACATCGCCAAGCCGCAGCCAGGCTGCGACCCAGAAACTGACGATGATGAGGAATGCCTCAGTACCAGCAAGCAGAACGCTCTTCCGCGGAACGTATTGGCCGGCTAAGCGGAACATGTGCAGCTACCTACCTCGCTCCCTCCGGCGACCAAGCCCAGCGGACACCCAGAACCGCGGCCTCGCGCGCCGTAGGGATGTTCAGATTCGACCCAAAATTCAAGTAGAAATAGGTGGAGTAAATGGACCAACTGGGCGTCATGCGATAGGTGAGCGTTGACCAACCCATGACTCCGTTGGAGGAACGCACCGAACTGGGGAGCCGCTGCTGTACGTAGCTGCTACCCACCTCGAACGCCCAGCGCGTCCACAGCCGGTGTTGAAAAGAGACGTCGTAGCGGTTATGAAAGCCATCGCCCAGCACCCCGACAAACTCCATATCGCGCGAAAAATCGGCGGCCACCCCGCCGTGCCGGAAGCTCTTGTAAAGTCCAATCGAACCCTGCCCAGTGACGTTGCGTTTTGACCACGCCGGGCCGGCTCCTACGCTCATGCTGACCGTGCGCGTCAGCCGGCGCGTGTAGGTCGCAGTCACCGTCTGAAATTGCAGCCTGCTGTTGTTGTTGCGCTCCTGCTGATCTGTGAAGCCGTACGCCAAAGTCATGCCGCCATTGCCGTTGAACTTGTGCGACCAGGTCAGCTGCGCGTTGTAATAAAGCTGTTCGTCGGCGGGAAGGTTGATGGTGCCCAGCGCCTGCGGGTCACTTACTCCACCCAGGCGCATGAAGGAATTTCCTAACGAGAGATTCAGCTGGTTGTTGCCGTCCAATTGCCGATTTACATCCAAGTTCGCGCTGTTGACGATGGACTTGCGGCCCAGCATAAAAAACGGGTTGCGGGTGGCCGATCCGTTCGCGAAATCAGGATTGAACGACGATGAGGACATGAACGTAAGATTGGGCGAGTAGTGATACTGGTCGGCAAGACTGACTCGCCAGAAGCGGCCAAAGTTGCGTGAGGTCGAAAGATCAAGGGCGTGCGCCGTGACGCTATTGCGAAAGCTGCCCGAGGCATACCAAGCCATGGGCATGTATTGCAAATTAAGACGGGAGCGGCTGTGCTCAATGGAATAGATAATCAAGCCGCTGGCCAGAGTCGCCTCCCCGGCGGGCGCCTGCGCGCTCGCTTCGTAAGCCTCCATTGCACTGAAAGAGAGCACTGACAGGTGGCCCCAGCGCAACGGGGAAATCCGGCTCTGCAGGGGCAGACCGGATTGCAGGCTATAGACCGGCTCGGAGGCATCCGAGGCACTGCTGGCCTGGGCGGCAGCGGCAGCAGCATCCGGAGTAGTGGCCGGAGCCGTCGCCGGCTGCGGCTGCACCACGGGGACCGGCTGGTCGGTTGAGGTGGCATCGCCTTGGGTCTGGGGCTGGTTCGCCGCGTTTGGATTCTGCGCAGCCATGGCACCGCCGAGCAGGGCCACAATGGCAAAACGAAGAAGCAGGAACCCTAGCAGTCTTGCGGTTGGCCGGCAATTGAATGTATGCGCCATGGCACGCTCCAAAAATGGAAATCAGGGTACGACAACCAGGTCCCCAGGTTGTAAGACGATGTTCTGCTTCGTGTTCTTGCCTCTAATCACGTCGTCATAGTTAAAGGAATAGCGAGCTTGCTTTTCGCCGAGTTTGCGGATGACGTAGATCTTTTTCCGTTTGGCAAAATCTTTCAAGCCACCGGCTTGAGCTATCAATTGCAAGATCGTGGTAGAGCTATTGATAGGGAAAGAACCTTCACGAGCCGCTTCGCCGATCAGGTACACATTTCGGCTGTTGATCTGGCGCGCGGTCACAGTCACCTGAGGCACATTAACGAAAGGCTTCAATTTTTCGGTGAGCAGGGCCTGCAACTGTACGGGGGTGAGGCCCACAACCTGCACTTCATTGACCAGCGGAACGGTGATCTTGCCGTCGGGCCGGACTACCACCACGCCGGAGAGTTCCGGCTCTTTCCAGACGGTGATGGCCAGGACATCCTGCTCCCCGATGACGTATTGATCCGACGGAGACTGAGCAGCGGGCTGGTTCGCGCTCAATTGGGAGCTTGGCAGATCGGTAGAGGCGATTTCCGTCGCAGGAGCTTGCCTGGCCGCAGGCGAAGAATGCTCCGACTGCGCCGCAGTGGCAGGCAGGGCGGACGTGGGTTGCGCGGCCACTGGGCTGGCCTTCGCATCGCCAGGTGGATCATCCGCAGTTGCCGGCTGCACAGTGGCGCGGTTGGAAGACGCAGGCTCGCTGGTAAAGAAGGCCGAAGTAGCAACTTTTACAGGCGGGTGGTTCGCCGCCTGGCTGGGTGAGTTGGACCGCGCCGGTTCGGACTTAGGCGCAACGCTCGAAGTATTGTCGGCCGCACCTGGAGCAACCGAGGCCGGCGAGGGAATGTCATTCCTGGATGATGGCTTAGGAGAGCCCGTTGGATCAGATGCGGCGTGGAGAGCCGGGTTGGGGCTGGGCACATTCTCATCCACGGATTCCTTCGCGGAAGTGGCCGTCGTACTAACCGGCTCGCTGTTACTTTCCGCGGGAGAGTAGTCAGCAGCAATCGCATCGTCCAGATTCACGGTCACTGTGCCGCCGTTACTCGCCACTTGATAATTCCTGGGGCGATCCAGATCCAGCACGACGCGCGTGACTGGCGGAACGACTGGCTGAACGCCGATACGCACGCCCTTCACGCCATCGTGGTCCACCGGAATATGATTTTCAGCGTATGCGGAAACGGTGTTGGGAAAATCAATGACCAGACGATTGGGAGCTGGGACGGCAGTAACAATGGGCTTCACCGCGGTGCTGGTCTTGATTTCAAACCGCATCCCCTGGCTCTGGGGCTCAACCTTGATGGTTTCGAGCCAGGCAGATGAATTGGCCGCGCTCGAGTCCGACGTGAAATGCGCCGAGCGCGTCGCATGTGATTTGGCCGCCACCGGTGAAGCACTCAGCTCGGTCTGTGCCCTTGTCAGGGTAGCGCTCATACCCGCCGCCACCAATGCCGCCGTCAGCACCCACCTGTAACTCATCTACTTCTCCCTATCTAAAACCGCGCTCTGGGGAACTACAGTCAGTTCCGGGTGTTAATTCTGCAGGTTTGCTTTCTGGTTTGGCGTTTTGCCGCCTATCTGTAGAGGGCATTGGGGTTACCACTACCAGACGCAAATCACTTTTGACTAGGCACTTACATGTTGCATTTGCCTTTCCAAAGCTGCCCTGAATGGGGGTTATCCATCGAGCCTTAAGCCGGCTGAAAACTAAGGACTTACGGCTGCGCCGAAGACGAGGGGGGTGGGCAGACCGGCTCAAGCCAAGAGTTTTCTCAATCGAGGTGAAAAGGTTTTCACTTCTTCCCAGCAGGGGCCTCCCCCTGCGACCAGCAGGCCAGAGGTCCGCAGGTAAGCGCCCGCCGCACCCCGGTAACAGCCTAGCCCGATACGACATGAGTTAACCCGCGGACGCCCCTGAGCAGGCTGAATTCTCAGCAAACATCAAGGTTGGCGGGGGGAAGCACGCAAGCGGACCACAACGTGCAGCACCGATATTGAGGAACCGCTCCGGAGGCAAGTCCAGGTGGCGGAACTGTGAACGCGCTCGGCAATAAAGGCACGCGCGGGTCGGCAGCAAGCCAATAAGACATGACATTTAGGGCAAACTACGGCCGTTCAAACGCAACTTTCTGCGCCCCGGGCGGGTTCAATGCAACCAAGGACCCTGGCGAACTGCCTCCGGGCTTCTCTCAGAACCATTCACCAGAACTGGTAGACGGGGCCAGTGTTGACCTGGAAGATTATTACCAAGTGGAGGCGTTTGCCGACCGTGTGGAGCGGGCACGCTGGCCGGAGTTTGCGTCCCGCGTCCGCCAAAACACAGAGCGCACTCTGGAACTTCTAAACCGGACTGGCACGCGCGCCACATTCTTCGTTCTTGGCTACGTGGCGGAGCGGGATCCAGCGCTGATTCGCGAAGTGGCGGCAGCCGGCCATGAAATAGCCTGCCACAGTCACCTCCACCGGCGGGTGCACACGCTTACCCCGGTGGAGTTTCGCGAGGACGTGCGGCGGGCGCGCGGCGCCATTGAAGATGCCGCCGGAGTTCGAGTTTTAGGTTTTCGCGCCCCCACATTCTCAGTCACTCTAGATTCACTCTGGGCGCTGGATATCCTCCTTGAAGAAGGCTTCGAATACGATTCCAGTATTTTTCCCGTGCGCCACGATCTATACGGGATTCCCGATGCGCCCCGGTTTCTTCACCAACTGGCTTTGCCGTCGGGCCGGAGCATTTGGGAAATTCCCATGTCCACGGTGCGGATGGGGGGAGTAAACCTCCCGGCAGCGGGCGGAGGATACTTGCGGCTGATTCCGCTGGCGGTGACACGCTGGGCAATTCGCAGAATTCATCGCCGCGATGGCCAGCCTGTCATCCTGTACTTCCATCCTTGGGAACTGGACCCGGAGCAACCGCGCCTGCGCGGCAGCTGGAAATCGCGCTTCCGGCACTATAGCGGGCTCAAAAAGACCGAAGCGCGACTGCAGATAATCCTCACCGAGGGAAAGTTCCAACCGCTCATTAACCTGCTGCGAAAGGCGCAACAGCCAGAGCAAGCGGCACAGGTAAGCCTGGGCAACGGCGACTGAGTCGGCGACGAGAGCCCGTTTTCTGATTCCTTTGGATCCAAGCAGTAGTGGAAAGACAACTCAGCACAACTTCGGCGTGAAGTGCGCTCCCGGAAACCCTCAGCGCGGACCGGGGGTAGCGGACAGGGTAGCGCCCGGCAGTACCCAGACAAAAGGCACGCCTGGCTTGCCTATATAAACAAATTGATCGTGAGCGGTGTCATAGGCGAGATAGCAGGCATTGAGAATCTCACAGGGGCCGGGTCCGCCCGAAGCGGCACTCGAAATGTCCGGCCTCTTCGCCCAGGTTTTTGTGGCCAGATCAAACTGGTATAGCGCGCCTTCCGCGGCATAAAGCAGCAAACTGCCTTGCCTTCCACGCGCGGGATCGAATGCAATGGCGGGAAACTTCTGGCGGGGCGGTTCGGTTCCCTTTCCAGAGCTTAGCTGCGTCCAGGTTTTCGCGCCAACGTCATACGCATAGACCTGTCCGGCCGTGGGGTTGGAGTGGTCTCCGCCATAAATCAACACGCGATTGCTCCTGCTATCCCACGCCAGACTATATCCGAAGCGCGGGCCGGGTGCTGAGCCTCTTACACCACCGACCGGATTCCAATCATTAGCGCGGGAACAGCCGATGCTCGCGTTTTTGGCGAAGCAAAGCAGCCACAGAGCAGTGGGCGTGTAAATACCGCCGTAGCGCACGATCACATCGTGCACCGGATCGTAGATGCCGCCACTTTCGGTCTCCGCCGGCTGCAGCGTGGGAGTGAGCAAGCGGAACCAATGATAGGATTCTTCGCCCTCAAGAGGCATGTACCAGGTTTCGCGCAGACTATAGACTTCGTTGTAGCCGCCAAATGTCCAAATGCGCTTGCGCGAGGAATCGTAAGCCGAATCGCGGACGGGATGCTGATCACTGGGATGGCCGGCAATGGGCCCACTCATGTTTCGCGGGGCTGGGCAGGCCTCGTGAACAATAATGCCTTCGGCGTGTTCGCGGCCTCCCGCGCTGTATCCGGCCAGGCTCAGGTAGCCGCGCGTAAGATGGCGCAGCATGAGTCGAACGCTTCCGGAGGGGCAATTGCCCAAGCTGACGATTTTGTCGTGCCGATCCAACTGGTCGCACGCCTGGTAGTGGACAGCCTCGCCAGCCGGATCTTGTAAAGCGATTGTTCCTTCTTGCGGAAAAGGCCGCTGCAGTGCCCCGTCCGCCAGCCCTATTTCCAGAGAATCTGTTGCGGAAGCACCGAGCGCATGAATCAGGGTGAGATGCTCGCCAGCAATGGAGCGGTGAGCCAGCATGCCCGTCCCGCAGTCGGAGAGGAATGTCCAGACCTGCTTCTCCGAAGCTGGCTTTTGTGTTCGCCGCCAGTCTTTCCAGGGCATTGCCCACCAGGCATTAGCGAAGGTGACCAAGCCATTGTCCATACCGAAAATGTAGAACTGCTGATGATCTGGGTCCGCGAGAAACGTGGTCCAGCCATTGGAATGCATGGCTTCCGGACTGGCAATGTAACCAGGCGGGGGCCAAACTTTGCACCAGCCTGTACTGGGACATGCACAATCGCTGCCGTCGGGCTTGCAGGCGTTTTGCCCGAAAAGAGAGAGGGCGAAGAGAAGGAGGAATGCTAAGAATAGCTGGAGTTTCATTTCGTCGCCGAACAACTCACCCGGATTGGCGCACGCTCATGGCCGGCGCCACCTCGGACTCGGCTCGGGGCGCGTCGGATTCGGCCGCTTCGCCAGACGGAGCGGAGCCCGGCGTGGCCAGTTTCGGCTTCTGCAAATGAACCACGTCAATCAGTATCTGATCGCTTCGCATCTGATGAAAAACGGCTTCGGAACTAAGCTCCTTGGTTGCCAGCAGCACGACTTCCGACGAACTCAGCACATCCGCCAAATCGTCGTGCAGGAGGGCTCCAATGTGCGGAATTGTGTTCTGGATGAACTCGCGATTGGAGCCCAGAATCTGACCTAGGCGCACATTGTGGTCCCAGATGTGGCAGCGGCAACCCTCACCCAACAGGCGCTTCACCAGGTAGACCATGGGGCTGTCCCGCAAATCGTCCGTTCCGCTTTTAAAGCTCAGACCCAGAATCCCGATTTCCCTCTTGCCGGTCTGCAGAACTTCCTCAGCCGCGCGCTGGATGTGTTCCTGGTTACTGGGCAAAATGGCGTTCAACAGAGGCACGGCGAGGTCCAGTTCCTTGGCCCGGTAGGTGAGTGCGCGCAGATCCTTGGGCAGGCAGGACCCGCCAAAAGCGAAGCCCGGCGTCAGGTACGCGGGTGAGATGTTGAGCTTGGTATCGGACGTAAAGATATTTGAGACCAAGCCCGAATCCGCGCCAAGTTCATTGCAGAGCGCTCCCACCTCGTTAGCGAAACTGACCTTTAAGGCGTGAAACGCATTGCAGACGTACTTGATCATCTCCGCGGTACGGGTGTCTGTTTGATGCAGGGGAGCGGGCAATTGAGCGTATATCTGGCGTAGTGGAGAACATTCCTGGGCGTCGGCTATACCCAAAACCGTGAACGGCGGGCGAGCGAAGTCGGCGATGGCGGTACCTTCGCGCAGAAATTCGGGGTTGAAGCAGACGCCAAAATCCTTGCCAGCCCGCTTTCCGCTGCTGGATTCCAGAAGGGGCGTTACGAACGACTCGGTGGTGCCGGGAAGAACGGTGCTGCGCAACACAATCCAGTGAAATGTCTGTTTGAGCCGCAGGATTTCTCCAATCTGCCGGCAAACCCGCTCAATGGAGGTGAGATCCAGCTTACCGCTGCGCAGGCTCGGAGTAGCCACCGAGATAAATGAAACATCGGTGCTTAAGATCGCCTTTTCGGAATCGCTGGTCGCCTCAAGCAAAGACGAGTTACAAGCTGCCGCAATCAGTTCCTGCAAGCCCGGTTCGACTACCGGGGCGTTGCCGGCGGCCAACTGCGCTACCTTTTGCGGATTGGTATCTACGCCCACGACGCGGCAGCCCTGGTTTGCCAAGCAGGCTGCGGTTACCGAACCTACATACCCGAGGCCGAAAATGCTGATGGATGGTGGCACGTGCACAACTCCTTTAAAAACTTTAATCCGAAAATCGCTAAGTCGTTACGGTCAACTGTGAAGCGAGCTCACCACCGGCAACGGCAGCGCTTCCCTCCAACTCGAGCACCTCATCCACAATGGCCATGGAAGCCGGCCAAGAGTGACCATTCACCGCCTGAGCCCTCCCGGCAGCGCCCAGGCGCTCACCGCGTTCGCGGTCGCGTAACAGTTCAATGACTTGGGTAATGAACATATCGCTGTTCTCGGCAACCATGAGGTGCTCGCCAGCGCGGGCGCGAATCCCCCGCGAGGCTTCCGCGCTGGCCACCACCGGTACGCCCATGGCCATCATCTCCAGCACCTTGTTTTGCGTGCCGCGGGCGATTCGCAAAGGGGCAATGCCGACAGCCGCATCTCCCACATAGGGCCGAACATCGGGCACATGGCCGGTTACCTGAACCCCGGGGAGCTCGCGCAGGCCCAGGATGGAAGCGGCGGGATTCGAACCCACGATACGCAGTTCCGCATTCGGTACAGCTTCGCGAATGCGCGGCCAACTGTGACTCACAAACTGAAGCATGCCGTCAATATTGGGGAAGTAATCCATGCGGCCCACGAAAACCATCACCGGCTTACTCGCGGCAGTTCTATGCCGGGGATTGAAATACTCAATATCAACTCCGTTGGGAATGACCGTACACGGTTTCGGAACCCCGAGGGATTCAAACTCCACCAGTTCGTTGCTGGTGGTCACGGTGCAGCGGGTGAAGCGGCGCCCCATTTGCTTTTCCCAGCGGCGCAGTTTTTTTGCTTCCAGGCCGTAACCCGCGGACAGTGGAAAACTCCGGTGCTGGCTGTAGTCGGCCCACTTGGAGGAATCTATGTCGCCGTAGTCAAGCACTTTGAAATCGCAGGGGACATCAATGGCGTAGCGGGCCATGAAGGCGCAGTGCACCCAAACCCGGTCAAACGCTTCCGCCTGGGCGGTGGCGGCAATTCTGCTCTGCAGCGCGGGCGACCAGAAGTATTGGCCGGAGGAGGGTTTGGCGGTGGCCAATCCAAGCAAGGCCCGCCCCCAGCGGATCGGGTTGGGAACGATCTCGACCAGCAGTTGCTCGCAGAACTCCCGCAGCTTGCTTCCCTGCTCCACTTCTTCCTGCGAGTGAGCCAAAGTGGCTACAGTCACCGAGTGTCTTTCGGCGAGATGCCGGATCATCTGGAAAGGACGAATCTTGCCGCCCCGGTTGGGCGGGAACGGCAAACGGTGGCAAACAAAGAGAATTCTCATTTTTGCTTCAAGGCTCCGGCGCATCGGCAGGCCGGGCCGGCTGCAGTGCCCACCATGTATGCACACCAGGCTCCAAAGTCGCCCGTCAACCGCCCGGTTTGGCGCCCGTTTTACGCCTCCTATAAACATGCGGCCCACCGGCTTTGGGCTATTTCGGCGGGCAAGAAAGCCTTCCAGCCCTGCC
>Ga0075426_10000295_pt1 | contig 33338 bp, 25 predicted proteins | sample SoiMethybrSBSTD5_FD_75304 | JGI IMG/M metagenome (GOLD analysis project Ga0075426, IMG submission 75304) | Bulk soil microbial communities from a Populus tree surrounding site in Tennessee, USA - Soil MetaG P. TD hybrid SBSTD5 | ecosystem: Environmental > Terrestrial > Soil > Tree plantation... | reverse complement strand
CCTAAGTCAAAGAAATTCAATGATCTACCGATGAGTTGGCGACCTTCGAAGTGGAGGAAGTTTTTGGGGGGCTTTGTACAGAAACTGCCCTCCGAGTTAGGGCCTTGAAACCGGCATCAATTCACGCGCTTTTTTGGGGCCGAAAAGCGCTGGCGGCTGGCTGCTTTCGGCCGGCCGCTGGCGGCTTTTACGGACTGCGGATCTGGCCGCCGGCAGCGAGCCGACGGCCGCCAGCCGCCAGCAATTTTCCGTAGTTAGCTCTTACGCGTGCTTGCCTTCCTGGCCGGCGCTTTCCGGGTAAGGATCCCGCACACCGAATCCCACGCTCTCTTGCCGGCAGTCCCTGCCTTCGGCTTGTCCCAGACCATGTGAGCCTGGTCGCGCGGATCCACTTCGCCCTCATCGCGCACCAGGACATTCGCGGACGTATAGACCGTGCTACGTACGCGCTTTACGCGCACCGGCGAGCAGCGCACGTAAGCTCTTTCCACGAGTCGCGAATACTGCCGCTTGTTCTCGAGCACGCGCGGACGCGAATAATCCCAGCTCGTCACCGTGGTCCATGTTCCCGGCGATTGCTGCGCGACACTCGCCGTGTCGAAAATCACCGTCACGTCAGAATCCTTGTAGACCTGACGCCATGGCGCCTGCGCGAGCGCGAGCGAAGGAAGCGCAAAGAACGCAAAGAGTGCGAGCCGCACCGTAAAACGCTGCATGAAAATCTCCTTACTGCCGTATGTCACAATGGAGTGGTGTAATCGCTCCAACAGCGAACGGAACGATGTTACGGGTTTGGATTATATACACCCAACGTCTTGGGTCGCTACGCCTTTACCAAATGAACGGCAAGCTATCGCGCGTGATTGGACCCGCTGCCATGGGCAGTGCGGTCGCGGTCGCGTTTTACCTACTCGCGCGTGATCTAAAGTCATATCACTATCGCGATTTAATGCGGCAGGTGTGGACGCTGCCACACCAACACCTGCTGATCGCGCTGCTGCTGACCGCTGTTGCTTATGCGGTGCTTCCCGGCTATGACGCGATCGCGCTTTCATACGTCGACCATCAGCTGCCGGCCAGACGAATAGCGTTCGGATCCTTCATCGCCTACGCACTGAGTCATAGCCTCGGCTTCCCGCTGCTCAGTGGCGGTCCGGTCCGGTATCGCTTCTGGAGCGCATGGGGACTCTCGACTTCGGAGATTGCGCAGGCAATCAGTTTCGCCGGCGCGACGTTCATCATCGGCATGGTCGCGGTCGCCGGTGTGGTCTTTCTACTCGAGCCCAGCTCGACGATTCAGCTGCTGCGGCTCCCGCTCTCGACGCTGAAGCCTGTCGGCGCGATCTGCGTGCTGCTCATCGCTGCCTATCTGGTCGTTGCAGCAACACGGAAAAATTCTTTGCGTTTTTTTGGATGGGAATTCCCCGTTCCCTCCATTCGGCTCGCGCTGGCCCAGCTCGCAGTCGCGATCGTCGACTGGACTGCTGCGGGTGCCGTGCTCTACGTGCTGCTGCCTCCGGGCTACCGCCTGTCGTTCCTGCCCGTCCTCGGCGTGTTCCTGCTCGCGCAGTTCGTCGGAATTCTTAGCCATGTTCCGGGCGGACTAGGCGTGTTCGAAGCGATCGTCGTGCTGCTCCTCAAACCTTACGTGCCAGCGGCATCGATCGTCGGCTCGCTGCTCGCATATCGCGCCCTGTATTACCTGCTTCCGCTCGTCATCGCGCTGACTTTGCTCATCGCTTACGAGGCGCGTCGCAAGCGAGATCGAGTCGCCGAGATGGCGACCATCGCGGGCGAGTTTGTCGGTCGCTGGCTGCCTGCACTCTTACCGCAATTGCTGAGCATCGCGACCTTCGTCGCCGGTGTAATTCTTATCGTTTCCGGCGCGACTCCCGCCATTCGCAGTCGAGTGACGGCGCTCGATTCAGTGCTGCCGCTGGGCATTATCGAGCTCTCGCACTTCGCCGCCAGTCTTGCCGGCGCGGCCCTCGTGATTCTTGCCTGGGCGATGAAGCGCCGCCTGGACGCTGCGTACACGCTCACCATCGCCACCCTTGGCATCGGCATCGTCGCCTCCCTGCTCAAGGGTTTGGACTGGGAAGAAGCATTCGCGCTGACGCTGGTGTTGCTCGCCGTTCTCCCGTCGCGTCGTGCCTTCTATCGCAAAGCTGCGATCACCAGCGAGCCATTCACCAATGGCTGGATCGCTGCTGTCGTCGTCGTCGGAGTGGTCACCACCTGGCTCGCATTCTTCTCCTATCGCAACGTCGACTTCACCAGTCCGGTGTGGTGGGAATTCAGCGGCCGTGGCGATGCGCCGCGGTCACTACGCGCCATGATCGGCGTGCTCGGCGTGCTGATGCTTTTCGCGCTATCACGAAAACTCCGGCACGCATCCCCAGATCCTGATCTGCCTTCGCCCCGCCAGCTCGATCTCGCAGCACGCATTGCGGCCGAGTCGCGGGAGACAATCGCCAACCTCGCACTCCTGGGGGACAAGTCACTTCTCTTCAGCGACAGTGGTCGCAGCATGATCATGTATGCCGTGGAAGGACGAAGCTGGGTCGCGCTCGGCGATCCACTGGGCGTCGAGAGCGAGCGCGGCGAGCTCGCCTGGCGTTTCCGCGAGAGCGTCGATCATCACGGCGGCTGGCCGGTTTTTTATGAAGTGAGCGCGCGGCATCTGCCGATCTACATCGATCTCGGTCTGACGCTGTTCAAGCTCGGCGAAGAAGCGATCATTCCGCTTTCCGACTTCACTCTCGACGGCGGCAATCGCAAAGCTCTGCGGCGGACGCGGAAGGATGCACTAAAGGCCGGCGCTACGTTCGACATGATTCCCGCGAACGAGACGTCGACTTTCCTGCCCGATCTAAAACAGATCTCGAACGAGTGGCTGTCGAGCAAACACACCAAAGAGAAAGGATTCTCCCTCGGTCGATTCGACGAGCGCTATATCAACTGCTTCCCGACGGCGCTGATTCGCGTTGGCGATGCTGTCGTCGCGTTCGCAAATGTCTGGCTTGGGGCCGACAAGAACGAGATCTCGATCGACTTGATGCGCTACACATCGGTCGCGCCGCCAGGCGTGATGGAGTTTCTGCTGATCGAGCTGATGCTCTGGGGAAAGGAAAACGGCTACAACCGCTTCAACCTCGGAATGGCGCCTTTGTCCGGAATCGAGAATCGCAGCCTGGCGCCGCTCTGGAATCGCGTCGGCGCATTGTTGTTCAGTCGTGGCGAGCCTTTCTACAACTTTCAGGGACTGCGGCTGTATAAGGACAAGTTCGACCCGATCTGGGAGCCGAGATACCTGGCGTCTCCGGGCGGGCTCGTGCTGCCACGAATTCTTACGAATGTCGCGTCGCTGATATCGGGCGGGTTGGCTGGGGTTGTGACAAAATGAAGCTGCGATTGTTACTGGTGGTATTCGCCGTGCTGTCCTGTGCGAGGGCGCACTCGAGTTATCGCCCGCGCGATCCCGAGCTGCAGCGTGAGCCGCTCTATTTCTATCCCGCTCACGGCGGACAGAAACCCAGAGCCGGCGTTTTCTTTCTCGGCAACGATCTTGGATTCTGGGGACCGCACCAGAAGCTCGCGCAACGGCTGGCGGAGGATGGCTATGCGGTCGTCGGCTTTGACATAAAGGCATTTCTCGAGCGGTATCCTGACTCGGCCCAATTGCGCGACAGCATTCTCGTGCACGACGTGCCACTGCTGATGAAGAGATCGCTCCACGAGCTCGGCGCGGATTCGCGTCCAGTCGTGCTTGCTGGACACTCGTTTGGTGCAGACCTCGCACTGTGGACCGAGGCGAATGCTCGCCTACCCGGCGTCGTCGGAATACTGGCGCTTGGTCCCACTAAACGAGACCATCCGACGGTCACCATTCGCGATGAAATAAACTCGGGCGAGCCAACCGAGCCGGGAAGCTTCGCCGTGGTCGATCAAATCCGGAATACTCCACGCGGTGTGCGCATCGCATTAATGCGGGGCGCCAGCGATAAAGAGCGCAGATCGGATCGAGATTTCATCGCCGCCGGCGGGTCGCGACTGAGCTACACCATAATCCCGTTCGCTTCACACTCGCTAAAATCGCTGATCATCGTCGGTCCGATGATCGAGCACGCGCTTGGCGATCTGCTCGACTAACGGTCGACGCTAAGAATTTCTCGTCGTCGCGTGGCATCAGCGAGGACGATAGCGTCGGCCTCCGCCGAGATCTCCCGCATTTCTCTCGCATTCATGGTCTTCACGATGGTAAGAATTGCGGCAAGAAGCGGGACCGCGACCAGCAGGCCGAGGAAGCCAAAGAGGAGCGACATGAGGGCCTGGATCCCAAGAGTCATCGCGGGAGGCAGGTTGACGCCGTGTTTCATCAGGATCGGCACCAGCAGATGATTCTCGAGGAACTGAATGACGAAGTAGCCGATCGCAACCAGCAGCGCTTTGTGCGGCGAGTCGATGAATGCCATTGCCATCGCCGGGATGACGGCGAAGATGCTGCCGACGATCGGAATGAATTTCAGAATTCCGGCAAGAATGCCGAGCGGTAACGCCGCCCTCACCCGAATCGCAAACAGGAACAAGGTCGTCACCGCGCCGATAACCGTCATTGCGATTAGCTGAGTGACAAGCCAGCGCCGCAGAACGTTCGCCAGGCGAGTCAATGTGAGTGCTGCGCGATCGCGCTCGCGTGCCGGTACGAGCTCGAGCAAACCGCCATGGTACAGCGCGGGATCGACGCCGATATAAGCGGCGATGAACAGCACGAGCAGGAAGGCTCCGGAGATAGCGACGGTGGATGTCAGCACCCGTAGAAACGAGTGCTGCGCGCCCTTGAACTGCTTCGCGATCTCGCGCCGCAGGTTGCCCCCGGCGGCGACATCGTCGGCGCGCGTGTGTGTCACCACAGTGGTCGCAGCAGCGACGCTGTCGGTTGCCTGCGCCCGGGTCGTGGCCACGACTTGCGTCGATTCGGCACCCACTGCTTTCTGCGCCGTCGCTGGTCGCAGACTATCGGCTGGACTCTCTTCGTTGAACAAAATCCCCAGCACGCCGTTGGCGCGGTGTCCCAACCAGGCGTCGATTTTGTCCATCGCCTCCGGCAGCTGTTGTTGCAGCTGGCGCGATTGGGTACGAAGGATCGGCGCCATCCACACCCCGCCCGCGGTGAGCAGGCCGAGAAACGCTGTAAGAATTACGGCGACGCCGAGGCCACGCGGAACGCGCCGTTTTTGGAGCCAGTCAGCGCCCTGAGCGAGCGGCAAACCGAACAGAACCCCGAGGAAGAACAGAAAAACCACCGGATGCGCAATCCAGAGCAGCCAGACCGCGCAATAGAAAGCGAAAATGATGAAAAGCACGCGCACGACGTCGCGTGTCGGTGGCAAACGGAGCGGTTCCCTGATCTCCATGTTTACTATGGTTAGCCAGAGCCGTGCCGCACGCAATACTCACTTGCGCCCCGTGTTTCACGCGGTCTTCTTTCTCTGACCAACGTACGGGGCAAGAATGGCTGCAACACCTGATGGACCGATCGCGATCTACTACGAACATCCGGACTGGTTTCGTCCGCTGTTCGCCGAGCTGGATAAAAGAGGGATCGCGTACGAGCGCATCGACGCGGCGGCGCATTCTTACGACCCGGGCGAGACGGATTCTCCATACTCGCTGGTCTTCAACCGGGCCAGCCCTTCGGCATACCTGCGTGGGCACGGTCAGGTCACGTTCCACACCCAGAGCTGGCTGCGCCACCTGAAGCGGATTGGCGTGCCGGTGGTCAACGGGGCGACCGCCTACGAGATGGAAACTTCGAAGGCGTTGCAGCTGGATATTCTTAGCGAGCTTGGTCTCCCCTACCCGCGCGCGCGTGTAATCAACGATCCAGCGTTGGCTCCGCAGGCCGCCGAGGGACTGCGCTTTCCCGTCGTGGTAAAAGCGAACATCGGAGGAAGTGGCGCTGGAATTACGCGCTTCGATAGTGCTGCGACGCTACGCGATGCCGCGACCTCTGGAACGATCGACCTCGGCATCGATCGCGTGGCCCTGGTTCAGGAGTTGGCGCCACTGAGGGACGCCCACATCACGCGAGTGGAAGTTCTGAACGGGGAATTTCTGTATGCGATCAACGTCTATCCGGCCGATAATTCTTTCAATCTCTGCCCAGCGGATATCTGCCAGACGACCGGCGGTGTCGAGCTATCTCGAGCCGCGTGCGCTGTCGACGCTCAGAAGAACGGCATGCGGGTCGAGCAGGCCAAGCCCCCTCGCGAGATTATTCGGCAGGTCGAGCGTATTGCCGCACGTGTCGAGCTCGATGTCGGCGGCATCGAATATCTGATAGATGATCGGGACGGTAAGCACTACTTCTACGACATCAACGCGCTCTCGAATTTTGTTGCGGATGGACCGAATGTGGTCGGCTTCGATCCGTTTGTGCGACTCGTGGATTATCTGATCGCGCGGCGGGATGCGGGAAGCGGGGTGCGGGATGCGGTGGGAACACCGGCCAACTCCCGCGAACTCCGCGCATCGCGCATCCCTCATCCCGCATCCCGCTGATGCGGTACGGCTATTGGCTCCCGGTCTTCGGCGGATGGCTGCGCAACGTTCCTGACGAGGGAATGAGCGCGTCGTGGAATTATGTGAAGCATCTGGCGCAGCGCAGCGAGAAGATTGGCTTCGACATCACGCTGATCGCCGAGCTGTTCATGAACGACATCAAGGGGATCGACGCTGATTCCCTCGAGGCGTGGTCGACGGCGGCGGCACTCGCCGCGGTTACTGAGACGCTGGAGCTGATGGTGGCGGTGCGTCCGACTTTTCACGAGCCCGCGATTTTTGCGAAGCAGGCGGCCAACATCGATCACATCTCCAATGGCCGGCTGGCGCTCAACGTTGTCTCGTCCTGGTGGAAAGACGAAGCGCGGCGCTACGGAATTCATTTCGAGGAGCACGACGACCGTTATGCGCGCACCGACGAATGGTTGCGCGTGGTCAATGGAACCTGGAAAGAATCCCGCTTCACCCACAAAGGATCGCACTACAAGGTCGAGGAGACGATTCTCGAGCCAAAGCCTGTGAGACGCCCCCGTCCCACTATCTACGCTGGGGGTGAAAGTCCGGCCGCGAAAGAGCTGATCTCACGCGAGTGCGACGCTTTCGTGATGCACGGCGATCCGCCGGAGCGCGTCGCGCCAAAGATCGCCGACATGAGCGCGCGCCGGGAAAAGCTCGGCCTGGGCCCAATGGAGTACGGCGTGGCCGCCTACGCGATAGTGCGCGACACCGAAGCGGAAGCCCGGGCCGAGCTCGAGCGAATCACCAACGTCAAACCGGGATCCCCCGGCTACCAGAATTATCAGGATTTCATTTCGCACACCGCGCTCGACCAGAATGTGAGCCTGGAGGACTACTCCGTCTCGAACCGAGGGCTCCGCGCCGGTCTGGTGGGCACACCCGAGCAGGTCGCCGAGCGCATCCGCGCGCTGGAAGCGGTGGGGGTGGACTTACTGCTGCTTCAGTTCAGTCCGCAGTTCGAGGAAATGGAGAGATTTTCGGAGACGGTGATGCCGCTCGTAGAATCTCGGCGTACGGTGCACCGCGCATAGCAGGCAAATTCAAAACTGAAGTTCCGAGCTCCAAGCTTGGGGAGCAGCTACGCTTCGAGCTTTGCTACCACACGTAACCATCAGCACGGAGCTTTGAGCTAGCTCACAGCTCCCCGCTGAACCCCAATGCCAGTAGAGTCGCTCGGAGCTTGGAGCTGCCCAGCTTGCAGCTCGCCGCTTCTGTTTCGTGACTGCCAGCTACGCGAACCGGACTTTACGCCGAGATGCTAGGAGAGCAGTTCCCTCTGCCGCTCCTTAATGACGGCGTAGCACTCGCAAGCCGCGCGCTCCAGCCCGGGCCGGTCGGTTACCGCGATGCGGCCGCGGCCGTGTGAGATAAGACCGGCCTTCTCGAGCGCTCCCATTGCGACTGTCACGCCGGGGCGGCGCACGCCGAGCATCTCGGCGAGGAATTCCTGGGTCAGATCGAAATGGTTTCGCCCTACCCGGTCTTCCGACATCAAGAGCCAACGGGCGCAGCGCTGCTCGATGACGTGCATGCGGTTGCAGGCGGCTGACTGCGAGACAGTCTCGAACACGAACTGGCTATAACGGTGGATCAGGCGGTCCAGCGCCTGGCATTCGGCAAGCAAGCGACGGAATTCCGGGCTCGGGATACGATGCGCCGTTCCGCTGATCTGGCCGATTGAAGTCAGGCGGGATGCGGAAACGCCATGGAAGACGGCCATACCGGCGAACCCATCGCAACCCACCGTCATCGCCTCGACCGAGTTGCCGTCCTGGAGCTCGGTGACGAGCGAAATCACGCAATCGTGCGGAAAGTGAACGAAGCGCATCTCATCGCCGCGCCGGCAAATGAGCTGCTTCGCGGCGACATTGACCGACTCCGCGACCCCGAGCACAGCGCCGAGCTCGTCCTCCGGCAACAACGCGAGGAGATGATTTCTAACGCCGGCAGCCCGGGCTGTAGCGCCTCGGTCACGGACGTGGTGAGCGGTTAGGATCGATGTAGCCATATCGAACCAGAAAGTGTTCGCAGAACGGTGAGCGGCTTACGTCCGGCTGATAAGCAAATAGTGAACCGAATCTTCCGACGGGTCGTTATGAGCGGAAAATCACAATTATTTCGTACGGCGGAGGGCTCTGGGCCGGCCGGATAGAGCATCGTCGCGGACCGGCTTTTATTGTTATGTTCGAAGGGGCAAAACAGTCAATTAGACACCCCTGCCATCTATAGAGCAGCGGGACTCGAAGCGCCCCTTTGAACGAAATGACGATACCTGCTGACCCCCAGCCCAACGAGCGAAAGTTCCGCTTCAAGGACGAGTGGTTGGTCTCACTTGTTGGGACCATGCCAGGGATCACGCCTGACCTGATCAAACGCTGGCGCTTCCAGCAGAAGCCGTACATCTGTCAGGCCCTCATCGACGGCGACATTCTTTCGTTCAAGGAAATCGCCGAGCTGGTGAAGGATGCGTTCCGCATCGACTACGTCGACCTCGCCCCGGGCGCGATCGACAAGAACGCGATGCAGATTCTGCCCGAGAAGCTTTGCCGCGACTTCAATGTGCTTCCGGTCAAAGTGGACGCTCGCATGGTTCACCTGGCGATGGCAAACCCGCTCGACCAGGAAGCGATTCAGCGCGTGAGCTGGGCGACCAGCCGCGAAGTCACTCCGCTCTTCTGTCCGCCCGGCACACTCGACAGGCTGGTTTCGGATACCCTGCGTCCCGACGCCATGATCTACGGGCTGATCGAGAAACTGGACCAGAATGTCGGCCTCGAGCAGGTACAGGAAGCCAAGGAAGACGAAGCCGCCATGGCGCGCGTCCACGCGCCGGTCATCAAGCTCGTCGACGCCATCATCGCCAACGCCATCAAGCTGCGCGCTTCGGATATTCACATCGAGCACGACGAGACCAACACACTCGTTCGCTTCCGCATCGATGGCCTGCTCAAGAACATCATGGTGCTGCCACGCTTCATCGGGGTCGGACCGGTGGTGTCACGCATCAAGATCATGTCGGACCTCGACGTCGCGGAGCGCTTCCGACCCCAGGACGGCCGCGCGAAGGTCCGCGTGAACGGTGATGAAGTGGCGCTGCGCGTTTCGGTGCTGCCGACCCGCGTCGGTGAGAAAGTCGTGATGCGTCTCCTCAACGAGAAGGCGGTCCAGGTGTCGATGGGCACCCTCGGCTTCATGCCCGAGCTGCTCGAGCGCTTCAAGGCGTTGCTAATGCGGGAGCAGGGAATCCTGCTCGTCACCGGTCCGACGGGCTCCGGCAAAACGACGACTCTCTATGCGGCGCTCAATACCCGTCGGGGCGAGAGCGTGAACATCGTCACCGTCGAGGATCCTGTCGAATATCGGCTGGCGGGCGTGAACCAGGTGCAGGTGAACGAGAAGCAGGGGCTGACCTTTGCGGGCGTGTTGCGGTCGGTGCTGCGCCAGGATCCCGACGTTGTGCTCGTCGGTGAAATTCGCGATCAGGAGACGGCAACGATTGCATTCCAGGCAGCGATGACTGGTCACCTGGTGCTTTCGACTCTCCACACCAACGACGCAATCGGCGCGATTCCCCGACTCGCCAACATTGGAGTCGAGCACTTTCGCGTCGCCGCCGGTTTGATCGGTGTGACCGCGCAGCGACTCGTGCGCCGCGTGTGCCCGCATTGCCGGTACGAAGCGCCGATCGAGGAGCTGCACCCGATGATCCGCTCGGCACAGCAGCGTGTCTACGGCAAGGCGCGTCACGTCAAAGCCACCGGCTGCGCCGATTGCGGGTTTACGGGTTACACCGGGCGACTGCCCATCATCGAGTTTCTCGAGATCACGCCCGAGCTGCGTGGGATGATCACAACCGGGAAACAGGGCGACGAGATTCGCGCTCACGCGCTCCGCACTGGTGCGCTGCACACGTTCGATAGTGACGCGCTCTGGCACATCGCCGAAGGCGATACGACCGCCGAGGAAGTGATTCCGTACACCGAGTTCGAGCGGCGCCGTACGCCGCGCAACCCGACTCCACGTCTCAACGAGGAAATCGGTGAGCTCGATGCCGATGGCGTGAGGAAGCCGTCCCGCGTGCTGCTCGCGGTCGGCGACAAACAGGATCGGGTTCGGTTCAACGACATCCTCGTCGAGTCACGCTTCGCCGTGCAGATGGCCAACGACGGCGCCGCCGCGCTGGGCATTCTTGCGCAGGATCCGCCCGATGCACTGGTGATTGGCCTCAAGCTGCCGATCCTCGACGGCCGCCAGGTAGTACACGCAGCTCGGACGGTGGTTGGACTGATCGACATGCCGATCCTGGTGATCGCACCGAAGGGAAGCGAGGGAGAGACATCGGATTTGTTGTCGCAGGGCGTCGACGACGTTATGTACGAGCCACTCGACGCCGGTCGATTCCGCTCTCGTATCACATCAGTGCTGCGGGCACGCGGGCTGTGGTCCGACCCTGAGGAAGTGATGAAGCCGTTGATTCCTCAGGACGAGGCAGAGCGGCTGGTGGAATTCCGTCTCAGCGCCGCCATTGATGGTGAGCCCGAAGAGCGCTTCGACAAGATCGCCCGTATCGCCTTGCGCGCGTTCAGCGTGCCGTTCGCCGGTATCTCGTTCGTGGAAGGCGAGCGCCAGTGGTTCAAGTCGAAGCAGGGCCTGCAAATCGGTGACAGCTCGCGCGATCTCTCGTTCTGCGGCCACGCCGTCACCGGTGAAGATGGCTTCGTAATCGAGGACACAGTTCTCGACCCGCGCTTCGCGCAGAATCCGCTGGTGCTCGAGGAGCCGCGTATTCGTTTCTACGCCGGCCAGCCGGTCCACGGCCCCGGTGGCCATATCGTCGGCACGATATGCGTGATGGACAAGGCGCCACGCGAGTTTACCGACGAAGACCGCGAGACCCTGCGCGATCTTGGCGGGATGGTTGAGCAGGAGTTGCGGGCGAAGGGAAAGAAAAAGGTCGCACCGCCGGACTAAGGACGAGGGCATAGGAACGGACGAGCGCTTTGCGCTCGTCCTTTTTTTTTGGGTACTACCTCGCTGGTAGCTGATAGCAGCAGGCTGTTAGCTAACCGCTGCCTGCGACGGGACAGGTTTCATGGCATAAAGGCGAACAGACGCCTTTTCCTCCCGCTCTATCGCGGTCTGTCCCGTCGCCTGCAGCGAATAGCTATTAGCTAGCTGCTAACAGCTAATGGCGAGGTAGTTATCTGTTAGTTCGCAGTCCAGCCTTGCGTCCACCCCGATGTTGGAACATCGTTAGCCAAGCTAACGATCCGGAGCCCTCAATGTCCGCAGTCTCCCTCTCCCGCATAAAACAGATCGCCCTGCCCGTGAACGACGTCGAGCAAGCCAAAAAGTTCTACAAGGACGTTCTTGGCATGCAGCATTTGTTCGATGCGCCGCCGGCGCTCTCCTTTTTCGATTGCAGTGGGGTGCGGTTGATGCTGGCCGGACCGACGGCGCAGGGTAAGGACGGGGACAGGCAGCACGCGGTGCTCTTCTACGACGTCAGCGACATCAGGAAGACATACGCGTCGATAAAAGCGGCGGGCGCACCGAGCCACGCCGAGCCGCACATCATCGCCCGGATGAATGGGCGCGAAGTGTGGATCGCCGAGCTCGGCGATGGACATGGCAACTTCGTCAGCTTGATGAGTGAGGTCGCGGCGAGCTAAGCGCGCGGAGCTGGCAGACCAACTGCACTCCGCCGCCATTCACCTGCTCCGTCAGCTGCGCAAAGAAGACGACGCCACTGGCTTATCCGCGCCGCGACTCTCGGCGCTGTCCGTCGTCGTCTTCGCAGGTCCCGTCACACTTGGCCAGCTTGCCCGCGCCGAGCAGGTACGGCCGCCCACGATGACCAAGATTGTCACCGGTCTGGAAAACGATGGCCTCCTGAAGCGCCTGGCGGATCCTCACGACAAACGGCTCACCAGAATCGTCGCGACGCCGAAGGGACAACGCATTCTGGTCGAGGGCCGCGCGCGGAGAGTAGAATCGCTCACCCGAGCCGTCGACCGGCTTAATCAAAGCGAGCTGGCGCACCTCGATCGCGGAATTAAAGTTTTCCGCAAGCTGATCGAAGCGCAACAAACCTTGCCACATAATGCAAAGACCTGAATCCGATTTCGACGCGCTACGCGACGATCTGAAGCAGGTGTACGACGGTGATCCCTGGCACGGCTCGCCGATTACCACCGTGCTGAACGGAATCGACGCCAAAACCGCGGCCCGCCGCAGCGTTCCGCACGGACATACCATCTGGGAGATTGTGCTTCACATGACGGGCTGGACGCGAGAGGTGGCTTCGCGGGTCCGCGGCAATGATGCCGGCAATCCCCCCGAGGATTGGCCAAGCCAGCCACAGAAAATCACCGAAGCCGATTGGCGTGCGGTACAGAATGATCTACACGCGGCGCACCACGATTTGATGCGAGCCGTCGATGCGCTGAATCCCGCCGACCTGGTACGGATGGTCGGAGATCAACGAGATCCCGCGGGCGGCACCGGTAAAACGGTCGGCAGCCATATCCGCGGCTTGCTCCAGCACCACACCTATCACGAAGGGCAGATCGCTCTGCTCAGGAAAGCAGCAGAGACCGATTAGCTCTCAGGGTATTCGAGCCCGGCCGATGGTGTTGGCGTCCGTCCCAAACCACAGTGACTTAGTTGGTGCGTGGTAGATCATGTGCCGAATCGTGCCCCCACCACTCTCCGAGATCGGCGTAACCGAGATCCATTTCCCTGTCCTGGGATCGAACCCAACCAGTTTGTTGGGCTGCACCCCTGTCTCGGCGAGCCAGATGCGGTCGCGATCGTCCGACGCCATCGCGTAGGGCAGCGATGTCGCGGCATCGGGCAACGGAAACTCTCGCACGTTTCCCGTTCGCGGATCGAGTCTGCCAAGCATTCCCTGCATGAAGTCACCGTACCAGATGGTGCCGTCAGAGGTAACCGCAATTCGCCGCGGCCGCGCACGCTCTGGAAGTGTGTACTCCTTGATCGCCATTGTCGCCGGATCGATACTGCCGATTTTGTTGGTGTTGAATTCGTCGAAAAACGGCCGGCCGCTCGGATCGACGACGATGCCATAAGGACGCGAGTCCTTGGTGGGCGAGGGCATCAGGTGAATCGCGCCGCTCTTGGTGTCGAGGTGGCCGACAAAGTTCGAGAACTGCGCGGTGAACCACAGGTTGCCCGTGCGATCGAAGGTCATGGTGTGTGGATCCTTCGCCGCGGGATTCGGCATGCGGTAGATCGTGCTCTTCCCGGTGCTGGCATCGAGCGAGACGATGCGCGCGTTGGTGTTACCTGAGAACCAGACACGACCCTGCCTGTCGATGATCAGGTTGTGGGGGTGGGTGCCCTCCTCGACCTCATACCGCCGGAACTTTCCCGTCGCGGGATCCAGATTGGCGACGTAATTCCCTGCCTGACCGACGAACCAGACTTTGCCGTCAGCCGCAACGTACGGATCGCGCGGTCGGCTGTTGGCCCACGGTACCTTCCACTCCGTTACGACCAGTGGGGAAAGCGACGACGCCTGCTGCGCCATAACGCGGGCGGCATCGCCGCTCAACGAGATGAGGGCGGCAGAAACGGCGAGAGGACGAAACACCGGAGCGGACATCGCACGACCTCTGTTTTGAATTCTCACTCAGCTTATTCCCGGGACGGATCCAATGCCAGTAGCCGTCAGTGCCTGTAAATCATTTGTCAAAACGACCACCTGAGCAGTTCCGGTGTCTAATTTTCATCACCCTTTCCTCCTTTCACGCACACATGAAAACATCTTCAGTCATTACACTCGCGGCTTTGCTAATCAGCGGATCAGCGGCAGCGCAGCAGGCCCGTACCACCGCCGAAGGTGCGGCAGCGCCGGCGTGGGACGTGTTGCTGCGCGCGCGCAGTCATGCTCCTACGCGAACCAGCGGCGCAATCACCGCAGAAGATTTGAAGACGCGGTTGTACATCTTCGCCGATGACTCGATGGGCGGACGCCTCATTGCGACGCCGGGAAATGTCAAAGCGGTAGAGTACATCGCCAGCGAAGTGAAGAGACTTGGCCTGGTGCCGATGGGCGACAACGGCAGTTACTTCCAGTCGCTGAACATGGTGGAGCGGACCTTCGACTCTACGTCCCGCTTTGCGGCAGGGAGCAACAACTTCACTGCGTGGACTGATTATCTGCCTCGCGACCAGGGCGCCGCGACGCGCAAAATTGATGGAGCGCAGGTCGTGTTCGGCGGTACCTGGGGCGACTCGACTTCCGTGATCGATCCCGCCGCGACAGCCGGCAAGCTTGTTGTCCTGCGCTACAGTCAGGCGGCAGCGATACAGGGACCACCTGGAGGCGTCGATCGAGCCCGGGTGTCACGCCGCTTCCCCAACGCCGCTGGGATCGCGGTCGCCAGTTTCGATTTGTTTCCGCGACAGTTCATTCCGCTCTACCAGCAGCCCAACCAATTGATCAGAGACGGCGCGGATCCGGAGCGGCCGGCGTTCATCTATGTGTCGAAGAAAACCGCTACCGCGCTGCTCAACGCCGACATCGACAGTGTGAAGACCGGTGCGACCGGGATTACGGTGACGTCGGGACCCACGTTCGTCGAATCTGCGATCAAGTATCCGGCACGCAATGTTGTGGCAATGATCCCGGGCAGTGATCCCGTACTGCGCAATGAGTACGTGGCGATCGGCGCGCACAACGATCATATCGGCACCAGCAACCGCGCGGTCGCGCACGATTCGATTTACGTAGTGAACCATCTTTTCCGCACTGGCGGGGCCGAGGATCGGCCGCCGCAGCTCACGCCGGAACAGCAGGCGCAAGTGAACTCGGTGCTCGCTGACATCCGCCGCCGCAGCAACGGCGCGTCGGCGCGGCCGGACTCGATCTACAACGGCGCCGACGACGATGGCTCAGGCAGCGTCAGCGCGCTCGAGATCGCCGAATATTTCGCGACGCAGAAGATGAAGCCGAAGCGGTCGCTGCTTTTCGTCTGGCACGTCGGTGAGGAGGAGGGCCTGTACGGCTCCGAGTGGTTCACCGATCACCCGACTGTCTCTCGTGATTCGATCGTCGCCCAGCTGAACATGGATATGGTTGGCCGTGGCTCTGCGGCTGACAACACCGGCATCACCGCTGCCGGTCAACGCTACAACGGCAATCCGAATTACCTGCAGCTGGTTGGCTCGCGCCGGCTGTCAACCGAGCTTGGCAATCTCGCAGAGTCGGTCAACAAGGGCGAGAAGAGACCGTTCACGTTCGATTACGCGATGGATGCCAACGGTCATCCGAACAACATCTATTGTCGCAGCGATCACTACGAGTACGCGCGCTACGGCATTCCGATCATCTTCTTTACCACCGGTGGCCACGCCGATTATCACCAGGTAACCGACGAGCCGCAGTACATCGATTACGATCGGATGGCTCGGGTGGCGCAATACGTTGCCGACCTTGCCACCAAAGTCGCTGATCTGCCGCAGCGGCCGGTGGTCGATAAGCCGAAGCCGGATCCGAAAGGCCAGTGCGTTCAGTAGAAAGGTTCTGACAGCTAAAAAGGCGACTGCAAATGCAGTCGCCTTTTTTTTTGCGAGTTCCGGCTGGCCCGACTTTCGCCTTAGTACCGTCGCAGCGATCAAAACCCAATTCACCGACCTAACGTCATATGGCGAACCGACTTCCCGTCCTGACTGTCGGCATGCGGAGCACCCTGGCGGCTCTTACGCTGGCCACTCTCGTCGCGACTGCGTGCAAGGAAAGCAATACCGCTCAAGCCAAGCCCGAGAACCCACAGACGTGGGCGCCGGAACGGCTGAGCTCGGTGAATGGAGTTCCGGCTACCGAGATCGAAGCCAAAATGAAGGAGAAGCTCAATGGTGCGAAGCCGCCAAAGATCGACGACGATCAGTGGGGACACACCAAGCGACTTTATCAGTTGTATGGACAGAATCCGTTGTGGCTGGCGTCAGACGGATTGCATAAGACCCGGACCAAGGCGCTGACCGACGCGATCCTGGCCGCGAACAACGACGGCATGCGCATGGAGGACTATCCGATCGGTCCGCTCGCCCAGGCAATCGCCACTCTCAAGCAAACGAAGACTCCGAGCGCAGACCAACTGGCGGACGCCGACGTGCTACTCACGGCATCCTACGTTGCGCTCGGCGAAGATCTCATGACAGGGCAGATCGACCCGCGCACGGTGCAGCAAGCGTGGCACGTCAACCCGGAAGAAGAGAACGTCGACAGCGCTTTGGTAAGAAATCTTCGCTACGAGCACCTCGACCGCGCGCTCGCCACGATGCGTCCAACCGAGGATGACTACCTGGGTCTGAGCAAGGAACTGCAACGCTGGCGCGTCATCGTAGCAAAGGGTGGCTGGCAACCAGTTCCCGCTCCCAGTGGGAACGTAAAGCCCGGTTCGAGCGCGAGTCCGGCCCTGCTGACCGCTTTGCGCGCGAGACTGGCCGCAGAGGGATTCACCGTCGCGGGCGACAGCGCCCAGCCAAAGGCGAGTGCGACGACGTACGACCGCGGCCTCGCCGGAGCAGTAGCGGCATTCCAGACCCGACACTCGATCAACGTCGATAGCGCGCTCGGCAAGGAGACCGTCGACGCGCTCAACGTTCCCGCGAGTTATCGCCTGGCGCAGATCGCGGCCAACATGGAGCGGTACCGCTGGCTGCCGAGGAGTTTTGGCAGCAGGTACATCTTCGTCAACGTGCCCGCGTTCCACCTCGAAGCGTACGACAGCGGCCAGAAGGTGCTGGAGATGAAAGTGATCGTCGGCCAGGAGTACGAGGACAAAGCGACACCGGTCTTCGCGGATTCAATGGAAACCGTGGTGTTCCGCCCCTATTGGAATGTCCCGCCGACGATTGCCGCGAAGGAAATATTTCCGAAGGGCGAGGCCTACATGGCGAGCAACAACATGGAGGTCTACAACGAGGGTGGACAGCGAGCGGTGCGCCAGCGGCCCGGCCCCAAGAACGCACTCGGTTTCGTGAAGTTTTTATTCCCGAATGACTTCAACATCTACCTGCACGACACGCCCAATCACGAGTTGTTCAACAAGGATGTCCGTGCGTTCAGTCACGGATGCATTCGGTTAGAGAAGCCCGATGAGTTGGCACAGTGGGTGCTTGGATGGCCGGCAGATAAGGTAGAACACGCGATGCGCGATGGGCCGGATAACAGTGCGGTCAAGATTCCGCACAAGATTCCAGTGTTCATCACGTATTTCACGACATTCATAAACAACGGGCAGCTGTACTTCGGCAACGATCTTTACAATCGGGACGACAAGCTCGTGCCGCGGGTGATGCCGGGTGCAATGCCAAGCAAAGAAGTAGTTGACGCAGTTCAGGCGCTGCGGAGAATCGCCAGCGCATAGAACTACGCACAGGAGAAATTGCCGTGGTTCGACCCCCAAAAAGCATGGGTCCGCCGAACGTTCAACGCGCACGCACTGGCGTTGCCGGATTGGACGAGATTCTCGGCGGTGGTCTCCCGACCAACCATATCTATCTGATCGATGGTGAGCCGGGCGCGGGCAAGACGACCCTCGGTCTCCAGTTCCTCATCGAGGGCGCCAGGCAGGGCGAACGGGGCCTGTATGTCACACTCTCCGAAAGCCGACGCGAATTGCTGGCGGTCGCCGAAGCACACGGCTGGTCGCTGGAAGGCATCGACATCTTCGAGCTGACGACTGACGGGACGATGGCCGTCGAAGAGAGCTACACCATCTTCCACCCCGCCGAGGTCGAACTACAGCAGACCGTGGAACGGGTCCTCAAATCCATCGAGGAGCGCAGCCCCAAACGTGTGGTGTTCGATTCGTTGTCCGAGATGCGGCTGCTGGCGAGAGAGGCGTTACGGTTCCGGCGTCAGATCCTCGCGCTCAAACAGTTTTTCGATGCGCGAGAGTGCACGACCCTGCTCCTCGACGACAAGACGGCACCCGATAACGATCTGCAGCTCCACAGCATCGTACACGGGGTAATCCTTCTCGAGCACCTTGCGCTCGAGTACGGGTCAGAGCGGCGCCGACTGCAAGTCACCAAGGTCCGTGGAATAGTTTTCCGCGGTGGCTACCACGATTTCCGCATCGTGCAAGGTGGCTTGCGAGTTTTTCCGCGCGTGCTGCAGGAGCCGGAGCGGGTCCAGCCCAGGCATGATCGCTTGCTCACCGGGTCGCAGCCACTCGACAATCTGCTCGGCGGCGGCATCACCTGCGGAACAAGCGTCCTGATCACGGGCGCTGCCGGAACTGGAAAATCGATTCTGTGCACACAGTTCGCGCAACAGGAGCTTAGCGAGGGCGGCAAAGTCCTGTTCTATCTGTTCGACGAGCGGATGAGCACGTTCCACCTGCGAAGTGACGCGCTCGGGATGTCGCTGGAGAGCGACCGAGATTCCGGTCAGCTCATTCTCCGACAGGTAGAGCCGACGGAACTCTCACCCGGTGAATTTGCCAACCAGGTCGTGGAGGCAGTGCAGAAAGACAATATCTCGCTCCTCATCATCGACTCGATCAATGGCTACATGCAATCGATGCCTGAGGAGCGTCTGCTGCCAATCCAGATCCACGAGCTTCTGAGCTTCCTTGCAAACAACGGCGTGACCTGTGTGATGACGCTGGTTCAGCACGGCATCTTCGGGAATCCCGTTGGAGAAGCCGCCGACGTCAGCTATCTCGCAGACACCGTGATTCTCCTTCGCTATTTCGAGGTTGCCGGCAGCGTCCGCCAGGCGATTTCGGTCGTGAAAAAGCGCAGCGGCAACCACGAGCGGATGATTCGCGAGTGCAAAGTCCAGAAGGGTGGGTTATTCGTCGGAGAGCCACTGCGCGAGTTCCAGGGTGTGTTGACCGGGGTGCCCGAATACACCGGCGGCGTGGCTCCTCTGCTCGAAGAGCAGCCGCCAGCTCGATGGGACGGCAAGGATCGCAGAAAGAGTCGGACTGTGGGCGAAGTTTTCCGAAAGAGAACTGCACAGGCTGCGGCTGCCCAGAGCGCAGCCGCAGAAGACGGTCGTCACCGAGAGAAGAGTGGCAGCACAGGTAATCGAAAAAAGCCACGAGGCTGACACTCTTCCGGTAGTTCTCCTCACACCGACGGGTCAGGATTCCATCGTTGCGCAGAGGGTACTGGAAGGCGCGGGCCTGACTGCGCAGATCTGCAACGAAATGACATCCGTGTGCGATCTGCTGCTCGCCCAGAAAGTCGGTGTAATCGTCCTGGCGGAAGAGGCGCTGGCGGGTCGAAGTCGTGATGTGTTATCGGACGCGCTCGACTGCCAGCCCTCCTGGTCCGATGTTCCGATCATCGTGCTTACGGGGCAGGATGAACTGTCAGGCAATTTGCCCCAGGCCCTGCGCGGGCTAGCTGAAAAAGGAAACGTCACACTGCTGGAGAGGCCGGTTCGTGTTGCAACCCTCACCACGGTGATTCGATCGGCGTTGCGCGCGCGTCAGCGGCAACTCGACGTCAAGGCATATCTCGAGGAACGCAACGCTGCGGAAGTATTTCTCCGTGAGAGCGAAGCTCGATTGCGCGCGGCCGTTCAGGCAGCGCCGTACCCACTGATGCTGCACGCATCGGATGGCGAGATAATGCAGCTAAGCGAAGCGTGGATGACGCTGAGTGGATATTACCAGACGCCAGTGACGACGACCGACGAGTGGGCAAGGCTGGCGATGCCCCAGGACGGCCTTTCACCGCTCAAGCCACCACCGGATGCCGACGAAGCGGAAGGTGAATCGATTCACCTCGGCGAGCATGTCATTCGGGCGGCCGACGGTACCGACCAGATCTGGGATTTCCATCGCGTCTCGCTGGGGACCCTGCCCGATGGGCGGCGGCTGATGCTGACGGCGGCTATCGACGTAACCTCGTATCGCAGGCTGGTCGAGAGTGAGACCGCAGCCCGTAAGGAGGCGGAGGAGGCGAATGCGGCGAAGAGCAAGTTTCTCGCTACGATGTCGCACGAGCTGCGGACTCCACTCAATGCCATTGCTGGTTACGCGCAGCTGTTATCACTCGGTGTGCGAGGACCAATTACCGAAGCGCAGAAGGAAGACATCGAGCGAATCGATCGCAGCCAGCGTCACCTGCTGTCGCTGATCAACGACATTCTTAACTTCGCGAAGATCGAAGCCGGACATGTCAACGTGACCAGCACACCGATGGGTCTCGGCGCAGTGATGGAAAGTCTGAAGGAATTCGTCGAGCCGCAGCTCCGCGCCAAAGACCTCCACTTTTCGATGGCCGATGACATCACCAAATCGGAAGCGTGCGGCGATCCCGACAAAGTGCGCCAGATCCTGATCAACCTCTTGTCGAACGCCATCAAGTTCACACCGGATGGCGGCCACATCGCGGTGGAATGCGAGGAAGACGACAAGACAATTTACATCAGCGTGCGCGATGACGGCGCCGGCATTCCGCCGGACAAGCTCGACGCCATCTTCGAGCCGTTCGTCCAAGTCTCTCGCGACTACGCGACACCGCAGCAGGGGACCGGACTCGGCTTGTCGATCAGCCGCGATCTCGCTCGCCGGATGGGCGGGGATCTTACAGTCGAGAGCAAGTTTGGAGGCGGGTCGAGGTTCACGCTCGCGTTGCCCCGCGCATAAGGCTGCGGAATGAGGACTTTAGCAGGGAACTACCTCGCTGTTAGCTGATAGCAGCTGGCTAATAGCCATTCGCTGCAAGCGACGGGACAGACCGCGATAGAGTCGGAGGAAAAGCGTTTGGTCCGCTTTTATGCCATGAGACCTGTCCTGTTGCAGGCGGCGATTAGCTAACAGCGTGCAGCTATCAGCTAACAGCGAGGTAGTTCGCTTTTTGTCCTCAGTGCAGCTAAATCCGCTGCGCAGTCGGCTCGATCCGTTTCCCAGTCTCGGCATCGAACAGGTGCACACCTTCCGGTCGAATATCGATCGAGACGGTGTCGCCCGGTTTGATCATCGCTTCGGGCGGAGCAACTGCGACGAGCTTGTCGCCTCCAGATAGTGTCACGTAGACGATTTGCTCGTTGCCCATCGGCTCGACGACGCCGACTTCGCCGCGCGGCTTGTTTTCGCCGTTGGTGCTGACTTCGATGTGCTGCGGACGCACGCCAAGGATTACGCGACCGCGGCGATCGCCATCGCAAGGCACGTCGAGTGAAAGATCGATTCCCTTGAAGGTGCACAAACCGGTCGTGGCAACTGCATCCGAACGTTGGATCACGCCCTCGATGAAATTCATCGCCGGGCTGCCGATGAAGCCGGCGACAAATTTGTTCGCCGGACGTCGATACAACTGCATCGGCGTATCCACTTGCTGGAGCACGCCTTCCTTGAGCACCGCGATCCGATCGCCGAGCGTGAGCGCTTCCGACTGATCGTGCGTGACGTAGACCATCGTCGCGCCGAGCTTGCGGTGAAGGCGCGCGAGCTCGACGCGGGTCTCGACGCGTAGCTGCGCGTCGAGATTGGAGAGAGGCTCGTCGAACAGAAAAGCGAGCGGCTCCCGGACAATCGCGCGACCGAGAGCGACACGCTGGCGCTGACCACCGGATAGCTGGGCGGGTTTACGGTCGAGCAAAGCATCCAGGCCAAGCGAGGCGGCGACTGCATTCACGCGCTGATCGATGACCTCGCGTGGCTGTTTTCTGATTGCGAGTCCGAACGCCAGATTGTCGCGCACCGTCATGTGCGGATAGAGCGCGTAGTTCTGGAACACCATCGCGATGTCACGCTGCTGCGGCGGGAGATCGGTGACATCGCGGTCGCCGATGCGAATCACGCCGTCGGTTACGCGCTCGAGTCCCGCCATCAGTCGCAGCACGGTCGATTTCCCGCTGCCTGAAGGTCCGACGAGGACAAGAAGCTCACCGTCGCGCACTTCGAGGCTGAGATCGCGCGCAGCGACGTACCCGTTCGGGTAAACTTTATCGATATGATCTAAAGAGATCCTTGCCATCGTCTCCTCTTTTTTTCTGCGGACTACCAGCGCGGACTAACGGCACTGCTGATCAAGCGACTGACTGCGCATTAGGAAACTGTGCGGACTCCAACTTCGCACGATCGGCACTTCGCATTTCGCAGGAGTCTCCCAATGCGCAATAAGTTGTCGATCAGCAGCGCCGTTAGTCCTCTCTGGTAGTGATGATTCATCCCTTAACCGCTCCAGCAGTCAGTCCCTGGACGATCCGCCGCTGGAAAACCAGAACAAGTGCCGCGACCGGAGCCGTCGCGACAACCGCTGCGGCGAGAATCTCGCCCCACGGCACCTGGTACTGCCCGCGAAACAGTGCGATTGCCACCGGCACCGTTTGCCGCTCCGGACCGAGCGTGAACGACAGCGCGAAGAGAAACTCGTTCCAGCAGTAGATGAACGTGAGAATGCCTGTCGTCGCCAGACTCGGAACCGCCAGCGGCAACAGAATCCTGGTGAAACTCTGAAGACGCGAAGCACCATCGACGTGCGCCGCTTCCTCGAGGTCCCGTGGTATCTGCCGGATCGAGCCGGTAAGCACCCACACGGTCAGCGGCATCGCGAAGGTCATATACGGCATGATCAGACCCGGATAGGTGTCGATCAAATGAAGTGAGCGGAGCAACAGATAGAGCGGACTGACGATCGAGATCTGCGGGAACATCGTCACCGCCAGAATGAACGCCATGATCGGCGCCTTGCCCCGAAATTCGATTCTGGCGAGGGCGTACGCGGCTAGAGTTCCGACGACCAGACAGAACAGGGTCGTGGTACCGGCCACGACGAGCGAGTTGCGTATCGGCGTGATGAAATCGCGATCGGTGAACAAGGCGCGGTAGTGATCGAAGATCACATGCGTCGGGATCAGCGATGGATCGCGGAAGAGCGCTGCGTCCGGAGTAAACGACGCAACGATGGCCCAATAGAACGGGAACAACGTGAAAATCATCAGCAGCACCAGCGCCGCACCAAAACTCCACGAGCCCGACTTCTCGTTCATTCTTCACCACCCAGTCGTACGCCGAGCCCGCGCACGTAAAACAGCGCCAGCGCGAACGTGATGGCGAAGATGACTACCGACAGCGCCGACCCGTACCCGAATCGGAGATTCTGGAGCAGCGCGTTGAACGTGTAGAGCGCGACGGGCTCGGTCGAAGTGCCAGGCCCACCGCCGGTCAGCACGTAGATCAGATCGAACACCCGAAAGCCGTCCAGCGTTCGGAAGATCAACGTCACCAGGATCGCTGGCTTGAGCAGCGGCAGGGTGATATGTCGCAGCTGCCACCATGCGTTCGCGCCGTCGACTGCTGCCGCCTCGTAAAGACTCAGATCGATATTCTGGAGTCCGGCCAACAGCAGCAGGGCCACGAACGGCGTCGTCTTCCAGACATCCGCGAGAATCACCGGGACCCACGCCGTTTTCGTCTCGATGAACCAGACCATCGGCTCCTTGAGCAGGCCGACGTTCACCAGCATCGCGTTGAGTATTCCACCCTGCGACTCGAAAATGAACCGCCACAGCAGCGCGGCGACGACCGTAGGAATTGCCCACGGCACCAGCACCGCCGCGCGCACGAAGCCACGTCCACGGAATACCCGATTCATGGCGAGCGCCAGAAACAGCCCGATCACCAGTTCGAGGGAGATCGACACCACTGTGAAGAACGCCGTGTGCCCCAGCGCGGCCCAGAACCGCGGATCCTTCGCAATCTCGATGTAATTCGCCAGACCGATGAATGGCTTGCCGAGCCAAGGCATCCGCAGCTCGTGCAGGTGAAGAGACTCCCAGAACGTCCAGCCGAGCGGGAAGATCGCGATCAGCGCGATCACGCCAAGCGCCGGCGCGACCAGTGCCCAGCCGAGTTTTGCTTCGGCGCCCAGCCGCGAGATCTTTCTCACAGCGTGCCTCGCATCAACTTGCGCATCCCGGTCCGCTCGATCAGTGCGTTGATCCGAGCCGCCGCCTCGTCCAGCGCCTGCTTCGGCTCCGACTGGCGAACAAGCGCCCGGCTCACCTCGATCTGCAGAATCTCCGACAGCTCATTGTAGATCGGCGTCACCGGCCTCGGCGTCGCGCTCTCGATCGCGCGTCGCGCACTCTCGAGGGGAATGTTGATGGCGCCGCGTAGTCGCGGGTCATCGTAAAGTCGAGACCGGGTTGGATATTGTCCGACTGCCTGGGCGCGCTCCAGCATTTGCTCGGGCGCGGTGAGATACGCGATCAGTTTGTACGCGGCGTCCGGAAACTCGGTGTAGGCGTTTATCGCCAGCTGGGCGCCGCCGAGCGCGGCGGTGGAATGACCGTTCGCAGCCGTCGCGGACTTGGGCATCGGTGAAACGGCGAACTTGCCAATGACCTTGGATTGCGTGGTGTCACTCATCGCGCCAACAGCGTACGGCCAGTTACGCATAAAAACCGCGTTCGCATTCTGAAATGCGAATCGTGCTTCCTCTTCGTGCCAGGTGAGCACATCGAGCGGGACGACATTCCATTTGTACAACTCATCGCGCATGAACTCCAGCGCGCGCACAGCCTCGGGTCGATTGACGACGACCTCACCGGTGTCATCGATGATTCTTCCGCCGAAGGCACCCAGGTATTCAACGAAGCCCGTGATGAGGCCTTCATAGCGTGCGCCCTGCGAGACGAGTCCGTAGCGTGGACCGCCGCGCTGCGCTTTGGCGCGCTGGGCGTCAGCGACCAGTTCCTCGAGGGTTTGAGGCTCACGCGGAACGAGATCAGTACGGCGGTAGAGCAGTCCAACGTCCGCAAACCAGGGTAGCGCGTACAGTTTCCCAGCCCAGGTGTTGGCAGCGATCGTGGCTGGAAAAAATTCGCTTTTCGCGGGGGCAAACTTGTCGAGCGGAAGCACCCAGCCCGCTGCCGCGAACTCTGGCGTCCACACGACATCCAGTTGGAGGATAGACGGATTACCGACGCGCGCGTTGAGCCACTGGACGTATAGCTGGTGCCGCTGCGACGCGTCGTCGGGAGTGCGCTGCAGCTCGACTCGTATCCCGGGATTGAGCTGCATGAATCTCTTGAGCTGCCTGGCGACGAGCGTCCCTTCCGCACCAAGCGCTGAGCCTGAGAAGGTGAGCACCGTCTCGTGCTTGTTTGACGCTCCCCCACACGCAATGAGAAGCGCGAGCGGGATCGCTCGGACTGCGACGGTTTTAATAAACGCCAAGCGGCTTGAGAACGAACTGGACCGCCAAATCGGTCACATTCCAGAGTTGAACATCGGTACTGGCACCATAGCGGATCGGCTTCAACGTGCCGTTCTGGATCTCGAAGCTCCAAAGCTCGTTATGCTTGAGACCGGAAGCTTCGACGGCGTCATAAACGCGTCGCAGTGCCGCTCTCATCTCGTCCACATATTCCTTGCTGGTCCCCGGCGGCGCACCGTTGATCTGATTGGCGAGGCCGAGTAAAACGAGATTCACTTCCCTGCCCCAAACAACACGCGGCGAGTGATAGGTATCGGCCTTGAATGCTTCCCACACGCTTGGTGACGCATACGCATCGTTCGCCACGAACGGCCCCAGCCCAGCGGCGAAGAGGCCGACCGGATAGTTCCTCACGATTGCGCCGACGTCACGTCGTACTCCCGCAACTGCGGGCGCAGTGACATCGCTGGCGTCGCGCAGCAGCAACCACGTCGCTGGATCTGTGTTCACCACGGGAATTGGCCTGCCGGCTGAATCGAGGGAGATGGCAAGGAAGGTCAGCGCACTGCTGTCTGCGCGTGTCCTGGCCAGTACGTCTGACCAATACGCCCGCTCATTGGCAGGCAGCCACGCCAGTTTCTGCTGAACCGCCGGGCGGATCTGCTCGGGCGTCAGCGTCACCACGAAGTGATTGACCGCGCCACTCCAGTTCTGAATCGCCCGGTCGAGAGAGGTGGAATCACGCATGAAATCGGCGAGCACGCTTCCCCCGAAGCCGCTCGGCAGTCGCGCTGAGAGCTGTTGTGATGTAAAGCCGATGGTGCGCAACGATGTGAAGATGTCCGAGATCGACCGCAGCGCCTGCGGAACCCAGATGGCGTTGATGTCCATCGCAAAGCGGCCATTCGCGTACCCGGCGTTGCTGTCACGCCAACTGATCGATCGCCAATGCGTCGCGTCCAGTCTCGGAGAACCGACCAGATTCTGAACCACCGGATCGCGAGCGTATGGTGCCGCCAGAGTGGCGACGAGCCCCAGCTCCTTCAGCAGCAGGTTGAGTCGCGGCCCACGCCCGTCGGACGCGTCCATGAGGAACGCGCGCTTCCGCGCCGCAGTCACCGCGGGGTTCCTGAGATAACGTGCGACGACGACCGGCAGCTGGAATTCATCGTCGCGCATGTGGTAGTTCTCACGCACGGTTTGGAGATTGGTCAGCAAAGCGCGGGCATTTCGTAACGCAGTGTCGGCCGCACTCGTGCTGCGTCCGCGCAGCCGGAAATACTCGGCCATGTGCGCATTGTACTCGGCGGAGTTTTCGCGTATCGCCTGTCCGCCGAGGGCTTCTTCGTGGCTGACGTCGCCCTCCGGACCAAGCTTCCGCAGCGCGCTACCGATCACGAATTCCGGCATCGCGTCCGTCCAGACAGGCTGCATCATCAGTGACGTCATCATCATGTCACGACCGAAATACGTCGCGTAGTTCGGCAGGCCCGCCATCAGCTTCTGTTTGGAGCTCAGTAGCTCCGTACCACGAACGTCCCGCTCGAGAAGTCGATACCGCGTCACCGTAGCGACATCACGCGCAGCACGCGAATTTGAGGACACCCGGCCGGCAGCAGCGCGCGCGTCGTTCAGGAAGCGCAGGAATGAAGAGTTGAAAATCTGATCGCGCGACAAGGGATCGAGCGCGGGACCGTCAGTCGTGACGCGGATAGTCAAACGGATCGGCCGATTGGTGAGCGCGCGGATCTGAACCACGGGCAGGTTTACCACCAGCGACGCATCGCGTGGATCCGGCGCAATCTCCATCTGAAGGGTGTTCTTGCCGTCGAGCGTCGTTTTCGTCGCGGTCACCGAGCGCGGACCGAATGCGCCAGTCGTGATGACGTCGGGCTCCAAGCGCGCGCGTAGCTCCGACACGAAACCTGCGCCAACCATCCCTAGTTGCTTCTGCTTCTCCGCCGGATCGATGCGATCCATGTTGGCGACGAGCTCTTCTTCTTCGCGCACGTGGAACGTCGGCCAATCGTAGGCTTCGAGCCCGCGACCGGAATAGCCCAGATCGCGCTCGACCCGCATCGAGCCGAGCAAAATCCAGCCGATTTGCAGTTGCGGAGAATTGGCGACGAGCTGGTACTCTATAGTTCGATTGTCGCCGTTCTGCGAGACAACCGCATCACCAGATCCCCACTCGAGTCGAATCGGCTTGCCGCTGCCGTCGCGGACGGTGAAGCCAGCGCTCTCGTCGACGGCATCGGCGAGGAGATTCACCACTCGTCCGCGGGCCGCGTCAAGGTAGATCTGGACCACGTTCCCCTTGGTGTCGCGATAGAATCGCGTCTGGTAGCCCTGATAGGCCGCGGGGTCATCGAGACCTGCCTCGGGAAATCCAAGGACAGGCTGAACGCGTGTCTGGGCCAGGGCAGGCCCTGATGAAAGCGAAAAAGTGGTTGCAACGAGAACGGCGGCGGCAGCCCGTGAGTGCGCCCACCGAGAGGCGGGACGGATCGTCTTCGGCATCGCCCATAATGTGGCACTGGGAAGCCGCTTGCGTCGAGGATAGGCGGCCGCTTACGGTTGGACGATGACTAGCACTTCCCCCGCGCCGGATCTTCGCGAGAGAGCTGGCCCAGTGGCTTCACTCGAGCTCGCCCTGGTGGGCAACGGCACCGTGAGCGCTTTGATCGACGAAAATGCGTCCGTCGTCTGGTGCTGTATGCCGCGCCTCGATGGTGATCCGGTTTTCTGCTCCCTACTCGCGGGCACCGCTGACGGCGGTCGTCCGGGCAATTTTGGGATCAAGCTGAGGAACGTCGTTCGTCGCGAACAGCAATATCTCGCCGATACCCCGATACTCGTGACCCGATTGTATGACTCCTTCGGCGGGGCGATCGAGATCACCGACTTCTGCCCGCGTTACGACGAAGGCGACACATTGCGGGCGCCCTCGCTGCTGGTGCGACTGGTCCGCCCGCTGGCTGGTCGTCCGGAAATCGTAGTGACACTCTCTCCTGCCGCGAATTACGGCTGCGATGCGCGAGGCGTGAAATCCGCCGGAGGCGCAACCATTTACGCCGGCGAGCCAGCGCTGCGCCTGATCACCGATGCACCGTCCGGTGCGGTGACTAACGCCAAACCGCTGGTCATGGATCGCCCGCTGACGTTTGCGATCGGCAGCGACATCATCGGTGACAACGCGGAGGAGTACGGCGCGAGCATGCTGGAGAGAACCACCGGGTACTGGCGGCGATGGACCGCGCAGCTCAACACGCCCAGCCGCTGGCGTGACGCGGTCGTTCGAGCTGCGATCACCCTCGAGCTACACGTCTACCAGAATAGCGGCGCGATCATCGCAGCGACGACTACATCGATTCCCGAGGCGCCCAACAGCGGCCGGAACTGGGACTATCGCTACTGCTGGCCGCGCGACGCGTACTTCACGGTCGACGCGCTGTGTCGGGCGGGCGACGTGCGCGCGATCGAGCGCTATCTCGCTTTCCTGCTCGATGTCGCGGAAAGATCCAGCGACTCGCGATTGGTCCCCATCTACGACATCGACGGCAGCTCGATTCCGGTGGAGCACGTCGCCGACTGTCTGCCCGGTTATCGCGGTATGGGACCAGTGCGAATCGGCAACAAGGCGAGCGAGCAGAATCAAAACGATTTGTACGGTGAAGCCGTGCTCACCGCCGAGCCGCTGTTCAATCGCACGGGCGCGAGCCTGAGAGGCGATCAGTCGCTCTTCGCTCGACTCGAAAAGTTCGGAGAACACGCCGCGCGGCTTTACAATCAGCCGGACGCGGGATTGTGGGAGCTGCGCGGCACCGGACGCGTGCACACGTTCTCGAGCGTGATGTGCTGGGTGGCGTGCGATCGGCTCGCTCGCTACGCCGAGGCGCTGCGGCTGGCCGACCGGGAACAGTACTGGCGCGCGCACGCGAGGCGCATTCACGAGGAAATCTCCGGTCGATCGTGGAATGCCGAACTCAACGCTTTTACCGCGACAATGGATGGCAACTCGCTCGATGCCAGCCTGCTCTTGATGCCGAAGCTCGGCTTCATCGACGCGAGCGATCCTCGTTTCGCGGGCACGGTCGCTGCGATCGAGCGGGATCTCAGACACGGCGATTTCATCTATCGCTACGTCGAGAAGGACGACTTCGGTTATCCGGAGAATTCATTTCTCGTGTGCACTTTCTGGTACATCGAGGCCCTGGCGCGAATGGGCGGCGACCGACGTAAAGAGGCGCTCCGTCTCTACGAGAAAGTTCTGTCGGCGCGCAATCGTCATGGCCTGCTGGCAGAAGATCTCGATCCACGGACGCTGGAGCTGTGGGGAAATTTCCCGCAGACCTACTGCATGTCCGGCATCATCGACTGCGCGCTACGCCTGGCGGAAGATGTCGGCCCGGCATGATCTGAACGTCGACCACCGCGGCGGAAGCGAGTGGCGCCCCCTCCTCGCCGCGTTGGTCAACGGAAGTTGCAGCGAGTCCGACATCAGGTACGCACTCGATGCGCTCGCTCCCGATCCGCTGGTGCGAGTCTATGCATTTCGCGGCGACCTGCTTCGTGCGCTGATGGAAGTGCCCAACGCAGTCTGGGGCCGGTACCCGGTGTTATATGAGGAGTACCGTGAAGCCGTGCGCGCGGGTGCGATTGCTCGGCGGGATCTGCCGGCGGAGAGGAAAGAAGAGTTCTGGTCGGAGCTCGGGCTGGGGGAGAGGGATGAGGGATGCGGGATGGCGACGCGGAGCTAAAGTTTAAAGCCGCATCCCGCATCCTCGAATCCCGCATCCGTCAGCCCGCCTACCTAAACACAATCCACAGCGCCCCAATCAACGCCGCCAACAGTACTGACAGCGTGATCTCCAGCGAGCGTTCTCTTGGCGCCACTACAACCTCCGCGGATGGAGCAACAGTCTGAATCGTTAGATCGGCCACGCGCTCAGGCGGTGGCGGAGGTGTCATCATGCTCACCACGATCAGGATCAGGCTGCAGAGAACGAACAGCATTGCCGCGAAATGCAGGAAGTTGATATCGGCGTACCAGTAAATCGCGGAACCTTGCGTCAGATGCGACTTGTCCAGCTCGAGCACCAGTCGCGCGAAACCGAGCACGAAGCCGGTCCACAGCGCCGCGAGCGCACCTTTTCCGTTGAGACGAGGAGTCAAAACGCCGAGCAGGAAGACGGCAGCGATCGGCGGAGCGATGTACGCCTGCACACTTTGCAGATAGATGTATAGTTGCGGCGAGACGTACTTCATCATTGGAATCCAGGCCAGTCCCACACCGACGAGCACGACCGTCGTCACCCGACCAACGAAGACAAGGCGCGCTTCAGTCGCGTCCGGACGCCATTTGCGATAGACGTCCCACGTCAACAGCGTCGACACCGAGTTGAACGCGGACGCCAGCGAGCTCATTAGCGCGGCCAGCATTCCCGCCAGCACCAGTCCCTTGAAACCGATCGGCAGCAAACGCGTGACGAGGATCGGATACGCCGAATCAGTCTGGCCGTTGCGAACATCCTGGTACAGCGCGGCCGCGATGATGCCTGGCAAAACGAAAATGAAAACGGGCAACACTTTCAAATAGCCGGCGAAGATCGTCCCCCGACGCGCTTCCTGAATATTCCGCGCTGCCAGCACGCGCTGCACGATGTGCTGGTCCGTACACCAGTACCAAATGCCGAGGATCGGCGCGCCGAAGACGACGCCAGTCCACGGAAAATCCTTGTGATGCATCGGCTTCCACATCGAGAAGAAATCCGGCGGCACCGAAGCGCGCAGACCCGACCATCCGCCGACGGCATGAAGACCGATGAACATCAGCGTTACAGACCCGAGTATGAGCACCACCGCCTGCATCACCTCGGTGTAGATGACCGCGCGCAGACCGCCGAAGATGGTGTAGAGGCCGGTGATGACGATCAGGATCGCGGCGCTGGTCCAGAAGTCGAACCCAGTTACCGCGCGCATGACGATTCCGCCGGCGAACAGAGTCACGCTGATTTTTGTGAGCACGTAGCCGACGATTGACACCCACGTGAAGTACGAGCGGGCGCCGGGATTGTACCGACGCTCGAGAAATTCCGGCATCGTGTAAACCGCGCTACGCAGATAAAACGGCACGAACAGCCAGCCGAGCAGGAGCAGGATGAAGCTGGCGAGCCACTCGAAGTGACCGACTGCCAATCCGCTCGCAGCGCCGGTACCGGCGAGGCCGACGAGGTGCTCGCTACCGATGTTGGAGGCGAAGAGACTCGCTCCAACCGCCAACCAACCCACATCTCTCGAGGCGAGGAAGAAGTCGGCAGAGACGTTTTTCTCGCGCTTCGCAGCCCACCAGGCGATCGCCGCCAGCAGCAGGAAGTAGGCGGCGATGACGAGAATGTCGATCAAGCTCAGATTGCTCATGGCGTTCGGTCCGGGTAAAGGGGGTCCGAGCGGGGATCGGCAAATTTGAGCCTTTTGGCCGGCAGGCGCTATCCGGGAAGAGTGAGGGGTTCGGACTAAACCGCCAGATCAGCGGACTGCGGATTGATCGAGGAGGCCGGAATCCTTACCCCTCAATAATCCGAACTCCGGACTGGTAGTTGGTCCGAACGGGCTCAATTGACACTTGAATGAGCCGCTCAGCACATTCTGCTGTCAACCCGGAGAGTACACAATGAATCGCAGAAAATTCCTGGCGGCCGCGGGAGCGGCCGGCGTTGGCGGAGTGCTTGTTCGCACAGCAGACGCGAAGGAGCCAGTCGCCGCACGAACGCCACCCAGTCGCGTCATCAAACCGGGCCGGCTGAATCTCTCCGCTTCCCGCTGGCCGTGGGGCAAGTTCAGCCTCGATGACATGTGCAAGATGTGCCGTGAGCTCGGCATGCAGGGCGTCGACCTTCTCGAGCCGCAGGACTGGGAGGTCCCGAGGCGATACGGCCTGGTTTGCTCGATGGGGTACGCCCCGGTACCCCATCCAGAGAATCGGCTCACGGATGGATTCAACCGGGTCGAGAACCACGCCTGGCTGATTCCTGGCTATGAAAAAGCGATTCCCCTCGCCGCAGCGTCGAAGGTTCCGAACGTGATTTGCTTTCCGGGCAGTCGTCGCGGTCAGAGCGACGAAGAAGGATGGGCGAACTGCGCGAAAGGACTCGCTCCACTGGTATCGCTCGCCGAAAAGCACGGCGTCACGCTGTGCATGGAGCTGCTCAACTCGAAAGTCGATCATCCCGATTATCAAGCGGATCACACCGTTTGGGGCGTCACCCTCGCGAAACGAATCAACTCACCCCGCTTCAAACTGCTTTACGACATCTATCACATGCAGATCATGGAAGGCGATGTTATCCGCACCGTTCGCGACAACATCCAGTACATCGGTCACTTTCATACCGGCGGGGTTCCTGGTCGTCACGAGATCGACGATACCCAGGAGCTCAATTATCACACAGTGATGAAGGCGATCGCGGATGCGGGCTTCAAAGGCTTCGTCGCACAGGAATTCACGCCGACGAAGGATCCCCGCCAGTCATTAGCGGAAGCAATCGCCATCTGCACAGTCTAGAATCTGCGCGATGCGAGCCAACAAATTGGGG
>Ga0075426_10000293_pt1 | contig 33660 bp, 31 predicted proteins | sample SoiMethybrSBSTD5_FD_75304 | JGI IMG/M metagenome (GOLD analysis project Ga0075426, IMG submission 75304) | Bulk soil microbial communities from a Populus tree surrounding site in Tennessee, USA - Soil MetaG P. TD hybrid SBSTD5 | ecosystem: Environmental > Terrestrial > Soil > Tree plantation... | reverse complement strand
ACGGGGAATCGGCGCCTCTAGTCCATCAGTTGTCCGGCAGGGCATCGCTGAGCAGCCACGCGCTACGGGATAAGGGCTGAAAGCATCTAAGCCCGAAACCCCCTCGAAAAAGAGAGACCTACAAGGACATTCGTAGAAGACGAGTTCGATAGAGCCGGGGTGTACGTGGAAAGCCTTCGGGCGATCCACTCAGCCCGCGGCCACTAACGTCCGCAGCTACGTTAGCTGGTGACATTTGACAGTTAAGCAGAACGCGTGTGGTGTTTTTTTCCAGGGACGCCGACTCTTCGAGCGGGAGCGCCGGCGGCATCGCCTTTTCTCCCGGCGGGGCTCGGTCGATCGTGCCGTCGCTCGGGGTCTCGCGCTCCCACTGGCCGGTCGTCGCGTGGATCCGGTTGAAACTCCCCGAGCGGCCGGCGCCGATGGTGCTGATGGGGAGCGCGCCACCGCCGCTCGATCCCCCGCTCGAGCTCCTCGTGCCCAACCCGGTCGCGACGGACCCGCGCAAGCGGGTCTTCGCCTACGAGGAGGAGCGCGAGGGCGACTGGGTCCTTCGGTTGGTCTGGGACGCCGACGACCCCGACATGATGGAGGCGGAGTACCGCGCGCCGATCTACAACCGGCGGCTGCCGAGGGACGAGGTGCCGAAGTTCTGGGCCGCGGTGAAGGAGAAGGTCGGCGAGCTGGGCCCCCTCGTCGTCGATTCGGCCGACCCTCGACCGTAGGGCGACCCCGGGGCGCTTGCGGGTAGGAGGCCCTTTTTTGAGGGCCGGCCCTTGGCCGTGCGTGCTCCGCTCGACGTTCCAGCATCTCACCGGGGTCGGCCCGCACACCGAGGCTTCGCTCTGGCAGCGTGGGATCGGGTCGTGGGACGACTTCCGTTCGATGGGGGCGTTCGCGGGCCTCTCCTGGTCGCGGCGTCGCCAGCTCGAACGCGAGCTCGCGGCGAGCGACACCGCCCTGCATGAGTTCGATGCCGGTTTCTTCGCGCGCCGGCTGCCGACCGCCGAGCACTGGCGCCTCTACCCCGATTTCGCCCCGAAGACGGCGTTCCTCGACATCGAGACGACGGGGCTGTCGCCGTACGCCGGGATCGTGACCGTCGTGACCGTGCACGGCGGCGGCGCCACGCGGACGTTCATCGCCGACGACAACCTCGAGGAGCTGCCGGCCTACCTCCGTCGGTTCGGCGTGCTCGTGACGTTCAACGGTCTCATGTTCGACGTGCCGTTCCTGCAGAGCCGGTTCCCCCAGCTGATCGTTCCGGAGGCCCACGCCGACCTCAGGTTCATCTTGCGGCGGCTCGGATACTCGGGGGGGCTCAAGCGGATCGAGCAGGTCCTCCAGCTCGGAGACCGAGAGGGGGTCGAGGGGATCCACGGGCTCGACGCGGTCCGGCTCTGGGAGTCGTACCGCCGCGGGAACGCGGGCGCCCTCGAGCGCCTCGTCCGGTACAACCGGGCGGACACGGTGAACCTGGAGCCGCTCCTACGGTTCGCCGTGGGCGAGATGGAGAAGCGACTGCTGCCGGCGACCTAGCCCCGACGATCGCCCACGGGCGCGGCCCCATGTCGACCTAGCGGGCGTCGACCTCGGCCGCTTCGGTCACCCGCCGCGGGGCCGAGATGGGGGCATCCTCAGGCGGGGTCGCCGCGCGGACCCGCTCGAGCGCGTCCCGGCAGTAGTCGGGCGAGCTGTCGATGTGGAGGAAGTGTCGACCGGTCGACCGCGCCACCGCGGCGACCGTCCCGGTCCCGCCGAACATGTCGAGGACGAGGTTGCCGCGGTAGCTGTAGAACTTGAGGAGCCGCTCTATCAGCTCCCGAGGGAACGGCGCGGGGTGCCCCCGGCGGTTCCGTTCGGGTCGGATCGCCCAGAACCCGTCGGAGAAGTTCTGGAACTCGGCGGAGGTGATGTCGATCTCGCTCGAGTCCCCCGCGAGGCGCCATTCGCCCTTCGAAAAGACGAGCACGTACTCCCAGGAGGGGATCACGTGCGGGTTGGACGGGCTCCGCCAGCTCCCCCACGCGGTACGCCGTCCCATCGTCTGTTTGTACCAGATGATCTCCGTCCGGAGAATGTACCCGAGCCGGACCAGGTCGCCGGCGAGGTCGTGGTGGACGGGCCGGAAGTTCTTGATCGAGGTGGGCGCGACGTTCAGCGCGAACCGGCCCCCTGGGACCAGGACGGGGAGGAGCTCCTTCCAGACCGAGCTCAACCACGCCCGATACTCCTCGTAGGAGCGGTCGTCGGAGTACCCCTTGTACGCGATGCCGACGTTGTAGGGGGGCGACGTCACGGCCAGGTGAACCGATTCTCGGGGCAGCCGTCGAAGCACCCCGGCCGCGTCGCCGAGGATGATCCGGTCGCGTACCACCAACGGTGGAACGGCCCGGCCTCGGGAGCTTCGGAGTCGCGCTCCCATCGGGCGCGGAGTTCGCTCGGGCCTGATGAACCTTGCCGGGCAGGCGGGGCGAGCTAGGCCGGAGTCCGGGCTGGCCCATGCGAAGGGGAGTCACTCGCCAGCACCAAGGGTATAATCCTAGCCGGATGGAGGGCGTGAGCCATGGTGGTCGCCATCGCGGTCCCGAAGGAGGTCGTCGGGGGCGAGCGACGCGTCGCCCTCGTTCCCGAGGTCGTCGAGAAGCTGCGCAAGGCCGGCCACGAGGTTCGAGTTGAGCGCGACGCCGGTTCGCTCGCGTACTATCCGGACGATGCCTACGCTCGCGCCGGAGCCACCCTCGTCGCCTCACCCAAGGAGCTCTACGCGGGCGCCCAGATCGTGGTGAAGGTCCAGCCCCCGACCCGCTCCGAGGTCGACCTCCTCGGCGAGGGCACCGTCGTCATCGGGTTCATGAACGCCTCTCGGAATCCCGAGGTCGTCGCGCGCATGCGCGACCGCCAGTTGAGCGTCTTCGCCCTCGAGCTGGTCCCCAGGATCACGCGCGCCCAGAGCATGGACGCTCTCTCGTCGCAGGCGACGGCCGGCGGCTACATGGCCGCGATCGTGGGCGCGGAGTCCTGTCCCAAGTTCCTGCCGATGCTCACGACCGCCGCCGGGACGATACGACCGGCGACGGTGCTGATCCTCGGCGCGGGCGTTGCCGGGCTCATGGCGATCGCCACCGCGAAACGGCTCGGCGCGATCGTCGAGGCGTACGACGTCCGACGCGCGGCGGGCGAGCAGGTTCGCAGCCTCGGCGCGAAGTTCCTCGCGCTCGAGATCAACGCAGAAGGGGAAGGCGGGTACGCCCGAGAGCTGACTCCGGAGGAGAAGGCGAAGGAGCAGGAGATGGTGTCCGCCGCCGTCGCTCGGGCCGATGTGGTCATCACGACCGCGAACATCCCCGGACGGAAAGCGCCCCGACTGATCTCGAAGGAGACCGTCGCGCGCATGCGACCCGGTGCGGTCGTCGTCGACCTCGCAGCGGAGTCCGGGGGCAATTGCGAGCTGACGCGGCCGGGGGAGACCATCGTCTCGTCGGGCGTGACCGTCCTCGGGCCGACCAACCTACCCGCGGCCGTCCCGTTCCACGCGAGCCAGATGTACTCGAAGAACCTGCAATCGTTCCTCGGACTGCTGATCGACGCGAACGGCCAACGCGTGACGGATTACTCCGACGAGATCCTCGCCGCGAGCCTCCTGGTCCACGCCGGGGAGATCCGACACGCCCCGACGCGGGACCTCGTGGCCGGGGGCAAGTCGTGATCGACCAGTCCACCGTCTGGACCGCGGCGTACATCGCGCTGCTGGCCGCGTTCACGGGCTACGTCGTCATCAGCCGAGTCCCTGTCATCCTCCACACACCGCTGATGAGCGGTTCGAACTTCATCCACGGGATCGTGCTCGTCGGCGCCATGGTCGCGCTCGGGCTCGCGCAGACCCCCCTCCAGCAGGTGATCGGGTTCATCGCGGTCGTCCTCGGCGCGGCGAACGTCACCGGCGGCTACGTCGTGACGGAGCGCATCCTCCAGATGTTCGACCGGAGCGGGAAGAAGCCGGGCAAGGGGACGTAGATGGTCGACGTCTCCCTTGCGATCGAGCCCGTCTACCTCGCGACGATCTTCTTCTTCATCATCGGGCTCCAGCGGATGAGCCATCCGCTCACCGCCCGCAGCGGCATCGTCTGGGCCGGCGCGGCGATGTTGATCGCCACCCTCGTCACCTTCCTCACGCCGGGACTCACCAACTTCGGGCTGATGGGGATCGGCATTGCCGTGGGCGGTGGGGCCGGCTACTACGCGGCGAAGCGCGTCGCGATGACGAACATGCCCCAGATGGTCGCGATCTACAACGGGATGGGCGGCGGAGCCGCCGCCTCCATCTCGGCGATCGCGCTCCTCGACTTCCACGGCGAGGCGACCGGTGCCCTCGCCGTCGTCGGGGGTCTGATCGGCGCGGTCTCCTTCACGGGTAGCGTCGTCGCGTTCCTGAAGCTCCAGGGGTGGATGCCGCAGCGGCCGGTCACCTACCCCGGTCAGCAGGTCGTCAACATCGTCGTGCTGATCCTCGCGGCGTCGTTCGGGGCGCTCGCCCTCTGGCACCCCGCGGGCTTCCCGCTGCCGGCCAGCTGGTCCCTGCCGGCGTTCTTCCTGCTCTCGCTCGGGTTCGGGCTGTTCATGACGCTCCCGATCGGGGGCGCCGACATGCCGGTCGTCATCTCGCTCTACAACGCCTTCACCGGCCTTGCCGTCGGGCTCGACGGGTTCTCCTTCGCGACCCCGAACTACGCGATGGTCGTCGCCGGCGTCATCGTCGGGGCGGCGGGCTCGCTGTTGACGCTCGTGATGGCGCGCGCGATGAACCGGTCGATCGGGAACGTGCTCTTCGGGGCGTTCGGCGCGACGGAGGTCGAAGGGACCCAGGTTCAGGGGAACCTGAAGCCGATCGAGGTCGACGACGTGGCAGTCATCCTCGCGTACGCGACGAAGGTCGTCGTCGCGCCGGGGTACGGGATGGCCGTCGCCCAGGCCCAGCAGAAGGTGAAGGAGCTCACCGACGTGCTCGAGGCGAAAGACGTCGCGGTGAAGTTCGCGATCCACCCGGTCGCGGGTCGGATGCCCGGTCACATGAACGTCCTCCTCGCCGAGGCCGGGGTCAACTACGACCGCCTGTTCGACCGCGACGAGATCAACCCCGAGTTCCCGTCGACCGACGTCGTCCTCGTGATCGGGGCCAACGACGTCGTGAACCCCGCCGCCCACCGCAAGGGGAGCCCGCTCTACGGCATGCCGATCCTGGACGTCGAGCAGGCGAAGAACGTGATCGTCCTGAAACGGGGCCAGGGCAAGGGGTTCGCCGGCATCGAGAACGACCTGTTCTACCGCGACAACGCCCGCATGCTCTACGGCGACGCGCAGGAATCGGTCGGTCGGCTCGTTCAGGCGCTCAAGAAGATGTAGGCCGAGGTCGCCGCTCGACGGGCGGCGAGGCCCCGGCCCCGGACACGCACCGACCTGGGCTCATGGGGGGACCGTGTGCCTTCGGCACCCGTCGCGACGGGGCGGCGAGCGTTTCGGAGAAAAAGTAGAGCAGGGCGCCCTCGGTCTGGCCCCGCACGATCACCACCACGCCGTTCGAGCGATCCGGAACGGACAGCGTCACGGTCGTGGCGGCGAGAGCGGCGAGGTCCACGACCCGACCTTCGGAGGGCCCATCGACCGGTCGATAGCCGAGGCCGAGCACGAGCGCGATGTCCTCGCTCAGGTTGACCGAGGCCTGCGGGATGTAGCCGACCGGTGGAGAGAAGAGCGCCCCCCCGAAGAACCAGACCCCGCCGGAACCGACCGGCAGGTAGGCCAGCGAGGTCCGAGGGGCGGCGCCCGAGATGGCCGGCGTGCGAACGCCCAGCGTCACGCCACCGTGCGTTTCGACCTGGGTCACGTTCGCCCCCGACGCGGTCCCCGTGTAGACGAGGCCGAGGTCAGCGCCCAGCGGGGTCGGCAGCGTGCCATAGAGCGGGGGAAAATCCGCCGGGTCCGTCGAGTTGACATTCACCGGATCCGACAGGGGGAACCCGAAGAACCGGGTCTGACCGGACCATCGCAGGCTGCTGTAGACGAACCCGGAGTCCGTCGGGTGACCTTCGGAGTACGCGAACGGGCCGCCCGCCCAGACCACTGTGCCGCCGCCGGCGATCCACGCGTGAAGGACCGAGACGCGGGCCGAGTAGAGGGTGTCAGGGATCACACCCGAGCCGACCATCACGAGCGTGCCGTACGGGTGGTCCGCGATCGCGCCGGCGACCTGGGCGGTCGTCACGTCGACCACGCTCAACGGAGCTCGCATGATGCCGAAGTACCCGTCGACCCGGGTGCCGATGCTGAGCGTGGTTGAGTACGGCGAGTAGAGGGACGGCAGCTGACTATCGGCCAGGAACAGCACCGTGCGGTCGGCCGGTAGAGCCGACCGGCCGGGCACGAGGGCGACGGAGGCCGAGATCGGGACGACGCCGTTCGTGAGGGAGACTTGGGCGGCCTCGCCCGCCCCGATCGGCGCGGCCTCGACCGACGCGGCCAGCGGCGGGTGCGAGCGCGGCAGCAGGAGAATGCCGCTTGCGACGAGGAGGACCACCACGAGCACGACCGCAGTTCGGCTCCATCGGTCGACCGGCCAGCGCGGCCACCACCGGTACGTCATGTTCCCCGGGGCTCCGGGCTCGCGTTCGATGGGCGCTTCGACCGACGGGCGAGGACCAGCTTGTTCAGCGCCCCGAGCCACAACGCGATCAGCGCGCTCCCTCCCAGCAGCCCAACCACCAGCCAGGCGATCCCCCGCGTCAGTCCGTGCTGGCTCGAGGCGTAGCCGATCGCGAGGGTGTTGATCGCGTCGACGGCGGACGGGCCGAGGTCAGTCGCGAGGGGATAGAAGTAGGCGGCGGGGGTGAGCAGCGCAAAGTAGAGGCCGAGCGCCGCCGCCGAGAGAACGACGTAGCCCCAACGACCCACCCGACCGAGCGCCGGCAGCGCCAGGAGCAGGAGGGGCAACAGGCCGACCACGTTCTCGGATTGGGGGACCGGGGCCGCGACCAGCGCGCCGACGACCACCCAAGCGGCCAGTGCGGCGAGGACCGGCGTGGCTCCAGAGCCGACGGGCCACCGCCCGGCCCGCCGGTCCCTCGCGAGGAGGACGGCTCCGCCGACCGCCGCGACGGCCGCCAGTCCCATCAGCACGTAGAGGAGCCAGACCGCGTGCGGCCAGCTCTGGACGAAACCGAGAACCCCCCATCCGCGCGGGACGGCCGCGTTGTAGACGACCAGGACGCTGAGACCTCCGTACGAGGCCGAGCCGCCCCCTTGCGTGAGCAGCCGCACGAGGCCGGGCATCCAGATCAAGAAGGGAGCCGCCCCGAGGACCAGTCCGACCCCGAATCGCCCGAGGACCCTCCACCGAACCTCCCTACCGGCGGGACCCACGGTGGAGGTCGCGAGCAGGGCGATGGCGAGGGGGAGGAGGAGAAGCGGATACAGCTTCGTGAACACGGCGAGCGAGAGGAACACTCCTGCCGGGAAGGGCCGCTCCGTGAGCAGCATCCACAGCGCGAGGAGCATGAAGAGGGCCGCAAACGTATCGGGTTCGCCGTGAACGGCGGACGCCCAAACGACGAGCGGGTTCAGGAACCAACCCGCTGCGACCCACGTCGCCGACCCGGTGCCGAGCCGGGCGCGGACGAGCTTCCATAGGACAACCGCGACGGCCGCGTCGGACAGGAGCAGGGGGAGCTTGATCGCGAGGAGCGCGATCGGGATCGGCACGAGGGGGGAGGCCATCCCAGTTGCGACGGCCGCGGGGAGGATCTCGGGGAAGAACCCGACGAGGTGCTGGGATCCGGTGATGAGGACGGCGAGCAGCACCAACGGCGACTGGACGACGGGGGCGAACGGGGGGTTGAAGAACAGGTCCGAAGAGTAGGGGTCGCCCGTGTAGATCAGCTGCAAGTTGCCGAACACAAACCCGGCCGTGTCGATGCCCCACGAGGTCAGGGGGATCAGGACCAGCCGGACCGCGAGCCCGATCGCGAGCAACCAACGGAGGGGGCGACACTCCGGAGATCGGAGGAAGTAGTGGGCGAGCGAGCGCGCCTGGTTGCGCCACCGTCGATCGCTGCCGCCGGTCTCGACCCCCGCCGCGGCGGGGGCGGCCGCCGGTCCGGCCGACGCTTCGGGCGCCCTCACGGCCCTCCGGTGGACGTAGCCCCGGCCGCCCTCAAGATCGGGGCGGCGATCTGGGGCAGGGCCGAACCCCAGTCGAACTGCCCGGCCGTCTCTCGCGCTCTCGCGGCGAGCTCCGAGCGGCGCTGGACGTCGGTCCAAAGCAACTGCAGCGCCTCGTCGAGGGCCTCGGGTACGTCGGCTTCGAACGTGACGGCACATCCCCCCCGAAGGAGAGTCGGGGCCGCCCCGACCGCAGAGCTCACGATCGCGGGGCATCCGAACTCGAGAGCCTCCAGCGTCACAACGCCGAACCCCTCGGAACCGGTCGAAGGGAGTACCAATGCCCACGCCCGACGGTACGCGTCAGCGAGCTCCTGGTCGCTGAGCCGCCCGAGGAATCGGACGACGTCGACCAGCCCAAGCCGTGACGCCCGCGCTTCGAGCTCGGCTCGACGGTCGCCATCCCCCACGAACCAGGCCCAGACGCGTACGCCACGCGCGGAGAGCCGGGCGACCGCTTCCAGGAGCAATTCCGGACGCTTGTAGGCACGGGCGCGGTCGAGGCCGCCAACGAACAGGAAGGGATGCTCGGGGCCGGGACGTCGGCCCTCGGGAGAATCAACGGCGCTGGCGGGTTCGTTGTTCTCGAGACCGGGCCCCGGGGTCACGGCGAACACCGCCTGCGGATCCAGGCCCCGCTCGACGAGGCGTTGGACGTACCCCTGACTGTGGACCAGAACGGTCCGAGCGCGTCGGAGGATTCGCGCCTCCCACCAGGCGTAGGCGCGGGCGTACGGGCGCTCGGCCACAAGGTCGCCGTGGTAGGTAGCGATCCAAGGAATTCCGCGCCGTAAGGCGAACATCGCCGCCAGGTCGCCCGTGAGCGACGGATGGCTCGTCACGACCGCGTCGGGCGCAAACCCGTCCAGAACCCGCCAGAGCGCCGCGGGACGGACGAGGCGTTCTCCGAGAAACCTGATCGAGGGGAGAAACCGGACCTCGAGCTGGGGAAGGTCCTTGGGGACGCGGGTCCACGACGCGGTTCTCGCGTCGACGCGCAGGTTGAGGTCGGCCGTCGCGACCAGGACAAGGCTGCTGCCCGAGAGGTACTCGGCCATGCGCCGGTGGTAGAGCTCGACGCCCCCGGTCGACGGCGCATAGGTGGGGGTGACTATCGCGATGCGGCGGGGGGCCGACGTTCGGACGGAATCGTTCGACCCTCGCGGCGCGTTCAATCCCCGTACCGAGCGAACGCTCGGATTAAGCGAGTTCCCCAGAACGGCACGACGCGCGACCGCGCGTTCGGCCCGAGGTTCGGGGGCCACCCTCAGCCCGATAGGAGGGCCCGGTCAATCGCTGCGAATTACTTGTTCCACGACCTATTTGTACAAGCCCGGCCGATGAAAACCCCGGTCCCCCAACGGCGGCGATTCTGATCCCGCGGTTGCCCGGGGCGTGGAGCGAACGTGTCGGCGGCGCGCTTTCCCCTCGAGCACCCCCTGCATCAGGTGCCGGGATCCATTGGACCGACCGCAACCATTATTAGCGTAGAGCCGCAGACAATCCTCGCATCCAAGGAGTTCGAACCCCCCGAGTTCTCGCCACGGCACGACCAATCGATGACCCGTACCGATTCCCCCACCGTATCCGTCTGTATCCCGGCGTATAACGAGGAACGGAACATAGGTCCGCTGCTGAGATTCCTCCAGACTCAGGGGGTCCAGCCCGGCGTTCTTGTCGAAGTCCTCGTGGATGTCTCCGGGAGCACCGACCGGACCCGGGACGAGGTGGCCGAGTGCCAGCGTCGCTGGTCGCTCGTCCGGATGATCGATAGCGGGGCGCGCGACGGGCTCCTCTTCGCGGTCAACCGCCTTATCCAGACGGCCCGAGGCGACATCGTCATCCGGGTGGACGCCGACGTCCGCCTCGACGACCGAACCCTCGAGCAGTTGGTCGGGGCGCTCCACGCTCCCGACGCGGGCATTGCGAGCCCGCGCATCGTCCCCGGCCCGAGCGCGAGCACCCTCGTCGACCGCGCGAGCGAGGCGGAGTGGGCCCTCCACCACCGGGTCAGTCTGGCCTACCCGAAGACGACGCTCGTCCAGGCGTTCCGACGTCTGCCGATCACCCTGCCCCCGGAGTCCGGCCTCGAGGACGCCGGACTGCAGGAGCAGATCACCGCGCTCGGGTACCGCGCGGTGTACGTCCCGGAGGCGACCGTCTCGGTCCTGCCCCCGCCGACCGTCCGCGGCATGATGCTTCAGCGGATCCGAACGGTCCAGCACATTCGTGATCACCTCGTTCGGGGTTACCAGGCCCCCTCGACCGCGAAGTTCGGCACCGTCTGGCGCGCGATCTGCTCGTCGATCCGGAACCGCGATACGACGCTCCGGGCCCTCGGCACGTTCGCGGTCATCGAGCTGCTCGCCCGAGCGGCCGCGCGGGCCTCGATCTTGGGCCTGCGGGAACCATCGTTCCTGTGGGAGCCGATCGAGGGAACGAAAGAGATCGACTGGACGGCGGCGGCGCGGTAGACGCGCGATCCCCCGCTGAACGCCGGTCACCCGCAGACTCCAGGGGCCGTCCCGCGGTCGACGGCGGGCGACGCCTCCGTCCGGGCTCAGCACCCTACGATCGGACCGGGTTGGTTTTTAGGTCTACGATCGGAAACTGCGCCCGAGGGCGCTCGCATTCGGGCCCCCGTGGCTTCGGTGGGGAAGGTCCCGCGACAGAATCCCTCGCCGTACCGGGCTGTCTTGGCGGGACGCCGTTCAGCCTCCGCCGGTCACTCCGACGAGGGTCGAGCCGCTGCTCTTGTAGAACGCAGCGGTCCCGGAGTGGCTGGCGGTGATCGTCGCCGATCCGCCGGTGGTGTCGAAAGGATGCCAGGTGAGCGCGCACTGACCCGCCGTCAGATTGCAGAAGCCGTGGTTCGCGAAGGTCCCGAGCCCGCCGGAGGTGAGGTGGACCTTCCCGGTAGGGACGTTTGAACTGTTCCACACGTCGACGACCTTCGCGGTGCACGTGGTCTTGGCCGCGACGTTGATGCTCGACGGCGAGCACGAGACGGTCGTTGAGGTGGCCTCGGCGTTCGTGAGGTGGAAGACGATGGTGCCGTTGTCCGTCGTGTAGGTGTATGTGCAGCCGCCGCCGCGGCCGCTGTGGCCGTGGCACGTGATCGTGTAGTTCGTGTTCGTGGTCCCGTAGACGACCTTGCCGGTGTTGACGTCCGTCCCGAGGAAGTTGCCGACGGTCCAATAGGTGTACGTGCCGGTGAGGCGGGCGATGTATGTCGAGTAGCTGAGATTGTAGGAGGCCAGCGCCTCTCCAGGAAGTTGGAACGAGATCGTCGAGCTGGTCGTCGTCGCCCAACCGGTGCCGGCCGAGGTGTTGAAGACGTACTGGCAGCTCGAGGTCGAACTGCACGTCGTGACCAGGCCCTGCACGGGGGCGCTCGCGGCCGACAGGGGCACCAAGGCGAGCACGATCAGGGCGAACGGTCCGATCCACGACAGCCGGGCAAGGCGCATGGTTGCGGAGACGGGAAAGGACGTAAAACGTACCCGATGGAACGGCCGCGCCGCCGAGCTCGAGCCGCGAGGGAGTCCTCCGGTCGGTCGTTCCGGGCGGCTGCAGTCGCCGGGCGGTCGGAGGAGGGGCATTCAGCGAGGAGGTGGTCGGGGGAACGACCGTCGCCCCAACACCGCGCAGTACACCGACGGAGCTCCATGGGTAGGACGCCCCGTGGAGCTCGCCCTGTACTCGGTTCGCTCGAAGAGGAACTCCTCCTCGAACGCGTCGGTCACTTCGTGGAGCGAAAGGCGGTGCGGGGGACCGCGCTCGCCCCGGAACTCCCGAGCGACCCAGGAAAGGGCGAACGCTCGGCGTGGGCGGAGCACCCGCGCGAGCTCCCGAGAGTACGCCGTGCGCAGGCGAGCGGGGAGGGTGTGGAAGCAGCCGATGTCGATGGCGCCTCCGAAGTACGCGTCGGCGAACGGGAGCCGCAGCGCGTCGCCAACCCTGAAGTCGACCGCGAGTCCGGCCGATTTCGCGCGGACCCGGGCGGCCGCAATCGCTCCGTCGGCAACGTCGATGCCCGCGACGCGAAAGCCCGATCGGGCCAGGAACAGGGCGTTGGTCCCCGCGCCGCAGCCGACGTCGAGAAGGCGCGTTCCGCTTCTCCACAGACCGCCTTTCACGGCCTCGGCCACCCACGGGTACGGTTGGGGGGAGAACCACGGGAGATCGCGGTACGGCGTAGCGGCATACCGGGCCGCCCACTCGCGGCGCGTCGCCGCCGGGAGCTCGGGGCGCTTCGATGCTCGTGTCATCCGTTCACCCTTCCCGACGGGTTGGCGTCGGAGAGGGCGCGCGAGGGATTAACCCGGCGGACGGTCCGCGCGCCGAGCGGCCCGGACCGCTCCCCGCGATACCGTTTGCCCGGGTGGGGGGACCGGGGGCGTGAGACGTCGCAGCCAGCGGCGGCGTTGCGTGTCGAAGCATCTCCGCTCGGCCCCTTCTGCGGGGGACGAGGGGCGATCCAAGATTGGGCGGGCACGATCGGCCGCGGTGGTGGGCGCGGCCAGATTCGAACTGGCGACCTTCACCGTGTCAGGGTGACGTCATAACCGCTAGACTACGCGCCCGCGGCGCGGGCCACCGAAGCGCCGTTCTTATGGCTGTCGGCGCGCGCGATCAGCCGTAGCCGCCGGAGAAGCTTCCCGGGTCCGGGTGCTCGTTCCAGGAGTAGTACCCCATGCTCTGCCGCTGCGATTCGGTGACGTCCTGGCGCAGTCCGCCTTGCAGTGAACCGTACGTCGTCTTGATCTGCTCCTCGATCGACCGGGCCCGGGCGAGCGCCTCCTTGAAGTGCGACGCCTCGAGGTACGTGCTTCCGGACACGGCGGCGAGGTCGCCCGCGGTCCGGATGAGCCCGCCCAGCTCGCGGAGCCGGAGAGTCAGCGCGTTCTTGCGGCTGTCGAGGAGCTCCGCGCGGCGGCGCGCCTCGCGGATCAGCTCGAGGACCGCCTCCCGCGTCGCGGGGCGGATCCGTCCGTCGGACGCGATCTCCTGCGCGCAGAACTGCGCGAGGCGGACCTGGTTGCGCTCGGTGTCGGGCATCGTCGTGTCGAGGAGGACCTCGTAGCCCGCGCCCGCGATGCGGGAGCGCAGCGGCGAGAGGATGTGGTGGAGGTCCTGGATGTTCGACGCCGCGACGAGGATGAAGTCGCACGGCACGTTATCGACCCGGACCGCAGCCCCGCCGGATTGGGGGTTGCGTCCCGAGATCGGGAACCGCTTCTCCTGCATCGCGGTGAGGATGTGGCGTTGTAGGTGGCCCATGTGGGGGAGCTCGTCGATGAACAGGACGCCCTCGTGGGCCTCGTGCACGACGCCCGCGATCGTCCGCTCGTACGGAAGGGTCCCGAGCTGGGGATGGCCCCCGTACGGGTCGTGCCGCACGTCGCCGAGGAGCTCCGTCTCGCTCGCCCCCGTGGCCATCACGAAGCTGACGCGGTCGAGCTTGACGAGCACCTTCCGCGGGCTCTCGTGCTGTAGGGACCGGCGCCGCTCGAGCGCCCGCTGGTCGAGGACCTTGACCATGTCGCCTGCGCGCTCGTACGCGACGACCTCCTCGACCCCGTTCTTGAGGCGGGTCGTCCGGACCGACTCCTGCGGGTTCCCTCCCGGGCTCACCGTGAGCTCGAGGATCCCGCCGACGAGGTCGCGGAACGGGTTGCCGCTGCCCGAGACGCCGGGGACGAGCGCCTTCAGGTTCCCGCAGCTTGGGCAGTACCGCTCGACAGGCGGCGAGTAGAAGCTGCACCGCGGGCATCGGTAGCCGAGACGCTCCGCGACGGAGGCGGGAGCGTCCGTCGGGGCGATGAGCTCGCCCTCGACCGACCGGGCAGCCTCGCGCTCGTGGTAGACCTCGTCGCGGTTGACGACCTCGACCGTGGGGCGCTCCGGGTTCTCGGGGTTGTGGACGACCCGGATCTCGGTCTTCGGCCGCTCGAGGTGGAGCGCGAGCGCCTGAGCCGTCATCGACTTGCCGATCCCCGGCGGACCGACGAGGAGGAGGTGGCGGCGCTGGAACGCGGCGATGCGCGCGATCTCGACGGCCTTCTCTTGGCCGATCACGCGCTCGAGCGGATCGGAGGGCAGCCGGATGTCGTCCGTGCTCGCGAAATCGTCGAGCGACGCCAACGGCCGGCGGTGCGCGTCAGCGTCGGCGGAGCCTATCGCGGCCATGGCGTCGGAATGTACGGTCGCCGTCGGGCTTAAGGTATGGGGGCGCGCCGGAGCCGCTGGGCCCCGGCGCGCGCGTTCGTCGACTAGCGGGGCCCGCCGGCGGGAGGGAAGTCCTGCCGGGTGAGGATGCGGATCTGCTCCGGGATCTTCCCGACCGCGCCGACGCGGTTGGCGACGACGGTCTCGATCCCCTTCTCCTGCGCGACGTCGAGGAGACGCTGGCTCACGATCCCGTCGAAGACGACCGTCTTCGCCGGTACCGGTAGTTGCGCGAGCTGGTCGATCATCTCCTTTACGTTCCCCTCGCCGACGACGACGTCATCGGCGCCGAGGAAGAGGCTCTTCGAGGAGTTCTCGATCCCGCCGAGCAGGTCGAAGTAGCGCTGGAGCTGGGGCGGTAGAGGGACCGCGGCCGCCGGCGGTGGGGGCGGGGGCGGCAGCGGGCGCGCGGCCGGTTGGGGCGGTGGGTTCGACCGCTCGCGGTCCCGGTCCCCGCCGCCACCACCGCCGCCATCGCGGCGCGGCCCGCGGTCGTCGCGGCGCTCGCCGCGGTCCTCCATCGGGGCGCGCGACGCGCCGGTCGACTCGAACCCGGTCATCTCGAGGTACTGGTTGATCGGGATCTTGTTCCGCAGGCACTTCACGAGCGCCTTCTGGGTGAGCTCCTCGACCTCGCTCCCGCGCGGCGCGCGGGCGACGAAGTCGACGTCCATCGTCTGGAGCATCTCGCGGAGGATCAGCTCGCCCGCGCGGTCCCCGTCGGTGAACGCCGTGACGGTCTTCCCGCGGGAGAGGTCCTTCACCGTCTGCGGGACGCTCGTCCCCTCGACGGCGATGACGTTCTTGATCCCGCACCGAAGCAGGTTGAGCACATCGGACCGACCCTCGACCACGACCAACGCGTCGGCCTGGTCGATGTTCGGACCGGCCGGCAGGTGCTCGGGTCCGTACGTCGTGATCTCCTCGACCTGGACGGCGCGCCGGACCGACTCGGTCAGGTCCATCCCGACGCCCTTGGTCTCTTCCTGGAGCTTCGAGAGGATCTCCTTCGCCCGCTCGACGACCTTCTGGCGCTTCGAGATCCGGATGTCCTCGACGGCGACGACCTCGATCTTCGCCCGGCACGGTCCGATACGGTCGACGGTCTCGAGGCCGGAGGCCAGGATCGCGGTCTCGACCTGGTCGAGCGAGGACGGGATGATGATCTCGCCCTCGCTCTTGCCCTTCCTCGAGTCGATGTTCACTTCGATCCGGCCGATCCGTCCGGACTTCTGCAGGTCGCGCAGGTCGAGCTCCTCGCCGAGGAGCCCCTCCGTCTGGCCGAAGACCGCGCCGACGACGTCGGGTTTGTCGATGACTCCCTCGGCGACGATGCGGGCCTTGATCTGGTACTTTGCGGCGTTTGGGTCACTCGTCATGGTGGTTCTGTTCTCCGTGGAAAGACCGCCGGGCGCCCGAGGCGCCGCGGCCCGCGGAGAGAAGTTAGAGGCGCTCTACGCCGTCGTGCACCGGTACGCGGATCGAACGAGCCAAGACGTGGGGGGCCATGATCGTGAGTCCGTGAGGGTGACGAGGCGAGAGGCGCACCTCCCTCCTTCGCCGCGGGTCTTTCCAGGCGTCTATCAGCCGGGCGAGGTATTTAAGGCGATGGGCGAGGGTCGTGTCGCGGGAAATCGCTCCTGGTCCACCCGTTGGGCTCGCCCACTTCTCTCGGTGGCCGGAGCGCCGGCGTATAATCCCACCTGAATCAAACTCTTTATAGCGCCCGACTCTACGCGCACCCGGAGTTCGAAATTACATGGCTCGTCGCGCCGCCTTGAAGGTCCCATCGCCGACGCCCGAAGCCAACCCGGTGGCCGCCCTGCCGGACGACGACTTCGTCCAGTCGCTCAAGAACGACCTCGCGCGCGCCCAGAAATCCGCCGGCGAGAAGACCGGGGAGGACTTCACCCACCGCGCCGCGCTCAACCGCCGGCTCCTCCAGGACCTCTGGGAGGTCCACAACCAGTTCGAGGGGATTTCCGTCCACCTCACCATCGAACCGTCGCAGACCCTCTTCGCCACGTTCGTCGAGTTCCCCGAGAAGTGGGAGTTCCGCGACTCGTTCGACTTCGGCGCGGTCAAGACGATCGAGCTCCACGACCGGATGCCCGGCTGGCTCGGCCAGACGCTGCGCTTCTGGTACTACAAGACCCCTGAGGGGAAGGCCCATCTCCGGGCGATCTTCGAGTGGTCCGACGGCGAGAGCTACCACCGGTACACCGGCTGGATGCGAATGATGAGTCAGGCGGTCCTCTTCGACGCGCCGGAGGCGAACGTCAAGCTCTCCGAGGTCCACCAGATCCTCAAGGACGTCATCGTCCACTGGTACTCCTCCCACATGGACCGTACCCCGGAAGCCTTTGTCGAGCACCTCAAGGGGAAGTACCCGAAGGGCGCGAGCTACGCGAAGGAATCGTACCGAGCGTAGCGTTCCGACGAGCGCGACCGGCCAACCTTTGAAATAGCGCGCGCCGCTCCGTCAGCGGCCGGCAGCGGTGGCAGGCCGTCGCGATCGCGTGGGGACCCGCCGTGACGTCCCCTCCTCGCGGGGGTGGCCCCCCGGCCGGGGCGGGCATGCGCGAGCACCTGGTGACGTACTTCGAAGAGCACCACAAGCTCGTCGAGCCCGGCGCCCTCAGCCTCATCCTCGAGCACCGCGAGCCGCTCGACCTCTCGCGCCGGCTGATCGAGTCGGCCGGCCCCGATTCGCCGTTCGTGACGGTCGAGATGGTCGAACGCGCCCTCGTCGCGGCCCGATCCGGTGCGTTCCGGACGACCTCGCGCCCGATGGGCCCCTCCGCCCCCGCCCTGGGCGCGGACCCCGCCATCGCCGCGCTCACCTACGTTCTGATCCACGAGGGGTTCATCCCTTCTCGCGGTCCGTCGGAGCCGCTCGTCGCGTACTCGGGCCTGTTCTCTTCGCGGTTCCGGGCGCTCGCCCGGCTTATGAAGGGCCGGCCCGAGCTCGCCGGCCAGCGACCGATCCGTGACGTCCGCCGGGGCGACGGCTCGACCTCCGTGGTCGGTCTCGTTCGGGACGTGCGCCAGACGCCCGAGAAGCACCACATCATCCTCCACCTCGAGGACGAGACCGGTGCGATGGAAGTGTTCGTCCCGCGCGACAGCGCGCCCGCGAAGCTCACCTTCCTTCCCGACGAGGTCGTCGGCCTCGTGCTCTCCGTACCCCGCGATAGCGACAAGATCCCCCGGGCCGTCTCCGTGCACCGCCCGGATGTCCCCGCGTCGCGTCCCGTCGGGCGCTCCACGCGACCGAGCCGCGCGCTCTTCCTCTCGGACCTCCACATCGGAAGCCGCTCGTTCATGGACGGGCCGTGGGGAGCGCTGATGGAGTTCCTCCGGGGGCGCGGCCCCAAGCCCGAGGTCGCGCGGGAGATTGCGCACGTAGTCATCGCCGGGGACCTCGTCGACGGGATCGGCATCTACCCGAACCAGGAGAGCGATCTGCTGATCGGCGACGTCTTCGAGCAGTACGAAGAGCTCGGACGGCGGCTCCGCGAGCTCCCGGAGCGGCTCAATGTCGTGCTGCTGCCCGGGAACCACGACGCGGTCTGCCCCGCTGAACCGCAGCCCCCGCTCCCCGAGGAGTTCGGCGCCAAGCTCCCCCCGAACGTCCGGTCGGTGGCGAACCCGTCGACCTTTGCCTTGGACGGGGTCGTCGTCGAGGCGTACCACGGCCGCGCGTTCGACGACCTCATCCCGGCGCTGCCCGGGATGTCGTACGCCCGGCCGACCGAGGTGATGAAACGGATGCTCGCGATGCGCCACCTCGCGCCGATCTACGGCGGCCGGACCCCGCTCGCTCCGCTCGCGCGCGACGGGCTCGTCATCGACCCGGTGCCCGACATCCTCGTCACCGGCCACGCCCACACGTACGGCGTGGACCAGTACCGGGGGATCCTCCTCCTCAACGCGTCGACCTGGCAGGCGGAGACGGAGTACCAGCGGATGCGGAACATCTCGCCGGTCCCCGCCCGGGCCGCCGTCGTCGACCTCACGGACCTGTCGGTCGAGTCGTTCGACTTCTCCGAGCGCGAGGGCCGGTCCGGGGGCCTTCCGGCGTGAGCCCGTACCCGATGGACCCGGTCGACGCGACCGGGCCGATGCGCCTGGTCCTCTGCGCGTTCCCCGCCGACGGGACCGCCGAACGCGTCGCGCGGTCGGCGCTTGACCGTCGCCTCGCGGCGTGCGTTCAGGAGCTTCCGGTCCGGTCGCAGTACTGGTGGAAGGGTCGGATCGAGGCGGCCGACGAAACCCTCGTCGTGTTCAAGACCGTCCCGAAGCGCGTTGGCGCGCTCTTCCGGTTCCTGGCGGGCGCGCACCCGTACGAGGTCCCCGAGATCCTCGAGCTCGACGTTCCCCGGGTCCATCCGCCGTACCTCGCCTACCTAGCGTCGACGATCGACGCCGACGCGCCTCCGATGCCGCTCGGCGGTGGGCGACCGCCCGCTAGGCGGCGTCGGGGAGCACGGCGAGGCCGGGCAGTTCGAGCCCCTGGACGAACGCGAGCGCGGCGCCCCCGCCCGTAGAGACGTAGCCGAACGCGTTGTCGACCCCGAGGTCTTGCGCGACCCGGGCCGAGTCGCCGCCGGCGCAGACGTGGTACCCCTTGACCGTCGCGAGACCGGCGAGCACCTCGCGCGTGCCGGCCGCAAAGCGGGCGTCCTCGGCAAGGCCGAGAGGACCGTTCCAGAAGACGGTCTTCGACTCCGCGAGCGCGGCGTAGAACCGGTCGCGCGTGCGCGGACCGATGTCGCGGGCGAGGGCGTTCTCGGGGAGCTTCGTCGCCTCGGCGGCGTACGTCCCGGGGTCCCCCTCGACCTCGTAGAGGAGGTCGACGGGGAGGAGGACTTGGGTTCCCTTCGACCGGGCCGCTGCGAGGAACTGTCGCACCGGCCCGTCGAGCCCGGGTTCGACCGCGGTGCGGCCGAGAGCGGCTCCCGCCTCGGCGAGGAACGGGAAGGCGAGCGCGCCCCCGAGGAGAATCGCGTCGGCGCGCCCCAGGAAGCTGTCGAGCAGGGGGAGCTTGTCGGCGACCTTGGCCCCTCCGAGCAGCGCGACGTACGGTCGGTCGGCGCCCTCGACGAGCGGCGAGAGCTCGCGGACCTCCTTCTCCACCAGGAACCCGGCGTACGAGGGGAGGTGGCTCGGCACGCCGACGGTCGACGCGTGGGCGCGGTGGACCGTACCGAACGCCTCCTCGACGAAGACGTCGCCGAGCTGGGCGAGCTGGCTTACGAACGTCGGGTCGTTCGCCTCCTCGCCCGGATGGAATCGAAGGTTCTCGAGCATCAGCACGTCGCTGTTCTGGAGCCGCGTCACGGCCTGCAGCGCCGAGAAACCGACGCAGTCGTCGGCGAGCGGGACCGGCTGGCCCAGGAGCCCCGAGAGCCGGTGGACCACCGGTCGCAGCGAGAAGCGCATGTCCTTGGTCCCGTTCGGACGGCCCAAGTGGGAGAGCAGGATCGTCCGCGCCCCGTGGGCCCGCAGGTGCTGAAGCGTCGGGAGCGCCTCGACGATGCGGTGGTCATCCGCGACGGCACCGTTCGGGGTGAGCGGGACGTTGAAGTCGACCCGCACGAGGACGCGCTTTCCTTTCACGGACGCGTCGGCGACGCTGCGTTTCAACGCCATCGTGCCGCCCGAGCCCCGACGCGGTTTAGGCTTTCTGCGGGGCGCCGCCCTCGTCGGACCAGCGGTCGATCGCGTCGGCCTCGGTCTCGCGCCGGTGGATTCGGTCGATCGCGCGGCGCGTCCACGGGAGGTCGAGGCCGTGCCGCTGCGCGGCGGCCAGGATCGCTCCCGAGATCTGGTCGACCTCGGTCGGACGACCTCGGTCGAGGTCCTGGAGCATGCTCGAGCGGTTCTCGGCGGTGGCGCGGACGACCCGCCAGAGGTCCAGCTCGAGCTCGCGGTCCGCGAACTCGATCCCTTCGGAGCGCGCGGCGAGCTCCCCCTCATGGAGGAGCCGCTCCGCCTGCTCCCGCCACGGGTCGCGCAGCAGCTCGCCGTTCCGCACGCCGTGGTCCGCGGTGACGGGGTTGATCGCCGCGTTGACGATCGCCTTGCGCCAGAGCTCCTTCGCAAGGTTCTCGACCCGCCGGACCGAGAACCCGCCCTCTTTCAGCAGCTGCTCCACGCGGTCGACGGATCCGCTCGGGGCGTTCCCGTCGGCGACCGGCAGCAGGATCTCCCCGTCGCCGGCGTGGACCACGCGGCCGGGGGCCGCGAGCGTGGCGCCGTACGAGTTGATCCCTCGGACGATCCACCGTTCGGGGGACGGCCAGCCGCCGTCGGTGAGGCCGAGAAGGAGCTCCGGCTCGATCGCGAGGCCGTTCTGCAGGGCCACCACCGGCGCGGGCGGTCGGACCGAGGTCCCGATGGCGCGACCGGCGCTGCGGACCGAGCGGCTCTTCACGGTGAGGAGCACGATGTCCGCACGGGTCTCCGCCGGGAGCTCCGTCGCGACCTCCGGGCGGAACGTCCCGGTCGTCAACCCTTCGACCTGCAGGCCGTCGGAGCGGATCCGGGACGCCTGGTCCGACCGGGTCACCAGGAGGACCGAGTGACCGGCCCGGGCGAGGCGGCCGCCGAGCAACGACCCGATGGCCCCGGCGCCGAAGACGACGACCCGCACGGCCGCCGTCCCTTCACCGCAGCTTGCGGACGAGCGCCGCGAGCGGCGGGGTCCGGCCCCAGTCCCGCCGGAGTACGACGAGGAGGCCCTCGTAGTAGCGCACCTGGTCGCGCGCCTCGCGGATCTGGCGCAGGAGGTACTCCTCCTCGCGGACCAGCCGCTGTAGCTCCGCCTCGGCCTCGACCTGGGCCGCGCGCAGCGCGTCCGGCCTAACGGTGCGGTGAGTGGCCTTGGGAGACATGGACCGTTCGGGAGGAAGGAGCGCGGATCGTCTGGTCGAGCACGGCCTCGGAGTAGCGGGCGAGCCGCGTCAGGTCGCGCTTGATCCGGCGGAGGCTCTCCTGAAGCCGTTCGCGGTTCGTCCGCAGTTCCGAGAGCGACGCCTGGAGCAGGTCGAGACGATGGCGCCACTTGTCCCGCTCCTGGACGCTGAGGAGCACGGAGTCGACGTCCATCGGGCGGTCGGGGGACGGAGCCGGGGGGGAATGAAGGTTTCGTTCGGCACGAGAGGGCCCCGCCGGCCCTCGTCGGGACACCGTTAAGCCCGACGGCGTTTCGCCGCCCTCGCGAGCGAGGCTCCGGCGATGGCGGGCGTGGGAAAGATCGTGGTCCTCGGCGCCGGCAACATCGGCGGGACGCTCGCCCAGCGCCTCGCTGAGGCGGACCTCGCTCACGAGCTGGTGCTGTTCGATATCGTCGAGGGCCTGCCCCAGGGCAAGGCGCTCGACATCCAGGAGTCCGCCCCTATCGTCGGGTTCGCGACGCACGTCTCGGGGTCCACGTCGCTCGACGTGCTCGCCGGTGCCGACCTCGTGGTCGAGACGGCCGGGCTCGCGCGCAAGCCCGGCATGAGCCGCTCGGACCTCCTCGAGAAGAACGCGGCGATCGTCGGGGGCCACGCGGCCGCGGTACGCGAGAAGGCCCCGAACGCGGTCGTGATCGTCGTGACGAACCCGGTGGACGTGATGACCCACTACTTCCGCCGGGTGAGCGGTCAGCCGACGGCGCGCGTCTTCGGCGAGTCGGGGACCCTCGATACCGCGCGGTTCCGCACCTTCGTCGCGATGGAGCTGAACGTCGCACCTAGGGACGTCACGGGGTTCGTCCTCGGGACCCACGGGGACACCATGGTCCCGTTGCTGTCGCTCACGAGCGTCTCGGGGGTCCCGCTCACGCAGCTCCTCCCCGCGGACCGGCTCGCCCGCATCGTCGAGCGGACGAAGAAGGGCGGGGGCGAGATCGTCGAGATGCTCAAGATGGGCAGCGCCTACTACGCCCCGTCGGCCGCCCAGGCCGAGCTGGTCGCGGCGGTCGTGCACGACGAGCACCGATTGGTTCCGGTGACCGCGCACCTGAACGGTGAGTTCGGGCTCCGGGACGTCTGTCTCGGCGTGCCGGTCGTTCTCGACCGTGGCGGCGTCCAGAAGGTTGTCGAGGTCCCGCTCTCCGCCGACGAGCGCCGGGCGTTCGACGCCAGCGCGGAGGCCGTCCAGGCCGACCTCGCGATCCTCGCCGGCCTGGCGCCGACAGGGTAGGTTATCTATCCGCCGGGCACCCTGCTAGCCGGGGAGGCTCGAGGCGATGAGCGAGGGCCCGGACGTGCTCGTCCTCGGCGGTGGGCTCGCGGGGGCGACCGTTGCTGCTGCGCTCGCATTGGCCGGCGCTCGGACCCGAGTGGTCGCACCCTCCGGCGGTCCGTCGTTCGCGGGCGGGATCCTTCGCGGGAGCACGGCCGCGTCCCTCCCCGACTGGCTTGCGGACCTGCCGCACGAGCGTTGGCTGGTCGAGCACCGCGCCCTCTTCCTGGAGACCGCGGCTTCTGTATCGATCGACTTCCACGACGGTCCGTCGCCCTCGGTTCGGGGCGGTGATCGCACGATCTCGGCGGGGCGAGCGGCCGATCACCTCCTCGACCGCGCGCGGTCGGCGGGCGCGGTCGTATCGACCGAACTCCCCCCAGAGGTCGCGAGACCCGCCGGCGCTGCGCCGGGAACGGACGGCGGGATGTTCGGCGCGAAGCTGACGATCGTCGCGGATCCGTCCCTCGCGCCGGCGAGCCAGGGGGCGACGATCCCGGCCGCCCGCGATGGCCCGGGATGGTCGACACTGCGCCGCACCTACCCCGTGGAGGAGCGGGCGATCGACCGACGGTTCGGAGTCGGACCCGAGAACGGTGTCGTGATCGACTGCGTCCTCGGGTTTCTTCCCCCCGGCGTCGCCGGCGGCGGACACCTCTACACGAATCGCAGCTCGATCACCCTCAGCGTCAGCATCCGCGGCCCTTACGGGCCGGAGCGTCCGGAGCGGGCCCGGGCGGCAATCGAGACCCTCGCCCGCCACCCGGCGATCGCTCCATTGCTCGGCGGGGCCACGGCGGCGGAGGAGTCGAGCGAGAGCCGGGCGATCGCCGTGGACGCGAGCGCCCGACCGTACGGGCCGGGGTACCTCCTCGTCGGGCCCGCCGCGGGGCGCGCCGGCCACCCTCTGATCGGACTCCCGAGCGTCGGGCGCGAGATCGCCTCGGGGGTCGCGGCGGCCGAGACCGCGATCGAGGCGCTCCGCCGGTCCGATGCCTCCGCGACGTTCCTGGGCCGGTACCCGCGCCGGCTGAGGGAACTGCTCCAGGCGGACCCGGCGGAAGGCGTGTGGACGATCCGCGAGCTCTCCCTCAACCCCCGACTTCAGGGGCCCTACCCCTCCCTCCTCGTCTCGGCCCTCCACGAGATGATGACCGAAACGGGCCGCCGGAAGGAGAGCATCCACGGGACGCTCCGTCGCGTACGACGTGCCTCCGGCGTATCGTGGTCGACCCTCGCGCGCGACGCGGCGTCCGCCGCGAGGTCACCATGACGGGCGACCCTTCGGGGGCCGGGCCCGCGGAGCCGCCACCGAAGCCGGTCGAGGCCGTCGAGATCAAGCGACGCCTCGGGACCCTCCGATACACGACGGACTCCGCCGAGCGCGCCCACATCACGGTGAAACCGCCGATCTGCGCGAAGTGCCCGCACTCCTTCTGCACGTTCGTCTGCCCCGCTCAATGCTACCAGCGGATCGAAGGGCGACTCGTGTTCCGGTACGAGGACTGCGTCGAGTGCGGCGCGTGCGACATCGCCTGCGACCAGGGGTCGGTGACGTGGAACGTTCCCCGCGGCCCGTACGGCGTGCGCTACGCGTTCGGCTGACGCGGACCGAGCCGCGCCGCCGCCAGCGCTCCCGCGGGCCCCGCACCCTTCGGGTCGAAGCGCATCTTCAAACGGGGCGGGACGATGAATCGGTGGGAGAGACGAGTACGACCACCGCTGCCTTCGCCCCGGGTGCGTCGTCGCTGTTCCCGTACCGGCTGAGGCCCGGCCAGGAGCCGATCGTCCGCGCGGTCGCGGACGTCGTCCGCACCGGCGGCGCCCTGCTTGTCGACGCCGCGACCGGTTCCGGGAAGACCGTCGCGACATTGGCGCCCCTCCTCGAGCACGCGGAGGCGGCGGACCATCGGATCGTCTACCTCGTGCGCACCCACGCGCAGGAGGTCCAGGTCCTTCAGGAGGCGCGAGCGATCGCCCACCGGCTGGGCCACCCGTTGATCGCCCTCGGGCTCGAGGGCCGGCAGCGCCGATGCTTCCTCCTCGAGAGCGTCAACGAGATCAAGGGCGCCACCGCGGAGGAGCACGGCAAGCTCTGCGCGGACCGCAAGCGCGCGACCCAGCGGGCGTTCGACGAGGGGACGCCGATGGCGCCGCCCCCCGAGCTCCCCGAGGACGGTTCGATCGACTTGACCGACCTGGACGGGTGCGTGTACTACGCGAAGACCCTCCAGGCCGACCTCGACGCCCTCACCGACCGGTTCGGGGCGAAGATCCCGAGCCCCTCCGAGTACAACGAGTACTGCCGCAGCGAGAACCTCTGCGCGTACGAGCTCGCGAAAAAGCTCGCCGGACGCGCGCGGATCCTGACCGCGCCGTACGCGTTCTTCTTCCACCCCCACATCCGTCAGTCGCTCCTCCAGTGGCTGGGCGTCCCGCTCGAGCGGGTCGATCTCGTGATCGACGAGGCCCACAACGTCCCCGACCAATTGCGCGAGCTCGCGACCGTCTCGCTGCCGCAAGAATCGGTCCGACGGGCGCGGACCGAGCTCTCCGAGCGGGGCGATTTCCAGCTCCCCGAGGGGCCGGGGGCGTCGCGGTTCTTCGAGATGGTCGCCCACGTCATCGACCAGCTCGTCGAGCGGATTGGCGACGACGACGACGGCATCCTGCCCCCGAGCGCCCTCGAGGACGCGCTGCTCACCGAGGTCGGCGGGACGTCCCATCGCCTCGACACGTGGTTGGGCGCCCTCGCGAGCTGGGGGGAGGCGCTCCGGGAGGAGAAGCGCCGGCAGCGCCGGCTCCCCCGCTCGTGGGTGCACACCGTCGCGCTGACCCTGCTCTCGTGGCCCCAGCTCGAGCCGCCGACGTACGTGAAGGTGATCAGCCGCCATCCGCGACGCGCGCTCGAGGCGTACGCCCTTGACGCCCGAGGACCGGCCGAAGCCGTCCGCGGCTGCCACACCTCGGTCCACCTCTCGGGGACGCTCGCGCCCCTCGAGGAGTACCGGGACGCGCTCGGGCTGGGTGAGGCGGCGCGCCTCCTCTCGGTCCCGTCGCAGTTTCCCCCGACCCACCGCAAGTTCCTCTACGACCCCGAGCTCACGACGCGGTTCGAGGACCTCAAGAACGACCCGACACTGATTCCCCGTCTCGCCGACCGCCTCGCCGAGATCGTCCAGGACCTGCCGGTCAAGACGGCGCTGTTCTTCCCGAGCTTCGACCTGATGAACCGGATCCTATCGGCCGGGCTCCTCTCGGCGCTGCCGCCCGGCCACGTGATCGAGTCCCCCCGCGTCCCGATGGCCGACCTGTGGCGCGCGATCGAGGTCTTCAAGAAGGGCTCGGAGAGCGGCGTCCTCCTCGGCGTCACCGGGGGCCGGATCGCCGAGGGGCTCGACTTCCCCGACGAGGACCTCGAGGCCGTTGTCGTCGTCGGGATCCCGTACCCGAAGCCGACGGCGAAGCGCGCGGCCCTGCGGCAGTTCCTCGACCACGAGACCGGCGGCCAGGGGTGGCGCTACTGCCACGAGGCGCCCGCGCAACGAGCGATCCTCCAGGCGTTCGGTCGGATGATCCGATCGGAGAACGACCGCGGGATCGCGATCGTCCTCGACCGCCGCGCCCCCACCTTCGCGGCCGTGCTACCGGGCCTCGCGCCGATCGACCACCTCGCCGAGACCGCGAAATCGTTCTACGGCCGCCGTCCCCGGTGGAACCGTGCTCCATCGGCGGCCCCCAGCGACGGAGTCGCACCGAGTTTCCCGAAAGCCTAAGGAGGGCGCCGACGGTGCGCCGCCCGTGATCATCACGAGGACCCCGCTCCGCGTGAGCTTCGCGGGGGGCGGCACCGACCTCCCCACCTTCTACCGTCAGTACGGGGGCGGGGCCGTCGCGAGCGCGGCCATCGACAAGTACGTCCACGTCCTCGTCAACACGAAGTTCGACCGGTCGGTCCGGGTCGCGTACTCGAAGACCGAGACCGTCGAGCGGTTCGACGACCTGCAGCACGGTCTCGTCCGCGAGGCGATGCGGCTCACGGGCGTCACCGAGCGACTCGAGGTCCACACGATCGCGGACATCCCCTCGGAGGGGACCGGCCTGGGGTCGTCGTCGACGCTGACCGTAGGGCTCCTCAACGCCCTCCACGCCTACAAGGGGGAGCTCAAGGACCCGGCGACGCTCGCCGAGGAGGCGTGCCGCATCGAGATCGAGGTGCTGGGCGGAGCGCTCGGGAAGCAGGACCAATACATCGCCGCGTTCGGCGGCGTCCACTTCTTCGAGTTCCGTCCCGACGACACCGTCCGGTCGACGCCGATCCCGCTCACCCTTCCCGAGACCGAGCGGCTCTCCGACCACCTCTCGCTCTACTACACCGGCGTGACCCGGCAGGCACAGGGGATCCTCAAGCGCCAGGACGAGCGGACCGAGGTCAACCGCGAGGCGCTCGGCCGGATGCGCGGGCTCGCGACGCAGGCGCGCGATGCGCTGCTCGCGCGCAACTTCGCGTCGCTCGGCGCGTTGCTCGACGAGGGGTGGCGGTTGAAGCGCGAGCTCTCCGACGGGATCTCGAACCCGGCGATCGACGATCTGTACGACCGGGCCAAGGCGGCCGGGGCGTACGGCGGGAAGATCACCGGCGCTGGCGGCGGCGGGTTCCTCCTCGTGGTCCACCCCCCCGAGAGAAGTCATCAAATACAGTCCGCCCTAGCACCGCTGGAGCGGCTCCCGGTCCGCGTCGCGGCCGAAGGCTCCCAGATCCTGGTGGTCCGCCGGTAACCCTACATGGCCGAGATCTCGGGGTACGTCCGGCAGTACGTCGACGAGACCCGGGCCGCGCTGGCGGACCCGTACCTCGCCGAGGGCGTCGCCCGCATCGTCCCCGTCCTGCTGGCCGCGCGTTCCGAGGACCGGACGATCTACTTCTTCGGCAACGGCGGGAGCGCCTCGACGGCGTCGCACTTCGTCTGCGACATCGGCAAGGCGACGATCCAGGGTGAGGGGAAGCGGTTCCGTTGCGTCGCCCTCGTCGACAGTGTGGAAAGCCTCACCGCCTGGGCGAACGACACCGACTACTCGCGGGTCTTCGCGGAACAGCTCGCGACCCTCGCGAAGTCCGGGGACGTGGCCGTGGGCATCAGCGGCTCCGGCAACTCCCCGAACGTGCTGCGCGCGATGGAGACCGCGGCGTCGATGGGCCTGCGCACCGTCGGGCTGACGGGGATGGGCGGGGGCAAGCTGCGCGCCCTCGTCGAGGTCCCGGTCGTCGTGCCGTCGAACAACATGCAGCACATCGAGGACGTCCACCTCCTGATCTGCCACCTGCTCACCTCGTACCTCCGCGACGAGGCGCCGGCCCCGCCGCGGGTCCGATGACCGTCCGCGTCCGCGAGTACATGGTCCTCGAGGTCGAGCGCCTCGACCGGTCGACGACCGTCGGCGAGGCGATCGACCGGCTCTCGCGGAGCCGCCACCACGGCCTCCCGGTCACCGACAGTGACGGCAAGCTCGTCGGGTTCGTGAGCGCGAAGGAGCTCCTCCGCAACGCGAACCACCGCGACCGCCCCCTCTCCGAGATCATCCGGCCCGGCACGTACCGCGCGACGCCGGACATGGGCCTCGACGACGTCGCGCGGATCATGTTCCGCTACGGACTGCGCGACCTGCCGATCACCGACGCCGACGGGCGTTTGTGCGGGGTCGTCTCGAACCTCGACATCGTCCGCTCGCACTTCGAGCGGGCGTCACCGGCCAAGGCGGAGACGCTCCGGACCCTCCTCGCTGAGCGCTACCAACTGCCGTTCTCCTTCCGCCGCGGTCTCGCCCCGATCGCGACCCTCCGGCCGACGCAGTGGAAGGTCTTCGAGGACGAGCTCGAGGGGCGGCGGTACGAGCTCGAGCGCGGGTTCGCCGAGCCGGTCCTCGTGGTCGAGAAGGGCGACCAGTGGATCCTCGTCGACGGCCACCATCGCGCCCTCGCGGCCCAGGCGATGGGGCTCCAGCAGCTCCAGGCGTTCATCCTCACGTGCGACAAGCCCCACGAGTTCGCCGCCATCGAGACCGGCTTCGAGCGGCTCGCGCGCGAGCACAACCTCTACAGCCTCTCCGACATCTCCGTCGACCGCGCGGCGCACCACCCGCTCCTCGAGGTGACGACGCAGCTCCTGCGACGGTTCGAGTCGAACGAGCCGCCGACGCCCCCGCCGTAGCCGCGCCCGCGGTTCGTACCACCGGCATAAAGGCCGTCCGCCCGATTTCGACCGCGCGATGGCCACCGACGTCCTCCCGCTGCAGACGACGACGCTCCCGTTCGCCGTCCTCGTGGTGGCGATGCTGGTCGTCGAGGTCTTCCTCCTCACGCAGATCGTCCCGCGCCGGGGCCCGAGACCGTCGCTCGCGCGGATGATCATCGGGAGCTCCGCGTTGGTCGGGTCGGCCGGGACGTTGATGGCCCTCGTGAACACGACGGCCACGGCGTCGCTCGACAGCTACGCCGTCCTCCTCTTCGCGTTCAACTTCATGATGGTCGCTCCGCCCGGGCTCTGGGTCATCTCGGTGATCGTATACCGCGATCGGACGATCGATCCCTCGAGCTGGTTCTGGCCGGTCGCGGTCGTCGCGATGGCGACGAGCGCGGAGCTCCTCATGGGGCTCCTCTTCGTCGTGGCCGACGGCCCCGCCGCGGGCGCCACGACGGTGCTCGCGGCCACGCTCGTCTCGGCGTGGTACCTCTGGTCGATGGTCGGCGCGATGGTCGCCCTCACGGTGTGGGTCCCGATGCCGAACGCGGTCCGAGGACCGCTGCTCGCCCTCTCCGCGTCGGGGTTCGTCGCCCCATGGGTCGTCGCGGACCCGATCGTCGGAGCGGCCTTGATGGCGGTCGCGATGGCGGCCGTGATCGTGCTCTTTGTCCGGCCGAGCGGCACGGCCCCAGGGGCGCACCGCGGCGTGACCCTCGGCGTCCTCGCGGCGTTCCTCGCGATGAACGCGAGCGGGTTCGCGGTCGTGGCGACGAACGGCACCCTCGCGGCCGTCGTCGGGTTCGGGCTCGTGATGTCGGTCGCGATGGTCGGAGAGTTCCTCTACCTGGTGCGCGTCGGGCTCCTCCCCGCCGCCGAGGCGCCGCCCGCCTCCGCCACGGTCGCGGTCGCACCGGTCGAACTCTCCCCCGAGGGATCGCCGTACCGGACCTAGCGCGGGGGGGCCGCCCGTCAGGGGAGACGGGGGGTGGCGACGGGGGTCGGCGCGCCAGCCGCGACCGCCGGGCGAGGGACGGGACTCGTGGCGACCATCGGGAGCCGCAGGGCCGCCTCGCGGGCCCGCCGGCGGGCGTGGAGCCGCTCCGCGGCCCAGTGCCGGACGTCGTGGATGTAGAGGTTGCCGTACGGGCAGGCGCCGACGCACCCACCGACGCCGCAGCATTTCGAACTGCGGAACTCCCCCTTCGTGCGGAAGTGGCCGGGCATGTCGACGAGCCCGACGGGGCAGGCCTTCGCGCAGTCGAGGGTCGTGCACCGGCGGCAGACCTCTCGATCGCGGACCTTGAGCTTGAAGAAGCCGATCCGGGAGAACGCCTGGCTGAACGTCCCCCAGTGGCACCAACCCATCGTGACGCAGTTGTAGTTGCCGGTGTACGGGATCGTGACGAACATCACGTACCACAGGACCCCGAAGTAGAACCCGAAGAGGAACTGGGTCGGGTCCCGCCCCGCGAAGGTGACGTCGGCGCGGCCGATCGAATCGAGGAAGGAGAGCGAGGAGGCCCCAACGAGCGAGAGCAGGACGGCGGCGGTCGTGATCGTGTACGCCGACGAGAAGCGGCTCCCGAGGTACTTCCGGCCGACGACCGAGCTGCGGTTGAACGACTTCATGTCGTCGAGCACGGTGCCCTGGTACATCACCGGGGCATTGCAGAGTACCGAGCAGAGCGCCCGACGACCGAAGAGGGTCGACAGCGCGCCGACGCCGACGTAGGTGAGACCGATCGCGCCGAACAGGCTCGGAGCGAGCGGGCCGCCCGTGCCGATCCCCATCCCCCAGCCGACGATCGGCACCTGCGCGATCGAGGGAAGGTCGCGCACGGGCAGCGTCGTCCAGAAGCCCGGTAGGTAGACCGTGAAGAGGGCAAACGCGCCGGCCATGAGCGCGAGTCGAACGCGAAGCTCCCCCGGACGCGTCTCCCGCATCTTGAACAGGACGAGCGCTCCCATCTCGGCCCCCATCATGATCAGGAACCACGCCGATCCGGTCACGACGGCGACGAACCAGAACCCGTTCGCTACGGCGTTCCCGACGAGCGTCGCCGGCGGGCCCGCGAGGGCGCCCGAGGGCAGGAGGTCGAGGAACGAGGGGCCGCCCGCCTCGAGGTCGAGGAGCGCGCCCATGAACAGCTCGGCCACGAAGGTGAACAGCAGGAGCTGGAACGCCCATCGGGGCCGCACCTGCCACAGGATCCGGTCGTCCGAGGCGGATGGGCCGGGCTGAAGGACCGCGGCGAAGAAGAGGACCATCTCGACGACCACCGCCGCCGCGAACAGCGTCAACGACCCGGTCCAGAGCCAGAGGTAGAGGCCGGCCATGAGCAGCGCGAACACCGCGAGCAGCCGGACCGAGTACCGGGCGAAGCGGCCGTCGAGCTCGGGGTGCCGATGGGCGTGCTCCATGAGGAAGACGACGAGGGCGACCATCCCGGCCGACCCACCGAAGATCGACGCCGCGACCCACGCCGGGTTCGAGCCGATCGCGGGGGGCGAGAGGAACATGAGGACCGATTGGGTGGCCAGAACGACCGCCATCTCTCGCCCGAGCCCGGGCCGCAGGATCACCGTCGCGACGGCCATCTCGACGGCCATCGTGAACAGGAACCACGGCGAGCCGATCACGGCCACGAGGACGTCGGCGATCCCGAGCGAGCCCGCGGTCGCGCCGGGAAGGAGACCGCCGTACGCGAGCGGAAACGTCGCGCCCATCAGGACCTCGTTGAGCAGCACGAGTCCGACCACCGCCGCGATCGGGATCGGGCGGCCCCGCAGCCACGCGACGGTCGGCTCGGGAGCCCCGGGGCCCGGCCCGGGGCCGGCCCCGGCGGGCGCTCCGCGTGGGGTCGCGAGCAGCACGAAGGCGCTCGCCCCCATCGCGGCGCCCGCGACCCAGATCCCTTCACCGAGCGTCTTCGCCCCGGGATCGAGGAGGTAGAGCAAGGCACCGGCGAGCATGCCCGCCATCATGCCGAGGAGGAAGACCACGACGGCGACGCGGAACGCGCTCCGCGCCTCGGCGGCCCATCGGACCAGGACGCCGGTGGCCCCGGCCATCGCGGCGGCCAGTGCGACGATCGCCAGCTCGACGGCGATCATCGACTCCGGTCGGCTCGCCGCGGCTTATGCGCCGGGCGTTCGTACGCGGCCCAAGGCCGGGGGCTTGCGCATATTCATACCATAGGAATATCAAGCGCCCTCAGGTCGTGCGGGCGCCCCGGCATGTCTTCTTCAGCCGCCTCGATCCCGGTCGCTCGCCATCGCCGGGCGCTCGCGCGATGGTTGCTGCTCTCCGGCCTCGTACTGCTCCTCCTCGCGCCCTCGTTCGGGGGCCACGCGCCGACGGGCTTGGCCCGGGTCGTCCAGTTCTCGAACGGTAACATCCCGCCCGGGGGCGGGTCCGTCGTCAACCTGTCGGTCAACCTGACCGACGCTCCCTCCTTCCAACCCGGGTCGCTCACCGCTCCCGCGGGCAGCGTCGTCGCGCTCGAGGTCGTCAACACCGGGACGTTCAACCATACCTTCACCCTCTCGAACGTCGCGAACTTCGTGATCCCGGACAGCTACTCCCCCGCCCAGCTCAACGCCTTCTTCGCAGCGAACGGGACGTGGGCGAACCTCGCGCTCGGTCCGGGCTCCGTGTCGTTCTTCAACGTCACGATCCCGTCGTCCGACACGGGGATGAGCTTCGAGTTCGTCTCCTTGGTCGCCTATCAGTTCCAGGCGGGGATGCGCGGGTTCCTCAACGTGACGTCGGCGGGTGGTGGCGGCGCGGTCGACCTCACCGCGCAGACCAACGACGTCCTTCGATTCCTTCCGGACATCCTCGCGGTGAACGCGACGGTGTTTCCGGTGAACGTCCACGTCGAGCTCACGAACGTGGGAGGAGCGTCGCACACGTTCACGCTCGAGGCCGAGTCGAACAACACCCTCCTTCCCGGCAACTTCAGCGCCTACTTCGTCTCCCACCACCCGCTGGTCGACGTGAGCATCGTCGCCCAGGCGGTCGTCTGGGCGAACTTCACCGTCCTCGCCCCCGGCGCGTACGAGTACATCTGCAAGGTGCTCCCCCACTTCGCCAACGGCATGTTCGGTTGGCTCTACGTCGGGATCGCCCCGCCCGCACCGGCCGCGGCCCCGAGCACGGCGATCGTCCAGGCCGGGGTCCTGATCGGAGCGGGATCGCTTCTCGGCATCGGGATCGTCTTCGCGGTCGCCGGATCCTACGTGGGCCGGTTCCCTCGCCGACCGGCGAGCCCGCCGCACTAGCGCGAGGCGCATTCGCCTCGATGAATCGAGGCGCGACCCTCATCTAGGGGCAGACGGTAGCCACCCACCGCGACCCCGCTCCGGGGGTCCGGAGGGCGAGGGTCGATGCAGGGACGGCGCGGTCGCACGCTCTCCGTCGTTCGCCCCGGTCGACGGCACCCGAGAGCAGTCCGGCTGCTGATCGCGGTGGTGATCTGCGGGTTGCTCGCCCTGCCCGCGCTCCCCTCCGGCATGGCGCCACCGGTTCCGCCGCCGTCCGGTACCTCGACGGCGACGACCCCACCGGCGATCCCGAGCCCTCCGATCGCCCGCTCGCACGGGCTCCCCGGAGCCGACCCGACCGGGGAGCGGTTCGTCGACGCGCCCGCCCTCGCGCTCCAGGCGTGGAGGGCGGGGCTCCCCGCGCGCCCGACCGGTACGGGTCTCTCCGGAACGGCCGTCACCGAAGCGGCGA
>Ga0075426_10000292_pt1 | contig 33764 bp, 27 predicted proteins | sample SoiMethybrSBSTD5_FD_75304 | JGI IMG/M metagenome (GOLD analysis project Ga0075426, IMG submission 75304) | Bulk soil microbial communities from a Populus tree surrounding site in Tennessee, USA - Soil MetaG P. TD hybrid SBSTD5 | ecosystem: Environmental > Terrestrial > Soil > Tree plantation... | reverse complement strand
GCCTGGAAGCCGTCGGCCTTCGTCGTGTTCGGCCCCGGGAACTGGCCGTTGTTGCCGCCCGGCTGCACGCCGTTCACCGCCGGCAGCGCGCCCGGCGTGAACGTGTCGACGTTGTTGTACGAGTAGCGCGCGAACAGCGTGTTCGCGTCGTTGAAGCGGTGGTCGATCCGGAAGTCGGCGGTGCCGCTCGTCTGCGTGCGATCGCTCGTGCCGGTGAAGTTGTTCGCGAGCCCCGGCGAGTTCGGCAGCGGGTAGAGCCCCATGTACTTGAGCGCGACCTGATCGAGCCGGCCCGTCGGGATGACGTTGCCCGGAAACGGCGCGCGGATCGCCGTGGTCGGATCGTAGATGGGCACCGAGAGCTCGGAGAAATCGCCGGCGCGCATCTTCGCCGTCGGCACCGTCGAGACGAACGTGACGCCCTGCGTCTGCTTCAAGCGCTCGTAGTCGCCGAAGAAGAACGTGTGGCTCTTCCGGATCGGCCCGCCGATGCTGCCGCCGTACTGGTTCTGATCGAGCTTCGGCTTCGGGCCGGTCGTGGCGAAGTAGTTCCGCGCATCGAACCGGTCGTTGCGGTTGAACTCGAACGCGGAGCCGTGGAAGTCGTTCGATCCCGACTTGGTGACGATGTTCACGACGCCGCCGGCAGTGCGGCCGACCTCGGCGGTGTACATGTTGGTCTGCACCTTGACCTCGGCGATCGCGTCGATCGACGGCTTCACGACCATCGTGCCGATGAAGCGCTCGTTGTTGTCGATGCCGTCGAGCAGCTGGTTGTTCTGGTTGTCGAGCGCGCCGTTGATCGAGATCGCGGAGGTCTGGCGGCGATCGTCGGGCCGCGTGCCGCTCGCGAGCGAGTTCGGCACCCCTTCGTTCGCGCCGGGCACGAGCTGCACCAGCCGCACGAAGTTCCGGCCGTTCACCGGCAGGTCCTGCACCGCCTTCTCCGTGACGAGCGAGCTGAGCGTCGCCGAATCGGTCTGCACGAGCGGCGATTCGGCGGTGACGAGGACGTTCTCGGCGACGGCGCCGACCTGCATCTTGACGTCGAGCCGCGTGCGGTCGCCCGCGGCGAGATCGAGCGTCGCCGTCTGCGTCGAGAAGCCCTGGAGCTCGATCTTGATGCTGTAGCGGCCGATGGGGAGCAGCGTGAAGGCGTAGTCGCCCGATTCGTTGGTCGGGACCACGCGCGTCTCGTGCGTGCCCGCGTGCTCGACGGTGACGGTGACGCCCGGCAGGACGGCGCCGGTCGTGTCGGCGACGCGGCCGACGATGTCGGCGGTGGTCAGCTGCGCGAGCGCGGGGTGGGCGGCGAACCAGAAGACGGCGGCGGCGGCGACGCGTCGGACAGCGCGCATGATCCTTCCCTCCGTCGGTGCGGCGAATCCTGGCGAGAAACCGATTTCATCCGTGATGTAATCGGTTGCAGAGGCTAGCAGACTCGCCCGCTGCCGGCAACCGTTTTTCGCTGCTATGATACCGCCGCCGTGGCCAACATCTACGAGGTCGCGCGGCGCGCCGGCGTCTCGACCGCGACCGTGTCGCGCGTGCTCAGCCAGCCGAGCGTCGTCTCGCCCGACACCCGCCGCAAGGTGCTCCAGGCGGTGGAGTCGCTCGACTACGCGCCCAACTCCGCGGCGAAGAACCTCCGCACGCTCCGCACCGGCAAGCTCCTCGTCACCGTGCCCGACATCTCCAATCCGTTCTTCTCGCTCATCCTCCAGGGCATCGAGGACGCCGCGCAGCGCGAGGGCTACGCGGTCCTCCTGGGCGACACGCAGCACGACGAGCAGCGCGAGGAGCGCTACGCGCTGATGCTCAAGCGCAAGGAGGCCGACGGGCTCATCGTGCTCGGCCACCGGCTGCCGGGCGAGGCGGCGGCGCTCGTGCGCGCGATGGCGCCGCGCTGCGCGCCGGTCGTCAACGGCTGCGAGTTCAGCCCGAAGCTCGGCATCCCGAGCGTGCACATCGACAACGCGAAGGCGGCCGCCGAGGCGATGGATCATCTGTATCGCCTCGGCCATCGCCGCATCGGGATCGTCACGGGCCCGCTCGTCAGCCCGCTGAGCCGCGATCGGCTGCGCGGCGCGACGGCGCGCGCCAAGCAGCAGAGCGCCGAGCGCGATTTCGTCGTCATGCACGGCGACTTCTCGATCGAGTCGGGCGCCGCCGCCGCCGAGCGGCTGCTCGGCCGCCGCGAACGGCCGACGGCGATCTTCTGCTTCAACGATGAGATGGCGATGGGCGCGATCGAGACCGCGCGCCGCCGCGGCCTGCGCGTGCCGCTCGACGTCTCGGTGGTCGGCTTCGACGACATCCGCTTCGCGCGCTGCATCGATCCGCCGCTGACGACGATCGCGCAGCCGATGCGCGCCATCGGCGAAGGCACGGTGCGCCTGCTGCTGCACATCCTGAACAGCGACGACGGGGGGGCGCCGGAATCGGTCACGCTGCCGCATACGCTGACCATTCGATCGAGCACGGCGCCCCCGCGCGCGAGCCGTGCGCGCGGGAATTAAGAATGGCGAATTAAGAATGAAGAATTCGTGGCACCATTGTGACGGCGTGACGACGAATTCTTAATTCCTACTTCCTCATTCTTAATTGCCGGGCGGTGCAGAGAGCGAGCACGTTTGGAGATCCCGGCGATCCCGGCAGGAGAAACGCATGCAGATCATCCGCACGCCGAAAGTCTATGACGTCTGCATCGTCGGATCCGGAGCCGGCGGCGGCATGGCGGCCAAAGTGCTGTGCGAAGCGGGCGCCGACGTCGTCATGCTCGAGGCCGGGCCGATGTGGGATGCGGCGAAGGACTCGAAGATGTCGGCGTGGTCGTACGATTCGCCGCGCCGCGGCGCCGCGACGCCGACCAAGCCGTTCGGCGAGTTCGACGGCTGCCTCGGCGGCTGGGACATCGAGGGCGAGCCGTACACGCAGGCCGTGGGGACGACGTTCGACTGGTTCCGCGGGCGCATGCTCGGCGGCCGCACGAACCACTGGGGCCGCATCTCGCTGCGCATGGGCCCGGACGACTTCCGCCGCCGCAGCCTCGACGGCCTCGGCGACGACTGGCCGATCACCTACGACGACATCAAGCCGTACTACGACCAGCTCGATCGCTTCGTCGGCATCTTCGGATCGAATGAAGGCATCGCGAACGAGCCGGACGGCGTCTTCCTGCCGCCGCCGAAGCCGCGGTGCTACGAGCTGCTCATCAAGCAGGCGGCCGACAAGCTGCGCATCACCTGCGTCCCGAACCGGCTCTCGATTCTCACGCGGCCGCTGAACGGACGGCCGGCGTGCCACTACTGCGGGCAGTGCGGGCGCGGCTGCGCGACGCACTCGAACTTCTCGTCGCCGTCGGTGCTGCTGCCGCCGGCGCTCGCGACCGGCAAGCTGCGGATCGTCAGCGGCGCGATGGCGCGCGAGGTGCTGACCGACGAACAGGGGCTCGCGACGGGCGTATCGTACGTCAACAAGGCGGATCGCCGCGACTACGCCGTGCGCGCGCGCATCGTCGTGCTTGCCGCGAGCGCGTGCGAGACGGCGCGGCTGCTGCTCAATTCGACGTCGGGCCGCTTTCCCGACGGCCTCGCGAACTCGAGCGGCGTCGTCGGCAGGTACCTGACCGATTCGACCGGGCTCGGCGTCGGCGGCCACATCCCGAAGATGGAGCACATGGTCGCGCACAACGAGGACGGCGTCGGCGGCGCGCACCTCTACATGCCGTGGTGGCTCGACGCGAAGGCGGTGGACTTCCCGCGCGGCTATCACATCGAGCTCGGCGGCGGCCGCCGCATGCCGGGGTTCGGCGTGATGGGCGGCATCCAGCGCTTCAACGGCGTCGGCGGCTACGGCAAATCGCTGAAGGACGACTACCGCCGCTTCTACGGCGCGACGGTGAACTTCGCCGGGCGCGGCGAGATGATCCCGAACGCCGATACCTGGTGCGAGATCGATCCGAACGTCGTCGACGCGTACGGCATCCCGGTGCTGCGCTTCCACGCGAAGTTCAGCGAGCACGAGGTGCTCCAGGCGAAGCACATGCAGGAGACCTTCCGCGAGATCATCCACACGATGGGCGGCACGCCGCTCTCGCCGATGCCGACGCGCGAGGCGAACTACGGGCTGGAGAACGTCGGACGGATCATCCACGAAGTCGGCACGACGCGAATGGGCACCGATCCGCAGACGTCGGTGCTGAACGCGAACTGCCAGGCGCACGACGTCCGCAACCTGTTCGTCGCCGACGGCGGACCGTTCGTGTCGAACGCGCACAAGAACTGCACGTGGACGATCCTCGCGCTGGCCATGCGGACGGCCGACTACATCGCGCGCTCGCGCAATCAAGGAACGCTATGAAAAACCGTATTTCGCGGCGCCAGGCGCTCGCGCTGCTGACCGCGGCGCCGGCGGCGGCGATGACGTGGACGCCCGCCGAGGCCGAACAGGCGCACGAGCACGCGGCGAAGGCGCGCGCGGCCGCGCCCGCATCTGCCGCCTACAAGCGGAGATTCTTCACGGCGCATGAATACGCAACCGTCGGCGTGCTCGTCGATCTGATCATCCCGCGCGACGAGCGCTCCGGCAGCGCGACCGACGCCGGCGTCCCCGAGTTCATGGACTTCATGATGATCGACCAGCCGCGGCGCCAGGTCGCGATGCGCGGCGGCCTCGCGCTCGTCGATCGCCTGTCGGAGGAACGCGCCGGGAAGCGTTTCCTCGCCTGCACCGACGCCGAGCGGCGCGCGATCCTCGACGAGATCGCCTACACCTCGAACAACGATCCGTCGCTGTCGCACGCGATCGCCTTCTTCAGCAGCTTCCGCGATCTGACGGCGACCGGATTCTTCACCAGCAAGATGGGCGTCGCCGACCTGAGCTACCAGGGCAACGTGTTCCTCGACGAGTGGACCGGTTGCCCCGACGCCGCGCTGAAGAAGCTCGGCGTGACGTACGGATAACCACAGAGGCACCGAGACACGGAGAAGACACGACAGGGAGCACGCTGAGACGAGGGCGCGCGGACCGACGGCGGGCGGAGCCCGCCGTCGCGTGGCCCGCTTCGCGGGCCGGTCCGCGCGCCGGCGTTCTTCTCGGTGTCTCTGCGTCTTTGTGGTGAACCGTCGTCAGGCGATGCGCTTCGAGTACTGACGCACCGCCAACGTAAGCGTGACGCCGGCGAACACCACGAGTATGAGGAGCGGCTGCGCCACGTCGCGCACGCCCGCGCCCTTGACGAGCACTGCGCGCGAGATCGTCACGAAGTGCCGCACCGGGTTCACCTGCGACACCGTCTGCACCCACGGCGCCATGCTGTCGATCGGCGTGAAGAGGCCGCTCATCAGGAGATAGACGTTCATCACGAAGAACGTGACGAACATCGCCTGCTGCTGCGTCTCGACGATCGTCGAGATCCACAGCCCGATCGCGAGCGCGACGACGAGGTAGATCGCCGCGGCGCTGAACAGCAGCAGCAGGCTCCCGCGCACCGGCACCCCGAAGACGACGACGCCGACGACGAGCCCGATCGCGAGATCGAGCAGCCCCAGCGTCCAGAACGGCAGCAGCTTGGCGGCGATGAACTGCCCGCGCGTGATCGGCGTGACGTTCAGCTGCTCGAGCGTGCCGAGCTCCTTCTCGCGCGCGATGTTCTGCGCCGTCAGCAGCGTCCCGATGAGCGTCACCAGCGCCACGAGAATGCCGGGCACCATGTAGTGACGGTAGTCGAGCGACGGGTTGTACCAGCTGCGCGTGCGCAGATCGATGCGCGCCGCGCCCCCGCCCGCGGCGGTCAGCTCCGCCGCGTACGCCGACACGATGCTCGACGCGTACGACTGCACGATCCCGGCGGCCGACCCCTTCTCGGCGTTCACCGAGAGCTGCAGCGGCGCCGCGCTCGTGCGCACGAGCATCGCCTCGAAGTCATGCGGAATCGTCAGCGCCATCGTCACGTCGCCGGCGAGCAGCGCCTCGTCGGCCAGCGTGGGCGACGCGGATCGGCCGGCAACCCGGAAGTGCCCCGACGACTCGAAGCGCTCGACGAGCCGCCTCGACGCCGTCGATCGATCGAGATCGACGATGTAGGTCGGCGTGTCGCGGATCTGGAACGTGGCGGCGTTCGAGAGCACGAGCAGCTGCAGGATCGGCACGATGAGCACCTGCGCGAGCGTTGCGCGGTCGCGCACGACGTGCAGCACTTCCGCGCGCGCGAGGAAGAGAATGCGCCGCACCGCTATGCCTCGAGCCGCTCGTGGAACGCCCGCGTGCTCGCCGCGAGCAGCGCCAGGGCCATCGCGAGCAGAATCAGCGTCGCCGGCCAGAGGTACGCGAGGCCGGTGCCCTTCAGCATCACGCTGCGCGCGACGAGCACGAACCATCGCGCCGGCACCACCGCCGAGATCGCGCGCAGCGGCGCCGGCATGCTCTCGATCGGGAAGATGAACCCCGACAGCAGCATCGTCGGCAGCATCGTGCCGACGAGCGCGCCGAGCATCGCAACGCGCTGCGACGAAGTCCGCGCCGAGATCAGGATGCCGAGCGACAGCGACACGAGGATGAAGAGCACGCCTTCGGCGAGCAGGAGCGCCGCGCTGCCGCGCAGCGGCACGCCGAAGACGAGCCGCGCCTCCACGATCACGCCGACCACGCTCGCGAAGCCGACGACGACATACGGCGCCACCTTGCCGGCGATGATCTGCCACGGGCGAAGCGGCGACACGAGGAGCGCCTCGAGCGTGCCGGTCTCCTTCTCGCGCGTGAGGGAAATCGCGGTCATCAGAGACGACACGATCGTCAGCACGAAGGCCATCAGGCCGGGGACGAACAGGTTCGAGCTGCGGCGCGTCGGGTTGAAGCGCATCCGCACGGCGGGCGCGATCCGCACGACACGGGACCGTGTGGTCTGCTCCTGCTCGTACGCCTGCACGACCGCCGACGCGTACGCCTGCACGATGCTGCCCGTGTTCGGCTCCGTCGCGTCGGCGACGATCAGCAGGCTCGCAGGCACGCCGCGGCCCGCATGCTCGGCGAAATCGGGCTCGAAGACGATCGCGCCCTGCGCCTCTCCGCGGCGAAACAGCGGCTCGATCGCGTCCATCGTCGGGCTCACCGTCACGATCTCGAAGACGCCCGCCGCGTCGAGGCGCGCGCGCAGCGCCAGCGTCATCGGGTCGGGCGAGGGATCGACGACCGCAAGGCGCACGCGATCGACGTCGGTGCGAATCGCGTAGCCGAAGAGGATCACCTGCAGCACCGGCAGCGCGACGATCACCACGAGCGTCCGGCGATCGCGCAGGATGTGGTAGACCTCCTTGCGGATCAGGCCGGCGAGGGCCGTCACTGCGCGGGCCTCGCGAGGCGGACGAAGAGGTCGTCGATCGACGGCGCCTGGAACCGCGCCTTGAGCTCCGCGGGCGCGCCGAGCGCCGCGATGCGGCCGGCAACCATGATCGAAATCCGATCGCAGTACTCGGCCTCGTCCATGTAGTGCGTCGTCACGAGCACCGTCGTGCCGGCCGCGGCCGCCTCGTAGATCAGCTCCCAGAACTGCCGGCGCGTGATCGGATCGACGCCGCTCGTCGGCTCGTCGAGGAAGACGACGCGCGGCTCGTGCAGCAGGGCGACGGAGAAGGCGAGCTTCTGGCGCCACCCGAGCGGAATCGCGCGCACGAGCGAGTCGGCGGCGTGCTCGAGGCCGAGGCGTCCGAGCATGCGCGCCGTTCGATCGCGGATCTCGCGATCGGCGAGATCGTAGATGCCGCCGTACAGGCGGATGTTCTCGCGGACGGTGAGATCTTCGTACAGCGAGAAGCGCTGGCTCATGTAGCCGATGTCGCGCTTGACGCGCTCCGCGTCGCGCGCGACGTCGTGGCCGGCGACCGTCGCCCGGCCGCCCGACGGCGACAGCAGGCCGGTGAGCATTCGAATGGCCGTCGTCTTGCCGGCGCCGTTGGCGCCGAGGAAGCCGAACACTTCGCCGCGCCTGACGGCGAACGTCACGCGATCCACAGCGGTGAAGCTGCCGAACCGCCGCGTGAGATCGTGGGCGTCGATCGCCGCGCCGCCTGGGGCGTCGCTCATGCCGCGTCGCTGCCTTCGGGCGCGCCCATGCGCGCCATGAACGCGTCCTCGACGGTCGGAGCCGTCGGTTCGACGCGGACGTCGTGAAAACCGCGCGCCTCGAGGAACGCGCGCACGTCGGCGGCGACGGCGTCGGCCGGCGCGTCGGCGCGAACGTCCGCGTAGTGCAGCACGTCGCCGAACGGATATACCGCCTGCGCGCGCGGCGATTCGCGCAGCGCGACGAGCGCGCGGTACCTGTCGGCGGCGTGGATGGCCAAGAGCGGCCGGCCGTACGCAGCCGCGATCCGCTGCGGCGCGTCGGTGGCGAGCAGCCGGCCCCGCTGGATGAGCGCGACGCGGTCGCACCGGTTCGCTTCGTCCATGTACGGCGTCGAGACGACGATCGTCATGCCCGAGCCCTTCAAGTCGCCGAGCAGATCCCAGAACTCGCGGCGCGACACGGCGTCGACGCCCGTCGTCGGCTCGTCGAGGAACAGAATCTCGGGGCGGTGGACGAGCGCGCAGCAGAGCGCGAGCTTCTGCTTCATGCCGCCCGAGAGCGCGGCGGCGCGCCGATCGTTGAACGCCTCGAGCTGGTCGTAGATCGGCGCGATCCGCGAGCGCTCACGCTCGAGCGTCGTGCCGAACACCGAGGCGAAGAACCGCAGGTTCTCGACGACGCTGAGATCGGGATACAGCGAGAAGCGGCCCGGCATGTAGCCGATGCGCGGCCGCAGCGCCCACATCTCCGCGACGACGTCGCGGCCGAGCACGCGCGCGCGGCCGGCATCGGGCACGAGCAGCGTCGCAAGGATGCGAAACAGCGTCGTCTTGCCGGCGCCGTCGGGCCCGACGAACCCGAAGAGCTCGCCGGCCGCCGCCTCGAACGAGATCCCGGCGAGCGCGACGGTCGCGCCGAATCGCTTCTCGACCTGCTCGACGGCAACGGCCGCGGATGAATCGGCGGAGGTCATCGCGCCGCCCGGTTCTCGACGAACTGCACGTCGGCCGGCATGCCGATCTTGAGCAGGCCCTTGTCGTTCGGCACGCGGATCTTGATCGCGTAGACGAGATCGGCGCGCTCGTCGCGCGTCTGAATCGGCGTCGGCGTGAACTCCGCGCGCGCCGAGATCCACGAGACGGTCCCCGAGAGCGTCTGACGCCCGCCGCCGACGTCGATCGACACCAGCGCCTGCTGCCCGAGGCGGACGCCGGCGAGCTGCCGCTCCGTCACGTACGCGCGCAGCTCGACGACGGCGAGATCGGCGATGCGATAGAGCGGCTGGCCGGCCTGCACGATCTCGCCCGCCTTCGCGTACGTCGTGAGCACGGTGCCCGCCGCCGGGTTGCGCACTTCGCTCTTGCGGATACGCTCGGCGACGAGGTCCACCTGCGCGTCGGCGGAGGCCACCTGCTGCCTGACGGTCTGCTCCTGTGCGCGCGCGGCGCGGATCTGATCGCCGAGCGCGGCGATCTGCCCCTCCTGCGCGCGGACCTGATCGTCCTGCGCCTTGATCTGATCCCCGAGCACGCGGTAGTCGCGCTCCGCCTGATCGAGCTGCTGCGCGGTGGCGGCCTGCTCGACGAGGAGACGCCGGGTGCGTTCGAAGGTGCGGCCGGCGATCTCGTGCTGCGAGGCGAGGGCGTCCCGCTGCGCGCGCGCCGCGTCGCGCTGCGCGGCGGCCGCCGCCCGCTGCGCCTCGATGACGGCAATCTGCCGCCGCACTTCGTCCACGCGCGACGCGGTGGCGCCGCGCTGCGCGGCCGCCTGCGCGCGCTCGATGTTCAGCTGCGTCGCGTCGATCTCCCCGACGACGGCGCCGGCGGCGAGCGTCTGCCCTTCGACGACGGTGTACCGGATCAACCGGCCCGCCGCCTCGGACGAGACGACGACTTCGGTCGCTTCGACGTTGCCGTAGGCGTCGGGCTGCGGCGCGCGGGTGCACGCCGAGAGCGGAACGATCCCAAGCGTGATCAACATCGTGGCTGCGCGCCGCATCACCGCACCTCCAGTCCGAGCGTCGTCAGCAGCCGCGCCTGGGCGGCGGCGAGCTCGACACGATGCCGCGCGCGATCGAACTCCGCCGTCACCAGCTCGGTCTGCCGGTCGACGTACTCCGCGGCGGTCGTCGCGCCCTCGCGGAGCCGCGCGCGCGCCGCGCGGTCGATCGCGTCACGAAGCTCGACGATGCGATCGTCGGAGGCGAGCGCGGCGCGCAGCCGATCGATCGACGCGAGATCGTTTTCGATCGCGCGCCGCACGCCGCTCGTGAACGCTGCTTCATCGGCGGCGACGATCTCCCGCTGCATCGCCAACGCGTCGCGCTCGCGCGACGAGGCGCCCCAGCTCCACGCCTTCCACTGCAGCTGCACGCCGCCGAGCGCGTAGGTCTCGGCGCGATCATTGATGAAGTTGAGGCCCGGCCGCCCGTAGCCGACCCGGCCGAACGCCGACAGCTGCGGACGGTCGCCTGCGGCGGCCACGTCCTGCAGCCGCGCCGTCCGATCGCGCGCGCGATCGAACTGCTCGTACTCCGGCCGCGCGCGCTGCGAATCGAGCGTCGCGCGCGCGTCGGCGACCTCAGCACTCAGGTCGGGCAGCGCTGCCGGCGAGGCGGCGTCGATGGATCTGCCCGTGAGCCGCGACAGCCGCGCCAGCGCGGCGGCGCGCGAGGCGCGCAGCTCGTCGGCCTGCTGCCGCGATCGCAAGAGCGTCGCCTCGACGGCGGCGGCTTCGCCGGCCAGCGCCGCCCCCTCGCGCACCCGCGCGGAGGTCTCACGCAGCCGCGCGTCGAGGTCGTCGATCGACGCCGTGACGGCGCTGAGCTGCTCCTGCAGGAGCGCGGCGGCGAAGAACGCGTCGTTCACTTCCTGCCGCAGCGCGAACAGCGACGTGCGGACGCGCGCCTGCGCTTCGGCGCTGTCGGCGCGCACGAGCGCGCGGCGCGCGTCGATCGACGGATCGAACAGCCGCTCGTCGACGCGCAGCGACGCGTCGTAGGTGAAGCGCGGCGGCGCGAACGCCGGCTCGCCGTTGGGCAGCGTGAACGGCGCCGTCGGCACGTCGGATTGATACTGCGGCTGCCCGATGGCGCTGACGGCGGGCAGCCGCTCGACGTCGATGTTGCGCACGCGCAGGTCCGCCTGCGACGCGAGCAGCTCGAGCTCGCGCCGCCGCGCGTCCGCCTCGCGCGCCTCCCGCTGCAGCGCGGGGAGCTGGAGCGGCTCCGCGGCCGCCCGCTCCTGCGCCCGGAGCCGGACGGGCGCGGCGGCGCACAGCGCCACGAGAATCCCGACGGAGACGCGCCTCATGGCCGCAGCGCTCCGAGGAAGAACTCGACCAGATCGCGCCGGCGCCGCGCGATGAAGCGCTCGAAGCCGGCGGCGTCGAGGCCGAGCATCGCCTGCAGCAGCGGACGCGCCGCGAAGGGAAAGATGCACAGCGACACGAGGTTCACCATGAAGGATTCGGCGGCGATCGGCCGCATCGCGCCGGCCGCGACGCGCGCGTCGATCTGCCGCTTCAGCGCGCCGAACACGCGCGGCCGGATGTCCTCCGGCGTGAGGCCGTGCGTCATCGCCGCGATCAGCTGCTGCGCGCGCTCCGGGCGGTGCGCCACCTCGCCGATGATGTAGCCGGGCAGGTACGGCGCGCGCGACAGGTGGTCGAGCTCGAGCGCGATGACGCGCGCCACCTTCTCCTCGAGCGGCTCGTCGGAGGCAACGACGCGGATCACGGCCGGCATCAGCTCGGAGCCGGCGCGCGCGAACGCCGCGCGCGCGAGCTGCTCCTTGCTGCGGAAGTAGTAGTGCAGCAGCGCCTGGTTGACCTCGGCCTCCGCCGCGATCTCCTGCATGCGGGCGCCGGCGGTGCCGCGGCGCACGAACACGGCGTGCGCGGCGTCGAGGATCCGCCGCTCGGTGTCGCCGCTCCGCGCCGCCGGCGCCGTCGGCCCGCGTCGTCCGCTCTTTGCCGTTGCGGCCTTTGCTGTCTTTAATCGTTTCATTTAATCGTTCAGTTAAACGACAGCGTAGCGCACCGCCGCGCCGATTGCAAGCCGTCGATTATTTCCAGATGCCGAGCGTGCGCCGCAGCGCGATCAGCTGGCCGACGTGATACGCCGTGTGATCGGCGACGAGGAGGATCTCGCGCAGGTAGGTCTGCCCGCGGCCATGCGGCACGGCCGCGGCGAGATCCACGCGGCGGTCGCGCGCGAGCCGCCCGAGCGCGGCGAGGTCGCGGCGATACGCCGCGATCGACGCGGTCCACGCCTTCGCCGAGCGCGGCGCCGGCGACTTCGGCCAGTAGTCGTCGGGCCACTTCTTCTCGCGGTACGTCTTCGCGACCGAGAACTCGAGGATGTCACGCTGCGCGATCCGGATGTGCTCGACGAGCTGCCACGCGGAGTATTCCCACCCGGCGGGCACCGCGCCCCGCAGCGCCGGCGGAATCCCCTTCACCGCGGCGTCGAACCCGACGTGCGCGTCGGACCAGTCGAGGAGCGCGGCAAGCTGCGCGCGCACCGCATCGTCGTTCACGTCACTCCTCCCGCTCGGCCGAGGCCAGCAGATCCGAGGCGCGCTCGAAATCGCTCGCGCGCACCCACACGCGCACGCCGCCGATGGCCGTCACGAGCTCGGATCGCATGTTCGCGATGTGCTCGTCCGGAATCAAGGATTCGATCTCCGAGCCCTCGAGCGCGGCGCGCACGAAGAAGGCCGCCTGCACGTTCGGGCAGTTGCAGAGCACGATCCACGGATCGACGGCGCCCTCGCCCGGAGCGGCCGGCGAGGGGCGGCTCACGGCAAAGAGGATCAGCGCGACGAGGACGATCGCCGACACCGCGGCGATGCCGCGCGCGCCCGCGGGCGGCCCGACGATCATTGCCGCGCCGACGACGATCGTCGTGATGGCAACCAGTCGCCAGGGCGACGGCGGCTCGCGGGCGTCCGGAGCGGACATGGGCAGTGGCGGGCCTCTACAGCACGCGAATCAGATCGGACCGCGTGATGATGAACGTCTTGTCGGTCTTGAAATCGCGCACGAGCACCGCCGGGTTCTGCGGCGTGATCATCGTCGACAGCAGGTCGACCGGCGTCGAGACGTCGACGAAGGGAAACGCCGGCTGCATGATCGACTCGACGGGCTGCGCTTTCACCTCGGGATCGTGCACGAGCGCATCGTAGAGGTGCGCTTCGTTGAGCGATCCGACGAGCCGGTTGTCGCGCGTGATCGAGATCTGCGAGAAATCGTGCTCGCTCATCAGCCGCACGGCGTGCTCGACCGGCTCGTTCGAGTCGAGCGCGCAGAGCTCCCCCGACAGGCGCATCGCGACGAGATCGCGCGCCGCCATGCCCGTCTTCTCGATGAAGCCCTTCTCGCGCATCCACTCGTCGTTGAACATCTTGCCGAGATACCGCGAGCCGTGGTCGTGGAAGATCACGACGATCACGTCCTCGTCGGCGAACTGATCCTTCAGCTGCAGCAGCCCCGCCATCGCCGCGCCGGCCGAGTTGCCGGCGAAGATCCCCTCCTCGCGCGCGATGCGCCGCGTCATGATCGCGGCGTCCTTGTCGGTGACCTTCTCGAAGTGATCGATCACGTCGAAGTCCACGTTTTTCGGGAGAAAGTCCTCGCCGATCCCCTCGGTGATGTACGGGTAGATCTCGTGCTTGTCGAAGACGCCGGTCTCTTTGTACTTCTTGAAGACCGAGCCGTAGGTGTCGATCCCCCACACCTTGATCTTCGGGTTGCGCTCCTTCAGATACCGGCCGACGCCGGAGACCGTGCCGCCGGTGCCGACGCCGACGACCAGATGCGTGATGCGGCCCGCGGTCTGGTCCCAGATCTCCGGGCCGGTCTGCTCGTAGTGCGCCTGCGAGTTCGAGAGGTTGTCGTACTGGTTCGCCTTCCACGCGTTCGGCACCTCGCGCTCCAGGCGCGACGAGACCGAGTAGTACGAGCGCGGATCCTCCGGGTCGACGTTCGTGGGGCAGACGATCACCTCGGCGCCGAACGCCTTCAGCGCGTCGACCTTCTCCTTCGACTGCTTGTCGGTGGTGGTGAAGATGCAGCGGTAGCCCTTGACGACGGCAGCGATGGCGAGACCCATGCCGGTGTTGCCCGATGTGCCTTCGACGATCGTGCCACCTGCTTTCAGCAGGCCGGCGCGCTCGGCGTCCTCGATCATCTTGACGGCCATCCGGTCCTTGATCGAGTTGCCGGGGTTGAACGTCTCGAGCTTCACGAGGACGGTGCCCCTGACGACGCCGTTCGTGATCCGGTTGACGCGCACCATCGGCGTGCCGCCGATCGCGTCGAGAATCGTCTCGCAGATCTTCTTCACGTGCTCAAGTCTATACTTGGGGATTGGGGGTTGGGGATTGGGGATTGGTTCGATCACGGCTGTCACGCTGGACGGGACGCGTGTCGAACAAATCCCCACACACCAATCCCTCTAATCCCCAATCCCTAATCCCCAACCCCGACGAGAGCCGCCGCCATGCCGAGACTGATTCCCGCGCCGACGATCGTCGCCGCGGCCGGAACCCAACCGAAGCGGATCGAGGAATTCGCGGGCCGCGTGAACTCGGGGCACGCGAGCGTCAGCGTGGCGCGGATGACGTCGCCGGCGGGCTGGGAGGAGCCCGGGCAGCGGCCGGAGTTCGAGGAGATCACGCTCGTGCTGCGCGGCCTGCTGCGCGTGGAGCACGAGAGCGGCGCGCTCGACGTGCGCGCCGGGGAGGCGGTGGTGACGGCGCCCGGCGAGTGGGTGCGCTACAGCACGCCGTCGCCGGAGGGCGCGGAGTACATCGCGGTCTGCGTGCCGGCGTTTTCACCGGGAACCGTGCACCGCGACGCGTGATGCGCGTCGCGGTGCGGCCACGCTGTCACGAGCGCCAGATCGACGCGATCCGTCGGACGACGTTGGACAGCAGCGACCGCCTCGGCGGCCGCTGGAGGCGCCAGGTGATTCTGCCGACTTCGCGGCCTTCGTACAACTGACGCGCATAGACCTCGTAGGCGTTCTGCCTGAACTGATCCGGAATGGTTACGCTCAGGCGGACCGGCACGTGCGCGCCGGCGCGCAAGGTGATCTCCGGCGCGGTGAACGCGCCGTGCGCGTTGATGTAGATCCGCCCTCCATCCTCATCCGCCGGCTGGACGATCGGCGGGTGAAATCCCCATGCGTCGAGTACGTTCATCGACGTTTCGAGAGCAATCAAGGAACGCATCGGCAACTGCGCGACAACCTCCAGCGTCATCGGCCGTGCGCGATCGGGCGCACCCACCAGGTCGAAATCCATTTCGACCGCGTCGCCGGACGACCCGATTGGCGCATCAGGCGAGACCAAGTCGAAATTCCGCCACACAACGTTGTTGTTCGCGGCGATGAAACGTTCGTAGCGGTCCCAGGCCGCGAACTCCGCCGTCGGCGGCGCGGGATCCGACGCATTCCCTGCGATGGCGACGAAGCAATAATGGCCGGTCGCTGCTATTGCGCCCGCCGCCAGGACAATCGGGTCAGAGACCGTCAACACATCGCCGGCCGGGACGTTGGGCAGGACCGTGCTACCGACGTGCTGCCAGTCGCTCGCGAGGATCAACGACGCCGGCGGCGCGACATACAAGTCGACCTGCACGTTGGCCGCGTCACGTCCGCCGCGGTTCAGCAAGCGAACGTACACATAATTGTCCTGACCGGCGATCGCGGGTTCGCTCAGTGTGTCGTCGTTCTCGGTGCCGCTGCCGGCCCCGAACGACGCCTGGGGATTCGCGACCTGTGTCTGCTGGACGATCACGTCGGGGCTGCGGCAAAACGCGCCAGTATTCGGTTCTCCGGTGTCGCCGACGAAGTCCCTCATGTACACGTCCTCGATGACGTTGAGGACCTGGCTGGCGATCTCGAAGAGGTCCGGCATGCGCCCGAAGCTGATTGCATTCGGGCCGGTGCAGGGCGTACCGTGCTGCGACAGAATTCCGCGCAGCTGCATCGGACTGAATCGACGGCCCGTCGGCGGCACAGCGGCAAACATCCCCTGTACGGCTACCGCGGCGCCGGCGACGATCGCAGACGCGGCCGACGTATGATCGAAGCAGTTGTACCGCGTCGTGTCGCCAGCGCCGATCGAAATGCTGGTGAACGCGCTGGCATCGCCCCACGCCCAGCAGTTGATCCGCGTGCCGTAATTGCCCCAGTACCTCACGCCGGCGCCCGCGAGGGGAACGTACGCCGCCTGCTGGTCATGTGATCCCGCCGCAACGACGATGGCTCCAGAATCGAAGTTGGGGTCCAGCGCGAGTGCACCTGTGATCGGATCCACGTAGGCGTCCAGATCGATGCCCGCATTGCCCGCCGGTTCGACTACGACAACACCAACCGCGGTGGCGAGCCTGATGTAATCCCTGGACAGCCCTCGCGTCTCGATCGGAAGCTGAAAGGGAGACTCGACTTCGAGAAGCAGCACGTCGCCGAACTTGAGCACACCAAGAGCCTTCGTGATGCCGACCGGGATGAGCGTTTCATCTCGTTTGGCCCCGTTGAAGTAGGATGCGAGACTGACCTGACTGGCGGGGGCGATGCCCGTCAACCTCGCCGACTGGCCGCAGACGATGCCGAGCGCCATCGTACCGTGTGGAATCTCACTGGGATCGATTGCTCCGGCGCCGGGCAGCAACGTCGGCACCGGCTGAAGGTGTGTAAGCGCTTCGTGCTGAACGTTCCATCCGAGCTCGAGATCGACGAGGGCCACACCGGTGCCATCCGCGCCTGTGACGCCGACGACTGAGACGGCGTCGATTCCACCGGTCGCGGCGACGGTGTCGGGCTTGTCTCTGTAGCCCGTACTGCACACCGCGACCGCCGGAGACTGCGGCTGCACGGCGACATACGCCGCTTCCACCCCGCGCCATATGTCTGCGTTCAACGCCTCGGCCACCTGCTCGGGGTAGACAGCCGGTGGACAGTCGATGATGAAGTAGTTCAGCAGCTTGCGATCCTTGTTGTACGTCGGATCGTTCTCCACAGCGCGCGCGACGAGCGTGCTAACGGTTACGGGGTCGATCGCGTCACTGAGTCGCCGAATGCGGATGCCCGGAAATTGATGCTCCAAGGCGTTCCACGGTCCGATGCCGTCGGCGTCGACAAGACTGCCGATGTCGTCAGTCCAAGGGAGAGTGACCGAGTCCCTGAACTTGACGATGACGCGGGGGAGAAACGGGTCTTGGACAGGCATTGCTTCACTCTTGATTCCTAGATCCCAGGCGGGCAGTAATTCGGCTCGATACCAGGCGACTGGGGGCCCTGAGGCGTGGCCACCAGCGTCGGCGGAGTTGTAACGCCGATGATCGCGTAATAGGCCGCGAGATGATCGGCGCACGCAGTTGCCCCATTTGCGCACGTGTCTGGGGCGTTGCGCGAGGGCAGGTTCCGTATCCACACTTCGGACGGTAGCTTCACGACGACGTTCTGCGTGCCGATGTTGAACGTCGCGGTGGAACTGCTGGTCGACACCGTGTACAGGAATGCGTTCGTCATCGCCTGATTGACGATCTGGCCTCCCGTATCCGAAAACCTCCAGCTCGTATTGGTTCCCAGCGATGGGGTGCCGTCGGGCTGCACGGGGCGCATCGCCTTCAGATGACCATGCTCCAGGGTCACCTTGCTGGTGATCTTCGACGAGTCGACGGTCACCTGCTGCAGCCGGCAGATAGTCTTCAGCCGCACGCCGAACTTCAGCGATGCCCAGGCACTGTCGCTGGCCCCGGGAATCGTTCCGTTCGTCTCATCGATCGGTCCGTCGTCGAAGTTGAGGTTCGGCGCGCCGCTGAGTCCCGCGTCGAGCACCATTGGCTTTCCTGCCAGGTTGTACACGGACCGCGCCGTCGGATCCCATTCGTCCATTCCGAGGCTTGGCGCCGTGGCGCTCTGGAGGTCGGACGTCCTGACCGAAAGCACGGAGTTGTGCGGAAGCAGGTGCGCCGTTTGCGCCAGCTGGTTGGCATCGATGACGTGCACGTCGATCGCGTTGCCGCGACGCTCGATGAAGCAGAGCCCACGGATGACGATCCGCAGCTCCTTCTGCGACGACCAGCACGACGAAGCCGAAGCCGCCAGCCCCGCCGTTCCGACGGCGCCGAGCCGGATGAAGTCCCGACGGTTGATCGACATCTCTCCTCCTATTGCTGTCAATGCACGACAGGAACGCTGCGGTGCGCGAACGCCACGCGGCCGCCAATCGTCGTGAACCCGGCCCACGACGCCGGCCGCCGAAGAAACGGATCGTCGTCGGCCATCAGTTCCAGTTGGGCCAGACGCATGGCGGCCGCGACCGACCCGGCGTGCGTCAGCGCGCGGTGAAACGAAACCAGGAGCCGATGTGTGGCGCGATCGTTCACGTCCCACAGGCTCGCCACGACCGCGGGCACGCCGGCCGCCAGGAAGGGCCTCGCCAGAGTGAACACGCCTTCGCCCCGGCGAATGCGGCCGGTGTTGGTCCGGCAGGCAGACAGGACCACGAGCGCGACGCTGCTGAGACGACGCCGTGCGACGTCTCTCGCAAACAGGCTCCGGCTATCTTCATCTGCTCCCGACAGGAGCAGCCGAGACAGATCCGGCCGAGTCTCGTTGGCAAGAGCGTGGCCGGCAAAATGGATGACGGCACGACGCTCGATTTGGTCGAGAAAGGCGGTCTTGGTCGCCCGCGAGCCGGTGAACAGGTCGGCGCGCTCGTACAGCGCCGCCACATCGCGCGCTTCCGATTCGGCCTCGGGCAAGTCGGGCACGTTCGCCTCGGAAACCACGGGATTGCCAAAGACGCCGGCGTCCGCCGTGCGGACACCGCCTGCCGCGGACGCGGAAGCCGACAGGAACACGGTGAGGCTCGGCGCAACTTGCACGGACTGCCGCTCGACGACGAAGCGCCGTTGCTCCCTGCGCACCAGCGCCGCAAAAGGAACGGCATGAAGCGGTCCGTCCGGAACAATCACGAGGTCGGCTTGCGAGTCGATCGCCCGCTCGACCGGCCGCAGGAGCAGGTCGTACAGGCGTGAGAGGCTCTCCATGTCTCGTCCGCTGACGAAGCCGGCGTCCATTTCCGAACTGTATTGACGAACGAGATGGGCGAGCGTGGACTGTCGGACCGGTGTGTCGACGAAGGTGCGTCCGGCACGAGTGAGCGTCCAGATCAGCAGCCGGTCGTCGAGCGTCGCGTAATAGACGACGACGGTCGAGGCCGGCAGGCGTGTGTACACCGTGGCCGGGTCGACGGGAATCGCGTCGGCATCGCCCGCGAGCGCTTCCACGAGCGTTCGCGCCCTGCCGCGCTCCGCGACGGACAAGGCGCGGTCCGATTGCCCGCGCGTGAGCGTGAGGCGAATCATCTCGGTGTACAAGTCCCATGGCTGTTCGAAGGACGCCGAACGCAGCGCTTCGTCGGCGATACCCGCGCGGCGGCGCTCGAAGATCTCGATGCCGGCGGCGAGATCGGCTTCGGCGAGGTCGTCGCGGTTCTGTGCTCGGTACGCACGCGACCTGGCGAGCAGCACGCGAGCGACCGGCCAATCGCGGTGGCTTTGCTGGAAGAACGCGAGCGCTCTCGACAGAGCGGCGACGGCCTCGGTCGGCTTCGTGCGCGACTGCGCTTCGCCCTGCGCGAGCAGGATCTGCGCGTCGTTTCTCGCGACGGTCGCGGCATCGTCGATCGACGCAAGTGCCTGCCGCGCCGACGAGAGCTCGGCGAGCGCCATGTCGACGTTGCCGTTCTGCCTGTAGATCTCGCCTTGGTACAGCCGCGCGTCGAGAATCGCGCGAGTCCGGCCCCAGCGCTGCGCGTTGATGAGCGCGGCGTGCTGGAAGTACGACGCGGTCTCCGGAAGGCCGTCGCGCAGCGCGGCGAGCGACGTGAGTTGCACGGTCATCTGTCGCTCGCGCCCGGCGCTGGCGTGCGCCAACGGGCCGAGCGCGGCGGCAAACTCGGTCCATGCCGCGTCGCTCTCGCCGAGGAACCCGAGCACCTCGCCGAGCAACGCGTGCATCGACGCTTCGTCCTGCGCCTCACCGGCGCCGTGAAGCGCGGCCACTGCTTCGCGGTATTCATCCAGCGCCGCGGCGAAGTCGCCCTGAACACCGTGAACGAGACCGCGCACACGATGGGCCAGGCCGCCGAGCCGCTTGTAGGATCGCGCGCGCGCTGATTCGATCGTGGGTTCGAGGAGGCGAACGGCCCCGGCAAAATCACCAGCGCTGTAGCGGCCAATAGCGAGAAACAGGCCTGTCCACACCGAGAAGGAGCTTCCGGCTCGTTCGAGCGCACCGCGGACCGATTCGAATCGCTGGGCCGCCTCGCGAACTCGATCGTCACCGTAGTCGGTCAGGCCCTGACGAAACTCATCATGAGCATGCGCGAGCGCGGTCGCCGTCGACGTGCTTCGTGACGCGGCGAGGGCGGCGGTCGCAGCGTCCACCAAGAAGCGGTCGCCGGTGGACTCGGCGAGCGCCTCTGCGCCGCTGCGCGCTCTCGCCAGCGCGGCGCGGGCCTCTGCGGGTCGACGCTCGAGGATCGCCGTCGGCCACGTCGACAGCAGCTCGTCCTGCACGAACTGCCGTACGAGCGACGCGCTCCGATCGATCCAGGCGTGCAGCGCCGCCTCGTCGTGTGCTGCGAGCGCGTCTCGAATCCCGCGCTCCTGGAAGTCAGGGGGCTGCGGCGGCACCTCGAGTTCGTGCATCCGCGACCGCGCTTCTGTCGCCCACGCCGACGCGTCGTCGATCGTCAGGTAGTCGTTCCACGCCTGACGCGCTTCGTCCAACAGTGAGAGGCGTTCGAGCGCATGTGCACGGTTGAACCGGGCTTCGGCCAGTCGCGTGTCGGCCTTGACGGCGCGTTCCGCCATGGTGAGCGCTCTCGCGAGATCCTGCGCGCGTTCCGGTGATCTCCCCCGCGAGAGATAACCGGCCGCCAGATCGCTCAACGTGCGTCCCTCCGGCGCGGGAACATCGGCCGCTTCTTCGAGCACCGGAACCGCGCGATCGAAGTCGCCGACGACGAGATAGGCGACACCGAGCGATCGCAGCGCTTGCGGCGTTCGATGGACGAGGACGTCCTTTTCGATGCGCGCGAGGGCGATTCGGACGTCGGGTGAAGCCGTGTCGCTCGCATTCGCGGCTCGCGGCGAGCCGTGCAGCGGGCCGTACGCGAATCCACCGCTCAACCGCGCTTCGATCGTCCGATTGACCCCGACTGCTGCGACGAGCGCTCGCAGATCCTCCGGCTCACGGTTGCTGCGCCCGGTGAGTGTCGCAATCTGTCCGGAGAGCCAGACAGCTGCCGCAACTGCGACGGCGCCGCCCGCTATCCACGCGGCGCGGCGCGCGGATTTGCCGATCACGCCTGAGCCGAGCACGAACTTGGCACTGATCGGGCGCATCGTGAGACCTATCGCAGCGACTGGAGATGCGCCCGCGCTTCGTCCGCCCAGCCGGAACTGTCGTCGACGCCCAGATAGTCCTGCCACGCCGTCCGCGCCTCCTCGCTCAACGACAGCCGATCGAGCGCGAGCGCGCGATTGAAGAGCGCTTCCGGGAGTGCGGGATTCGCTTTGACTGCGCGGTCACCGGCGGCGAGCGCCTTGTCGAGATCCTGATGACGATTCTGGCGCGCGGCACGCGCGAGGTAGGCAGCGGCAAGGTCCGTCAGAAACTGCGGGTCCGGCGAAGGCTGTGCGACCGAACGCTCGAGCATCGGAATCGCACGATCGAGATCGCCGACGACGAGGCTGGCGACGCCGAGCGTGTGCAGTGCCTCCGGCGTGTTGAGGGCGGCGAGCGATTTCTCGCTGTGCGCCGCCGCGATCCTCACATCCGGCGCCACGGCGACCGCCGCGGCCTCGCCCGCGCGGACCGGACCGCGCAGCGGACCGTAGGCAAACCCGCCGGTCAGCCGCCCCTCGATCGTCCGATCGGTGCCGACCGCCGCCACCAGCGCGTGCAGATCCGCGCTCGGACGCCGGCCCGGCACCAGCCGATCGGTCCCGACGACGAACACGAGGACCGCCGCCGCCGCGACCGCGCCGGCGAGCGACCATCGCATCGGCGCGTCGGCCGCCGACGCCACCCCGCTCGCGACGAACGCGGCGGCGCGATGCGCCGTCTGCCGCACGCGATCGGCCAGCGTCGGCCGCCAGGGACCGGGGCTCGCGAGGACGTGCGCCGATTCGGCGAACGTCTGGTAACACACGCTGCACGACGCGAGGTGCTCCTCGATCCGCCCCCGCGCGCCGGCATCGAGTCGATTGTCGAGATACGCCGCGATCGACTCGAGATCGGGGCAGTCGCCGATCACGCGGTTCATCGCTTCCGCCACGGTGTCCTCGCCCGTTCGATGAAGGGCGCCGCGCCGCGGCTTCCCTGTGGTTCGTCGTCGACGATGTCGCCGAGCGCGCCGGTCTCGATGAGCTCGCGCACCTCGTCCGGCTCGATCCCCTCGGCCAGGAGGCCGTCCCGCATCGTCGTCAGCAGCCGCTCGACTGTCCGATAGAGCCGCTTCTGATCCAGATGCAGCGCACGCGCGATGTCTGCCACCGACATCGCGTCGGTGAACTGCATCCGCAGAATCAGCTGCTGCTCCGCCGACAGCGTCTGCCGCACCCTGTCGAGCGCCGTCTTCACGCGCTTCGCCAGAAAATCGTGCTCCGCGCGCACGACGTTCACGTCGGCCGCCGGGCCCGCGCTCTCGACCGCGACCGCCTCGACCTCGCCCACGAACTGGCGCGACGGCGTGCGCGCCGCGAGCTTCTGATAGAACGCCTCGAGCTCCGGCGTCATCGCGATGCCGTGATTGGTGCGCAGGGTCTCGACGAGCTGATCAAACGTGCAGCCGTCTCGCATGACGAGCCGCTCGACGAGCGTCGCCGTCGGCCCGAGGCGGCGCGCCTCCGCCGACGGCCGCCACTTCCCCCACAGCCCGTTGCGGTAGTCGAGGAACAGCCGCGCGACGACGACGACGAGATACGTCGCGACGCTGCTGCGGCCCTCGAACTTGAGCAGGGGATCGGGCCGCTCGAACAGGCGCAGCCGGACGGTGGAGGCGAAGTCGTCGGCTTCGCTCGCGGCAAGGTGATACCGCCGGCACACCGTCTTGATGGCCGCGTCGATCACCGGGAGATGTTCGAGGAAGAGGGCTTCGTCCTTCACCGGAAATCCGGTCCGCGGACGCCGACTCAGCAGCTCGGAGCGCGGATTATTCATGATCCCCGGCCATTTGACAAGGTAGACGGACGCGCGTCGCACAATTCCCGCGCGCGTCCGTCAGCCCCCCCTCCGAGGCCGGCGAGCGCCGCCGACAGCGCTCCGGCGCACGGGTAGCGCTCCGCCGGCTCCTTGCGGAGACTGCGCGCGACGACCTCGCGCCATCTGTCGGGCACCTTTCGCGGCAGGCGGACGGCGTCCGCCGCGAGGATCCGCGACGCGAGCTCGTAGCGCGTCGCGCCGCGAAACGGGCGGCGGCCCGCGAGCATCTCGTAGATCACGACGCCCAGCGCCCAGACGTCCGACCGGCGATCGGCCGGCTGGCCGCGCAGCACCTCCGGCGCCATGTACGGCACCGTGCCCGCGCCGCTCCGGATGCCCCGCGTCCACGTCGTCTCGGCGTCGCTCGCCTCGACGCCCGCGTCGTGGATCGCGAGGCCGAAGTCGACGAGCGTCGCTCGCCCGCTCGCCGAGACGAGGATGTTCGAGCTCTTGAGATCGCGGTGCACGATCCCGCGCGCGTGCGCGTGGGCGACCGCCGCGCAAATCTGCGTCGCGTAGCCGAGCACGGTGTCGGGCGCGAGCCCGCCGCGCGGAATGAGCGACGCGAGCGGTTGGCCTTCGACGTGCTCCATGACGATGAACGGCTGGCCGCCGGCGAAGCCGATGCCGTGGATGCCGCAGATGGACGGATGGTCGAGCGCCGCGGCGACCCGCGCTTCGCGCACGAGCGAGCGCGACGACGCGCCGGCGGCGTGCCGGCGATCGACCACCTTGATCGCGACCGTCCGCTGCCGCGCACGATCGTGCGCGCGGTAGACGATCCCCATGCCGCCGGCGCCGACGAGCGCCTCGATGCGGTACGGGCCGACGGTCTTCCCCACGCCGATCGCGTTTTTGTTCGGATTCATGGCAGTTGGTGCCAGGCACCGGGCGACGGAAAGACGGACGCACCGCGCCGGATTCGCCGCGGCGGGAAACCGCGCGCCGGGGCCGTCTCTACGATGCGAAAGGAGACAGCAATGAGAAAGCGTTTCACGTTCCTGACGGCGGCTGCCGTCGCACTGGGTCTTGCGCTGGGGGCGGCGTCGGTGCAGGCGCTGACGGCGAACCGGCTGACCTACCTGACCTTCAGCGGCGCGGTCGCCCTGCCGGGCGTCACGCTGCCCGCGGGCAGCTACGCGTTCGAGCTCGCGGACGTCTCGGGCACGAACAACATCGTGCTGGTGCGCAACCGCGCCCGCTCGAAGGTGTTCTTCCTCGGCTTCACCAATCGCGTGGCGCGGCCCGCAGGCATGCGCGACACGAGCGCGGTGAGCTTCGGCGAAGCCGCGCCCGGCCAGCCGCGGCCGATCGCCGTCTGGTACCCGCCGGAGAGCAGCGACGGTCTGCAGTTCCTCTACCGCTGACGCCGGAGGGGATTGGGGCTTGGGGATTGGGGATTGGTCAGATCACGGCTGTAACGCTGGATCATGACCAATCCCCTCTCACCAATCACCCCAATCCCTAATCCCTAATCCCTAGTCCCCAATCGCGAATCCCCAATCCCAACGCCGTCAGCGCCCCCCGGCGACGTCGATGAACGTGCCGGTCGAGTAGGACGCCTCCTCCGAACACAACCACAGGATCGCGCGCGCGACTTCGATGGCGTCGCCGCCGCGCTTCATCGGCAGCGTCGGGCCAAGGCGATCGACGCGGCCCGGCTCGCCGCCGGCGGCGTGAATCTCCGTGTAGATGATTCCCGCGCGCACGCCGTTGACGCGAATCCCCTCGCCGGCCACCTCGCGCGCCAGGCCGACCGTCAGCGCGTCGAGCGCCGCCTTCGACGCCGCGTAGTCCACGTATTCGCCGGGCGCGCCGAGCTGCGCCGCGCGCGAGGAGACGTTCACGATCGCGCCGCCCGCGCCGCCGCGCGCGGTCGACATACGCCGCACCGCTTCGCGCGCGCACACGAACGCGCCGCGCACGTTGGTCGCGAAGATCCGATCGAGGCGCGCCGCGTCGATGTGCTCGACGCGCGTCTGCCGCTCGAGGACGCCGGCGTTGTTGACGAGCGCGCGCACCGGACCGAGCGCGCGATCGACGGTCGCGAAGAGGCGCTCCACGTCCGGCTCGGACGCGACGTCGGCGCCCACCGCGATCGCGGCCCCGCCCGCGCCCGCGATCGCCGCCACCACATCGTCGGCGGCGGCGCGGTTGGTCCGGTAGTTCACGCAGACGGCATAGCCGCGCTCGGCCGCGAGGCGCGCGGTGGCGGCGCCGATGCCGCGGCTGCCGCCCGTGACGATCATCACGCTGCCCACGGCGCTGCATCGTAGTTCGGACGAGGAACAATCCCAAGCGCGGACGCGTCTGCTATAACGGCGCGATCCGATGGAACCTTCCGCGGACCTCCGGCCGCTCACGAAGAGCTGCGGCGCGTTCGCCGCCGCCGCGCTGTTCGTTCTGTCTTCAGTCCAGGCGCAGCAGTCCGCCTGGCAGGACCCGTCTCCGCACACGACGCGACTTGTCGAGGTCGACGAAGGCGTGCGGCTGGAGGTCCTCGACTGGGGCGGCTCGGGACGCCCGCTGGTGCTCCTCGCGGGAGGAGGAGACACGGCGCACGTGTTCGACGATTTCGCGCAGAAGCTCGCGCCGGGTTTCCACGTCGTCGGCATCACGCGACGCGGCTTCGGCGCATCGGGCTACTCGGCCTCGCACGTCGGACCCGATCGCCTCGCCGACGATGTGCTCGCGGTCCTCGACGCGCTCGAGATCAGCAGGCCCGTGCTCGCCGGCCATTCGATCGCGGGACAGGAGTTGAGCTCGATCGCGAACCGCACGCCGGCGCGCGCCGCGGGGCTCGTCTACCTGGACGCCGGATATCCCTACGCGTTCGACAACGGCAAGGGGCCCGCGTGGAAGGACTTTCAAATCACCGGGCCGCAGCCTCCGCCGCCCGCCGGCGCGGACCTCGCCGGGTTCGACGCCCTGCGGCAGTACTATCGCCGCGTGCTCGGGTTCACCTACCCGGAGGCCGAGCTGCGTCAGCAGCGCGACGCCGGTCCCGACGGCCGCGTCGGGAAGCCGCACGACTTTCCCGGCTATGCGACGCTCCTGAGCGGCATGAAAAAGCACGCGCGCATTCCGGTGCCCGCGCTGGTGATCTTCGCGAATCCCCACGGGCTGGGGAACTGGATTGACGACAGCGCGGATCCGAAGGTGCGCGACGCGGCGCATGCGTACGCGGCGACGCTGACGGCGTTGACGTCGCGGCAGGCGAAGGCGATCGAGGACGCCGTCCCGACGGCCCGCGTGGTGACGCTGCCCGGCGCGCATCACTACGTCTTCCTGTCGAACGAAGCGGACGTGCTGCGCGAGCTGCGCGCGTTCGTCGGCGCGCTGCCGTAGCGCGTCGGTTACTGCACGCGCGCCGGCGCGATGTTCGTGTCGGGGAGAAAATCGAAAATCACCGGCGTGAGCGGCGCGACGTTCGCGTACGCGTTCAGCTGGAAGATCATGTGCCCGTCGCCGCCGCCGATCGCCGACAGCGGCACGGTGACCTGCACGCCGTCGGCGAGCACCGTCGCCGATGCGGAGCCCGCGCCGTCGAAGCAGGTGATCCGCGCCGCGCACGATGCCGGGTTGGCCTTCAAGATCGCGGCGCTGCCGGTGTTCGCATCGATGTCGATCGAGTAGTCGGCGCCCACGCCGTCCGGCTGGCGGATCCCCGTCGTGCCGTTCGAGTCGGTGTCGAGCAGCGCGCTGACCTTCGTCGTCTGGCGGGCGAACGTGCCCGGCGCGAACGTGACGACGAGCATCAGGCTCTGCGAGGCGACCGTCATCGTCGCGTGCACGAGATCCGGCGGGACGGGCACGCGCGCATCGGCCGCCGCGTCGCCGACGGGATCGCTGATGTCGGCGCGCAGCGGCGCGGGCGTCGTTGTCGTGGTGGAAGGTGCCGTCCCCGACCCGCCGCAGGCGGCAAACGCCGCAGCGATCGCGAGCGCGAGCGTGAGCCGCGCGGCGCCCATTACTTCGCCTTGTGCATCACGCGCCAGACGCGCCCTTTCGTGTCTTCCGTGATGTAGAGCGAGCCGTCGGGCCCGGTCGCGAGGCCGCCGGGGCGCGCCGCCGCGTCGCCCGGGTTCGCGAGCGGCGCCTTTCCTGCGAAGCCGTCGGCGAACACCTCGTACTTGCCGGGCTTCCCGCCGGAGAACGGGACGAAGGTCACGTTGTAGCCGGCCTGCGGCAGCGGCGCGCGGTTCCACGAGCCGTGGAACGCGACGAACGCGCCGTTGCGGTACTGCGCCGGGAACTGCGCGCCCGTGTAGAACATCACGTCGTTCGGCGCCCAGTGGCCGGGGAACGCGACCGCCGGCGGCGTGAACGATCCGCAGCGATCGTTCTTCTTGCCGTCGCCGCCGTACTCCGGGTTGTTCACCAGCTTGCCTTCGTTGTTGTTGAAGAAGCAGTACGGCCAGCCGAAGTTCGCGCCTTCGGTGCCCTTGCCGAGATATTCCGCCGGCCACTCGGCGTTCTGCTCCGCCGTGAACTTCCCGGGCCACATCGTGTCGAGGCCGTCGCGGTTGTGCATCACGAACCACAGCGAGTTGTCGTGCCACGTGAGCCCGACTTCCTGCCGCAGGCCTGTCACGATCCGCTTGCCGTCGGCCGGCTTCTGCCCCAGCTTGTTCTCGTCGAAGCGGAAGATGCCGGCGTAGGTGTCGAGCAGCGGGCACGGATCCTGGCCCGGCACGTTCGGCTGCCGATCCGGCTGCTGGCACGCGTTGGACGGCGATCCGAAGTTCACGTAGATGCCGCCGCGGCCGTCGAAGGCGATCCCTTTGTCGGCGTGCTGCCGGCGCTCGGGCAGATCCTGCGCGACGATCTCCGCGTCGCCGGCCGGCTTCAGCTGGCCTGCCGGCAGTTTGTAGCGGACGATGCTCGTCGGCGTCGCGTAGTAGACGTAGCCGTTGCGCAGGCCGATGCCGGTTGCGCTCCCCTGGCCGAACTGTTCCTTCGTCTCGAACTTGCCGTCGCCGTCCGCGTCCCGCAGCGCGACGACGCCGCCGCCGGCGCCGCCGCGGCCGCCCTGCAGCGACACGAACAGATCGCCGTTCGGCGCCGCGACGAGATGCCGCGCGTGCCCGAGGTTGTCGGCGACGACGGCGGCGCAGAAGCCCTGCGGCAGCTTGATGCCGCCGTTGTCCGGATCGCAGGCGGGCGCGGCGGCGCCGCCGACGCGCGAGACGACGAAGGCCGCGCACGCGGCCGCGACTGCAACGCTCATCACCCGTTTCATGGTTACTCCAGTGCGACGAACTGCGACGCGATCTCTGACGTGCCAGCCCCGCCCGACCTGCCAGGCCCGCCCGACCTGCCAGGCCCGCCAGACCCGCCCGACCTGCCAGGCCCGCCCGCTCGTTAAGGTGTCGTCGTGCTGCGCGGCGCCGTGCGGCCGGCGACCGCGCGCGCCCAGTCCCATCCCTCGAGCCCGCGCGCGTTCACCGCCTTCACCGAGACGGACGTGCCGGCGGCGAGCGGCGGCAGCGACGCGCGCGGCTGGAGGACCGTGATCCGATGGCGCAGCGGATCCGCCGGCGGTCCGTACGCGACGACGTAGGACGCGACGCCCTTCTCGGGCGCCGGATCCCACGAGACGTTCGTCGCGAGCGGCGCGGCGTCGATCGTCAGCCGCGTAAGGCGCGAGGGGCTCGAGGCCATCAGCATCACCGTCGCGATCGTCGTCTTGGCCGTCTCGGCGACGAGCTCGTGGTTCTCGTGCTCGAGCACGTCGCTCGCCTGATGGTAATGCGGGCTGCCGAGCACGGGATACGAGCCGATGCCGCCGACGACGTCGCCGTACGCATCGTACAACGAAGCGGCGTCGGTGCCCTTGAAGTACATCGCGTCGTAGGTGATGAGGCGGGTGAAGAGCATCGCGGCGGCGTGCTGGACGTCGCGGATGCCGGGGTTGGAGTAGCGGATCGTATTGTCGAGCCGCGCGTCGTTGGTCCAGCCGATCATGTCGTTGTTCAACGCGCCGACGACGTGCACGCTGGCGGCTTTCGCGCGGCGGACGAACTCGCGGCTGCCGAGCAGACCCGATTCTTCGCCGGTGAACGACGCGAAGACGATCGTCGCCGGCTGCGGGCGGCCGGCGAGGACGCGCGCCGCCTCGAGGAGCGCCGCCGTGCCCGACGAGTCGTCGTCTGCGCCCGGTCCGGCTTCGACCGAGTCGTAATGGCTGCTGACGACGTAAACGAGGTCGGGATTCACCGTGCCGCGGAGCGTCGCGACGACGTTGGCGGTCTGCGAGTTGAGCGCGCCGCGCGGGCTGAAGAACTGGTACTCGGGCTGGTAGCCGAACGAGGCGTAGGTGTTGAAGAGGAACTCGGACGCCAGGCGGTTGCCGGGCTTCGAGATGTGCTTCGAGTCGAAGTCGAAGAGCGTTTTCTCGTAGTCGAAGATGCGCGCGGAGGAGACGTGCGCGAGGCGCTCGCGCACGGCGGCGGCGATCGGCTCGAAGGCGCGGGTGCCGGTGGCTTTGAGGGCGACCTCGCTCTTCAAGTCTGCACGCAATCGCTCGAGGACCGCGCTCTTCGTCACCGTGCGGCGCAGATCGACGAGGTACACGCCGCGCTCGGGCGACACGGTGTTGCCGTCGCGTTCGGCGGTGATCAGAATCTGCGTACCGTCAGCGCTCGGCGACCACTGATATTCCGGCGCGATCGTGCGGACCGTGTTGTTGTGGAACACGCGCACGCGACGCCCGTCGGCCTCCAACCTGGTTCTAACCTGGTTCTTACCAGGTTTTAACCAGGTTGAAACCTGGTTATCGGGGGCCGCGCCCTCGCCGGAGTCGGCGTCCAGCGAATACAGATACGACCGGCGGTGGCGCGGTTCGCCGACGAGGGCGAGCAGCGTGTCGGGCGCGAGGAAACGCGGCAGGACGTCGTGCTGGATCTCGCGCGTGACGCGCTCGTTGCGGCCGCCGTCGCGATCGGCGACGAAGATCTCCCAGTCGTCCTGCAGCATCTGCTGGTACGCGACGCGGCCGCCGTCGGCCGACAGCGCCGGCGCGTCGATCGCCAGGGGCGTGCGGATCGCCGGCGCCTGGATGCCCGCCGTCGGCCCGACCATCAACGAGTACTCGGCGCCGTTGCGCGCGACGTAGGCAAGCGTCCGCCCGTCGGCGGAGAGCGCCGGCGCCGACCCGACGACGATCGACACGTGCCGCGTCGCCAGATCGACGATGCCGAACGACGCCGGCTGCCGCGCCTGCCCTCCGCGCAGAACCTGCCCGGCCTGCCCGCCCTCCGTGACCTCTGTGCCCCGCCCGGCCTGCCCGACCCGCTCGACCTGCACGACCTCTGTGGCCCGCCCGGCCTGCCCGACCTCTGGAGGCGCCGGCCGCCGCAGCGGACTGACCGCCGGCACCGTGTAGATCACCACGCGCCCCGCCGGATCGACCATCGGCGCGTTCTTCAGCCCGCCCGCGTTCACGACGAGCACCGGCTTCGGCGCGAGCTCGCTGATCTCGAAGACGTCGGTCCGATCCGGATCGCTCTCGCGCGCGCCGAGGAAATACAGCACCCGCCCATCCGCGCGGAACGTGAGCCCCGTCTTCACGAGATCGGGCGCCGGCAGCTCCATCTCGCGCCCGCTGCCCAGATCCCGCACCACGATCGCGGCGTGCTTCGCGATCAGCCACGCGAGCGTCTGCGTCAGCTGCCCGCGGTTCTGCGCCGTCAGCGCCGCCGCCGCGAGCGCGTCCGACGCGCGGCGGATCTCCTCGTTGCCCTCCGGGATCTTCAGATAGGCGACGCGGCCGAGCGACGGCGAGAAGGTCGCGGAGACGCCGGGCAGATCGGCGATCTCGGCGCGCGTCGCGTCGTTTCTGAGGATCTTCGTCCGCCGCGACGTCTCGAGGCCGGTCTCGTACACGATGAACGCGCCGTCGGGGCTGAAGCGCGGCGCGCGGCCGTCGGTCGTGATCTCGCGCGTCTCGAACCACTCGCCGGTGGCGAGCGCGATCGGCTGGAGCCACTCGCCGCCGCCCGGCGACGACAGGATCTGGATGTAGCCGTTCAGCGCGGCGGCGTACTCGCCGCGCTCCCACGCGTCGTTCGCCGCGTCGAACGCGCGCGCCAAAGTCGACGCCGCACGCGCAGCGGCGAGCGCCGCCGTGCCCGCCGCGGCGGCGATCGCGATCGACAGCGCGATCGCCGCGCGCCCCCGCCGCGCGTCAGCGGCAAACAAAGCTGTCCGCCTCGTCGATGCTGCCGGATCCCTTGTAGACCGCGCGCTGCGGGTACGCGCACAGCGGACGCGTCCGCGCCACGGCGCCCGCCGTCACCTTGCGCGCGACGATGCGCTCGGGCGCCTTCGCGTGCTCCACCCAGTCGGCGATCGCCTCGGTCCAGTCCGCCGTGTCGGGCCCCGGGCCGCCCGCGCAGTGCAGCACGCCCGGCATCAGGAACATGCGGAAGTACTCGCCCGCCTTCGCGTCGCGCGCCTGCACCTGGTCGTAATACTTGATGCTGCCGAGCGCGGTGAGCGCCGGATCCGACCAGCCGTGCCAGAGAATCAGCTTGCCGCCGCGCGCCTTGAACGCGTCGAGGTTCGGGCTCGTCGCGTTGAGGAACGTCGCCGCGAGCGCCGTGTCCTTCTTGAAGTTCGAGAACTCGTAGCGCGAGTAGTCCCACGCCGGATCGTTGAAGATGAAGTACTTGAACATCTCGGTGCCGAACGCGAAGCGCGCGCTCGGCGCCGTCTGGCCGGGCAGCGGCGCCGCGCCGCCGACGATCCACTGCGCCCATCCGTTGACCGCTTCGCCTTCGCCGCCCACGGGCTGCGCGGGCGAGAGCACGCCGTCCTTGTTCCGCGTTTCCGCGTAGATGGTCTTCAGCGCGGTGCGCTGCGCCTCGCTGAGGCCGGTCAGCGATCCGACGTCCACTGTGCACGCGCGCGGATCCTCGATGAGGCCGTCCTTCACGCCGTCGAGCGCGTCGCACCGCGCGACGATCTGCGCTTCCACCGACTTGAGCGTGTCGAGCGTGAAGAGCCGCGACGACAGGTTCCGCGGATCCGGGAACACCGCCTGGATGTCCTTGATGAACTGCGCGCCGATGCCCGTGAAGTCGTACGCCGGCGCTCCGGCGACGATGCCGTCGAAGTCGTCGGGGTAGCGCTGCGCCTCCATCATCGCCTGGCGGCCGCCGTTCGAGCAGCCGGAGAAGTACGACTTCGCCTCGTTCGCGCCGTAATAGCTGCGCACGATCGCCTTCGCCGCTTCCGCCGTGCGATGGACCGCCAGATAGCCGAAGTTCACCTCGCGCTCGAGATTGTTGAGCGCCCACGACGCCTCGGTGATGCCGCCCTGATGCCCCGTGTCGGTGCCGGCCGTCGCGTAGCCGGCGTTCACCGACATCCCGGCCTGATTCTGAATCTGGCCGACGAAGCCGCCGCCGCCGCCCATCATGAAGCGGCGGTTCCACTCGTCGGGTAAGAGCAGCGTGAAGTGGATGTCGCTGCCGACGACGCCGTTCACGCGGCAGTGCGCGACGCGGATGGCGCCGGCGGACGCCGCCGGAACCGAGGCCGCCTCGGTCACCTTCACATCCGGCAGCTTGAGCATCGTCAGGTGCGAGCACTCGGCGTGATCGGCCGCGCGGAGCGACGGCGCGAGCAGACCTGCGACGGCGACGGACGCAAGCAGTCGTGTCTTCATGATGAGAAGATCATACGAGGAAACGGCCGAGCCGCGACATCGCGTGGTCGATCACGTTTTTCGGCGTCCAGCCCTGGGCGCGGAGCTCGCGGATGCCGGTGTCGCGGTCGGATTTGCTCAGTTTTTGCCGCGGCGACTTCATGACGAGCGGGTGGTGGAGGAACTGCGGCGGCTCGGCGCGCCCGAGGAGCCGCGCGAGCTGAATCTGCCGGCCGGTCGAGGGCAGAAGATCGTCGCCGCGGACGACCAGCGTCACGCCCTGTCTGTAATCGTCGACGGTGGCCGCGAACTGATACGTCCAATTGCCGTCGCGGTCCTTCGCGAGCAGATCGCCGCACTGCTCCGACGGCCGCTGCTCCTGCGGCCCGTGCCGGAGATCGACGAAGCGCTCGACCGTCGGCTCGAGCCGGATCCGCACGCCGAGGCCGGGCGCGTCGGCCAGCCCGAGATCGCGGCACGTGCCGGGATATCGGAGCTCGGCGTCGTGTCCCTCCGTACGTAGGGCCGGGCCTTCAGGCCCGGCCGCGGCGGGACGGCCCGAAGGCCGTCCCCTACGCGTGGTCGATTCAATCACCGTTTCAATCTCCGCGCGCGAGCAGGCGCACGCGTAGACGAGCCCTTGCCGCCGCAGCGCCTCGAGCGCCGCCTCGTAAATCGCGCCGCGCTCGCTCTGGCGCAGCGGCGGGGCATCGGCCTCGAACCCGAGCCAGGCGAGATCGTCGAGGATTTCCGCTTCG
>Ga0075426_10000291_pt1 | contig 33788 bp, 27 predicted proteins | sample SoiMethybrSBSTD5_FD_75304 | JGI IMG/M metagenome (GOLD analysis project Ga0075426, IMG submission 75304) | Bulk soil microbial communities from a Populus tree surrounding site in Tennessee, USA - Soil MetaG P. TD hybrid SBSTD5 | ecosystem: Environmental > Terrestrial > Soil > Tree plantation... | reverse complement strand
CAAGGACCACGTGCTCGCCAACCTGGGACCTGCATCTCATCCGCCTACCCCGTCCGATCAGTGGGCCAAGCTGTTTGGGGCGCGGTGATACCACTTGTTACAGGTTTGGTCTTTGCATCCGTTTGGAGGACGGGCAGGCGTTCCAGCAGGTCTAGTTCGCACCCATAAAGAACAAGTCCACCACCCGGTCCGCGGGATCAAGCAGAAGAATGCGTGCGCCCAAAGTCACCCGCACCCAGCCGCCGGGCAGCCGGGGCAGACGTTCGTTGCACTGTTCAGGGAGCGGCCGAACCCGCTTCTGTAAGCCGGGAGGCAAGGTTCCATTGCGCTGTAACTGGCGCTCCAGGCCGGGCGGAAGGCGGTCGCGCTTAGCCAGGCCGGGCGGCAGATCGCGGTAACTGTCGGCCATGCAATCGCTGATCACTTCGCGCTCGCGGTCGGAGAATCCCATGGGACCTCGTTCATAAGTGTCGTCGGAACGGTAAATGCGGCCACGATGGTCGCGATCCTCGCCCCGATCATCATCATCGTCTTCCTCATCATCATCGTGCCGGCGCGCACGGCGCTGCTCTGCGTCAGGGCCGGGATCCGGATCGGGATACCCGGCATAGGCATCCTGATCACGCGGCTGAGGCTGCTGCGCTTGTTGGGGTTGCTGTGGAGGGGCTGCCGCAACCGCTGCCGCAGGCGGTGCGCCCACCGTCCATACCAGCACGGCTTCCGATTCGACCAGGGCGGGCTTCTTGCCCGTGGCTGCGGCTACACCCGTTCCCGCTGCCGCTCCGCTAGCCGCGCCGATAGCTGCTCCTTTGCCTCCGCCGAAGATCCCGCCCAATATTGCGCCCAGCGCGGTGGTTCCTCCGATTTTGGCGACGTTTGACTTGGTGTGGGATTCACCCTTGATCACAAAAGGATTGGCTGAGACCGCGTAGCTGCGTCCGCCGGCCTGGATGGTGCGTAGCGCCAGTGTCAGCTCGCCCGGGCTGCTCAGTCTTCCGGAACTCTTAACATGCACCACCTGACCGGTCACAGCGGCGCCCTGGGGAAACAAGGTTCTGCCGTTCACCACCACGGGAGCGGCCAGAGTGCCATGAAAGCGCTCCCCCAGCTTCGCGGTTTCGCTGCTCAACTTCTCGGTCACACGCACGGTGACGCGCGTTCCGGACGGGATGTTGGCATTCACTGCAGCCGTGGCCGAGCCTGCCAGAGCCGCCATGAATAGCACAAACAGAACAGAACAGTCCCTCAGACGCCAAGTCATACGCTTCCGCCTAGAAAAAAGAAAATAAAGTGCCAGAGTTGAAATGGTAGGAGGGCGGCGAGCGGGGGACAATGTACGAAAGTATCTGAACCGCAGGGTACCGCAGCTCGGGGTGCGGTGGCCGACTAAACCCTTGCAGGAATGCTGAGGCTTACTTCATTGCCTGCAGGCGCGTCGCCGCCATTTCCGCGGCTGGACTGGTGGGATTGTCTTTTTGAATCTGCTGATAGAGCTTGCGCGCCTCATCCGGCTGTTTGGCGCTGTAGGTCTCTGCCAATCCCAATTGGGCCTGAACCTTGCTGACCGCGGTGGTGGGATGAGCAATCAGCTGCTGGTAGAGTTCAATGGCCTGTTTGTCGCGTCCCGTGCCGCGGTATTGGCTTGCCAGCGCCAGCTTGGCTAACGAAGCCAGGTCGGCGTTGCCGGCATGGGAAATGTCCTGCAGTTCTTTCTCCGCCGCCGCGGTATTCCCCAAATCCAGGTCAGTTAGCGCGGCAAAGTAGCGGGCGATTGCCGCATTGTGCGTGTGCGGATATTTGTGCGCGACCGACTGAAACAGGGGCTGGGCAGCCTTGGCCCGCTCCTGCACGGAACTGAAGGTGGTCATGCCCGGTTGCTGCGGGGTGCCCGCAGGAACAATGGCGGCATCGTAGGTGCGGAAAGCGCCCGCCATGGCCAGACTGGCCGCTTCGTTCTGCTGTTGCAGGTAATAGTACCCAGCCAGGCTGAAGGCGACGATTACGGCGGCAATAATGCCCAGAATGGTGAGGATCCTGCGGTGTTCCACCGCCCAGGAAACGGTCTCCGCGGTCATTACCGCGAATCTGTCTTGTTTAAGGTTATGCCGAACTTCTGCTCGCACGGGGTTCCTTCTGAGGCACAGTGCCGGTGGGCTAAAAATCAGTGTAACAGCCGCAAAAAGCCACCGTCAACGAACCCCGCTGGCGGCAAAAACCCACGCTGGTCAGCGTCTGTGCTCTCTCGCCAGTGCAACCGGCAGGGCGGCCCGGGCCGTCGAACAGAAGAGTACCATTTCTAATAGGCAGAGCTGCCGGCCGGAGCTGAGGGGCGGGGCCGTGCGGAAAGAGGTGTGGCATGCGAAAAGCCGCCATCATCATCGGCATCATTATTGCCATTGTTATCGGCATCCTGCTGGTCGCGCCGCTGTTCATCAACGTCAACCAGTACCGGCCGCAAATCCAGAGTGAGTTACAGCAGAAGCTCGGCCGCAAGGTCACTTTGGGCAACCTGCACCTGCGGCTGCTTACCCCGCGAGTGCGCGTGGACAATGTGACCGTCAGCGAAGATCCCCGTTTCTCCAGCGGACGCCCCTTCGCCCAGACTCAAGAGCTCGATGTTTCTATCGCGCTGCTTCCCCTCATCACCGGCGATGTGCAGGTCAAATCGCTCACCCTGCAGCAGCCCGATATTGAGCTGGTCCGCAATCCGCAGGGAGTGTGGAACTTCTCCACCATCGGCCAACCATCCCCGGGCACAACTAGTCAGCCGAAGCAGCCCACGCCGAAGCCGGGTTCACAGCAGAATGCGGGCGGCTTCGAATTGAACAACCTGCAGATCAGCGATGGCCAGATCGCAATTACCGACGCGCAGAAGCACCAGCCGCGCACGGTGTACAACCACATTGACGTGAGCTTGAGCAATTTCGCGCCCGGCCGGCCATTTTCAGTTGCCGCAACCGTCCATCTGCCCGGTCCCGGCACGCAGGTGGTCAGCCTGGATGGAACCGGCGGGCCTATCAACAATTCCAACATGATCGCCACGCCCTTTGACGGAACCGTCAAACTGCAGCAGGTGTCGCTCTCTTCGGCGCAGAAGTTTCTGAACACGCCGGCGCTGGCGGGAACCGACGCCACCGTCTCCGGCAACATGAAGATCCGCAACCAGGCCGGCAGCCTCGCCTCGGAAGGCAACATCAGGCTGCAGGATCCGATCATTCGCGGCGTGAAGCTCGGGTATCCGATCACCGCCGACTACAACCTGGCCGATGACCTGAACCGCGATGTGCTCAATATCAGCAAGGGCGCGCTGCAACTAGGCTCAACGCCGCTGTCCATCACCGGCAGCATGAACCTGAAGCCCACGCCGGCGCAGGTCAATGTGCAACTGAAAGCATCAAATGTTTCTCTCGGCGAAGTGGCCCAGCTGGCTTCAGCAATGGGCGTGGCCTTCGCGCCGGGCATGAACATTAATGGGCGCCTCAACGCCGATGTGCACGCTCAGGGAACGACCAACAGCCCGGCGCTGAATGGCTCTGTCTCCGCTCGCAACCTGGACATCAGCGGCAAAGGCTTGCCGCAGGCCGTGAAGGTGCCGGCGGTGGACCTGACCATGACGCCCACCCAGGTCAGTTCCAACGATTTCACTGCTTCCGCCGGCAACACCAGGCTGAGCACGCAGTTCACCCTGGCCGGCTACACTGGCGCCTCCCCGGATATCAATGTCACTGTGCGCACGGCGAACGCGCAGGTGGGCGACCTGATTAATATTGGCAAGGCATATGGCGCCACCGCGCTGGAGGGCATGAGCGGCACGGGAACGTTGAGCCTGAATGTGCGCGCCTCTGGCCCGCTCAAGAACGCTTCCGCTATGAAGTTCAGCGGCACCGGCCAACTGGTGAACGCTTCCGTGAAAACTCCCAGCCTCACTCAGCCGCTGAATGTGCGCAACGCTGACTTGCGCTTCACCCAGAACTCCATGGCCGTGGACAAACTGGTGGCATCGCTCGGCCAGAGCAGCGCCACCGGCAACATAACCATGCGCGACTTCACCGCGCCCCAGGTGCAGTTCGACATCATGTCGCCGAAGATTGACGTGTTACAGCTGCAGCAGATCACAGCCACGGCTCCTGCTCCGCCTAAAAAGACAGCAAGCAGCTGGGGCCTGGTGCCCCGCGTGTATGGAGCGGCGCCTCCACAGGCCTCCATTCTCACGCGCATGACCGGCACCGGCACATTGATGGTGGGCACCATCCTCTATGACCAGCTGGTGCTCAATAATGTGCGCTCCAACGTGAATCTGAACCGCGGCCTGATTACGCTCTCGCCCCTCACCGCGCAGCTGTGCGGCGGTCAGGAAAATGGCGCCATTGTGCTGGATGCCCGCCAAACCCCGATGGCGGTGAAGGTCCAGAGCAAACTCGCCAATGTGGACGCCAACAAGCTGGTCTCTTCGGTCACCTCCGTTAAACAGACGCTTTACGGATTGCTCGCGGCCAACACCAATATGGGTTTTGCCGCCGCCTCTTCCAGCGACATGGCGCGCACGCTGAATGGCACCTTCAATCTCGACCTGACCAAGGGGCGGATCGTCGGCATTGACCTGCTGCACGAGTTGGGGAACGTTGGCAAATTCCTGAGCGGCGCGCCTGCCGCCGGTTCGCAGCCCGTCACCAACCTTCTAAAGCTCACGGGTACTTTCGACGTGCGCAATGGCCTGGCGCAGACCAACAACTTGCAGGCACAGATTGAGGGCGGCAGCCTTGGGGCCACCGGCGCGGTCAACCTGGTGAACAATGCTCTGAACCTGCACCTGACCGCGGTGCTTTCGAAGTGGTTTTCTAATAAGGTAGGTGGAACTTCCGTGGGCGGTTTCATGAATACGGCGCTGGCTAACGGAAAAGGCGAACTGGTCATCCCGGTGCTGATCACCGGCACCTTTCAGCACCCCATCGTCGCGCCCGACGTGCAGAAAGTCGCGCAGATGAAGTTGCAACACTTGCTGCCTACCACCGGCAATCCCGCGCTCGGGCAAGCCGTGGGCGCCGTGCTGGGCGAAAAGGGCGGACAGAAGCCCAATCTCGGTAACATTCTGGGCACGCTTGCGGGGCAGCAGCAACAGCCCGCCGCTGCGGGGCAGCAGCCGGCAAAGCCACAGCCAGGTCAGCCGCCGAACCAGCAGCAGCCTAAAGCCAATCCATTGGGCGATATTCTGAATCAGGTATTTGGGGGAAAGAAGCAACAGCAGCAGCCCCCGCCGCCGCAAAAACCGCAGTGAAAAAGAGCAAAGTGAGTGCGCGGATGCTTCGCGCGAAGGGGTCACAAACTGCGGGAAGAAGCGTCAGAAACGGCAGGCAAACCCGTGGCTGCTGAACTTAGCGCGACGCTTCCTCCAGCCGTCCCTGCTCCAGCTTTTCCTGGCATTCGATGCAATGGCGCGTCCAGGGCACCGCTTCCAGGCGCTTGGGATTGATTTCCTTCCCGCAGGAGATGCACTGGCCGAACGTTCCTTCGTGAATGCGGCTGAGCGCGCCTTCTACCATCTGCAGCAGCTGACGCTCGTTGTTGCTCTGGTGAAAAAGAAATTCCTTAGTATAAGAGCTGGCGGCCCGGTCGGCGATGTCCTGCGCCGTGCCCTCGTCCGCGGAACGGCCGTCCTGTTCGGTGCGGGAAACGTTGCGCTTCAGTTGGTGCTGGCGTTCTTCCAGGCGCTTTTTGAATTGGTCCAACTTCCTCTTGTCCATGTACGTCCCTGCCGGGTTCGACGGCAGCCTTCCTAGTATTCTCAAATTATTTGGGGCAAACATTGATGATATTCGCCGATGTTGAAGTGCGTCAACTGGGGGTGGCCGGGAGCGGATGATCTGTCCGGCTTCCGCTACAGACCGCCGGGCTTCCGAAGTGGACTACCAAAGTGAGGACGGGAACAACATAGCTCTCCCACGAACAGAACGTTGTACGCTCGTAGCCCCCTGTGCGGGAGTATGAGAGCCAGGCGTCCCAGCAGCGAATTGAAACCAGTTGCCTCCCGCGCCAAGGGCGCATTTACGATCAAAAAAAAGCGGCCCCATTTCTGGGGCCACCCTAAAGAGGCAAGGGAGGGAGGGAAAGTCAGGGAAGGCGATGCTTACCGGCTCGAAAAGCAGAGCCGGAATGGAGATGTCGAGATCGTACGAAGAGGGTTGAAGTCATTGGTTGAAACGGCCTCTTTTATTGTCTTTGCAAATAGCACTTCCCGAGCCAAAGGGCAGCCATGCCGGATCGTTTCCTCAGACTCCGAGAAGTCCTTTCCGTTTTGGTACTTAGCACTGACAGGCACGTTCGCGCACAACTGTATCTAAGGTGACCAACTGATAACTGGTTGCAAGTCAATTCCAACCCTAGGCAGGTCTTTGCTCTTTTGAGAGACGACTCTGCTGTTCTATCGCTTTGAGCTTGTTGAGCAAGGCTTTATAGCTGATTTTGAGGATCTTGGCAGCCTGCCGACGGTTCCAGCGGGTCTGGGCCAGTACCCGTTCGATGGCTTCCTGTTCCGCTTTCATAGCTGCCCGGCGGCCAATCTCCAGCAAAGAAAGGGACTCCGCTTCTCCATCCCCTGCCGGAGCGGCCGGAAGGCTATTCACGGCCGAGTCATCACCTCCGGGCGCGGCTGCCGCAGCCGCGGCCGCCAAGGGCTGCGGATAGGAAGAAAAAATCGGCTTATGCGTGGAAAGCTCGCGGATAATCTGTGCCTCATTACCCACGATTACGTAGCGCTTGACCAGGTTTTCCAGTTCGCGGATGTTGCCCGGCCAGGTGTAGTCCATGATGCGGGCTTTGGCGTAGTCGCCGAACGGGGGCGGCTGCTTGCCGTAATACTCGCTATAGCGGCGCAGAAAATACTCCAGAAACAGCGGAATCTCTTCCCGCCTCTCCCGCAGTGGCGGAATGTGGATGCTGACTACGTTTAGCCGGTAAAAGAGATCCTCGCGGAACTGGCCGCTCTGCACCGCTTGCTCCAGAGGCTTGTTGGTGGCGGCCAGAATGCGTACATCCACGGCGATATCACGCTTGCCGCCCAAACGGGAAAACTCCCCGTCCTGCAGCACGTGCAGCAGCTTGGCCTGCAAGGCGGGGTGCATTTCGCTGATTTCGTCCAGGAACAGCGTACCCTGGTTGGCTTGGTCGAACTTCCCGGGTTTCTGCCGGTTAGCGCCGGTGAATGCCCCTGGTTCGTAGCCAAAAAGCTCGCTTTCGAGCAGTTCGTTGGGAATAGCGGCGCAATTGACTTTGACGAAGCTGCGCTCGCGGCGGCCGGAGAAGGAGTGGATCATGTGCGCCACTACTTCCTTGCCGGTGCCGCTTTCGCCCCGAATGAGCACGGTGGCGTTGGTATCGGCCACCTGCTCAATCGTCAGCTTTACTTCTTCCATTTTTGGGCTGTTCCCGAAAGTCATGGAGAAATCGCTCTGCCGGCGCATTTGCTCGCGCAGCTGGGTGACCTCAGTGACCAGCTTCTGTTTATCCAGGACCTTGGCAAGACGGAGGTCCAACTCTTTGGGCTCAAAGGGTTTGCTGATGTAATCGTCGGCCCCAAGCCGGGAAGCCTTGAAAATCTGCTCGGGGCTGTTTTGCCCGGAGAGCATGACCACGGCGACTTCCGGCTTGATTTGCTTCAGGCGCTCCAGTGCCTCGATGCCGTCCATACCCGGCATGGCAATATCCAGCAGAACCAGGGTGGGGTCGAAGGAGCGGAACATGCGGAGGGCTTCCTCGCCGCTGCCGGCGGTGTTGACCTCAAAATTGCGACGTGAAAAATAGGCGCTCAAATAGCGGGACATCGTTGCGTCGTCGTCCACAATCAACATGCGGACATTCTGCTCGGCCACGGGGAACTCCTGGAAATGCACTGAAAAGCAGGTACTACGGTTCAGCTGCTATTTACGGGTGAGCCAGCATTCCCCACCCAAACTGGGTATTACAGCACCCCAATCACCCCAACGAGGGCAATCACCATTGTATCTGGATTCCACAAATTGGAATCGGGTTGCTTACGAGCAAGACATGACCCCGGCAATAGGTTCCGCTACCACTCAAAGAAGCTGTAGAAAGACTGGTTTTCGCAAATACCGGCCAGAGAAGGATTAGGCGGGGACGGCTTTATTCAGGACCGCCACATCGTTTTTGAGTCCTTTGGCTTTTGTGGGCAGCGTGAAAGAGAAGGTGCTGCCCTGGCCGGGACTGCTGGACACCTGCAGCCGACCGCGGTGGGCTTCTACGATGCGCTTGGCGATGGCAAGCCCCAGCCCGGAGCCATCCTGTGCCCCGGAGCCGTGAGCACGCCGTATCTGGGCAAACTCGTCAAAAATACGTTCCTGATCTTCCGGAGCGATACCCACACCGGTGTCCTGAACGCTGATTTCGACCAGGTGCGCCTCCGGCTGGGGGCGAACTTGAATCTCTATCCTGCCCTCGGCGGGAGTGAATTTAATGGCATTGCCCACCAGGTTGATTAGGACCTGCTCAATACGCTCGCCGTCTATTTCCACCCGGGGCGGGCGCGAGGGCAACTCCACGTTCAGCTGCAAGCGGCGCCGGCGGGCTTCTTGCTGGAACAATGCGGCCACCCCATTCACCAGTCTCCGCAGATCGGTGGCAGCGAACTCCATCTTCATCTTGCCGGACTCGATCTGGTTGATGTCGAGCATGGAGTTCACCATGCGAATCAGGCGCTTGCAGGCGGCTATGGATTCGGTCAGGGTCTGGCGCTCGCTCTCGTCCAGGCGGTCCTGCAGGCTTTCTGCCAGCATGGCGTTATATCCCAAAATGACACTGAGCGGGGTGCGCAGCTCATGGGTGGCGACGCTAAGGAAATTCGACTTGAGCTTGTCCAGTTCGTTCAGCTTGCGGTTAGCATCTGCCAGTTCGTCATTGTTGTGCTTGAGCTTATGGATGAGGGAAGCGTTCTCCACGGCGAGGGCAGTCTGGCTGGCTAGGCCTTGCAAAAAGCGAACCGCGGAGGCGTGAAAATCATAAGGCTCCTGTTCATTGTGTGCGCACAACACACACACCAGGTGGTTGCCCACAATTCCCGGGACCAGGGCATAGGAGCGGATGTGGTAGCGCTCGGCCCATCCGGAGGCGGCCTCCTCGTGGTCCTGATCGGTCACAATCAGCCCGCGCTGCAAGGTGCGCTGCAGAGACGGTGAATCAAGAGCATGCCCCAGGGCGGGTGTGCCGTTTCCCTTCCAGGCGCCGGCTTCGGCGGTCAACAGACAGGAATAATCCAACCCCAAGACCCGGCGTACAGCATCGGAGACTTCCGCCGCCACGGTAGCAGGGTCCTGGGACTGGGTGACGGTCCAGCTAATGCGGTACAGGGTGTCAATTTCGGAGAGGCGCTTGCGCTCTAAGGAGCGACGCACCGCTTGCTTGAGGTCTTCCACCTCGATCGGTTTGAGGAGATATTCGTACGCGCCAAGTTTAACGGCGTCGAGAGCGGAGATGACCGAGCCGTAGCCGGTCATCATCACGGTTACAGTTAATGGGGAGCGCTTGCGGACTTCAGCCAGCACGCCCAGGCCATCTACCACCGGCATTTTGAGGTCGGTTAAAACCAGGTCGTAATGGCGCTGGCGAATGGCTTCAATGGCTTCCAAGCCGCCGCTGGCGGCCTCCACATCGTACCCTTCAGCCTGCAGAATGGCTTGGGTAGTAAGCCGGACGCCGGCTTCATCGTCCGCGATGAGGATTTTAGCTTTAGTTGAAACCATGGCCAGCCTGCGGAATAGAGCTGCTCGTATGCTTCCGAGTTGGATGCGTCCAGCCGGCCTGGCGTTTAGCTATTACCCGCCACGGTGCGCAGTTTGCCGGGCAGGAAGTGGTAAGGCGGCCAGGGGCCACTAATCACTAGTTCACAGTTTTTCAGCTGCTTGGCGGCCATGGTATAGCGGTTTTGATATTTATCCACTGATTTATGCTCAATCAGGTGGGCAATATCAATCAGCATGCCGTCGGTGTCCACCTTCTTGCAGGTAACTTCCTCTTCCAGGGGGTTAAAGAGGCGATGAACCTGGACGGAAAGCGCGCGGGCCTTGGTCTGGCGCTCGCGCTCGCGTGATGCCTGTACGCGCAGCTTGGAGAGGTATTCGCCGCCCACTGTGGCCGGCAGTTCGATGTCGGTCATCACCTCGCGCAGGGAGCCGTCGTGAATGACCACTTTGAGGTGCATTTCCGCCTTGCCTCGCAGGCGCTGCACCGTCTCGCTGAAGGTGCGCCGGTTGGAACGCACGGCGTGGCGCAAAGCATCGTCGGTCTCAAATACGGTGCCAAAGCGAAAAGGCAGCACGGTCATGGTACGAAAACAGGCGCTGACCACGCGCGCGTGCTCGAGGAAGGACTTCTTGTCCAGGTCGCCCTGGCGGGCGTATTCGCTGACGATTACGGCAAATTCGCCGCTGGGATAGCTGAGGACGGGGGCCGCGTCCACGCCATTTAAGCCGTCCAAAATAAAAGGGCGCCGCGAACGGGCGCCATTGTGAGCTTGCTGTTCGGTAATACAGTACGCGTACCAGGCCATATCAGTATCTCCAGTCGCGCGCGCCAAGCGGGCAGCGGGCTTTAGGCAAGACGAGTATCGGAAACCGAGCGATCGAATCTGGGAAAAACGGCGCCAGGTACTACGACGAGACTGGACGCTTACCGCGTCTGAACTTCATCTTAGAACGTTTCAGGAGCAAATAGCAACTACTTCTGTGCAGGCGAGGATGAGTCTGCTGAAATCTAGTAAGGTTGCTGCGGCCAGAGTGTGCCGGAAACAGAAACGCTGGCAAGCACTGCCTAACCCCCGAATAATCATAGCCTAGCGGTCCCGCGCCCGGGCGGGCTCCTGCGCTTTGGGAGGCATCCGATTCCCCGGCAGCCCAGGGTGGAATTTTCTGTCAACAGGAAAAAGAGCCCGGAAGGCCGTATAACAGGCGTGGTTACGCTTTTTTCTTTGCCTTTTCTTCGCAGGCAGCGGCCGCCTCGCGGATACCTCGTTCCACGACGCGTTGCATCTCCTCGCTGGGGGCGGGTTTGCCGGTCCAGATCTCAAATTGACGCGCCGCTTGCTGTACGAACATCTCCGATCCGGGAATAATCTGTACGCCCTTGGCGCGGGACATTTTGACCAAATGCGTCTCGGCAGGCGAATAGACCATTTCCAGCAGAAAGCGCGTGTTGATCTCATCCTCGTGCAGGGGCGACTCTTTGGATCCTGCCATGCCCAGGGGTGTTGCATTGATGATTACGTCAAAGGCCTGTTTCTTGAGATCGGGGCGGCGGGCCAGGCGCGCATGGGCCTGATGAGCGAGCTTCTGTGCGGGCGCCGGCGTACGGTTGAGGATATACACGTCAGCGCCGCGTTCTTTAAGCCCAAAAACCGCGGCGCGGGCGGCCCCTCCCGCCCCTAGAACCAGCACCTTGGCACCCTGCAAAGCCAGCCGCTGCTCCAGCGGCCGCAGCACTCCGGCCACGTCGGTATTAAAGCCGTAGAGCTTGCCGTCAGGCCCGCGCACCACAGTGTTGCAGGCGCCCACGCGATTGGTATGCGTGTCGCAGTTGTCCAGGTGCTTCACGATGCTCTCTTTGTAGGGCATGGTGATGCTGAGCCCGTGCAGGGGAATCTCGCGCACGCAGACCAGCAAATCGTCCAGGGTCTTGGCATGGAGCGCCAGGTACACCGCGTTCACGTTTTCGCGGCGAAAGGCGGTATTCATGAGCACGGGGGAAAGCGAGTGGGCCACCGGATCGCCGGCCACGCCGTACACGCGGGTGGCGGCATCCACCTGCTCAATGCGGTAAACCTCACGCAAGGTACGGGCGGAAATTTGGCCGGGGGCAGTCTCCTCGCCCGGATTGGCCGCCGCAAAGGTAAAAACGCTGCCGGCGCGCACCCCCAGCACCCGGCTAATGACGCCCTGCTCGCCCATGCACAGGCCCACCACCGAGTGCTGCTGGCTCGCTTTTTCCAGGAACTTCATCATTACTACATTGTCATAGAGGGTGGTGGCAGTAGTTACCACTTTGTAAAACTCCGCGGGGTAGGCGCACATCTTCTGGAAGGTTTCGTCCAGCTTCTTTGTGCCGCGAAAGTCGTGGAACGAGAGGAGCAGGGCGGCGCGATGGCGGAGGCGCTGCAAGTCGGCAGGACGGGCTGCGGCGGCGCTCTGCAGCTCCAAATCCACAATCTGGCAGCCGCTGGCAGCTGCCTTGGCCAGTACCGCTAGTTGGCGCTCCACGGAACCGCGAAACTTTCCGCCGTTGGCGGCGCGGCGGCAGGTGGCGATAATGACGGCGTTCGACCGGGAACCGAGCAGCCGCCGAATTTTGGGGAAAGCAGCCGCGGGCTGGGCAAGATAGTCTAACCTTAATTCCAGCAAAGGGTTATCGCGGACCAGCGATTCCGCTTTGTCCATCATCTCGCCAGCGTCAGCCCCGGTCACGGCGACACAAAGACGGGGCATGCGCAGCGGCAAAAGCCGGGGCACGTAAGTGGATTGCGCCGCAATCATGGAAGCGGATTCGGGCGCGATATTACAGGCGCATGCCGGTACTATGCAACAGAATTGCGGCAGTGAGCCGGCGGGTTCCGCAGCAAACGGGTTACGTACCCCTGATAACACCTGCGTAACCTTGACCCTCCTTACCCCCCTTGGTACCGTCCAAAATTGAGCCGCTACCTGCGTGCCCGAGTGGGGGTGCGCCTGGGACGGGTTTCCCCCTACCCGCCAAGCCACCAGCGGTGATGGGGAGGATCTATGAGGAAATTGAGCCTGGTGCTAACCCTGGCCCTGCTGAGCGGCATGGCGATAGGGCAGCAGGCAGTAGATGCCAGCCAGGAGAACGAATCCAACATTCCAGAAGTGGCTACCCCGGCCTCCATCCACCCGGTGGAGCGCGTTGTCACGCCGAGCTATGCCGATCTTAATTGCGCCGGTTTCTTGAGCGCGAAGGGGGTGCCGGATTCGACGTTCGTAGCCGGCGGCCTGAATAGCCCGCACGCCACGAACTTCATTTTTGGGCAGGTGGTGTACCTCAGCGGCGGCAGCTACAAAGATGGGGACCGGCTCACCTTCGTCCGCGAGTTGCGCGATCCCAATAAGTACGAGTATTTCGCCGGGCAACGGAAACTGATCGCTTCTGTCGGCCAGCCTTATGCCGAACTGGCGCAGGGACATATCGTGGATACGCGCCACTCCATGGCCATTGCCCAACTGGATTACTCCTGCTCACCAGTGGCGCCGGGCGACCTGGCCGTGCCGTTCATTAGCCGCGAGAAAATTAGCTATCGCAGCCCGCTGCGCTTCGACGTTTTTGTCCCGCCCAATGGCAAGACCACCGGGCGAATCGTGATGGCCAAGGATTTTGACGGCCTGGTTGCCACCGGTTCCAAGGTGTATCTGACCGTGGGCTCCAATGAAGGAGTGAAAGTGGGCGACTATTTCCGCGTGGTGCGGGATTACGAGCAGGACCTGAAGGACCCTGTGGACTCACTCTCCTTCAAGGCATCAGTGATCGAGGATACGCAGAAAAATCCTCCCACCTTCGATCAACAGCATTTCACCTGGAAGAACAAAGGGCCGGCGATTCATGTGAAAGACATGCCGCGGCGCTCCTTGGGTGAATTGATCGTGCTCAGTACGACGCCTACCAGCGCCACCGCCATGATAACCTTCGCCCTGGAAGACATGCGCGTGGGCGACACGGTGGAATTGGAGTCGCCGGCGGCGACGGCACAGGCGCCTGCGACCGAGCCGGCTGCACAGGCGATTGCCGTTAAATAGCGTTTGGTTTTCGAACGTTGGCGCGGGCCGCGGCCCGCGCTTTTTTCTAGGTTTTCACACGCCGCTGATTAGAGCACACCTTCACCGAAAATCTCGGCGGTAAAAGCTTCCAGGGTCGCGCCGTGTTCCCACGCATCCGGCGGGAGACCCGCCTTGCGGCACGTCTGTTCCAGAAATGTCTTCAAATCCCAGCCGTGCTCAGCGGGCACCTGCGGCAGCAGCAAGCCGCGGCGATTGCCTTGCGTGACCAGCAAGCCGTGCTTTCCCAGTTCCACCTCTTCGGCCTCAATGGGAAAAAGCAGGGAAAGGACGCTGATGGATATCTGCAGGTGCGCAGCTTCTTCGCGACTGACGGGAAGAAAACGCGCGTCCTGGAAGGCGGCGGCGCGCGCTGTTTCAATGATGGTCTGAAACAACGGCGCAACCGGGAAGACGTAGCCCACACAGCCTCGGACATCGCTCTCAAGATGCAGTGTAGTGAAGCCGCCGCGGGGCTGCTGCAGGTGTTCCGGAATTTCGGGCAGCGCCAGTTCGCGCTGCTCCAACGCAGCATCGATGGCCTGGTGGGCCAAGCCAAGCAGCAGCTCGCGTTCCTCGGCGGAATACTCAGCCGCGGAGGCGGAAGGCGGCTTCTGCGGGGATACTTGCTGGCCGGAGCTTTCCGACGGGCTATTGCGTGGCAGGGACATCGCGCTTGCGGCGGCGGCTGAGGATGAACGCGCGCCGTCTCCTCTTGACCACGTGGCGGTCAATCTTCGACCAGAACGCGGCGAAGTAATCAATGGCGGAAACCAGCGACAGCACCACCATAAACCAGATGGCCACGAAGGCGATCACGTGGATGGGCAGTACCCATCCGCCCACATACAGCGGCCATTCCATCCAATGGTGATCCAGAATGGCGGCTACCACGGCCACAATCTGCACCACCATCTTGAATTTGCCCAGATCGCTGGCGGCAATGGTGAAGCCCTCGGTGGCTGCGATGGAGCGCAGGCCGCTGACCAGGAACTCTCGCCCGATGATAACTACGGCCATCCACGCGGGCACCACCCGCGGGTTGAACTGCACTAGAGTGACAAAGGCGGCAGCAACCAGCAGCTTGTCAGCCAGCGGATCGAGCAGCATACCCAGCGTCGTGATCTGGCCGCGATGACGCGCCAAGTAGCCATCCGCCATGTCCGTAAGCGAAGCCGCCATGAACAGCGCTGAGGCCAGAAGTTCCTTCTCCCCATTGGCGCTGCTGAAGCGGCTGCTGGACAGTATCCAGATCAGCACCGGGACACTGAAGATGCGGGTGAGCGTGATGTAGTTGGGCAGGTTCACAGCGGGGCGCTTCACGACCCGACTGTTGAGCCGGACGCCGTGAGTTAAATTATCCTCCACGCGGCAGGGGAAGGCAACGAAACAGGAGAGGTCCTGGAGGGTTGGGAACTGGATAGTTAGGCGGCCGTGGATCTGGCCCGAATGATGCGGCTAACCAGCTCCAGCATGCCGGCCGGGTCGCTCGGGTCAGCCTGGAAATCGGCGCCAACGCTGGCCAGGTCCTCCCCGGGGCGCTTGAGGGCTACAACGGTGCCTTGGCAAGTATCACGAAAGGCGTGCACCAGGGCCTGCTTGTCGTGGAGGGGGATGGAATGGCCCAGGACAAAGAGGTCAAATGCACCTTTTCCGGTGCAGTGCTTCATGGAATCGGTGAAGCCCAGGGCAGAAGTCACTTCGTAGCCACACTGCTCCAGCATGAAGTGCCGAGTCTTCAGGAGAGATTCGTCGTATGAGACTGACAGTATTCGCGCCATACGGCACCCTACCTAAACTGCTTAACGCGGAGGTTAGTACAAGCCGTTGAGTTTTGCAACAGGTAGGTGAGCTCAAAAGGAAGTTGACGACTACCCTCAGCTGCGGCTACCGCCACTTAAACTCTGTCCATCGCAACCGTCAATGGCGGCCTAAGCGTAAATCCCACGCTGGCGGATGGTGTAGGCCACCCGGTCAATGGCCAGCATATAAGCGGCTATACGGTTGTTAACATTGTGGTTCTCGGCATATTCCACCACCGCCTGGAAGGACTCGCGCATAATGTGCTCGAGCTGCTCGTTAACCACCGATTCCTTCCAGAAGTAGCCCTGGCGATCCTGCACCCATTCGAAGTAGGAGGCAGTTACGCCGCCGGCGTTGGCCAGAATGTCAGGCACGATAAAGACCTTCTTGTCGGAAAGGATGTCGTCGGCGGCGGCGGTGGTGGGCCCATTGGCACCTTCCACCAGCACTCGGGCCTTGATGCGGTCGGCATTGCGGCTGCTGATCTGGTTCTCGGTGGCGGCAGGGATAAGCACATCACAGTCGGCCACCAGCAGCTCCGCGGGATCGTATTTCTCTGCGCCAGGGAAGCCGTGAACAGTGCCGTTGTGCTGGCGGAATTCCCAGAGAGCTTCGATATCAATGCCGTCGCGGTTGTACAGGCCGCCGCCTACTTCCACGATGCCGATGATTTTGTAGCCGCGCTCGTGCATGAGGCGGGCGGCATTGGAGCCAACGTTGCCGAAGCCCTGGATCACCACGCGGGTCTGGTCGCGATTCATATTGAGCTTCTTCAGGGCCTCGTCGCAGATGATCATGAGACCCCGGCCGGTGGCCTCGCGGCGGCCGCGCGAACCGCCCATATTCAGCGGCTTGCCGGTGACCACGGCAGTCACAGTCTGGCGCATGTGCATGGAGTAGGTGTCCATCATCCAGGCCATGATCTGCTCATTGGTGTTCACGTCGGGCGCGGGGACGTCCTTTTCCGGGCCGATAAATTCGAAGAGCTCGGCGGTATAGCGGCGGGTCATGCGCTCCAGTTCGCCCATGGACATTTTGTGGGGATCGCAGATGATGCCGCCCTTGGCGCCGCCGAAGGGGATATTGACCACGGCGCACTTCCAGGTCATCCAGCTGGCCAGGGCGCGGACTTCGTCGAGAGTGACGTCTGGGGAATAGCGCACGCCCCCCTTAGCCGGGCCGCGGGCAATGGAGTGCTGCACCCGGAATCCGGTGAACACTTCCAGGCGACCATTGTCCATGGCGACAGGAATGTGCACGATGATTTCACGGTTGGGATAGCGCAGCACCTTCCACAAACCTTCATCGAGCTTCAGCTTCTGGGCGGCCAGATCGAAGCGCGCGGCTTGCGCCTCCCAGGGGTTGATTTCCTGTTCCAGGGCGGTGGTCATAGGAATTCTCCGGTTCGGCGGTCCGGAATTTTGAATGCGTCCAATCTAAAATTTCGATTCCGGCGAAACACACAGTATATGGAGGGTGCAGGCACAGGGGCAAGCCGGAGTGTCACATCCGGAGGTCACGGTGTACCAAAGGCGCTAACCGGCAGCTGCGAGCTATTTGCGCGCGGCGGCGGCATGGGAGCGGGCGGGGGCGCCGATCTCGATTTCCATCCCTTCGGAGGCGGCGCGCACGCGAGGGTAGTAATTGCCGGCTTCGCGCACGATGCGGTCAATGCAGGCATCGTCGTGGTCAGGATCGTGGTGAAAGAGGATCAGTTCTTTGGCGCCGCTTTCCATCACCACGTTGACGGCTTCGCGCCAGTGGCTGTGGCCCCAGCCACGCTTGCAAGCTTCGTATTCGTCGGGCAGGTACTGGGCGTCGTAGATCAGCACGTCCGCGCCTTCGGCCAGCTTTCGTACTTGCTTATCGAACAGCGGCTGGCCGGGTTCATTGTCGGTGGCATACACCAGCACGCCGGCTGGAGTCTCCATGCGGAACCCGAGGCAGCCCTGGGGATGGTTGAGAGCCATGGTGCGGAGAACGCAGTTCTCCAGGATAATCTGTCCTTCGCCAATGTCGTGGAAATGGCGGTGGGCAGCCATCTGGCCCATATCCACGGGAAAATAGGGCTCATTCATCTGCTCTTCCAATACGCGCTGTAGGCTGCGGGTGCGGCTGGAAGAGTGAAAGAAGAAGCGATTCTCAGCGTTGTCGTAAAGCGGTGTAAAGAAAGGGATGCCCTGAATGTGGTCCCAGTGAAAATGGGAGATGAAGATATGAGCGGAGACGCCCGGGCCGGCGTTATTACTCAGCCACTTGCCCAGGTTGCGGAGGCCGGTGCCGCAATCGAAGATGTAAAGGCCATTGCCGACCCGCACCTCGACGCAGGAGGTGTTACCTCCGTAACGCATATTTTCAGGCTGCGGAGTAGGGGTTGACCCTCGTACTCCCCAGAATCTAACTAACATAGCTCCCGCCGGGTGTTGGATTAGCCCATCTTCCAACCCGGAGGTGCCGTCGTCAATGACCGATAGTGCACGGGCTAGTAGTGCCGAGTCGCGGGTAGCTAGTTGGAGCGCCTGAATTTCTCGGTACCCGGTACCAGGTACTCCGGACTCATATAATGTGCATTCTTGCCAACTGAACATGTTGCGTCCTGACTACAGGGAGTTTTTGCGTTTGGCGTCCGGGGCCACGCTGGTGCCGGTCGCCAAATCCATCACCGCCGACCTGCTGACTCCGGTCTCCGCCTTCCTGGCCATCGCCGGCGAGGAACCGGGGTCGTTTCTGCTCGAGTCGGTGGAGGCTGGAGAGAGAATCGGGCGCTACACCTTTCTGGGTTCGCGGCCGTACATGCAAGTGCAATCGCGCGGGGCCGAGATTACGGTGGAACGCAGAGGCAGGGTGGAGCGCACCACCGGCAACATCTTTCACGCGGTGCAGCAGATTTTGCGCCAGCACCGGGCAGCGGTGGTCCCGGAACTGCCTCCCTTCACGGCGGGCGCAGTGGGTTACTTTGCCTACGACATTGTGCGCCAGCTGGAGAAGATCGGCGAGCACGCAATAGATGACTTGCACGCACCCGATTGTGTGCTGATGTTCTACGACCGGCTGCTGGCATTCGATCACCTGCGCCATCAGATCCACATTATTGCCGCCGCGGACGTAACCCGGGAAAGCCCACGGCGAGCCTATGACCGCGCTCTCGGCGACATTGCCGCAATCGAGAAGAAGCTGGCGGCGGGGCTGCGGCGGCTGCAACCGCGCGAGGGCCGGCGCTTTTCCGGAACTTTGAAAGTGCGGCACCGCACCAGCCGCGCCGATTACGTGCGCGGCGTGAAGCGCATGAAGGAATACATCGGGGCGGGTGACATTTTCCAGGCCGTATTGTCGCAGCGGCTGGAGTTCGAACCGGGCGCAGAGCCCTTCGATCTTTATCGCGCGCTGCGCACCGTGAATCCCTCGCCCTACATGTATTTCTTGCGCCTGCGTGACCTGGGAGCAGGAAAGAGCAAGGGCAGGGGCGAGATGCTGCAAATCCTGGGCTCGTCGCCGGAGATGCTGGTGCGGGTGAGCGGACGGCGGCTGGAATACCGGCCCATTGCCGGAACTCACCCGCGAGGCCGGGACGAAGCAGAGGATCAGCGGCTCGAGCAACAGATGCGGGGAGACGAAAAGGAGCGGGCGGAGCACGTCATGCTGGTGGATTTGGGGCGAAACGACATTGGCCGGGTCAGCGAGTACGGGTCTGTTTCTGTTCCCAAGCTGATGTACGTGGAACGCTACTCGCATGTGATGCACCTTGTCTCATCCGTCGAGGGTCGCCTCCGGGAGGCGCTGGATCCCATCGACGCCTTGGCGGCGTGTTTTCCTGCTGGAACGCTAACCGGCGCCCCCAAAGTGCGGGCCATGCAGATTATTGAAGAGCTGGAACCGGTGCGGCGCGGGGTGTACGGAGGATCGGTGCTGTACGCTGATTTCGCAGGGAACCTGGATTCCTGCATCGCCATTCGCACCATGGTGGTGAAGGGCAAGCGCGCCTACCTGCAGGCGGGTGCGGGCATCGTGGCCGACTCCGACCCCGAAAGCGAATACCAGGAGTGTCTCAACAAGGCACAGGCCGGCCTGCGGGCGGTGCAGTTGGCGCGCGGCGGCATGGAATAATTTCTTCACCGCAGAGACGGAGAGGGCGCGGAGAAATCAGGAAGTAAGCGCATTTTCTTCCGGGGCGAGCGCCTCGCAAGCAAGCCGGTAAGCTCCCCTCGGAAGTGCAGTTCTGAAACTATTGACAGTTCCGTCGAGTGCTTGGCTTTCTCAGCTAGGGCGGATGCCGACCACGCCCAGCATGCGCCCGACCTTTCCTTGTTCTTTCCGATAGGAGAACAGCAGATCAGTGCGGCAGGAGGTGCAGAGCGGAGAGGCGCTGATGTTTTCCGCAGGCACACCGGCATCCAGCAACTGGCGCGTGTTGGCGGCCACCAGGTCGAGAAAGAGCAGGGTTTCCTCCGGCCCGTGCCCAGGAGCGCGGGCGGTAAGAAACAGCAGCGGATATTTCTCATGAATGGGGTTGGACTCGCGCGCCTCGCGGAAGAGTTCAGCCGCGTAAGCGAACTGCGAGTGGAACTTGTCCCGCACCTCCTCGCCCACCTGGTAACAACAGGAGTGGATGCCGGGTCCGATGGCCGCACGCAGATCGCGGGGCTGACTACCGAATTGCCGGCGCATTTCGCCGGCGCCTTTTTCCACGATACGCTTCAGCGTGCCGCGCCAGCCGGCGTGGAATGCGCCCACGGCGCGGCGTTTCGAATCCACCATCAGTACCGGAAGACAGTCGGCGGTTTGCACGCCCAGCAGCAGGCCAGGGGAGTCGGTAATCAGGCCATCACCGGTAGGGTGGAGGTCGCCTGAGTTCACGTATTGAATCAGGTCCGAATGTACCTGGCGCTGGGTGGCCATATGCCAACTGGCGGAGCCTGCGCCTAGAGCGCGCAGAAAGACGTGGCGGTTGTGTTCCACAGCAGCGCGGGTGTCCTCCTTCGTGAATCCCAGATTCAGCGAGGAACCGCCATATACCTTGGAGAAACCACCGACACGAGTGCTGAAGCCGTGCACCAGCCAGGGAAGATTGAAGATTTCTGATTGAAGAATTTCGATTTTGGTATTTCTCGCGCGTGTGGCCCGGGTTTTCGCCCCCATGGGGTCATTGTAGCTGGTGCCAAGATGGGGCGAGAAAAGGCCAAAACGCTAAGAGCCAACGGCCGATGCGGACGGCTTCGTATATATTGGTAGGTCGCCATGTACGAGGATTTTCGCGCTACCGAACGCTGGTCGGAAGAAGAGGTGCACTGCCTCTACCAGGCGCTGGTGCTGGCCATCTCCACCCGCCATGCCGACGCGGTAGACATCAAGTTTCTGGCCAACGGCCGCCCCGTATGGATCGCCCTGCCCCTGCCCGGGTGGGTGGAATATGGCAAGCGCACGGGCAAGGTCATAACCGACCCCCTGGCGGTGCAGATTGCGGGTCATTATCTAAAGACGGCGATCGAATCGGGCGAAGACGGCGGCCGCGAGTTGCACGCCCTGACCGTGGAACAAATGCTCGAGCATCTGGAGGCGGTACTGGCAGAGGCGCGCAGCGGCGTGCCCGCCTGAAAAGCAACCCTGGCGCGCATTTTTCGGATCACAACCTATTGTGACCAAAGACACTTTCCTGCATCCGCTGGACAAGCGACAATCAGAGCCCGATTACTGCCCTGAGGCCGCCAACTTGGAAGGCGTGACGGTTTAGGGCACAATATCCGGTCTGTCTGCAAGGAGCCGCACTCATGTCCACAGCCATTCAACCCAGTCTGGCGGAATTGTTGCGCCACGGAAAAGTGCACCGCAACCTGAACGCCGCGCCGCTGGTGGAAATCGCCATCCGCCGGGGCGAGGCCCAGCTGGCCAGCAATGGGGCGCTGGTCGCCTATACCGGGCGCACCGGACGTTCTCCCAAAGACAAGTTCACCATCAAAGATGAGCTGACTGCGGACCGCGTGCACTGGGGCGCCATCAACCAGCCGTTCGAACGGGAGAAGTTCGACGCTCTTTATGACAGAGTGGTGGAGCACCTGCGCGACCGCGAGCTGTTCGTGCAGGACCTGTTCGCCGGCGCGGACCCACAGTATCGCCTGCCGGTGCGGGTTATCACGGAGCACGCCTGGCAGAGCCTGTTCGCGCGTCAGCTTTTCATTCGTCCCACAGCACAAGAACTGCACAGCCATCAGCCGGACTTCCTGGTAGTGGCGGCTCCCGAATTTCACGCCGACCCGCTGCGCGACGGCACCAACTCCGGCGCTTTCATCCTGGTGAACTTCACGCGGCGCATGATCCTGATCGGGGGCACGGCATACGCAGGCGAAATCAAAAAGTGCATCTTTGGGGTCATGAATTTCCTGATGCCGCCGCGCGACGTGTTTCCCATGCACTGCTCGGCCAATATCGGCAAGGACGGGATGACAGCGCTATTCTTCGGGCTTTCGGGCACGGGCAAGACCACGCTTTCCGCCGACCCCAACCGGCGGCTGATCGGCGATGACGAGCACGGCTGGAGCCAGCAGGGCGTTTTCAATTTCGAAGGCGGGTGCTACGCCAAGTGCATCCGCCTTTCGCAGCAGAAGGAGCCGCAAATCTGGAATGCGATCCGCTTCGGATGCGTGCTGGAAAATGTGGTGCTGCAGCCGGAAACCAACGTTCCCAGCTACGATGATGAGAGCGTGACTGAAAATACGCGCGCTGCCTACCCGGTGGAGTTCATCGAAAACGCTGAGATACCCGGCATCGGTGGCCATCCCAAGCACGTGGTTTTCCTGACCGCTGATGCCTTCGGGGTGCTGCCGCCCATTTCGCGCCTTAACACAGAGCAGGCCATGTATCACTTTCTCTCCGGATACACGGCCAAGGTCGCCGGCACGGAAGCCGGGCTGGGCAAGGAACCGCTGGCTACTTTCTCTACCTGCTTTGCTTCGCCCTTCCTGCCGCTGCGGCCGAAGGTGTATGCGGAGATGCTGGGCCGCCGCTTGCGCGAGCACAAAGCCAGTTGCTGGCTGATCAACACAGGCTGGCAAGGCGGCAAATTCGGAGTGGGGCGGCGCATGGACCTGAACTACACGCGCGCCATGGTAAGGGCCGCTGTGGAAGACCGCCTCAACGAAGTGGAGTACGAAGTCGAACCGGCTTTCGGATTGAGCATTCCCAAGAACGTGCCCGACGTCCCTCGCGATCTGCTGGCGCCGCGGAATGCGTGGTCGGACAAGCTGGCTTACGACCGCGCCGCGCAGGAGCTTTCCGAGCGCTTTGCCCGCAACTTTGAAAAGTTCGAAGCGCCGGAGGAAGTGCGCACGGCAGGGCCAGTGCCGGTCCGTAAGTAACCGGTGCTGCTAGGCGGCTTGTTTACTGGTGTCGGATTTTTCATCCACCTGCATCCCTATCCAGCGCCGTCGCGGTTCGGGCGCCAGTTGATTGGCCAGCAGTATATTGGGGTGTCCGCTATAGCGCTTTTTGACCGTCTCCACCGCCTCCCGGCTGGTCCAATGGCTGATCACCAGCACGTGACCGGCGTCGTCCAGATCGCGCACGATTTCGTGGTCAACGTAGCCGGGGCACTGGCGCATGTCCTGCCAGATCTTGCGCGTCACATCCAGCCCGCCTTCCGCACTCGCGGGACCAAAGCGAGTCTCCCACACGACCGTGACGTTCATGGCTGCTTCTCCTTCGAGTATCTGATGGCGCCAGCGGAGAAAAAGTGACCATGCAAAGTGCAAATTCAGGGCACCAACCGCAAGTAGGGTGGAGGCGTTAAAAGCGCCCGGATCACGGAAACCGCTGTGCAGCAGGTACGCAGGATTTCTCAGCTTCCAGCAGCCTCCGCAGGAGCGGAGGCGTCTTCCTCGTCGGCGCGGATGAGGCCGAACTTTTTCAGCTTATAACGCAGGGCATCACGGCTGATGTCGAGCAGGCGGGCGGCGTGGGTCTGGTTGCCATTGGCCTGTTGCATGGCGAGTTCCACCATGGTGCGCTCCATTTCCTCCAGCGAGGTGCCGCCTTCGGGGATTGCCAGCCGGGGCAGGCTGCGGCCATTGGGTAGAGGATGGTTACCATTCACCGGAGAAGTGCGTTCGAAAGCCGTGAGCCCGGCCTGCGGCTGAGAAACTGAAAACGGCAGGTACACGGGGCGCACGAACTGCTCTTCCTCAAGAATCATGGCGCGCTCAATGGTGTTCTTCAATTCGCGGACATTGCCGGGCCAGTTGTGGTGCAGCAGGAGCTTGCGGGTCTCTTCCGTGATGCCCCGCACCGACTTACGGAATTTCCGGTTGTAGCGCTCGATGAAAAAATCCACCAGGGGAAGGATGTCTTCCTTGCGGTCGCGCAAGGGCGGAATGAAAATGGCGATGATGGCGAGGCGGTAGTAAAGGTCCTGGCGGAACTGGCCTTCCAGAACGGCGCGCTCCAAGTCGCGGTTGGAAGCGGCGATCACACGCACATCCACCTGCATGTCGCGCACCCCGCCGATCCGGCGCACCACTTGATCCTCCAGCACGCGCAGCAGTTTAGCCTGCAATAAGGGCGAGAGTTCCCCAATTTCATCGAGGAACAGGGATCCGCCATCGGCCATCTCAAACAAACCTTTTTTCATTGCCTTGGCGTCGGTGAAGGCGCCGCGCTCATGGCCAAACAGTTCCGCCTCCATCAGGGTCTCCGGGATGGCGGAACAGTTGACGGCCACGAAGGGACTCTCCTGGCGCGTGCTTTCGTAATGGATGGCCTTGGCGATCAGGTCCTTGCCGGTGCCGCTCTCGCCCTGGATAAGGATGGTGTTGGCCTCACTGGCAGCAACCTTGCGCACGAAGCCCATCAAGTCGGTCATTTTGGCGGAGGTGCCGATCACCGAATGGTAACCGGTGCGGCGGCGCACCTCGCCCCGCAAGGTTTGCACTTCGCTGCGCAGGCGGGTGGCCTCCAGAGCGTTCTTCATGGCCACGAGCAGTTCGTCGAAATCCAGCGGCTTGCCTACGAAATCGTAGGCGCCGAGTTTGAGCGCGGCCTTGATGTCGTCCAGTTGGGGATCGGCGGTGATCATGATGACCGCACGCGAATCGTGGGACTTTTTCAGCTCCTCCAGGACTTGCAACCCGTTAACGTCGGGAAGGCGGATATCGAGCAGCACCAGGTCGGGTGGCTCGTGGCGCGCCTGGGTCAGGGCGGAGTCGCCGGTATCGGCTTCTGAAACGTGGTAACCCCATTCTTCACACTTCTGGCGCAGAGACCAGCGCACCAGTCTCTCGTCGTCCACGATGAGCACCTTTTCCCCAGCCATTGACTCCTAGTGTACTCAAGCATTGGCACAAGGGGGTGTGATGTCCATCACATCAATCCCACGGTGGGTAAACTCCTGTAACGACGAGCTTTGGGAGCCTTGGGATGAATGACCGGACGAGGTAAAGGATGGCCGTAACCGCCTCGGTCAGAGCCGCGGCAGGGGCTCAGCGAATAATTTTTTTGTTTCCGGCGATTCACATTATTCATCGAAGAACTGTCGCCAGCGGTTGAAACTGCTAGCGCTTGACCTTAGAATGACGAACTGAATTTATGCCGTCGCGTTCCTATTCCCGCCGGATGTGCGCTTGCGCTTGTTGTTGTGTGCTCGTGTCTTCTGGCGCGGAGGGAATGCTGATTTAGGCAATCTTTAATTTCGGCACTCATAGCCCACCGCCAGAAGAAAGTGGCGGTGGGTTTTTATTTTTATGGCCAATATCCAAAAAGAAACCAAGGCACAAAGGACCGAGCGTCTCAAACAGGAAAAGAACCCGTGGGAGAGCCTGGACGAGATTCGCCGCTTCGCCAGGCAGGGGTTTGCGTCCATTCCGTCCGAATGGCTGACCACCTATTTCCGCTGGTGGGGCGTGTATACGCAGGGAGATGGCGCCGGCGTGGTCGGGGGACAGGGCGGCGAAGGCAAGGCCCTGCCTTATTTCATGGTGCGCATCCGCATCCCCAACGGCCTGCTGCTTTCTCATCAGTTGCGCACCATTGCAGAAATTACAGAGCGTCATGCCCGCGGCATCGCGGATCTCACAGTGCGGCAGAACATTCAGCTTCACTGGGTTGCGATTGAGGCGCTGCCGGAGCTTTTAGAAACCCTGTGGCGCTGCGGTTTGAACACGATGGGCGCCTGCGGCGACGTGACCCGAAATGTCACCGGCTGCCCCCTGGCGGGCGTAGATGTCGACGAAATTTGTGATGCCTCGTCGCTTGCGTTCGAGGCCACGCGCCTGCTGGCGGGGAATCCCGATTACTACAACCTGCCGCGCAAATTCAAAATTTCCATCACCGGATGCCGAGTCTGGTGTTCCTATCCCGAAATTAACGACATCGGGCTGACCGCCACCCGGCGCGCCTTCCGCGGCCAGTCGGAGGTGGGCTTCTCGTTGCGGGTAGGGGGAGGTCTCTCGGCGGAACCGCACCTGGCACAGCGTCTGAATGCATTTGTGCGCTGGAACCAGGTGCTGCCGGTCATCGCCGGGATTGCCGAAATCTTTCGCGAATCGCAGGGATTGCGGGAGCACCGCGAGCGGGCACGGCTGAAATTCCTCTTCCTGCGGCAGGGGTGGACGCAGGAGCAGTTCCTGAACGAGTTGGAGAGCCGAATCGGTTTTCGGCTCGATCCGGCGGTTGCGGAAGATCCGCCCGACGATGTTTATCGCGATCACGTGGGGATCCACGCGCAGAAGCAGAAGGACTATTGCTATGTAGGAGCTGCCGTGTTGCGCGGCCGCATCAGCTGCGATCAGATGCGGGCTGCCGCTGACTTGGCGGAGCGCTTGGCGAGCGGACAGCTGCGCACCACCGGCATGCAGAACCTGGTAATCGTCAACGTGCCGCGGGCGAACACTGAAGCGCTGGTCCGGGAACTCGACGCAATCGGCCTGCGGGTTGGCGGCTCGCCTTTCTGGCGCGGAGCCATAGCCTGCAGCGGGACCGAATTCTGCAAGCTGGCCATTACCGAGACGAAAAGCTTTACGCGCTGGCTGGTGGAGGAAATGGAAGAGCGGCTGCCGGAGTTCGACCAGGAACTGAAGCTGCACGTCACCGGCTGTCCCAACAGCTGCGGGCAGCACTGGATCGCGGATATCGGGATTGAGGGCAAAAAGATGAAGACAGATGGCCGCCTGGCGGATGCGTACTACTTCTGCCTGGGAGGCGCCGTGGGCCGAAATCAGGCGGTGGCGCGCCCGGTGGGGTACCGCTGCCCGGCCAGCGAGGTGCCTGATGCCATGGAGCGGCTGCTGCGCCGCTATCTGGATGAGCGGTTTTGGGGCGAGAACCTGCGGGAATTTTTTGCCCGGCACACCGAGCAGGCACTACGCGAATTCCTGGCCGGAGAATTGGTGGATGCGGTAGCTCGGGACGTTTCTCCCGGCCGCGTGCCGCATGGAGTAGAGGGCTAACAGGGAAGAGGCGATGGAACGACTGTTTCCTATATTCGTCAAGCTCGCCGGCCGCCGGGCACTGGTGGTAGGCGCGGGTGCGGTTGGCGAAGCTAAGATTCGCTCCCTCCTGGATACCGGCGCGCACATCCAGGTGGTTGCTGTGGAGGCGAGCCACACGGTTTGGAAATGGGCAGATAAGGGCGCAATTGCACTGGAAGAGCGCGCCTTCGTGCCGGCTGATTTGGATGGAGCTTTTCTGGTGGTAGCAGCCACTGCTTCGTGCGAGCTGAACCAGTTCATTTTCACCGAGGCTCAGCGCCGGGAGATCCTTTGCAACGTGGTGGACGTTCCCGAGCTCTGCGACTTCTTCTACCCCGCCGTAGTGCGGCGTGGCGACTTGCAGATTGCCATTTCCACCTCCGGACAGAGCCCGCTACTGGCTCAGCAGATCAGAAAACAACTGGAGCAGCAATTTGGCCCGGAGTACGCGAAGTGGGTGGCGGAACTAGGAAAGATCAGGCGCGAGGTGCTGGGCAGCGATCTGGCGGCCGAGAGCAAACGGGAGCTGCTGCGCTCGCTGACCTGTCCCGACGAATTCAAATTTGACCTGCGCGGCCGCAAGCGCCGTGGTCAGGACGACGAGGAGCAATCATGACGGGCAAGGTTTACCTGGTAGGAGCCGGTCCGGGCGACCCGGAATTGCTCACCATGAAAGCTGTGCGGCTGCTGGCAAGCGCGGATGCGGTGCTGTACGACGAACTGGTGGCATCGGAAATCCTGCGGCTGGCCAATCCTGCGGCGCAGCTGCATAACGTGGGCAAACGCTGCGGGAGCAAGAAAATCACCCAGGAGGAAATTAATTTCCTCATGACAGCCCTGGCGGCGGCGGGGCAGCAGGTAGTTCGGCTTAAGGGCGGCGATCCGTTGATTTTCGGCCGCGCCGTGGACGAAATCGAAGCGCTTTGCGTGGCCGGAATCCCCTTCGAAATTATCCCGGGAATAACGGCCGCCTTGGGAGCAGCGGCTGCGGCAGGGATTCCGCTTACTGATCGCCACGGAGCCGGGGCGCTGGTGCTCCTAACAGGGCACCGAGCTGCGAATAACGAAGAAGCCGATTGGCAGGACTTTGTCCGCAGCGGCGCCACCCTGGCGATCTACATGCCGGGGCGCGACTATGGCGAGATCGCCCGCCGGCTGCGAACCGCGGGGTTCTGCGGCGAAACTCCGTGCGCCGTAGTGGCGCGCGCCACGACCGCAGGCGAGCAGGTGCATGTGACCACAGTGGCAGATCTGGCTGCTGCGCCCCGGCTGGGGCCGCCTGCCCTCCTGATCGTCGGCCCAGCGGTCCGGATGGCAGCTGCACAACGGGACTCCGTTTTGACTCCCGACATAGAAGAACTTCTAGGCCAGGCCGAACAGTTGAACCCCAGCGAGGTCACATCCTGAAAGATGAAGTAACGGCGGTGCAATCAGCAGCGGACACCTGGAGTGCGGAACTCGCGCTCCGCTGGGCTTTCGACCGGCTGGGCAGTGAGGTGGCGCTCGTCTCGGCCTTCGGGCCGGAAGGCATGGTCCTCATTGATATGGCGGCTCACATCCAGCGGCGCTTCCGGCTGATCACGATCGATACTGGGTTTCTCTTCCCGGAAACGCACAAGCTAATGGCCGAAGTCGAAGAGCGTTACGGCGTCAGCATTGAGAAGGTCCACCCGGCGCTATCGCCGGCCGCGCAGGAGCTTGTGTACGGCACGGCGCTATGGAAACGTGATCCCGACCTGTGCTGCGGATTGCGGAAGGTGGAGCCATTACGGCAGAAGTTGCCGGAACTCCGAGGCTGGATCACCAGCATTCGCGCTCACCAAACCGCGCTGCGCGCGGGCGCGCGCAAGCTGGAATGGGACAAGAAATTCGGCTTGGCTAAGGTCAATCCTTTGCTGGATTGGACGAAGGCCGAAATTTGGGAATACATACGTAAAAACGACGTGCCCTACAACCAGCTGCACGATCGGGGTTATCCCAGCATCGGCTGCACCCATTGCACGCGCGCCACCGCGCCAGGCGAGGACGATCGCGCGGGTCGCTGGCCGAATTTTGCCAAAACCGAATGTGGGCTGCACCTCAGCCCGGAAGACATTTCAGATCGCCTCTAAACAAAAAAGCCACATGAAGGCGTGACCTTCATGTGGCGTATGACTGATCCAAGGGTTTTATTGGCAGGGCGGACCTGCATCGGTCAGGAACGTGCCTTTGTCCGAGAACCAGCCGTTCGTTCCGATCGACGGCGCTCCGTAAAACCACGAGAAGAACGCCAACTCCTGCAGGTGGTACTTGAAGCCGTTGGGCATGGTTACCAGCGGAACCAAGTTGCCGGTCAGAGGGTCGCCTACTTCCAGGTTATTCTGGCAGCCGCCGACTTGCCCGGTGTGTCCCCAGGCGGGAGTGGGATTGTTGACATAGGGATCGTTGGCCCATTCACCGACCTCGTGCGACGCGATTGCAGTATCCAGGGCGCTCGTGCCGAACACCCCGGTGGTATCGAAGTCCAACGGGGAATAGGTCTGGATGGTGGTGGAACTGGTGGCCACCGCGTTGTGATATCCGCCGGCGCAGCAGTTGAAAATATTGGTCGGGTCGCCAATGGACATGGCAGCGTTGTAGAGCATGAAGATGGGGAACGTGCCGGGGTTAACGCCCTCGGAAGCAAGTTGCCCAAATGAGCTGGTTACAATCTGATCAATCAGGAAGAGGTTGACAATGCCGAAATTGGAGCAGGTGCCGAAGACGCTGGGAATTACCGCCAGACCCTGGTTGGCCGGAACATCAACCACCAGGGGAGAGAGGACCTGCACCGGGCCGAGTTTGGTGTGGTAGGTGGAACGGTTGATCACATCCCAAAAGCTGCCGCGCTGAAAGGCGTCTATGTACTGGGTGGTTCCCACATGCGTGCCGCCAAAATTGAAATTTGCGGGCAGGAAGATGGGCGATTCCTGAAGCAGTTCCGTAGGCATGTTGTTGGGAGCAGTCAGGCAGTTATTGTCTGGGGCCGTAGGATCAAAGGTAGCGTCACCCGGTGCCGTGAATATTTTCCCATCAGCGCGAAAGTTGCCGTTGTGAAAACTAACTTTGACTCCCAAGGTGTGGGTATGCAGGATGATGGGGACGATCTGCGTTGGGACTGTCACCGTTCCTCCCCCGCCGTTAAAAGGGTTCTTTCCCACAATGGCGCCTGAGTAGAAGTTGCCGTCACGGGTGGATTCCACACCGTAAAGGAAGACCGGCAGCGCGGTGCCGCTGCCACTGCTGGCAATAGCCGCTTTTACGGTTCCCGCGGTCATCCCGCCGTGATTGGTGGGGTGATGAATAATCAGGTGCGGCCGGGAAGCGCTATTCGCGCTTTGCCCGAATGCGAGTATTGCTGCCAGGAAGAAGAACACCGCAAAAACCGTTAACCACGTAATTCCACGTTTCATTTTGTCCTCGCTGCAAGGTTGAGGTCCGCGAATGCGGAGTTGTTTGCTTCCGTGAACGCCAGGGTGGACATATCGTAAAACGAGTGGTTTGACAAACGGAGGCAAATACTATCGCATGCTCCGGAATTGTCAATTGCAGGGAAGAAAAATCAGCATGGCGGGAAATCGATAAAGAAAGAAGAAATCCAATAAAGACGCTGCGATCCTGCCAAGGGTTACACGATATTTTTTCTGTTGCCGTTAGCCATCTAATCTGCGGCGTGGGCGGAGGCGCGGCGGATGGGGAGGAACACGGTAAAGGTGCTGCCGTGGCTCAGTGTGCTGCTCACCTCAATACGACCGCCGTGGTCCTCCACGATGCGCCGTGCCAGCGAGAGCCCCAGTCCGGTGCCGTTGCCCTTGGTGGTATAGAAGGGACGAAAGATGTAGGGAAGGTGTTCCGGCGCAATGCCGCGCCCTGTATCGGCAATGGCGACCCCGGCGAAGCTGTTATGCCGCTCGACGGTAACCGTAATCTTTCCGCTGTGCTCAATGGATTGGACGGAGTTCAGCAGCAGGTTGAGAAGCACCTGGTTCACCTGGTTGCTGTCGTGTTCCACCTCCAACGGCAGCGGATCGTGGCGGAACTCAATGTCAATGGATTTGGAAAGTGCCTGTTGGCGGGCGAACATGACCGCGTGCTCGACCGTTGCATTGAGATCGGAAAGGCGCGTCTCCGGAGGCTTGGGCCGGGCGCATTCCAGCAAGTCGGAGACGATGCGGTTGATCTGCATCACTTCCTGCCGCACCTCTTTGACCACGGTGCGCGCCGGACTGCTGGCGGGCAGGTCGCGGCCGATGATCTCGATCACTCCAGCGATTCCGGCCAGCGGATTGCGGATTTCGTGGGCCAGGCCGGCGGCTAACTCGCCCATGGTGGCCAGGTGCTCGGCGCGGGACATTTGGGTCTGGTGCAGGCGCTGAATCTCATCGCGGCTTTCGCGGAGTTGCCGGACCATTCGGTTGAAATTGCGGCCGAGATCGCCAATTTCGTCATTGCGGTTGGCAAATTTCACTGCGGTATCCAGTTCGCCCTCGCCCACGCGCGCGATCTTCTCCTGTAGCTCGCGGACAGGCCGGTGAATCAGCACCGCAAGCACCAGAATCATAACGGCGCAGATGGCGACGGCGCCAGAACTGGCCACCAGGAGCACGGCATGGCGTTCAGTTTGCTGCAGCGAAACAGTCGCCAGCACGAACAAAATCAGGCCATTCAGCAGCACCACTGCTACCGGCAGCACCGCCTTGATTTCCCAGCTGATGCGCACAGAGTGGCGGCGTGGAGCAACTACGTCGGTTTCAGAAATCGGTATGGCCGCGGAACTCGCGGCCACTCCCGCACGTTGGTCAGTATCGGTATCAGGCATAGGCGTGTAATCCTGGCAGGAGATAAGTGACCCCAAAGAACGTGAACATCACCACCGCGAAGCCGAGAATCGCGAAGTAAGCCGCCCGCCGCCCGCGCCATCCGCGGGTAATGCGCATATGCAGATACCCGGCATAGACGAGCCAGGTAATCGCCGCCCACGTTTCTTTAGGATCCCAGCTCCAGTACGCACCCCATGTGCGGTTTGCCCAGTAGGCGCCGGCGGCGATCATCAGGGTCAACAGCGGAAAAGCGATGCCGATTGTCTTGTAGGTGATCTGATCGAGGGCATCGGCGCTGGGCAGCAGGCGTTCCAGATCGGTGCGGCGCCACAGTAACAGCAGGTAGAGCAGGGAAATGAAGATCCCACCTACCAGACCGGACAGAACGAAGGGACTCGCGGCCAGGTTGGTGGGAAAAAGACCGTCGGCGTCGAGCGAGGGATAGCTGCCATTGGTCCGCGCCAGGAAGGCGGCCAGAGCCAACACCTGAGCCAGAATGCCGACGAACACGGCGCGATTGGCCAGGGCGTAGAAGCGCTCATCGTTGCGCCAGCCCGCCAGTAGGTAGCATAGGAAGGGCGTGGCTACGGCCAGCGCCACCAGGACGAAGAGCCAGCCAAGGTCGGGGATGGTGACGAACAGGCGCACGCCGCGGGAGAGGAACATATCCTGCTTTTCGGCGGCGTCCCACGCAGCCACGCTCAGGCCTCCCCACGGCTCAAAGCGGGTCAGGATGCCGGCATAACCGGCGGTCACCGCCAGACTGGTACCGGCCAGGAATGTCTCCGTTTTCATCTTGTCCTGGATGAGGAACATCAATGCCAGTGCGAAGCTGAGGGCACAGGCGGCATAAGCCAGCATAGCCAGGCTGACGTGCACGTGCAGCCAGGTGGACTGCAATGCCGGAACCAAGGGATGAACGTCGGTACGCAGCAACTGCATCAGAACCACGCCCACAATGGCCACCGGCATGGTGACCGTGCCGATCACCTTAACTCCATACTTTTTCTCTGCTACCAGGGTGAGGGCGGCCAGCGTCCACACAAAGCTGAGCAGCATTTCGTAGACACTGGCGAAAGGCGGATGGCCCGCCACATACCAGCGGTGTGCCACCGCGGCCGTGTTAGCCAGCAGGCCCACCCACGTGGCAAGAGAGGCATAGCGCACATACCGGTCAGTCCCGGTCACCCCGAAGCCCAGGTACAAGGCGCCAGCGCCGCCATAGAAAATGAGGGCTGCATAGAGCAGGTTGGCTTCGGTGAACAGGTTGCCGCTTTTGACGACGTTGAGAAATGCCATGAACAGCAGAAAGGCGATGCCCAGCCCCACCAGGACCACCAGCAAAGTGCCAGGGGCTGCGGGTTGCCGTTCGACGCGAGTGCGAGCCATAATTTCCTCCCTTAAACGCTGGCCAGCGAGGCCTCGGGCGTGGAGGCGCGGGCCTGTGTTTCCTGTTTCAATTCGGTTTGTAGTTCCTCGACCAGCCGGCGGAAGCGCTGCTCGAAAACAGCCCGGTTCTTATTGGCAGAGCCGCCAATCCAAAGCGCCGGGCGACCGCGCTCGTCGCGCACCACCATCGCCCAAAATCGCATGTGCACCAGGTAAAACGCGGTGGCCAGCCCCAGGGCCATGACGATGCAACCTGCCCACACCAGCCATTGCCCCGGCTCATGCGAAACCTGCAGCCCGGTGAAGTAGCCCATGCGCAGGTCGCGAAATTTAAAGTTGTAAGGCGACTTGTTGTCGTGGGCGACGTCAGGGAACTGCGGAAAAATCCAAACCAGAGCCGGAGCTTTTGCTGTTTTCGTGGTTACCTCCAGCTGCATGGCGGGATTATCCGGCTGATTGGAGCGGGTGTAGATCTGGTTGTCGCGCAC
>Ga0075426_10000289_pt1 | contig 33898 bp, 22 predicted proteins | sample SoiMethybrSBSTD5_FD_75304 | JGI IMG/M metagenome (GOLD analysis project Ga0075426, IMG submission 75304) | Bulk soil microbial communities from a Populus tree surrounding site in Tennessee, USA - Soil MetaG P. TD hybrid SBSTD5 | ecosystem: Environmental > Terrestrial > Soil > Tree plantation... | reverse complement strand
GTAGGAATAAGAGAATTCGAATTCGTTCCACCGCTGCTTTGCGCCGTCATCCATCGCCTGGATTGTGTGAATCGCATTCGGTGTCAGACAAGGCATACGATACGCCTCGGGATGCTCCAGGATGTCGCGCATTTCGCGGCAGAAGTAGATTGGGCAATGGAACTCGTCAGCCATCGCCTGTGCCATGTCCGTATGGTCGTCGTGATAATGCGTAATATAGATGCCGTCGAGTTGCTTGATCACATCCTCGCGCTTTAGCCGCCTGACTTCTTCGACCACCTTGTGGTTCCCGCAGTCCACCAGGAACGCCGCGCCAGTCCGCGAGACGATTAGGCGGGAGTTCGTGATGGGAACAATCCATGCCGGCAGCTTTTCCTGGACCTTTTCGGCCATCGGCATCCACTGGATCGGCGTTGGGCCGAGAACCCGCGCCGCCATGGCGCGTATCCTGTCGTCACCGCGATACCAGCGCAGCGCGTCGATGGCAAAGTGGCTGGCAAACACTCCTCGCAGCCGCCGAATGAGCGTTTCAATCGCTTCGCCCGGATCGCGGATTACCGGCCCGCGCGCTGGGATCAAGATGTCCGGCTTCCACTGTGCGACCTTACGCAGGCTTTGGACGACGTCGCCGGCGCGGGCGGCCCAGCCATGGTAACCGTCCTCCTGCACCTGGGGAATCGCGTCCTGGAGGCTGAACAGGTCAAGAAGCTGGCCGCGGCTGTAGATCAGGTCGCCCACGCATGCTATGCGCATGCCGTCGATCTCGAATAGATACGACACCGCGCCCCGCGTGTAGCCACGGGTCTCGACCACGCGGATCGCGAGACCTTGCCAGTCGATGATATCGTTGCCGCGGACGGTCTTCGCTAGTGCGATTGGCTCGGCGAGAATGCGGCTGGATTGGTTCGCGTAATCGTGGAAGCGGTCGGCTTGGTAGCGTTCCCAGAACTGCCCAACGTCCGTGAACAGCGCCTTTTCTGCCTCTGGTGCGACCGCTTCGGCGCCTCGTTCGACCAGCCTCCGGCCGGCCCATACCACGTCGCGGCGATGATGGGTGAACAGAACTCGCTGCGCCTTGCCCGGTTCCGGGCGCGGATCTCCGTAGATGGCCAGCGCCTCGCCGTTGCGTTGAATCAGGACGCCGTTCACAGGACCGTGCACCACTGAAACGCTGGCCGTGATCTTTTCGACCGGGAACGGCTTCGCCGCAAGGAGCACGCAGGTGGCGAGCAGAATGATGAACTTCGACGACATGATCATCCGTTGTACCAAAGGAACCGTGGTTATTGAGGGCCCGTCCACCGAAGTGCGCCAAGTTCTTGTCTTGTCAGGTCCATAAACCAGCGGAGCGCGGCGCCAGCTTCAGCGCCCCGAAGCCCGAAACGAAGGATTGACTCTACAATCCTGGAGTAGGAATCTAAATCGTGTACGGTAAGACTCTTACTGGCTGGGTGATTCTGGCGGGCGCCTTAAACTTTGGCCAGCAGCCCGCACCGGATCTCGCACTCGACGATGCCGCCAGGGCCTTCGAACAAGGGAAGACCGCGGAAGCCGAGCAGAAGGTTCATTCTGTTCTTGAGAAGCATCCTTCGGATCTGCGCGCTCTGCTTCTTGCGGGTGCGATTCTCGATTCCCAGCAGCGCTACGGCCAGGCCGAAGAGTACCACCAGCGTGCACTAAAGATCGCGCCGGGTTCGGCTCAGGTGCTGAATAATGTCGCCAATCACTATCTGGCAAGCGGCAAGCAGAGGCAGGCCCGCGAGCTTTACCTGAGGGCGGTCGCCGTCGACCCGGGGCACCCCAACGCCAATCTGCAACTGGCGCGGATGAGCGTGGAGGACAAACACGGCCGGCAGGCGCTTGCCTATTTGAGCCGCGTCGGAAATTCCGAGATTACCGAGCCCGTCGTGCTCGAATTGCGGGCTCGAGCCCTGAGCCTGACTGGGCAATGCTCTCAGGCCGGTGAACTCGCGAGCCGGCTCGAGAGCCAGCCGGGGGGCGATTGGCGCCTGCATTTCTCGGCTGGAGCGGTTTACGCCGGATGCAAGCTGTACGACCGGGCGGAGGCGTCGTTCTCTCGCGCTATGGATGCCGATCCGCGAAACTTCGACATCCTCTATAACTTGGGCCTGGCCGCACTAAACGCGGGTCACACAGAGCGCGCCGCCAGCGTGTTCGAGAGCGCTTTGAGCGAACGCCCGCAAGACGCCGACTGCCTTTATGCCCTTTCAAAGGCTTATCTGCAAGGGGAGAGAACCGTGGACGCGGCCGCTCTCTTGACCCGGGCCGAAATACTTGCGCCAAGCCGGGCCGACATTCTCCTGCTTCTCGCGCAAGTTTCCGCCCAACTCGAGTTCTATCAAGACGCAGCAGATTCTTACGAGCACTATCTCAAATTGAAGCCCGGCGACGAAGTGGCCCGCCGCGAACTCGGTTTCGCACTGGCCAATGCCGGCCAGGTCAGGCGTGCCTTGCCGGACCTCGACACGTACGTGCGCAAGCATCCTCGTGACGCGGTGGGTTTCTATGAACTGGCTGTTGCCCAGGCTGTCCGGGACCGCGGTAAGGCCCTGCAGTCGCTCGATCAGGCTCTGGCACGCGACGCCGGGCTGGCTCAGGCTCGTTATATGCGTGCCGTGCTGAATCTGGATGACGGGAAAGCGGGCGCCGCGATCGTGGATTTGAAGCTCTTGGCGGAATCGGAGCCTCGCAACTATCAGATTCTGGTACGACTGGGGCAGGCATATCTCGCTCTCGATCGCAGTGACGATGCCCGGCAGATTTTGAAGCGAGCGTTGGACCTGTCCCCGAACGCTCCCTCTGTCCTCACGGTTTACGCACAGGCTCTGGAGAAACAAGGCCGGAAACAAGAAGCAATTGCAATTCTGTCTCAACTCAGACAGTCCGGGGCCTCTCTCGAGAGCCCAAGACCTCGTGCCGGACTGATTGCCTATCTCAGCCTGCCCCCGGCGGAGCAGCGCGGCCGGTACCTCAAGAATCTACGACAGAACGCGGATGCAGCTTCCGGTGATTTTCGATGGAAGGTGAGACTGGGAACGGAGTTGCTGGCTGATGGAAATAACGCCGAGGCTCTCGAAATTTTTCGGCAGATCAAGTCAGCCACGTCTGATCCAGACGTGCTCGGGCTATGCGGGACGACGTTGCTTCAATTCGAGCAATATGAATCCGCGCGGCAATTCCTGGAATCAGCGGTTGCGGCGGCTCCATCCCTCGATGGCGTCCGGCTTGGTCTTGCCGCGTCACTCTTTCACCTGCAGGGCGCCGAAGCCGCATTGAAGGAACTCGACAAGACCCCGGAGACAGGCCGCAAGGGCGACTACTATTTGCTGCGGGCCCAATTGCTGGACTCCATAGGCAAGGTACCGGAGGCGGCGGAAGCATTGAACCGCGGTATGCAAGCGGCCCCGACACGAGCCAGCCTGTATTTTCAGGCGGCCTCCTTTCTGCTGAAGCATCACTTGCGGCAGGAGGCTCTGGAATTACTCGATCAAGCAGTCCGCATGGTTCCCGATTCGCGCGAGCTGTTGCTGGCCCAGTGGGTGGCACAGACTCTGGCTCATCACGATATTGATGCCCAGAAGCTGCTCGCCAAGATTCAGGCGCACTGGCCGGAGTGGGACCGCCCGTATCTGTTGAACGGAATTCTCCTCGAACTTCAGCTCCAGCCGGCGGCGGCACGGCAGGCTTTGGAAACGGCGATCGCTTTGGGAGCCAACACTCCGGAAGTGTATTACTATCAGGCACTAGCCATCACCCAAGCGGCGCCCGAGGATACTGAAGCCGCAGCGAATGCCATCGAGCGAGCTTTGGCGCTGAACGCGAAAGATCCATATATCTGGCTGCTGGCGGGGAAAATCTCGCTGGGGCAGAAGGACTACTCCGCTGCCGTCCGGCGGCTATTGGAGGCGACCCGCCTTCAGCCGGCCTTGATCCCGGCCCATTATGCGCTCCGCAACGCGTATCAGGCGCTTGGAGACGAGCAGAAATCCGCTGCCGAGTTGGAAGTGATTAAACGCATCGGGCAGCAGAACGCCTCGGAGCAGAGCCCCTATTCGGTTGAGGACGCGCTGTTCACCGTGCACCCTGCTTTCTAAAGCGGAAGAGCGGTCTTAAGATTCCTCCCGATTGCCACATGCGTGCTGAAACACACAAGGTTGTGGGCAAGCCCGAGAAGTGAGTTTAATTTCCCAAATTTCTCGACAGTGTGCAGTTTTGAGCAGACATGGCGCCGAGAAAGCTTTAGCTTTGCATGATCGGGGCCGAATATTGGGATTCCGAGGGGATGCCGCGCTTATCGCGAGCCGGATACCGGTCCGAAAATGTAGAGGAGATCAGTATGTCGAGAAAGCACCTCAACGTATGTCGGATTGCCTATGTCGGGCTCGTTGCCCTGATTCCTGCCTCGGTCTGGGCGCAGGCTTACAGTAGCTCCTTAACGGGATTGGTCACAGATGCGTCAGGAGCGGCTGTACCGGCGGTAGAGGTCAAACTGACAGACGTCGACAAGGGCTACGACTATACCGCCCAGAGTAACGAGTCGGGAAGATACGTGCTGCGCTCACTCCCGCCCGGGAACTACCGTCTCACGGCCATGGCGGCCGGCTTCAAGGCTTCCGTGCGGGAAGGCATCGTTTTAAACGTGGACGTTAACACGAATCTCGACGTTCATCTGGAAATAGGAGAAGCGCAGCAGACCGTGCAGGTAATGGGCGAGGTCCCGCTGCTGGCCACTCAGGACGCGGTCACCGGCCAGACTCTGAGCCGCGACTTCGTGAATGATCTGCCCCTGTTAGGACGTCAGGTTCTCGATCTCGCCCGACTTGCCCCGGGGGTCACTCGCGTTGCCGGCGAAGGATACGGGACCGGAGACATGAACAACATCGTTGTGAACGGCAGCCGTAACTCCAACGCGGACGTTCTTGTGGACGGCGTATCGGCGAACATCATGATTTCGCACGGCGGCGTCCAGGGGACCGTCGAGACTCCTGTTGTGGATGCGGTGCAGGAGTTCAAGATTCAGACCAATTTCAGCGCCGATGTCGGCGGCTACAGCGGCAACTCGGTAATTAATTTGATCGTCCGCTCTGGCACCAACCAATTCCATGGCGACCTCTGGGAATTCTTTCGCAACGATAAGTTGGCTGCGAACGACTGGTTCAACAATTTGTACGGTAACCCGCGGTCCATTCTCCGCTACAACCAGTTTGGCGGCACGGCTGGCGGACCCATCAGGAAAAATAAGACATTCTTTTTCTTCGACTACGAATCTTTCAGAATTAAGTCGCCGGGCACCGCCACCGTGGGGGTTCCGAGCGCTGCCGAACGGAAAGGTGACTTTGGCGAAATTTGCGGTCCTGGCTTTGACGGCAACGGCATGTGCAAAGATCCCGCCGGGCAATTGTGGGACCCTTACACCGGTGTCTTTGACGCCACTAAAGGGGGGGCGGTACGGTCCGGCTATATCCCCAACAACAATCTGGCAACCTATCAAAGCCCAGGCAGCCCGAGATTAAATGGGACTGGCTACCAGCTCCCGGCAACTCCGGGGAATCTCATAGATCCCGTGTCAGCCAATGTCATGCAGAACTACCCGATGCCCAACATAACGGGCAATCGTTTTGCCAACTTCTTCACTTCTTACTCCACACCGGATTCGAGAAATACTTTTGGAATTAAAGTGGACCACTCCTTCGGTGAGAAGGACCGGCTGAGCGCAAGGTTTACTCGACGGGCGGAGAGTAAAACCATTCCAGATCTTTACGGTAACGCGCTCGATCCTTTTAGCCAGGGACTGCAAACCTACAACGCCTACCAGGGCGTGGTGAACTTTACGCACATCCTGAATCCCAGAACCCTGCTTAACGTTTCTCTGGGATACATTGTCAATCCTGTAAAGAGCGGCGCGGGGGTGCTCAACACGCAGTTTCCGAATTACGACATTTCCACCGAACTGGGGTTCCCCCAATACATGAAGGTATCGGGGCTTCGGGCCACACCGGGAATTACTCTTTCGAACTACGCCAGTGGCGGACCGAGTATCGGCAATGTGCCCTGGGGGTTTTTCTGGCAGACGCCGGAGACCCATCACTTGCTGGTGACTCTCAGCAGGCTGCAGGGCCGTCATGACTTGAAATTCGGTTGGGAAGGCCGCCTCCGACGTGTCAGCTTCCTACAGCCTAACTCCGCCACTGGGATTTTTGATTTTAGCTACACAGGCACCTCGCAGTTGCCCGCATCGGGTGGTGGGGACAGCATGGCCAGTCTTCTGATGGGAGTGGGCGACGGAGGGAGTTACGAGGTCCCAGACAGGCCGGCTACGCAGAGTTTCCAATATGCCGGATTTATCCAGGACAACTTTCGAGCCACCGACAAGCTGACGCTCAATCTGGGTCTGCGCTACGATATCAGCCTGCCGCGCACCGAGCGTTTCAATCACATGAATTATCTCGATCCGACTGTGGCGTCTCCGCTTCAAGTGCCCGGACTTCCCAACCTGAGAGGCGGCCTGGTGTATGCCGATCCCAATAATCGAAACGTCACGGGAATCGACTACAAGAATTTCGGCCCACGGTTTGGCTTTGCCTACACGCTGCGGCCGAACTTCGTGGTCCGCGGCGGTTATGGGGTCTTTTATGACCCTCCGCGAAACGGCGTGGCTGGAACCGTGGCTTCCGGATTCCAGGGATTTTCGCAAACCACAAATCAAATAACCACTTATCAAAATGACGGTGCCACACCCTGGGGACGGCTCAGCGATCCTTTTCCGGGCACTGGTCCGAATCAACCAATTTTCAACTCCCAAGGCCTTTTGTCCTTCGTGGGCGACAGCATACAAGGCCCGATCCGCAATATCCACGCAACGCCCTACGAGCAGAGCTGGAATTTGGGGGTGCAGCGGCAGATGCCGGGCAACATTGTTGTGGAAGCTACCTATGTGGGCATGAAGGGGACGCATCTCTATTACGGCGGGGCTGAACAATATAACCACCTGCCCGAGATCGCCGGCTCTTCTGCGGCGCAGATCACTGCGCTCAACGCCCGCGTGGCGAATCCCTTCTTCAATATCATCAAAACCGGCGCGCTATCCGGTCCGACGGTTCCGGCTTACCAGCTCCTTTTGCCGTATCCGCAGTTCACTGGTTTTTCCGTCGATTCGCTGCCCGTCGCCAACTCCATCTATCATTCCCTCCAGGTGCGTGCGGAAAAACGACTCTCAAAAGGAATCCAATTCCTGGTGAGCTACACTTTTTCGAAGTCTATTGATGACTCCTCCGGCCAGGGCTTGACCAGCTGGCTGGCCCCAGGTGGATTTAGCAGCCTTCAGGATCCCAACAATCGCAGCCTGGAACGCAGCCTTTCCCAATTCGATGCCACGCACGTACTGAACGTCAGCTACGTTTGGGACATCCCGATTGGTCGAGGACAACTCGTCGGAAGCAATTGGCACCCCGTAGTGAACGCAATACTGGGAGGCTGGAAGACCAATGCCATCTGGCAATTCGCCAGCGGCCAGCCGCTTGGATTATTCCTTGCGAACGGTCAGTCGCTTCCAACTTATGGCAGTCAGCGCCCGGATCTGCTGGGTCAACTGAAAAAAGGCAGCGGCTCGAATTCAGATTTGGTGAATCAATACTTCGCCAATCCTGAAGTCGCTGTAGCGCCACCGCCCTTTGCGCTAGGAACCGCGCCGAGAGTGCTGCCCAATCTCAGATCTCCCGGAATCGAGGTTGCCAATCTTTCCCTCTTCAAGGAATTTTCCCTGGCTAGGATAAGAGAGTCCATGAGGGCGGAATTTCGAGCGGAGGCTTTCAACGCATTGAACCACCCCGGTTTCTGCGCACCTAACACTACCGTGAATGGCGGAAGCTTCGGTCAGATTACCTCATTGTGTACTGCCCCTCGCGAAGTGCAGCTGGCGTTGAAGCTGTATTTCTAGCGGGTAATGGGCCCGCTCGCACCTTAATCAGATCGATACTCTTTGCCCCTCCTCTAAATAAGGAGGGGCACAAACTTCGCTGGCAAACACGACCTTCTTTTCGTTCGGCGTCGTCTTTCAGACGTTTGACGATAGGCTAGTGCGGAAGACGAGGAAGTCTTTCGTGATCTGTGATCCGGCGGAGCATGGAAGCCAACTTGGCCTGGCCCTTCGCCACCCCCGCCCACTGCGATACAATCCGTCGCATGCTGAAACATGCGTGCGTTCTTGCAGTGTGCCTGGCCGGGGTGGCGCCGGCGGCTCTGGTTCGCATCGAGCTTTCCGAGCGCTCCGATGTTCTCCACGGAAAATCGTTCGGCGTGGCTGGCCCGTACGAGCGGCTGATTGGCAAGGCTTACTTCGCCGTCGATCCCAATAATCCCGCCAACCGCATCATCTGCGATATCGATAAAGCGCCGAAGAACGAGAAGGGGCTTGTCGAATTTTCCGCCGATCTCTATGTGCTGAAGCCGCGCGACCCGTTGCATGGCAATGGCTCTGTGCTGTTCGAGGTCTCCAACCGCGGCACCAAGGGCATGCTCGGCATGTACGATCACGGCGCCGCTGGTTCGCTCGATCCACGTTCGCCCGAACAGTTTGGCGATGCTTTCCTATTGGAGCGCGGCTTCACGCTGGTCTGGCTGGGTTGGCAGTTCGACGTGCCGCAGCGTGACGGACTGATGCGCCTCTATGCACCGGTGGCAACCGACGGCGGGCGCACGATCACGGGCTTGGTGCGCTCCGAGTTTGTTCCCGACCAGGCCGAGACCCGCCACTCCCTCGCCGACCGCGATCACATTCCCTACAAGCCGGTGAACCCCGACGACCCCAAGCTCACGTTGACGGTCCGCAACTGGCGGGAAGGCGCGCGCTATACCGTGGCGCGAACCGACTGGCACATCGAGGACGGAACGCACATCGTGATGCCGGGTGGATTCGAGCGCGGCCGGATTTACGAACTGGTGTACACGGCACAGGATCCGGTGCTGGTAGGGCTCGGGCCCACGGCGATTCGCGACCTGATCTCGTTTCTGAAATACGGCGGCGCCGATGACACCGTGCTGGGGGATGCGCACGGCTACATGAAGCGTGCCTACGGCTTTGGTATCTCGCAGAGCGGGCGTTTCCTGCGCACGTTCCTGTATTACGGTTTCAACCGCGACGAGCACGAACGGCAAGTGTTTGACGGCGTGCTGGCGCACGTAGCCGGCGCCGCACGCGGCAGTTTCAATTTCCGATTCGCGCAGCCCTCGCGCGACGCGCACCCGTTCATGAACATGTTCTACCCCACCGACATTTTCCCGTTCACCGATCTGGAGGAGACGGATCCCGAGTCGGGCTTGACGGACGGACTGCTGGCGCGCGCGGTTAAGGATAAGACCGTTCCGAAGATTTTTTATACGAATTCGTCGTACGAGTACTGGGGCCGGTCGGCGTCGCTGCTCCATATCGCGATCGACGGGCAGAAGGATGCCGCGATTCCGGACACAACGCGCGTTTACCTATTGGCCGGCGGGCAGCACGGCCCGGCTGCTTTCCCGCCGCCTCGAAACCACACGCGCAATCTCAGCAACCCGAATGATTACCGCTGGGCTATGCGCGGGCTGCTGGTGGCGATGGACCGATGGGTGCGCGATGGCGCTGAACCGCCGGCATCTCAATATCCGCGCATCGCTCAGGATGCGTTGGTGCCCCTGGGCGCGGTGCAATTCCCAAAGATTCCGGGTGTCGAAGTGCCCAAGCACATCCAGGAGGCCTACCGCGTGGATTACGGGCCGGAGTTTCGCCCGGCAGGCATTGTCACGATTGAGCCGCCGAGAGTGGGCCACGCGTTTCCGATTTTGGTGCCGCAAGTGGATCGGGATGGCAACGACAATGCGGGCATCCGCATGCCGGAGATTCAGGTTCCGCTCGCGACGTACACCGGCTGGAATCTGCGCTCGGCGGACATCGGCGCGCCGGAAGAGATGAACAGCATGCAGGGCTCGTTTATTCCTTTTGCCCGCACGAAGGCGGAGCGGGAGCTGCATCACGATCCGCGCGCTTCAGTCGCAGAGCGGTATTCGGGACGCGCGGACTATCTCGGAAAGATCGAAGCCGCGGCGCGCAAGCTGGTGGCGGGAGGATATCTGCTTGAGGCGGACGTGCCGCAGGTGGTGGAGCACAGCGTGGTGGAGTGGGATTATCTGGAGGAATAGGGGGAAGGCCTTTACCGCAGAAGCGCGAACCCTTGAGCATCGGCCAAAGCACGATCGAACGTTACAGTGTTGGAGCATTCTGCGTGCCGGGCGATGTTACCAATTAAGTAGTCGGCGAAATTGCCTTTTCCCGTCCGGTATTCCTCGATACTCCTTCGAACCAGTCCGTCATGTTCGATCACAAATAGATCGGTTTCGAGGATTTGGTCGAGAGTCGCAAGAATGCCCATCTTCGGCTGATGGTAGCTGCGGTCCAGGACCCACACGGCTTCGCAGAGCACGAGGATGGAAATGAAGATGGGCTCTTGTTGCCGCCTGCACGCTTCAATGAATTTTTCTGCCAACCGCGCTTGTGACGGGTCATCCGCCGCGAGATACCGGACCAGCACATTTGTATCGACGCCTTTCACCGCCTGCTAAAGCCTTGCGCAATCGCCTCGTTCATCTCTTCCACCGAAACGGTCTTCCGGCGCGAGGTTTGCACGATTCCTTTTAGGTCCCGCACGTCCCGGCTGCGAGGCCGCATGACGACACGGCCGTCGGCGGCCACCTGGAATTCGAGCCGCTGACCCGTTCGAAGTTTGAGATGATCCCGAATCTCCTTGGGAACGGTGATCTGACCTTTACTCGTGAGTGTACTGGTGGCCATTTCCTTACTTATTTAGTATATCCTTACTTCATTGTAATGCAATTCTGGGTTGCCAGAAACGACGCAACAGGATCCGGGGCTCTCGCATTGCGCGCCGCGTTGGTCGGGTCATCTGCAAGCGGCGGTTGAGTCGCCTCCAGGAACCGCTCGATGAGCGAGTTGACTTTGTCTGGGTGCGTAACCGGCGCCATATGACCCACGCCTTCAATCTCTTCTGTACGTACGCGCGGCAGCACGGCCCTCACTAATCTGGCAACGGCCAAGGCCGACGCCTTTGACTTGGTTCCGGTCAGGAAGAGCGTCGGTACATTAACTGCCGCGAACCCGCTCAATGGCGTCGGTTCATGAAACACCGCATGCCACTCCGACTTCACGGCACGCATAGCTGCGGCAAGCACTGGCCGGCGAGGCTCAGGAGTTGCCGCCCAGGCACCGTCGCCCATCCAGTAATCGATAAAGCGCTGCGCCGAAGCGTTGAGATTGCCTTCGTCAACCAGGCGTATGGTGTCGTCGCGAACCGTAGTTATCTCGCGCGCTGCGGCGCTCTCGGCCGCATTCGCAATCAGAACGCTGAACAGCACCGGTTCATATAAGACGAGAGAGAGCAAGCGATCCCGATCTGCAAGTGCCGCCTTCAGCGCGATGGCCCCACCAAACGAATGCCCGATTAGATGGAAGCGATCGCCCGCAGCCCGAAACACGGACCTCAAGAGTGCGAGCTCATCGTCCAGGTGCATCGGTTGATCCTGAGGCCATGCCGCAGTCCTGCCTGATCCATATAGATCCACCGCGATGACCCGGAACCGATCTGACAGGCGTTCCATCAACGCCCGCCATTGCCCGGAAGAACTCGCACTTGAGTGAATGCAGACAACCGAGGTACCCGATCCGGCCTCGCGAAAGTACGGCGTCTGTGGCTGCATCGTCGCTTCCTCCCGACTCATAATTCGGCCGGTCGGCCTAACACGCCGTCCTGCATGCCGTCGGCTTTCGGAGCCAGGGCGGGGAGAATCATCGGAACGCGGCGGCGGTATTGCTGGTACTTCTCTCCGTACGCGGCGACCAGGTCGGTTTCTTCGAATCGGATCGCGATCAAAATATAGCCGGTCGTCATCGCGGCGAAGAAAAGGTGCGCCGCTGTCATGACCGGCGCGGACCAGAACGTCAACAGCCAGCCGACATAGAGAGGATGACGCACGAAGCGATAGAAGAACGGCGTGCGAAACTCCAGGTGGGTGTATTCACGGCCGACTAGGTACAGGTAGACTTGGCGTAGACCGAACAGGTCGAAGTGATTGATCAGGAACGTGCTCACGAGCACGATGAGCAGGCCGGCCGCGTAGAGGCCAAGGATCAAGAGCTCGGCCACACCGTTTTCGACCTTCCACACCACGCCGCCGATCGGGCGCCACTGCCAGAAAAGGAGCAGCAAAGCCAAGCTGGATAACAACACGTAGGTACTACGCTCCACCGGTTCCGGCACGATACGCGTCCATGCCCGCTTGAACCAGGGCCGCGCCATGATGCTGTGTTGCAGGGCGAATAGAGCGAGTAGAGCGCCGTCGATCGCCAAAGCACCAGCGGTCGAGCCTTCGGGACCCGAGTCAACCGATTTCGGCACGCCGAAATTGCCGAGGAATCCAATGGCGTACAACAACGCGGCAACGAACATGCCGTAGCACGCGATACCGTAGACAAAGGCAAAGATCCGTCTCATCTTTCTCCTCTATGTTCACAAACGCGTAAAACTGGGAGAAAGAAGCTCAGCAGTTAGACCGGCTCGCGAAAAAGGGGCGCAAATCCCACATGGGGCGATATTCGGCGGGCCTAAACCGCGTGACGCGCGCGCGTGTCCTGGTGGCGCGAAGCCAGCCGGCTCCGGATGAATTCGAGCAGCTCCGCCTCGCGGTCGATCTCGGTGCGGATCTTGAGCCAGTAGACAGGTAACGGCGCCATGAGGGCGACGCAGCCTTCACAGAGGTTGAGAGCGTCCTTTTCGGTGGTGAGGGCGGCTTCGGCTTTGGCGAGTTGAAACTGGTGGGCCAGGCGGCGCATCTCGCGGGGGCGATAGGCGTGGTGATCGCCGAAGGTGACGCGGTCGGCGGGGCGAATCTCGAGCGCGTCCAGCGTGCGCCAGAACGATTCGGGGTTTCCCAGCGCGCAAAAGGCGCCCACGCGGGAGTATGGCAGTTCGAGCGCGGAGATCCGGCGCGCGCCGGCGGCTTCGACCCAGCAATCGGGCACAGCGCGCGCGTGAAACACCGGCGCGTGCGGGTTATAGCGTCGCAGCGTGCGTGCCAGGTCGTACGTCCCGTAGCCATGATCGCTTCGCGTGATCACGATGGCGTCGGCGCGGGCCAGGGCTTCGAGCGGCTCGCGCAGCCAGCCGAGGGGAAATACCTCAGTGTTACCGAAGGGCGAGAGCGCATCGATCAGGACGATGTCCACCTGACGCTCTATGCGGACATGCTGAAAACCGTCGTCGAGGATCAGAATGTCCGTGGCGAAACGCTGCTCGATGAGACGTCCGGTCTGAAAGCGGTCGGCGCCGATGCCCACGGGTGCGACTCCCGCGCGCAGGAAAATCTGCGGCTCATCGCCGGTTTGCGTGACCTTCACGCGCGCGCCGGGCTCGAGGACTAGATGCCTTTCGAGCGAGTGGCGGCCGTAACCGCGGGTAAGGATGCCGGGCTGGTGTCCGGCACGTTGCATTTGCTCGGCAAGATAAAGCACCAGGGGCGTCTTGCCGGTGCCGCCCATGGTGAGGTTGCCGACGCTGATGACGGCGGAGGTGAGGCTGCGCCGGCGACCGAGATCGCGGCGGCGCTTCCAAGCTCCGATGGAGCGCCAGATGACGGACAACGGGCCCAGAGTGACGTAGGCCGCGAAGGTGGGCCGGTGGCGCGGGCACGCGTCCGCCGCCACTTCACGAATCACGGCAAGAGCGCGGCTGGTCGCCCCGCGGCTGGCTTCCGCGCATGCGACGGCGCGACGGCCGAGCTCGGCGGCGCGCGCACGATCCGCTAACAGTTCATGAACGGCGCTCGCGAGTCCGGAAGCCGCGGCGATCTCGAGAAAAGCCTCGCGTGCGCGAAACTCTCTGGCGATGTCGCGAAAGTTTTCCATGTGCGGACCGCAAATGATGGGGCGGGCGAAGAAGGCCGGCTCCAGGATGTTGTGACCGCCGCGCGCGGCCAGCGTGCCGCCCATGAAGACGACATCCGCCAGCGGGAACAGGCCGCCCAACTCGCCGATGGAATCAAGCAGGAGTGCACCAGGCAATTGCAGGGAGCCTGGGAGCCCGGAACGCCGCACAAACTGGATGCCAGCCTGGGTGAGCTTGGCCGCGGCGGCGTCGAAGCGCTCGGGCTTACGCGGGGCGAGCAGCAGGACGAGCCGGGGATGCTGGTGCGCCAGCTCGTGGAACGCCGCGATCACAGCGTCATCTTCATCTATGTCGCCGGCGGAAGCGGGTGGCATGGTGCTGGCGGCGATCCAGACCTCGGCGGGCCGCAGACCTTCGATGAAGCGGCGCACCGGGGACGCGGCATCCGCCTCGCGCGGCTGAACATCATATTTCAGGTTGCCGCCGACGCTCACCCGTTCGGGGGGAGCGCCCATGTCGAGATAGCGCCGGCGCATGGCGTCGCTCTGCACCAGAACCGCATCCGGCCAGCGCATCACCCACCGGAAGAACCAGCGCAGGCGGCGGTAACGCGATCGGGTGCGGTCGGAGATGCGGCCGTTGACGATCACCAGGCCGCAGCCGGCGCGCTTGGCCTCGCGGAACAGGTTGGGCCAGATTTCGGTCTCGACGATGACCACCACTGCCGGGCGCAAGGTCCGGAGCACACGCCGCACGGCGAAGGCATGGTCGATGGGGGCGTAGAAGATTCCGGTAACGAGAGCTGCCAGCTTTCCCCGCGCGATGGCCTGGCCCGCCAGGGTGCCCACTGAGAGGAACAGCGGAGCGCGCGGAAACTCCTGGTGGAGGCGCCGCGTCAGTTCCGTCGCTGAAAGCACCTCGCCCACCGAAACGGCATGCAACCAGATAGCGCCGGGAACAGTCTGCTTGAAAGAACGCGGTAAGAGGCCCAACCGCTGCCCCAGGGACGTAAAATAGGCTGGGTTGCGCAGGCTACGGACCAGGAAATAGGTCACTAACGCGGGGAGTGCCAACGCCTGAAGAACCCGATAGAGGAAATAGATGCCTTTTGTTTTCAAACGCTTGGCTCTTCTGATGAGTATAGCGGTGGTGGCCGGGCTGGACAAGGCGCCCGCGGCGGATAAAGAAAGGCCCAAGTTCGAGATGGCGCCGGCGGCGAGCTACGCATCGCATCAAACCAGCGAGAAAGTGACGATCGGCGCGGCTCTTTATGACACTCCGGACAAAGCCAAAAGCGCTTTCGGGAAGTTAAATCCTTATGAATACGGGATTCTGCCGGTGCTGGTAGTCATCCAGAATGACAGCAGCCAGGCGCTCCGCGTGGACCGCATGCGGGTGGATTATGTAGGACCGGACGGCACGCACGTGGATGCCACGCCGGCGCAAGACGTGCGTTACTTGCGGGGTCCCCGCCAGCCGAATGTGACGCCTAATCCGATCCCCACCGGCGGCCCGCGCATCTCGCACAAGAAGAATCCCCTGGACGCATGGGAGATCGAAGGGCGGGCATTTTCAGCCAAAATGATCCCGCCGGGGCAATCGGCAGGCGGATTCCTCTACTTTCAGACGGGCCACCGGGTTGGTGCGCGGCTGTACGTCACCGGTCTGGCGGAAGCATCTTCCGGCCGTGAATTACTCTATTTCGAGTTCCCCCTGATGGGCCAAACGCAGTAGGTGAAGGGCGCCCAGGGGCGCCTGATAACCGCCACGCGGGTCGATTATCGTTGGATAATGCCCGGCTATTTTCGTTCCGAATGATAACCATAATTAGCAAAAATCAACCACCGCCTTGGCCTTATACTGCCGGTCGATAGCATTTGGAGGCCGCGCTCTAACCTTTGACAACCGGCCTCCGTATCACGTTGGAAATTAAACGGTAATTAACAAAAAATTTTTAACGTATTTCGATAAAAATTGCTAGAAAAAGTCTTTAATTGGGGAAATTTTCTTATATAATGAAAACCGTCGCCAAGGAAGGGCGACGCGTAAGTGCGCTGTCAATACTGTGGCAAAAATCTGTGGCCGTTGAGAGGGCTGTTCGACGAGGACTTCTGCAGCCGCGATCACCGGCAGCGGTATCACGAGCGCGTCCGGAAAGCTCTGGAACACCTGCCGAAGGGGCAGGCGGCTCCACGGCCGACCGGCATCGCTGGCTTCCAGTTTGAAAAACCCAGCCTGCAACAGCCGGCCGCGACGCTGCGCAGCGCCGCAGGCCCGTCCGATAATCCATCCACGCCGGTGGTGCCTGATTTTGCACACGCCAGCGCCGCCCCATCGTTCGCCACCAGCTCGTTCTCATTCAAGTCAGTCACGCCCGCGGGCGGAAACGCCCCGAGCTTAGTGGAAGCTGCAGCGGCCTCGATTGCTCCCAATGTGATGAGCATCGAGACCCTGCGGGAGCGCGTCCATCAGAACCATGCGGCCGTGGCCTTCCTGGACGCACCGATGGGAATCGCGCCCCAGGCGGGTAACATGGCGCTGCGCGCGTCGCAACGCTCGACGGCCAGCCCGGAAGTGTTTGACGAGCTGAATCACGTTTATCTCCACGAGCCGGACCCCTTACTGGAAGCGAGCCTGCCTCTGGTTGGAGGCCTGACGGCCCAAATCGCGCCGATCGCCACCACTGCCCGAGCCCGCCATACGGCGGCCGCCGGCCCATCCGGTGCGGGCCGCGTCGAATTCTTCCCCATGCAGCCGCGTTTCAGCCAGGGAATGCTGGCGGACGCCAAGGCGGGCGAGGCGTTTCCCGAGGCGGCGACTCCGGCGGGAAAGAACATCTGGCTGGAAGATCTGGTGAGCTGGCAGATTCCGGTCAGCATGGCCCCCAATCGCTCCTCGCTGGCGATGTTGCCGTTCGTGGAGCGCGAGGCTGCGCTCGACCGTTTCCGCAGCGCGCAGCCGGCGAGCGCTTCGAACCCCACGCCGCTGGAATGGCAATTTGCCGCTAGCGCCGCGGAGCGTAAGCCGTTCGGAGTGGCTGTTCCAGTTGTAGCCACGATGGTGCTCGAATTCCCGGCGCCGCGCAATGCAGCGGCAGCGCCACTGAGCGATGAAGTCGCAATCTTCGACGCCTCGACGTTCAACCTGCTAATCCCCGAGATCTCGGTAGACGCCGGCGATCTGGAGATGCTGACGGATGAGCTGGCGGATGTCGCTCCGGAGCAGACCAAGACTTTCGAAACGCCGGTCGAGACCAGCGAGACAGCGCCGCACGGCGCCGAGTGGCTCCCGATGGAAGCCAAATCAGTGCTACCGACCAGTACACCGGAACTCGGTGGCGCGCTGGCCGAGCCCAGGATTGGCGCGGATCTGGTGGCCCGGTCGATTCCCTCGCAGCTCCGCAATGGCGCGCGAAGCGTCAACGCCGGGCTGTCGATCAGCATTCCAGACCGGATGGTCCGGCTGAAGAATGGCCCCGAGTTTTTTGCCGCCGAACCGGTGATCGCGGACTCGGTGGCGCGGCCCGTGACCGCCAGGCCGTACGCGGCGCTGGTGCTCCACGTACCGGAATTCCAGGCCAGCGATTCTGATCCCTTGTTCCGTCCGGCGGTGACTGAGACGATGTTGCCGTCCGCCGCATTCGACCGCGTGCATACGCCGAGGGCTGGAGCGAACGCGATCGCGGCAACCAGCATCGAGGTCCCGGATGTGGAACTCCAGGCGGCGGGCTTCGGAACCGACGAGCTGAAGAAGATCAATGTGTGGCAGCGCGACGCGGGCGACCGGTCGCCACGGCAATTTGGCTGGATGGATCCGAAGCTGGCGCTGAACATTCCGGATTCGCATTACGAAGATTACCCGCTGGCCCTGCAGGTCTCCGTTCCCGAGCCGCGAACCGTTACGGTTTTCGAGACGGCCACGTACGATCAGCAGACGAAGGTTCTGTCGATCAACGACGCACGATCGAAGCGCTTCGCCGTGCCGGGCTACCTCAAGGGGATGGCCGCGGGCGTGATGCTGGCCTCGTTCCTGTGGTTCGGAAGCTCGAGCATCAAATCGGACGGTATCACGTTGCGCCCCGGCGACCTGATCCGCCTGACCATCCAGCGGCGCGCGGTCTACGAAGTTGGCGACAACTTCCATGCGGGTCTGGCGAGCTGGGATGGCAAGAATTTCGCAAAGACCTGGTCCTACGACAAAGAAGGCTTCATCCGGCCGGGCCGCCTGGCGATGTACAAGCCGTCGCACGAGATGCAGGATTACAAGCTGGAGTTCCTGACGCAAATCGAGCGCAAGGGTGTGAACTGGGTGGTGCGCGCGGCCGACGATCACAACTATTACGGCATGAAGCTGGCGGTGACTGAACCTGGTCCGCGGCCGCTGGTGGCGCTGGTTCGCTACGTAGTGATCGATGGCAAAAAGGAATCACATGGCGAACTGCCATTGCAGGTGATGATGCACAACAACCGGCCGTACCGGGTGGAAGTGGACGTGAAGGGCAACAAATTCCTGACGTCGATCGAGGGGCAGGTGGTGGATTCGTGGAGCGACGACCGCCTGAAGACCGGAGGCGTTGGGTTCTTCACCGAAGGCAGCGAAAAAGCCCGGTTGTACTGGATGAAGATCACGAAGAACAGCGATTTTCTGGGCAAGCTATGCTCCATCCTGGTGCCGAAGGAATCGTAGCGGGTTGAGGAATTAGGTTTCAAACGGGAGAACAAGAAAGAGAGAAGTCCATGAGCTCAGTGAATCGGAACCCGGTGGAAATGGGAGCTTCGCCCCGTCTGGCTGTGGTCAGCAAGACGGCGGCGGGCAAACCCAATGGTTCGAAGACCACGAGTGACAGTTCAGAGGAAAAGGGAGGGCGTTCCCGATCCCTGGCCACTGCGGTATCGCTGCACCTGGAAGGCAAAGCTGAAGAGGCGCTGCGCGAGTTGCGGCGCGCGGTGGAACGCGGCGAAAACAAGCCGGCCATCTTCTCGGCGATGGGGCACATCCTCTACGAGCTGCAGCGTTATCAGGAAGGCGTGGAAGCGTATTCGCACCTGATCCAACTGGAGCCGCACCATCGCAGCGGGTACTTCAAGCTGGCGGTGTGCCTGGAAAAGCTGGGCCGGTGGGACGAAGCCGCCGCCAACTTCCGCAAGGCGCTGCAGATCGCGCCGGGAAATTCGGAAGCGCAACTGGGCCTGGGTATCTGTCTCTTGCACCTGGAAAATTCCGAGCAAGCGCTCGAAGCATTCGACCAGCACTTGAGCCAACAACCCGAGCAACCGGAAGTGCTGTTCGGCAAGGCGGTTGCCTTGCAGCAGGGTGGTCGGCTGGACGAGGCCTCGCAACTCTACCTCAAGCTGCTGGAAAAGAATCCCCGATCGGAAGAGTCGCTGGCCAACATGGTGGCTCTCGAGATCGCGCGCAAAGATTACGCCGCGGTTCGCGACTATTCCGAGAAACTGCTGACGCTGCGGCCGCACTCGCAGGCAGCTCTAGCGGGCCTGGCGACCTCAGCGTTTGCGGCGGCGGATTACGAGGCAGCCGCGAAATTCTGCGCCAAGCTGGTGGACCTGGTTCCCGACAGCTTCGAAAACTGGTTCAACCTGGGCGTGGCCCATCAGAAGACCGGCAATTATCAGGACGCGACACAGGCCTACGCGCGGGCGACCGAGCTTCGGCCGGACTCCGCGCAGGCGCACTTGAACCTGGGCGTAACGTTCCAGGAAACCGGTGCATTAGACCGCGCGCGCACGGCTTACGAACGGGCGATGCAGCTGGATGCGAACCTGCCAGCAGTGCTGTGGAACCTGGCGCTGGTGCTTGAGCAGCAGGGCAGTTTCGAGCAGGCTGAGAAGCTCTACGGGCAGATTCCGGATAAGGATCCGGAATGGGACGACGCGCAATTCCGCATGGGATATCTGCGGCTGCAGCGCGGGGATTACAAGGGCAGTATCGACGCTTTCGAAGGCTGCCTGAAGAAACGCAAGGATTGGCCGGAAGCCCGTCTCAACGCTGGCATTGCGTACTGGAAGATGGACGATTCGGGCTCGGCGCGGAGGGCCTTTGAAGAAGTACTGACCCTGCGGCCGGAATCAGTGGATGCTCTGCGCGGCCTGGCGGCGCTGTCTCTGGCGCAGCAGGATTACAGCCAGGCGTTCTCGCTGCACAAGCGGCTGCTCGATCTGGGCGAGCGCAGCGCCGAGCTGTTCTATAATGCCGGGCTGATCTCGCAGAAGAAGGGCGACATGCAGGAGGCTGCCCGCTACTACGAGCAGGCGCTGGCGCAGACGCCGCAATTCGCCGAAGCGCTGCTGAACCTGGGGCACGTGCGCAAGTCGCTGGGCCAGGAAGAAGAGGCTCGCAACTGCTGGCGCAAGGCCGTGGAAGCCAAGCCGGAATTGGCGGAAACGTACTTCGAGCCCGGCCAATAGCACGCGACGCACAAAGCCACACTGCTTCACCGGGGCAGCGTCTTACCCGCCCGTTTACCGTAGTCCGAGAGTTCGGTAGCGCTCGAGGCCTGCTCGAACGCAGTGCCGTTCCATCGCAACGTGAAGACGTCCATCGCTGATACGCAGCAGTGGGCATCCCCTTGCAGATAGTGCGCTGAGCGCACGATCAACGTGCTGGTTTTTGCGTCGAACGTGTACTTCTCCTTCGTGTCGAACTGCTCATTCCACCTCAGTTGCTGAGTGACACGGAGCGCATGATCGGCCAGCCAGAACACTTGAGCGAACCCATCCGTGCTGGAATCTCCGGCGACAGAAATCCAATGGAACACCACCAGAGCGTACCCGGCGTCTGATGAACCGGTCGCAGGGAGGTAGTCCACCTCTTCGAGCGTCGCCTCGTCCATCTCTCCTTTCTCTTTCCACTGGCGACGGCCGTCTTTGAATGGCAGCACGCTCTCCGGCTTGCCGGTTTGGTCGAACACAACCAGCTTCAAGTTCCGGAAATCGACCTTTTGAATCGACTGATAAGAGTGGGGGTAGGAGTACGCCACGTGAACGTTGTCGAAATCAGGACCGAAAAACTGCGCGTACGGAACCGACGGACTTTGGGCGAACAGACAGAATGAAATTGAGACGAGTGCGACGGCTGGCCGCATATTCGCATCGTACCGTGGTGTATAAGCCTGAGGCTGGACGTGCCCGGCATCTACTCCTCGTTAGGCAGATCTCCCAGGTCTTCGGCCCGGTTTTCGAACTTGGTGAGGTGGTGCAGAAAGACCAGATCCACTTTGCCGATGGGTCCATTGCGCTGCTTGGCGACCAGCAGTTCGGCCAGCCCGCGCAGGTCTTCGCGGTCGCGCTTGTAAACCTCTTCGCGGAAGATAAAGGCCACGAGGTCGGCGTCCTGCTCGATGGAGCCAGATTCGCGGAGGTCGCTCAACTGCGGGCGGTGGTCGCCCTGGCGGGTTTCGGGGGCGCGGCTTAACTGCGAGAGCACCAGCATGGGGACGTTCAGCTCCTTGGCCAGCAGCTTCATGCCGCGCGAGATGGTGCTGATTTCCTGGTTGCGGTTTTCGAAGCGGCCGCGGCCGCTCATCAACTGCAGATAGTCGACCACCACCAGGCCCACGCGCTTGCCGTGTTGCTGAAGGCGCCGGAGTTCGGAATGCATTTGCATCAGGCTCGCGCCGGCGGTGTCGTCAATAAAAAGAGGCGCTTCCACGAGCTGCGAGGCGGCCGCCTGAAGCTTGTGGCGCTCGTCCTGGTTGAGATATCCGGCGCGGAACCGCTGGCTATCGACGCGCGCGGTGCAACAGAGCATCCGGGTGAGCAGTGACTCCTTCGACATCTCGAGCGAGAAGACGGCGACCGTCTCATTGAGCCGTGTGGCCACGTGCTGCGCGATGTTGAGGGCCAGCGCGGTTTTGCCCATGGAGGGCCGGGCGGCGAGAATGATCAGTTCGCCCGCGTGCAGACCGCCGGTCATCTCGTCGAGCTTGGTGAAGCCGGTGCTGAGACCCTTGATGCGCCGGCTGGGATCAAGAAACGCGTTCAGTCCGCCCTGGTACTCCTCGATAACCTGCGCCGGGCTGGCGAGGCCGGATTTCATGCGCGAGTCGCCGAGCTTGAGCAGGCTTTCTTCGGCGCCCGCCAGGATCTGCTCGGGGTCTTCTTCGCCCACCAGGCAGCGGTTCATCAAGTGCTGGGACGTGAAGATGATTCTGCGGAGAATCGACTTGTCTTTGACGATGCGAACGTAGCTGTCGAGGTTGAAGATGCGGGGCAAGCCGTCGTCGAGCGAAACCAGATAGCTCAGACCGTCGCAGGATTCGAGCTCGTTGTAGCGGAGCAGCTCGTTGGCAACGGTGACGCGGTCGATGCGCTCGGCGCGCTCGCTGAGCTCGCCCATGCGCTGGAAGATGCGGCGGTGCTTCTCCAGGCTGAAGTCGTCGGCCTCGATCGCTCCCGCCACCTGGACGAACAGCGAATCGTCCATCAGGACGGAGCCCAAGACGAACCGCTCCGCATCCAGATTGCAGGGAAGTCCTTTCTCGAGTGCGAGGCCCTGGGATGACATTGAAGGCTGTTGTCTCACGTTACTCCGAAGTCTCCCGAATCTTGCGTCACTTTTCGGGGTACTGTTTTGTACGCCCTGGGTTCTGCATAACTGCGCGCGCAGGGTCTCATTTCACATTCGGTCTAAATCGTTCCGGATCAGCGCGAGCGACGCGCATATTCACCGGTTTGCACAGACTTCCACATCCAATGCACAAAAACAACAGTCACTCATTATGTTTTATCCGATCGCACGAACTTTTGCCAGATCTTCTCCCCCAGATGAAGCTAAGTTGCCGGTGGCAAGTAACTCTATTTACAGCGGAGTGGGAATTAGCCCCAAAAAGTTGGACACTATTTCGTAACAATTTGGCGTTTCTGGTACAATCGTGCTTCAAAGGAAACAAGATGCACGGTTTTCCGGGCGGCAACCCGCTTTGAAACCGTGATCAACGCAAAACGTCACTACTACTAACGCCACCACGAGTGGCGGACACAGTTTGAGTGGTGCCGCAGCTAGCGCGGAGTTTACTCCGTGCATACGGCTTATGCGGAACCAGCCGGTGGGCGCACTCCTCCGAGCGTTCACCGGCTTTTTTTATTTGTCTGGCTTGACGCTCAGAACCCCGCGCCAGCGGACTTGCCTTCGCGCTGCAGAGCTTCGGCCAGGCCGCTCACCGCGCGCCGGCTCTCCGGAAACTGATCGAGCGCCTCGCGGAATGCGGATTCGGCCATTTGCGGCTTACCGTCCGCAATGGCCTTCCGGCCGAGCACTTCCAGCACCGGGCGCGGATACCAGGGCGGCTCAGTGTAACGAAGCGCACGTTCCATGCGGCCGGCCTGCTGGAGCAACGCCAGTGACTTCCCGCGGTTGTGCCCGGCCCAGGCAATGTGTGCCTGGAGTTCCCTTTGCGCCACGCGCAGGGAAGGGGGCACACGATCATGAACACGGGCCGAGAATTCCTTGAGCGCGGCGTCCATGGCGCGCGATTCCGCCTTCGCCGCGGACACTTCGCCCTTCTCGGCGTGCGCGACACCAAGGGCCCAGTGACGCCAGGCCTGCTCGCGCGGTTTGTCGTAGACCGGCAGGGTGTGGCCGTCGAGGATCTCGTCCCATTTCTCGAAAGTGACGAGCGTCCGCATCAGCCCGAACCAGCCCTGGCGATGGGCATTGTAGTAGTCGTCGATGTCGGCCGCCTCGCGCGGATTCTCTTTGAACTCCAGCAGGCCATGGGCGGCGCGCACGGCATCGTCATAGCGGCCCTGGAAACAATAAGTCGTAATCAGAAAGTGCACGTTGTGGCCGTGGTGGCTATGGCCATAGAGCTGGTCGGCGCGGATATAGCCCAGCTCGTTCTCAGCAGCAGACTCGAAGGCGTGCGCGGCTTCGTCCCATTTGCCGGTCTGCGCCCAAATGTGGCCGGGCATATGGAGAGCGTGCGGGATGTTGGTGACCAGCTCCGGGTACCGGCGGCAGCTCGGCCAGGCTTCTTTGGCGAAGGTTGAGCCTTCGAATCCGTGGATGATGTAGTGGTGCACTCCGGGATGGTCGGGAGCCTCAGCCAGCAACTCGCGCAGCAAGCCGACCGCTTCCATGGAGCCTTCACTGGGCTGCCGGCCGGGGGTGCTGAAGCCGCGCATCAGGTGGAGCGCTAGATAACTTTTGGCTTCGACTTCGCGAGGATATTCGGCTAGGATGGCACGCAGGCCGGCAATGTAGGCCGCATCGCGATCGGCGACACTTGAATCGCGGCGCGCCGCTACGGCGGCGATATATAACTTCTCGAGAGGAGTGGCTTTGCCGCGAACGGCGCTCAGCTCCTGCGCTTTCTTGCCGGCTGCCACAGCGCGGCCGAGGCCACCGGTCGGTGCAGCGGGTGACTTGGCGCGCTTCTTCGGCGGCGCATCGCGTTCCAGTTGAAAGCGCGGGCGATAGTCTCCGGCAGCCACCATCGCGATTCCCCAATAGGGCATGGGCGCCGTGGGATCGAGCGCCGCGGCTTGCAGGAACGAGCGCTCGGCTTCAACGGCCCAAAACGAATGCATCTGCGCCACGCCCTGATCGAAGAATTCCTGAGCTTGTGGGTTGGCGGTCGTAATGGGGAAGTGAACGGACCCCTGCCCGGTCATGATATGCGCGGGCAGAGACGGCGCCGCCAGGCCGGGAGCCGGCGCGCACAGATCCTTGACCTTATCGGCGGGTTTCTCGCCTGCGCCGAGTAGAAAAGGCAATAACAAAAGCGCGAAACGGTGCATCAATGCTTCTCCAGTTCGAGGGCGATGAGATCGCCGAGTTGCTCGGCGGAATAGCCCGAACCTTCGATCAAGGCTACCAGTTTTCCATCGCGCCCGATTACGGCGGTTTCTGAGGTGTGAGTCAGCAGCCCTTCTTCAGGCCAGTAGATGACGCCAGCGCGGGCGGCAACACATTGCACTTCAGGGAGATCGCCGGTGAGAAAATGCCAGCGAGCGGAATCAGCGCGCCAAATTTTGGCGTATCGGGCGAGGACGTCGGGCGTATCGTATTGAGGGTCGAGCGTTACAGACAGCAAGATGAGATCCCGGGCAGCGAAACGTTTCTGGAGCCTCGCAAAACCTGCGCTGAGGCGCGGGCAGACGTCGGGCAGCGGGCACCGGGTATAGATGAAGTTGAGCGCTACCACTTCGCCCCGAAAGCCGGCGAGCCGGACCGGGCGGGACAACTGGTCAGTCAGCGAGAAGTCGGGCACCTCCGCGCCGATCGAAAGTTTTTGAGGAGCGGGTGGCAGCCGCAGCTTTCGACCGTTATCATCGGCGACGCCTTCGGTAACGGATGCACGGCGCCGCAGGTTGCGAATAACGGCACCGCCCCGGCCCACTTCGAGCTGGAAGTCGACACGCGAACCGGGAACCAGACCCTCGAGCTGGGCCGCATCCCGCACGCGGAACGGCATGGCCATGGCGGGCATGTAGCCGCGGATCTCGCGGTGAGAGATCACAACGGATTGCTTTTCGCGCTCGACGCGAAGAACCAGGCCCTCCGCGGGGTAACGTTTGGCGCAGGAAGTTAGTATTCCCAAAATCGCGCAGGCAAGAGCCCGGCGAGCACCCGCCGCGCTACTCTTAGTGAAAGTACAACACATCGGGACGCACGGCGTGATTGGCCTCGGCGCAGGGGCCACACTCGACGGAGTAGCCGGACCAGGCGGCCCGCACAAGCTCCGGAACCTTTTTTGGATGGTCGGGCGCGTGATAGGTGCAGAGCGCCATGCGGGGGTGATACTTCGCGATAGTCTCGCGTCCTCCGACGATCGCGCGCGGCTCGGCGCCTTCGATATCCATCTTGATGAAGTCCACGCGCTCGAGCTTGAGCTCGGACACCAGCTTGTCGATGGTTGTCAGCGGAATGCCGCGCGCTTCGGTGTCTCCCTGGCGATGAATCACAAAACTGTCGGCCGCGGAGTTACTCGGATCGATCTGCATCGGCAGGACGTCGTCTTTGTCCCACACGCCCTTGGGGTAAACAATTACGCGGCCGGCGGCAATCTCGTCTTTGAAATTGCGGCGGAGGCATTCGATGTTTTCGGGCGCAGGCTCGATGGCCACAACCTGTTTCGCTCCCGCGGCGAGCCACACTCGCACTGTGACGCCGACATTGGCGCCGCAATCCAGCACGATATCGCCCGCGTGCGCGGACTGCCGGTCGTTGCCATAGATATGGCGCTTCTGCTCCGCCAGGTTGTACGGCAGCACCCAGCGGCTGCCGGCCGGAATCCAGTAGCGGCCCAAGGGTGTGTCCCAGAGCTGGTACCCGGCGGGATCGGTATCCAGCAATTTGCTGCCCTTGATCATCTGGTCGTTGTAGAGAATCTGCAGTTGCAGGTTCTCATCCGCCTTGACGGCGTTGGCCACGGGGCATTCCGGGCTGCGGCCCACTATGGCGAAGGCGAACAGGCGAGCGGGCGGATAGAACCAGAGAAGCGCCACAACGAGGACGACGGGGATCAGAAGAAGGCGGAGGATACGTGGCACGTTGAGACTCCTAAGTTAGTTGCGGCGCAGGATGATGGCTGAATTCTTACTGCCGAAAGCGATGCAATTGGCGACGGCGTACTCGATATCCAGTTTGCGCGCGCCCTCGGAAATGTAGTCGAGGTCGCATTCCGGGTCGGGCTCCTCGATGTTTTTGGTGGCGGGCGCAACGCCGTCGCGCATGGCCAGCAGCGTAGCGGCAATTCCCGCGGCACCGCAAGCGCCCTGTGGATGGCCGATGACGCTCTTGACCGACGAGCCGGCTACCTTGTACGCCTGCCCATCAAAGGCTAGCTTGATCGCGCGGGTTTCGATGCGGTCGTTGAGCTCCGTGGCGGTTCCGTGATAGTTGATGTATTGCACGGCTTGGGGCGGCACGCCGGCTTCTTCAAGCGCAAGAGTAATGGTTCGCGCCGGCTCCTCGCCGCATTCTTCCAGCCGTACGCGGTGGAAAGCCTCGCAGGTGGAGGCGTAGCCGGCGATTTCGCCGTAGATGTGCGCTCCACGCGCCATCGCCCGCTCGCGTTCTTCCAAAACAAAAAACCAGGCGCCTTCCCCCAGCACGAAGCCGTCGCGATCGCGGGAGAACGGGCGCGAGGCGCGGTGCGGCTGGTCGTTCCAGCTGGTGGTCAGAATACGCATCAGCATGAAGCCGCGCAGGATGAGCGGCGCGATGGGCGCGTCCACACCGCCCGTCACGACGGTGTCGATTACGCCCGCCTGAATGTTGCGGTAGGCATAGCCGATGGCGTCGGTGGACGAAGTGCAGCCAGTCGAAACGATGTGACTCATGCCGCGGAAGCCGAAACGCATGGAGACTTCGCTGGCCAGCGTGCCGATGGTGCCGGTGGGAATGGTGTAGACGCTGCACTGCTTCTGGTGGCCGGTGTAGTAGAGGCGATACTGCTCTTCGGTAAATTCCTGGCTGCCGCCGCCCGAGCCGACGATCACGCCGATCCCGCGAAGCTGGTCGCGCGTCATGGCATCCGATTCCAGGCCCGCATCACAAAGCGTTTCCTCAACAGCGGCCAGCGCCAGCGGCACCGCGCGCGAGACGTGCGGCCGGTCTTTGGGCGACACGTACCGGTGCTCGTCGAAGTCCGCCACTTCGCCGGCTACCTGCACCGCATGCCCCGAAGGATCGAAGCGAGTGATGCGGCGGATTCCGCTCACGCCTTCCCGCGTGGCTCGCCAGAAATTCTCGCGGCCCACTCCGTTGGGGCTTACTGCTCCGATACCAGTGACGACGACGCGACGTGCCATCTTTGTCTTCAGTTACGAACCGAGACCATCTGCGCGACCTTGCTTCGATTTGCGGCGCGCGCACTCCGCCACGCAGGGTCTGCGACTGGAGAACTACTTTGCCTTTTACCTTTCAGTCAGTATAGGCTGTTTTCATGCCTTCAGGGGAGCGGACGCGTCCGATCTGGTTTCTTGTGCTGGCGGGCATCCAGGCGGGCGTGGTGGGCGCATTGATCCTGCTGGGATACCTGGCGCTCGATTCCGCATGGCACCGGCGCTCGGTGTGGACCGTGCCCAATCTGCTGGCGTCGACATTTTACGGCGAATCAGCGTACCGGCCGGGCCTTGGGGCGCGTACCGGCGCCGGTGTGGCGCTGCTGCTGGTGCTCTATGGTGTGCTGGGCGCCATATTCGCCCTGGTGATCCGCGATCAAGACAGCCGCTTCCGCGTTACACTGCTCGGGCTGATCTATGGCACGGGCTGGTTTTTCCTGTCGTTCGACGTGCTGTGGAAGCACGTCAATCCACTGGTGCAAATCTATAGTCCCGACCGAGCCATGCTGGTGGGACACTTGCTCTATGGGGGCACGCTGGGCAGGCGTTTTCCGGCGTACTTGAGAGCCATGCGCGAGCAGACACACCCGCAGATCTCGGTGCCCGATCCGGCTGAAGGCAGCCATTAACGCAATCGGAAGTTGATCTCGATAGTTGCCGCCACGGCGACCGGCTCTCCATTTTTCTTGGCTGGCGAGAATCGCCACTGTTCAACCGATTCGAGTGCGTTCTGATCGAGGCCCGGATCCAGAGACCGCTCAACACGCATGTTGTGGGCGCGGCCATCGGGGTGTACCTCAACATTCAGCACAACCGTGCCTTCGATCTTCGCGTCTTTCGCTTGTTTGGTATACGCAGGTTCGATTTTATGAAGGACCTTCGGCGCGGTCACGCCCTTTTCGGAGACCTTGTGGACGGTCTGGTTCTGTGGGCCCGCCCCGACGGTCTGCATTCCTGGGATACCACCTACGACACCACCGACGACACCACCGATCACACCCCCGCCGATTCCCCCGGGGATGCCTTGAATGACACCGCTTACTACACCGCCTGCGGGGGCGGAGTCGTCTTGCGTGATGAAGGTCGATCGTACCGATTGCAGCGGAAACGACCAGACCGCGACTGCACCGGCAGCGGCCAGGCACAGTGTGATACCTGCGAGCGATGCCAGCGAACGGGACTTCGTCATAGAAACCTCCTCAAGTAGAGATGTAATGCGCCGGGCCAAGTGGCGGCGCGGCGTGAATGCCGGCGCGGTCCCGGAAGAATCAACACCGGCGAAGACCAGCAAAACTTCGGCGTAGGACCGGGTTGAACCAGTAAGACGGGCGACCTGGCGATCGACGACTTGTTCCCGCACCAGCCGGATCTCTCCGGTCAGCCACCAGATCGCGAGATGAAACCACAGCAGCGCGCGGATCACTTCTTCAGCCATGTGGAACAGCCAGTCTTTGCGGCGGACATGGAGAAACTCGTGACACACGACCGCGTCGCGCTGCACGGGACCGAGATTCAGCCAGCGCGCCGGCAGCAGAATGGCGGGTTGCAGAAAGCCGAACGTGACGGGTCCAGCCACTTCGGAGGAAAGGCACACTCGTGCGCAAGCGGCCCCGGCCCACGGCCACTGGTCGATTCCGGATTGACGCGCATCCAGCAGCCGCGCGCGGCGGCTATGCCGGAAAAGCCTGGCGTAGCCCACCGCCATCCAGACAAGACGCGCGGCGATGCCTGCCAACACCATGGCGATCAGCATCGCCCGGGCGGAAGAATGCGTTGCGCCAGCCGCGGAAATTCGTGCAACGGCTACCGTGACCCCGGCCACCGGAGCTGTGACCGGGAGCGTCCATGGCTCGACGGCCGGAAGCACCAGACATGCGCCGAGCAGGGACTGTAACCATGCCAGCGTCACTTCGGGCGAACACAGAGGGAAGGCCCGCGACAACATTACCGCCAGCGCCGAAATGACGGCGACTTGCAGAGAATATGCCAGCAGATTGGGGAACCACAACTCCGGATTCATTTGGACTTTCTAAGGAGGCGTCGGATCTCCGCCAGATCCTCTTGCGACAGGCGCGGGTCTTCGACCAGATGCAACAGCAGGGGTTTCGCGGCTCCCTCAAAGACACGATCCACAAAATCACGCACCATCACGCCGAGAACCTGCGCGCGCGGACGCGCCGGGCGGTAGAGATAGGCACGGTCTTCCTGCTTTTTCTTGAGATAGCCCTTCTGTTCCAGGATCTTCATGACTGTCATGACGCTGGTGTAGGCCACCTGACGCCGTTCGCGCAGCGCTTCATAGACATCGCGCACCGTCGCACGGCCCAGGCCCCAAACGACGTGCATGATCTCCAGCTCCGCCGTGGTAAGGGTCGTGCTCGGCCGCCGCATATACTAATTATATAGTACTAAAAAATGCCGAATGCAAGAGATTTGTGCGACCGGGCTATTGATGCACCACGCGCCCGCCGGCGATTGTGTACACCACTGCAGTGTTGGGGATCTCATCCGGCTTGATCTGGAAGACGTTGCGCGATAGAACCACCACGTCCGCTAGCTTGCCGGGCTCGAGCGTTCCCTTCTCGCTCTCCGCGAATTCGGCGTACGCGGCGGTCGCGGTGTAAGCGCGCACGGCTTCCTCGATAGTGATCTTCTGTTCCGGCACCCAGCCTTGCGGGTTCTTCCCGTCGCGAGTCTCGCGCGTCACGGCGGCGTAGAGGCCCATCAGCGGAGAGAGAGGCGCGACGGACCAGTCGGTTCCGAAGGCCAGCTTCGCGCCCGAGTCGAGTAGCGAACGGAAAGCATACGTCGTCTTGATGCGCACCGGACCAATGCGCTTCTCGGCCCACTGCCCATCGTCGATCGCATGCGACGGCTGCATGGAAGCGATCACGCCGAGCGTTGCGAATCGGGGAATGTCCGAAGCCAGCAGGTGCTGCGCGTGCTCGATGCGGAAGCGCCGGTCGCGCGGGCCGTTTTCTTTTTCGACCCGCTCGAAATAATTCAGAAGAAGATGGTTCGCCTTGTCGCCGATGGCGTGAACCGAGCACTGCAAGCCGGCTTTGTCGGCGTCGCGAATGTCCCTTTCGAGCTTGCCTTCGGGCAGATCGTCGTCCGCCATGAGCCCGCGGGTGTGGGGCGCGTCGTTGTAGGGGTCGAAGAACAACGCGGTGGTCGAGCCGAGTGAGCCGTCCATGAAAGCCTTGAGCCCGCCGAGCCGCAGCCAGGAGTCGCCGCGGCTCTGGCGCGCTACCAAGTCCGCCTGGCGCTTCCATTCGCGCATGGGTGTGCGCGCATAAACGCGCACCGTGAGGCGTCCCGCGTCACGAAAACGCTGGTAGACCCCGTACTGATCCCACGAGGTGATGTCTTGAATCGAGGTGACGCCCACTCGTGCAGCCTCTCCAAGCGCCGCGCGCAGCGCGTCGTCGTAGTCCGCATCGCTCGGCTTGGGAATGCGTGAGTAGACCAGCTCTTGTGCCGCGTCTTTGAGGATCCCTGTTGGCTCCCCGGTTTTCGGATCGCGAACGATCGTGCCGCCCGGAGGGTCCTGGGTTTCCTTCGTCACTCCGGCCAGGCGCAAGGCAACCGAATTAGCGAGCCCCATGTGGCCATCCAGGCGCGATACGAACACGGGATTCTGTGCGGTTTCCCGATCGATTAAGTCCTTAGTGGGCAGCGGAGCGCCGGGCCACAACTCATGGTCCCAGTCGCCGCCGGTGATCCAATGCCCCGGACCGAGCTTGCGCGCCTGCCCGTCAATCCTGCGCGCGAACTCCTGTTGGGTGCGGGCGCCGCGCAGGTCGACGGAGAGCATTTGGAAGCCGCCGTTGATGAAATGCGTGTGGTCGTCGATGAAGCCGGGAAGCGCCAGTTTGCCGGCGAGATCGATTACGCGCGTGTCGGCTGAGATGACCTTCTGGATCTCGGCATTCGAGCCCACCGCGATCAGACGCTCGCCGCGCGACGCCAGGCCTTCCGCCCAGGGTTGCGCCGGATTGCCGGTCCAGACGCGGGCGTTGACAAGCGCAAGATCGGCCTTCGGCGCGGTTTTCGAAAACTCCTGGGCCACCAACTGAGATACAAACGGAATAATCTCCGTCTGTTTGCTATTGTCCACGGTAAAAACGGCCAGGATGTATTCGGCGCCGTTGGGCAGGCGAATGTACGCTGTGTCGTGGCGCGCCGTCGATGTCCAGCCGGCCTTCGAGTAGTATTGCGAGCCGGGCCGCAATGACTTTCCGGAGTACGCGGTCGCCTGGTCGTCGGGATCTTCCGATTTCGCGAACGGATCGCGATGCAGCAGGTTCAGCATCTCACGCGTGCCCGAGGGCGATGCAGCGCGCCCCGTCACGATTTCGTGCCAGAGCCGCGCCACGGCATCCGTCGTGAGCCGGTTGCGGTTCTCGAAGTCCGCACCGAGGCCCTGCCGCTCGCGTCCGTACGGCCCTTCGCACCAGGTTTTCTGGTTGACGTTGATGTTCTGGTAGCCCTCCGCCGCAAAGTAGCGGTTCATAAGGTTGCGCTTTTCCATCCATTCGCGTAGTGCGGTGTCGCCGAGCTCGGGGCCGCTCGTAGTTCCGGTGAGCGCGTCGACCACGTAGGCCGTCGCGTCATTGGAGGAATCGACGATCATGTCGTGCAGCGCGCGCTCGAGCTCCGGAGTACGCGCCAGCGCGCCGGTCTCGATCTGGTGATGCGCGGCCGCGAGATAGAACAGCTTCACGACACTGGCGGGATAAGTCGGTGCGTCGCCGCGATAACTGGCGCGGGCGGGATGTTTCGCATCGGTCAGATCGATCACGGTGATTGCGATCTTGTCCGCGGTGAGACCACCACCGCCGAAGCGTTGCACCGCGGCGCCGGCGGTATCGCGCACCAGCTTATCGAGCGATTCCACTTGACGAAACTCGGGCTGATTGGCGGCCGGGCACAGACCGGCCATCGCCAGGAACGGAAGGAAGCAAATTCGGGTCATACGATTTAGGCCGTTTGATTGTACTGTATGAGCTATGGACCTATCCCGCCGAACGTTCCTGGCCTCCGCTACAGCGGCGCTTCTTCACGCTTCCGAACCGGTGATCGATATTCACCAGCACACCAACTACGCCGGCCGCACCGATGATGAGCTCATCGAACACCAGCGCAAAATGGGCGTCACCAGAACCGTCTTGTTGCCGGCCGGATCGAAGTACGGCCTGGCAGTCGGTGCCGGCGGGAACGAAACCGTGGTGGCGCTGGCGCGGCGCCGGCCCGAATTGTTTCTGTACTTCGCCAATGAAGTGCCGGACCTGCCGGGTGCGCGCCAGGTGCTGGAAAAATATCTGAAGCTCGGCGCCCTCGGTATCGGCGAGCAGAAATTTCCGGTGGAATGCGACTCGCCGGCCATCCACATGGTGGCGGAGGTGGCCGAGTCGTTCCGCGTGCCGGTGCTGCTGCATTTCCAGCACGCCACTTACAACATGGGCATCGAACGTTTTCACACCGTGCTCGAAAAGCACCCGCGCGTCACCTTCATAGGCCATGCGCAGACCTGGTGGGGAAACATCGACCGCAATCACGAGCAGACCGTTCTGTACCCCAAAACAAAGGTCACGCCGGGAGGCATAACGGACCGCCTGCTGGCCGATTATCCCAATATGTACGGCGATCTTTCGGCAGGCAGCGGTTTGAACTCGCTTTTACGCGACGAGGAGCACGCGCGCGGATTCCTCGAGCGCCATCAGGAGAAGCTGGTGTACGGAAGTGATTGCGACGATCGCGTTGGTGAAGGCGCAGCCTGCAGCGGATCGCAATGTCTGGCCGCTATCCGCCGGCTCGCGCCGAACGCTGGAGTGATCAGCAAGATCCTGCACGGCAATGCCACGCGCGTGTTACGTCTCCAGGCGGCATAGTCGCGCAGCAGCCCGTCATTGCGCCGCGCGGCTCAATTTCACTTTGCCGACGACCTCGCCATCGTCCACCGAACCCTTCATCTCGCCCTCGAGACGATCGTTTACCAGCATGAGCGTGAACTTGAAAGGGCTGCTGGTTTGAGGCGAGACGACCTCGAAGGAAACCTTTGCTCCTTCCACCTTGCCGTTGCGTATGGCGCCATCGTCTCCGCCGCCGGTACGGCCGATCTTGCCGGTGACCGTGTCC
>Ga0075426_10000288_pt1 | contig 33903 bp, 31 predicted proteins | sample SoiMethybrSBSTD5_FD_75304 | JGI IMG/M metagenome (GOLD analysis project Ga0075426, IMG submission 75304) | Bulk soil microbial communities from a Populus tree surrounding site in Tennessee, USA - Soil MetaG P. TD hybrid SBSTD5 | ecosystem: Environmental > Terrestrial > Soil > Tree plantation... | reverse complement strand
CCTTCAACGATAGCGTCGAGGTCCTTTCCGATCTGACGAATGACACAAGAAAACTTACTGATGCCGTGCGCTCAATAAAGGCCGGCGAGTTCACTCAGGTCTATGAAGCAGTCTACACGGCGGTTTGGGAAAAAATGCACGACGTTTCCGGGCGCAAAGCTGTAATCGTATTCACCGATGGCATTGATACCGCCAGCAGCGAAATCTCCGAAGAAGACACGCTCGACGCAGTGATTGAGAGTGAGGACATCATCGTCTATCCGATTCGCTACGCGACCCGTGAAGACGTCGAGCAAAAGATGGAACGGAGACTGAGGATTTCGACTCATTCAGACAGCGTCGATCAAGAGAAGCTGGATCAAGGCAGGCGCGAGTTGGATCGGGCATACAGGAGCGCTGATGAATATCTTCAAGAACTCGCGGAGATGTCGGGCGGCGTTCTGGAGAGGGCCGACCGGCTCGGCGACTTGAAGTCGGCGCTGGGAAAGATTGCTGAAGAGCTCCGTCATCAATATCTTCTCGGCTACTATCCGACCAACAGGCAAAAGGATGACCGCTCTCGCAAGATTTCCGTTCGCGTTACTCGCCCGGGTTTGTTAGTGAGAGCGAGGCCTGCTTATCGCATCGCTCAGTAGATCATAGACTGGAAACGAATCAGCTCATGAGTTCGACGAACCAACTGCTTGAAGCCGTTGAGAGCGCCGCCACCCGCGCCAAGTTGGTGGCGGTAGTGAGAGTTTTGCACGATCGCGCGGAGAAGAATGCTACGATCGTTATTTGCGGTGACGAGTCAGTCCCGGCAATAACCGACTCCAAACTTTCTGCAGTGATCAAATCATCGGTTGAAACCGCAATGACAAAAGGATCCGCTGCTGAGCTGATCGAAGCGATCGATGAAGAGGGAAGTCGAGTGCGTCTGGCCGTCGAGATCGTTAGGCCCAAGCTCGAGCTTGTGGTCTTTGGCGCCGGACACGTCGGCCAAGCCGTAGCTTTGATGGGCGCGATGCTTGGTTATGAGGTCACGGTCATAGACGACAGGGAAGAGTTCGCTTCGCGGAAGCGGCTCCCAGGCAGCGGGATCAAGCTTCTGGTGAGTGACTTCAATGACGCAATCAGCAAGCTCAAACTTTCGCGAAGCACGGCTATCGTTATTGTCACCAGAGGACATCAGTACGATGAGCTCTGCCTCAAACAAGTCGTTACAACGGACGCCGCATACATCGGGATGATCGGCAGCCGTCGTCGAGTATTATCAGTTTTCAAGAAGCTGATTGAGGAAGGCTTTCGCGAGAACGATCTTAAGCGAGTGCACGCGCCTATCGGCTTGCGCATTGGCGCAAAGACTCCTCAGGAGATAGCGGTCTCCATACTCGCTGAAATAATCGATCGCCTGAACAATCCTGATCGCAACCACGGGAGAGAGAGAAATGCCATTTGAAGGACTGGATGTGTTGGGAATTGCAGCGCTGCTTTCGGATGAGGAGAAACTCGTCCAATCGGAAGTCAGGAAATTCGTCGAGTCGCAGATAACTCCGATCATAGCGGGCTGTTTTGAAGAAGCGCGATTTCCGCGCGAGTTGATTCCGAGCCTTGCCGAACTGGGCGTGCTCGGAGCGAATCTGCCCGAAGAATATGGTTGCGCGGGCATGAACAACGTCGCTTACGGATTGGTCATGCAGGAACTCGAAGCCGGCGACTCGGGTATCAGGAGCTTCGCATCAGTTCAAGGCGCATTGTGTATGTATCCAATATTCCAATTTGGGAGCGAGGAGCAAAAGCGGAAATGGCTGCCGGAAATGGCTGCTGGCCGAGCGATCGGATGCTTTGGTCTTACAGAACCAAACCACGGGTCGAACCCAAGCGGCATGCTCACCAGGGCCAAGAGAACGCGCGACGGCTGGTTGTTGAATGGCTCAAAGGCCTGGATCACGAACGGCTCGATGGCGAATCTCGCTGTCGTCTGGGCCAAGAGCGATGAGGACGACGACATCCGAGGATTCATCGTCGAACGTGGCGCCAGGGGATTTTCAACACGTGAGACACATCACAAATTGAGTCTACGTGCATCTGACACGTCGGAGTTGTTTTTTGAAGATTGTTTGATCCCGGAGGAAAACATCTTGCCGGGCTCAAAAGGACTCAAGAGCCCGCTCATGTGCTTGACCCAGGCGCGATACGGAATCGCGTGGGGCGCGGTGGGAGCGGCAATGTCCTGTTTTGATGTGGCGCTAAAATATTCGAAGCAGCGAATCCAATTTGGGAGGCCGCTTGCGGGGTTTCAACTGACGCAAAAGAAGCTCGCCGAAATGGCTACAGAGATCAGCAAGGCTCAGTTGCTGAGCCTGCATCTTGGGCGAATGAAGGACGACGGCAAAATCAAACCGGTCCATGTCTCGATGGGAAAGATGAACAACGTGTGGATCGCATTACAATGCGCGCGCACGGCTCGCAGCATTTTGGGCGCAAACGGGATCACGGGCGAGTACCCGATCATGCGACATATGTGCAATCTGGAATCGGTGTATACCTACGAAGGCACGCACGAGGTTCACACGATGATCCTCGGCCAGCACCTAACCGGCGAGAGCGCATTCGAATAGAACTGACTTGACTCTCACCAGCAGCTACCTTCCTCAAGGACGCCATCACGCCAAGCCATCTGGAGATCGAGGAGTTCCTCGGTTCTTCGCGGCGCAATTAAAACAGAACCACAGCAAAACAGGTCTGTCGAGACGAATGAATCGCCTCTGCTGCCACGCCACGTGGTTTTAATAAACGTTATTCAACTGAGCAGATCATGGCAGAGTTAGGTCTACAATACTAAAGCCACGTAGTGCGTCATTTCAGAAGTTGCTTTCGCCTAACGACGTCTTCCTAGAGAAGGAACAGTTCCACAGTGGTAGAATCGGACAACAAATAGCAACATGCATAACCTCATTCTGCTTGTAATACTCAAAGTATGATGAGATACTCTCGGCCCTCAGGTGTTTGTTAGAGATATTACAGTTGTTCTTAAAGTCACGAAAAGTTATTTCCTTGAGCTTGGATCACGCCCGCGCGCGGCGCAATGAATCTCGTTCCGCTCTCCGGCTGATCGATGTACGTCATTGAAGTGTCCGGGTGTTTCAGTTGTGCTGAAAGTGCCGGTGAGCGCACATGCCGGTAAGGGCACCCCTTCGGCGATTGAGGTTTCTTCTGTGTTCTAGAGAGGGGCTGTTGGCCGAGGCTATATCCAGTAATCCTGGCCAGCGTTCCCTCCGCTTTTCAGAGCACGATGGTTCGCTTTGCATTGTGAAATCGGTGCTGTGCTGATTGTAGGTTATTCGGCAGTGGTGGGCCCTCGGTGGTTGGTGAGCCTGTACCGTGAGCGGTAAGGAGCGAGTGATCGCTTGCGCTGTTGAGCCAATTGTATTGACCGCACGCTTACGGAATTCAAGGAGAGCGATGCAGGTAAAGAAAACGAGACAGAAAAGGCAAAAGGTGCGGGAGATTGCTCGACGATCGCGGGTCTTGATCGGTGTCGCTTTAGTTCTGAGCTTGGTCGGAATCTGGGCGATGCTGGCGCATTCCGCAATATTCAAATCAGGGTTCAGCAAGAAAGGGAAGAACCATAAAGAAGTTTCGGCGGAGAGTTTCAATTCCAATAGCCCATCAAAGGAATATATCTATGCCGGCGGTAAGTTGATTGCGACTGAGGAACCGAACCCTTCAGGTAGTCTCGCGGCTCCCGCCAACTTTAAGGCGACTGCGGACACTGCCGGCCAGATCGTACTCACCTGGGATCAAGTCCAGAACGCAACCAGATATGAAGTGGACAGAGGCGGTACGCTTAGCGGATCGTTTTTCCCTATCACGCCCACGAATCAGACAGCGATCTCTTACACCGATAGCGTACTTTTTAACACAACGATCACTTACCTATACAAAGTCCGGGCCTCGGACGGAACCAACTGGTCTGCCTTCAGCAATCTCGATCTCGCGACCACTATCGCATGGACAGACGACCCGATCCAACGGCGACTGACGACGGTAAAGGCACAGCATCTGCTGGAGCTGCGCAATGCGGTAAACGCAGTCAGGACGGCCGCCGAAAAATCGACGGTTACGAACTGGCAACCGGGAGTTGCACAACAGCAGTCAATCAAGGCGGTCCATATAACTGAGCTTCGCAGTTATTTAGACGAAGCGCTCGGCGCTATCAATCCTCCGGCGCAGCCGGGATACACCGACCCCAATCTGACAGGTGGTGGCACAACTCAAATAAAGATGGCTCACGTCGACGAGCTGCGGCGGCGCGTTAGACATAGGTCGACGCCGCCCTAGAAGCGGCCGACAACTTCGAGAATAAATCCAAGAAACCGGAGATGAAAAAGGAGACTACGCAACCATGAACACGATTCAAACAAGATACCTACGACATACTTTTTGGGCCACCACTCTGGTTCTAATCAGCCTTGTCTTATCACACGCAGACAAGACGCTGGCCCAGAGCACGTGGACAAGCAGCCCGCTGCCGAATGCATTCGGCGCGAACTGGGCTAATCAGTCTAAATCGCAAAGCGACGCGAAGGGTCAGAAACAGGGCGGTGGCAAGGCAAGCTTCGAAACTCAAGCGGCCGGTCAAGGCACAAACGGAAGGATTGCGAAATGGACCGACGATGTCGGCACGCTCGGCAATTCCGTGATTACCGAAGCCTCTAACGGCAACGTCGGCATCGGGACGACGAGTCCAGTGGGAATATTGGATGTTCAACAGAGTAGTTCGGGGGAGGTACTATCTCGTTTTTGGAATACTGGTACCGGGTCAGCAGCACTTAGGTTTGTGGCGGCCGATGCTTCCGAGGCTAAGTTTCAGTTCACCAACACGTCGACTTGGACATCGGGAATGGCTGGCAGTAATAACACAGGAAATCAAAATAATAACTACTTATCATTTCGTGTTAGAGGAGGATCTGACGCCAATACGGAAGCAGGACTAGACGCTGCTACGCGAATGACAATTCTAGGAAACGGTAACGTCGGAATCGGCACGACCTCGCCAACGTTAAAGCTACATGTTGCCGGCGATGCTTATGTCACTGGCAGCCTGACGGTGGACGGCAACATCGCCGCCAAATATCAAGACGTGGCCGAATGGGTTCCTTCCAGTCGCGTCATTGCTGCCGGGACCGTGGTCGTCCTTGATGCCGAACAATCAAACCACGTGCTCCCCTCTTCTCGTTCATACGACACTCGTGTAGCCGGAGTCGTCTCTGCCAAACCCGGAGTGGTTCTCGGCGAAGGCGGCGAGGGCAAAGTCATGGTTGCAACAACCGGGCGAGTCAGAGTGAAGGTAGATGCTACGAAGGCTCCAATTCGAGTCGGGGATCTGTTGGTGACCAGCGACGAAGAAGGAATCGCGATGCGCTCACAGCCGCTCGATTTGGGAGGCACTCCGATTCATCGCCCCGGCACTCTTATCGGCAAGGCGCTCGAGCCATTGCGTAATGGTACCGGTGAGATTCTGGTGCTGCTTAGCTTGCAGTAGCTCAACGTAAGAAACCGTGTCGCGCGGGATGAAACGGACAGGAGATTTGGAACTGCGTTAATCAGGAGATAGGAAAATGAACCGCATCGCCAAGAAACGATCGACTCTGTGGCCTTGTGTCTTTGCTTGCTGCGTTATAACGGTCTGTGGAGTTCGAGCCTACAATACGAAGACCGCATCGTCAGATAGACCGCTTGGCTATTCATTGAAAGCACCAGCGTCCGGCAGTTCAGCTGCGAAGCCGGCAATGATATCTGAAATCTATTCACGGCCAGCCCGGACTTCACAGCAAGTTCCGACGAAACCAAAGCTCACCGACTCCGTCCTGGTCACCATAACTCCGGGAGGCTTCAATACGACTGAGATTACCTCTCCCCCGATCCCCTTCTTTCTTCTGATCGAGAATCGCAGCGGGCTTTCAGAAGTTTCGTTGAGACTCGACCGCCTGGCTGGCAGTCGGCTCAGACAGGTGTCCGTTGGGCGTGAGCAACCCGATTGGGCTGATTTGCTGGACCTCACGCCTGGAAGCTACGTGCTGAGCGAAGCAAATCATAGTGACTGGAATTGCCGTATCACAATAACTCCGCACTGAGTGCTGGAACAGTATGAACTGGGATAGCCTGAGGTCCTGGCTAATCGACGATGTGAGGTAGACGAAATGACAAGCCCGAGGATTGCAATTAGATTGGTCGTCGAAACATTCGAATCAGTGTCCGGTATAGCCGTATTATTGATGATGTTTTCGATTGCCAGCAGCGCGCAAACAGTAACAAAGGCCGGGACCGATCAAATGACTCCGTCGAATCTTGCGGCCGGCACTCCGGCAGGTTCGTATGCGCTGAGCGGCTTTGACAGCGTCAGCCTGTTCAACGGCAACTTGAATTTTCGATTACCCTTGCTTGTTATTGGAGGGCGGGGCGGCGCCGGCTATACGATGATGCTGTCGTTGAACACTAAGAGCTGGCACGTCAAGCGGACATCGTTCAACACGAACGGGAACGAGACCAACGTTACTTACACACCGACACGTAACAACTGGCAGTCTTACGATGTGGGCTATGGGCCAGGTATCCTCATAGGCAGGCGCAGCGGCGAAGGCATGCGACTGGTGACCAATACAGCGTGCAATACCGTACATCCGACCTATGAAAAGACCTTGACGAGATTGACCTTCACGGGGTCGGACGGCACTGAGTTCGAGTTCGTCGATCAGTTGACGATGGGAGCGCCCCACACAACTCAGCTATCGGATTGCGGCCAGGTCGATGGTTTCTCGCGGGGCCGCGTGTTCGTTACAACCAAGGGAGAGGCGGCGACCTTTATTTCTGACGTTGAGATCAAGGACCAGAACCCGGCGGCGCTTGCAGCCTCGTTATACACGAACGCTAGCGGCTATATGCTGTTGCGCGACGGCACTCGTTACCGAATCGACAATGCATTGGTGAGCTGGATACAGGACCGCAATGGAAACAGAATCACCTTTCCGAGCTATGATGCAAACCACAGGGTGACCCAAATCATTGATTCTCTAAATCGAAAAGTGACCATTTCCTACGATACTTCCGCGGAGACCGATTGCACTTCACATGTCGATGTGATTACCTTTAGCGGATTCGGAGGAGCCCCGCGCACGATCACCGTAACGCATGGATGTCTGAGCAGCGCCTTGCGCTCAGATCAGCCTTTCTTGACTTACACACAGTTGTTTCCTGTCTCCGACCTCAACGGGTCGGGCAATATCCAATCGCAGTTCAACCCTAAGATGGTAACCGCCGTGACGCTGCCCGACGGACGGCAGTATCAGTTCTTCTACAACAGCTATGCCGAAGTCGCGCGCGTAGTGTTGCCTACGGAAGGGGTTTATGAATACGACTACACCACGACATCAGGAGTCGGCGACGATAACGTCACAGGAGTGGACAAAGAGGTCTACCGGCGAGTGATCGAACGGCGGGTGATACCCGACGGAGCCAACATCGAGGGGCGGACCAGATACAGCCCGGCCACCGGTGTCGGTGGCACCGTGACTGTGAATCACCTGGACGGCGGGAACGTCTTGCTTGCGCATGAGGAACATACATTCCACACATCGGGCGCGCCGCTTCAGGACGGGCTACAACCCGACGTTCTTCTCTACCCGGACGTGATCGACGGCATGGAGGACCATATCGATGCGATGGACACGAATAGTTCGATTGTGACTGGTTCCCTGAGGCGCGAGGAGAATACCTACTTAGAGGACAACGCTCCGTGGACGGACAATTCGTTTGGAACGTTTCAATGGTCGATCAATCCACGGCTGACCGACACGCTTACGAAACTTCTCGACGTGAGTCCTGCGCTTGTTGCCAAACGGCACATGGACTACGACCAGTACAACAACCCTACGATCGTTAAAGAATACGACTTCGGGTCAAACGGTCTACCGGGAGCGCTGATAAGGCAAACCACGACCTCCTACGTGGTGACGATTGGTGGAGTGAACTACGCGGCGGTGAATCCGAACACAACCAATCCCGATGCGAGCCAGACCGTACATTTGCGAAGCCTGCCGCTGCAACAATCGGTTTTCGACGCGACAGGCGTGGAGAAGGCGAGAACGGTCTTCGAATATGACCACTACAATCAAACCACAACGGAAGACTTGCATGCTGCGTTGACCGATCGGTCGAATATAACCGGACTGGACGGCTCATTCACTACAACCTATTACACGCGTGGTAACGTGACCAAGACTACTCGCGCCGTGTCATTCGACAGCATCGGTAACGTCACTGGTTCGATCGGTGGCTACGCGCAATACGACATCGCGGGCAATGTGGTTAAGACAGTCGATCCGCGCAGCACGCCAACCAACATCATCGCGACGATCTTTGATTTCAGCGACGCGTACGGCCATCCTGACGGTATCGCGCAGGGGAACGAACTCCCGCTGCCTGTTGAGCTTCCTTCCAATGCGCACACATACGCGTTTGCAACCAAAGTGACGAATGCTCTGAATCAAAATGCCTATGTCCAATACGACTACTATCTTGGGAAGCCGGTCAACAACGAAGACCCGAACGGTATTGTCGCGAGCGGACGCTACGGCGGGTATGCGGGTTACACCGATTCTCTCGATCGGCCGACCGAGGTTATTGTCGCGGCCAACATTTCATCGCTCTCGAGGCGCACGCGCTTCACTTATAACGACGCGTTACGGTTGATCATTACCGAGAGTGATCAAGTAACATTCAACGACGGAATTTTGACCGGCGCGGTTGTTTATGACGGACTCGGACGTACGACAGAGACCAGAACTTCCGCGCCCGAGGGCACTATATACACCACACAGCTATTCGACGCGATGGGCCGAGTGAAGCGCACCTACAACCCTTATCGAACGACGAGCGATCCGACTTATGGGTACACCGATACGGCTTACGATGCGCTCGGCAGAGTAACAACTGTGACAACTTCGGACACTGCGGTCGTTGCGTCAAGTTATTTGGTGGTGTCCTATTAGGGTGTTGCTCCTAGTCGCTTGGGTAAGGCGCCCCAGTATCCCGGCGAGTCTTAAAGAATCGGATCGAGTCTTGTAACCCGGCGACCTGCTGCTTAAGCTTTCGAATCATCTGCTCGGCGTCATTGATCGCTTCATCCCAAAGCCTCAAATCTTCATCCTTGTTTTTATCTTTTTTCTTGACTTTCATTTTTATCCTCCTTATTATCTAGCTATGACAATTCAGCAGTACAAGGCAACCCTGAAGAGCTTGAAGGCTGATCTTGCGAAGCTGGAACCACAAGAGGCGGAACTGACAGACAGCTTGCTCCAGTTACGCAAACGTAAGGCTGAGCTGGAGGCAGCTATTCGCAGCTTCGCCCGATTGTGTGGGGAACGGCTACCGGCAGTCTCAAAAGACCCGACTGGGCTTGCGGCTGAAATGGGCCTCACTGATGCCGTTCGCGCCGTGCTAAAAGGAGTTTTCCCAGAACGCTTGACGCCGTTGGAGATTCGCGCACGGTTGATATCAGCGGGATACAGCCGACAGCATACGAACCTGATGGCGTCGATACACACAACACTTCGACGCCTTGAAAACTCAGGAGAAATCAACCCTGATAAGAAAGGTAAAAAGACAGCATACCAATGGAACGCAGCAATCGATGAACTGATGAAGCCAGTCATTGAAGCATTCGGGGATGAGTAGAACCCTAAAGGTGGTGATGCTATGAGAGTCCTAAGAGCCCGCAGCATTCTTGCTCGCCGATGTTGTGGGTACAAAAACGAAGGCCCGACACTGGTAACCTGGGAAGCTGCCAGCGCGGGCCGTGGTGAGCACTCACCAATTTCACTTTCAATTAAAACCCCGGCAGAAGCGCTAACTCCTGCCAGGGTAATATCCCGTGCAGCCGAAGCCGACGAGACACGCAAACTCAGTATACGGCTTTCGCTGTGCGGACTCAATAGGAGATTCCGCACATGGTATGTCACAACTGCCAAACAGAAGCGAAGAAGCACGGCACCAGCCGCCAGGGCATCCAGCGCTTTCGTTGCCGCGCGTGTAACAAGACTTTCATAGAACCTCAGACCAAACCACTCGACACGATGCGCTTGCGCGTTGAGAAGGCTATTAGCGTTATCAGCTTGCTCGTAGAGGGTTGCTCGATTCGAAGCATCGAGCGCGTCACTGGCGTTCACCGGGACACCATTCTTGATCTGCTCGTGTTGGTCGGTTCGCGTTGTGAGCGGCTGCTTGAATCGCGCATCAGGAATATCGCTGTCAAAGATGTTCAGGCTGATGAGATATGGGGCTTTGTCGCGATGAAGGAAAAAACGAAAAAGATCAAAGGTAGTGAGAACCCCTTCATTGGTGATTCCTATTGCTTCATTGCGATTGAGCGCGAAACCAAGCTCATACTCGCGTGGCATCTTGGCCGTCGATCCGCTGAGGACACGATGGACTTTACCGAGAAGTTGAACGAAGCAACTCAGGGGCACTTTCAACTGACCACGGATGGCTTCAAGCCCTACAACTACGCAGTCTCGTACAGCTTGGGCACTCGCGTTGACTTCGCGCAGCTCATCAAGGTGTATGCCGCTCAACGTGAGCGGGAGCAACGATACTCCCCGGCAGAGGTCGTGGAGACTATAAGACAAATCCAAATTGGGAACCCAGAACACCATCGCATCTGCACAAGCCACATCGAAAGGCAAAACCTGACCGTGCGAATGGCGATGCGAAGGATGACGCGACTGACCAACGGTTTCAGCCGGAAGTGGGAAAACCTCAAGGCTGCTTACGCGCTTTACTTTGCGTACTACAATTTCTGTCGCGTACATTCAACACTCCGCGTCACGCCAGCGATGGAAAGCGGATTAACAACTCATGTATGGAGCATAGCAGAACTGCTCGCGGCTTGAATTCGAATCTTGTAGTGCGGTAGTCTTCGATCCGTGCTCAAGAATGTCAGCATTGAATCGCCGACAACTTGGCAGGAACACGGACTGATCTACACGGAAGTGATCCGCCAGCAATACGCTGGCAACAACTGTACGATCAGTGCCGGCTTTGTAGAAGGAAACGACAAGCCCCCCGTCGATACGTGTTATCTCAGGCTCGAGAAAGACGGGGTTGAACCTACCGTCCTCCTGTTACGCCCCGATGAGATGCAATCCATTGCTTGGGTTGCAGGGGGCGTGATCTGGTCGCATCTGATGAACGAAAAAGCCCCAGACTAGTTGTTGGGATTCGTATCAACCTTTTCTCGCCACTGTTCGCCTTTCTTTGGCGTAGGCGGAGCGGTTTTGCCTTTTACAAGCGTGGTTGCTTTGTGGCTCTTCGTGGATACGTATATACCGGAATCCTTGACCGTGGCACCGGGTTTTACTATGCGCTTAGACATTTGGTGAAACCTCCCTGACAGGCATTTGTGAATCACAGACTTAATACCATGACTTGTAGGTCGCCATCAAACCAAACGCTATATGTGCTCACTTCTTGGTTGGCTTCTTCCTTGGCCTTCCGCCTACACTCGGCTTGTAGCTCTCTACTTCCTTACGCAACACGAACACGTACCCATCGATTACGACCTTCGTCAATTTGCCTCGTTGAATCAAGAGATTGATTGCCTGCGTTGACACTCCGCGCATCTTGGCGGCCGTAGTTTGCCTTATCAACTCGTCTGGATTGATCTTCACATGCAGCCCATAAAGCTGTTGACGCGCGTAACAGCTTTACGGCATAATGCGAAGGCCCGGTAGTTGACACCACAATGGACCGGGCCTTCGGCAATAATGCCGAAGCAATCGTGGGACTGGGCCGTTAACCTTAGCCGGGACTGCGGCCTAGTCCTTTGTCCTTATAGGCTCGAAAGATTACCTGAAGTTATGCCCCCAACGCCAGAGCAAATGATTCTCCTTTAGCGACTTTGAGAGGGAACTGTAGAACGGCACTCTAGTATACCCAGGCTCGTGTGACCGCTTTAGGTTCCCTCTCATTTTTCTGTTGTTAAATTAGAGAGGATTACCTTTTTTGAATTCTTCCTCCCATCGGCGTAATTCTCGCACTGCCGCATTTCTGAGAAGGGATCGAGTTTTCCGAAGTTTCCAAGATGCCACGATTGCCCAAGTGACACAGAGGGCAAACAGAACGATCACTCCTATCTGTCTCCATAGAGGTATACCATCAAGCATATACTTCGCTCCTGGCAGAACGATGCTGCTTATGACAAAGGCCAAAGCCCAGAATTTAACATTGCCTTTAACATCATTCCATTGTTTGAGAAGCCAATCGGACATGCGGCCATCCTAAGATGCCGCTTTGCAGTGGTCTATACAAAAGGTGGGCCAAAACTAGCAACACTCTGTTAGGACACCACCAGTTATTTGGGCGCCGCAACCACGGTAACCGATCAAGCTGGCAAGAAACGTCGGAGCATCGTTGACGGCTTGGGCAGATTAATCAGAGTTGATGAGCCTGATTCGAACGGGAGTCTCGGAACGGTAGCCTCACCTACTCAGCCGACCTCTTATGTTTACGACGTGCTGGATGATTTGGCGAAGGTGACTCAAGGCGCGCAGACTCGTTACTTTGCCTACGATTCCTTAAAACGACTGATTCGCGCCAGGAATCCGGAGCAGGAGATAAATACAAATCTCTTGCCTGCTCTTACCGATTCGGTAACTAACAACAGCCAATGGTGCATGAAGTACGACTATGATCTAAACTCGAACGTGAGTCAGAAGACAGATGCGCGAAACGTCACTACGAACTATAGCTACGACTTGTTGAATCGAATGGCGAGCCGAACCTACACAAACGACCCTCAGAGCACTCCTGCGGTGAACTACTATTACGACTCGTCGCAGACGCTGCCTGCGGGCAAGCCGCTCAACTTCACAGTGACCAATTCGATTGGGAGATTGATCGCTGTGTGTTACGGAGGAGCTTCGAGCAGCGCAGGGAACTATCAGAGCTACGACGAGCTAGGGCGGGTGACTTCGAGTTATCAACAGACCGACTCCAATAACTATGGCTTCGGTTATGGCTATAACCTGGCGAACGAGATGACAAGCGAGGGTTATCCCAGCCTTCGAAGGATCACCAACGCTTATGACACGGCGGGCCGGCTGACCAGCGTGAATGGACAGAAGACGGGCGAATCGAACAAAGCTTACGCATCGTCGATCGGTTACGCCCCGCAAGGCGCGGTGAGCTCGATGACCCTTGGCAATAACCTCATTGACCAGACCAGCCTCAACAATCGTCTGCAACCGACTCAAATAAAGTTGGGAACGACGACCAGTCCTTCAAGCGTTTTGCAGCTCGACTACACCTACAGCAATTCGAATCCAAACACTCATGACAACAACGGCAACGTCCTGACCCAGTCCATCACGATTGGCTCGACGGTGATGAGCCAGAGTTACAGCTACGACGCGCTGAATCGATTGCAAACGGCAACAGAAAGCGGGGCGTGGCTGCAGACCTACGATTGCGATCGATATGGCAATCGAGCCGTCCGAGTTGGTTCATTCGTTCCGACTCCCGCACTAACACCGCAGTCAGGATCATCGGCCGACTTCTCCGCGTTCAATCAGAGCACTAACCGAATCCAGTTAAGCGGGTTCGGCTATGACGCGGCCGGCAATTTGAAGAATGATCCTACGACTGCCGCGAATGCCATGCTCTATGACGCGGAGAACCGCCAGGTCAGCTACACAAAGGCTGGAACGACGACTTATTCATATGATGGCGACGGTCATCGAGTGAAGAAAGTTGTCGGCAACGTCACGACCATTTTTGTGTACAATGCTATGGGTCAACTCGCAGCAGAATACACTAACGACACGACGCCAGCTTCTGGTGGAAGTGCCACGAGTTATATGACTAGTGATCACCTGGGAAGCACGCGAGTGGTGACGAAGGCAGACGGAACGGTGAAGGCTCGGTATGACTACTTACCGTTTGGAGAAGAGCTCCCGTCATCGGTCGGCGGTCGTTCGTCGGTTGTTGGCTACAATACAGCAGACTCCACGAGGCAGAAGTTCACGCAAAAAGAAAGAGACAGTGAATCGGGGCTGGATTACTTTGGAGCTAGGTACTACTCAAGTGCCCAGGGTCGCTTTACCTCTGTTGATCCGACGCGAGCAAGTGTTCATCCCGCAAATCCGCAGACCTGGAATCGATATGTCTACGCGCTCAATCGAGTCCTGATTGCCATCGATCCAGACGGATTAGCGACTTTGATTGTTGTTGTAAGCCCAAGGGCAAGCGGAGGAACGGGGCACTCGACGACATATCTGCAAAACCACGGCGGATACTACGTCCGTGCTGGCAGGGACAACGGACGATTCGAGACTCTTTCCAAAGGGAATGGTCCGAACAGGGCGGTTACAAATAACGACACACCGTTCGGCGTCTATAAAATAGACCACACGAGGGGGGATCAAGACGCGCGAAATCCCAATCAACACACTGGCACGGAGGGCGGCACCTTAAGCCCAAGACCGAGGAGCGGAGATATCAGGTATGGCACAGGAATCGTCCACCTCACACCAGTCGCCGGGGAGGCGGTCGACAATGATCGGGCCCAGATCTACTTCCATGGAGGTGGCAGTTCTCTAGGTAGTCACGCGTTCGACGCGCAGCAAGGTCTCACTGCAACTCACGGCTGCATACGATGCCAAAACGAGGACGTGAACACAATAATTGGCGCGATCAATTATCTCGATCAGGAAGGCGATCCCATCACTCATGTCTTCGTCGGAGACGCGGATTATTTGAGATCATTGGCGGAGGAAGTCGACGCGAATGGGAATTGGGCTTATGAAGACTTGCGAATTGCGATGGGTTATGATCAACCAAGCAAGGAGGACCGTCGGCGCGAGAAGCGGAGAGCTCGCGAGGAGGCCAGGAGACAGGATGAGTAGTAACAGAAAAAAAGGGTTCGTGGTATGGACGGCTTATACCTGCGTCTTGCTTATCGGTGGACTATCTGCTTGCTCTCAGGCAGAGAGGCGAGGTAAGGAACCTGTGTTGAGGACGACTCAGACAAAGGAATCCCCGGATCTGAGTGACCTTGGCGACCTCAAGCGGCAGATTGAAGTCTTCGCATCCTACGGGGGCCAACAGGGAGACGCAGCTCGAAAAGTCCTGGAAGCTTACCCATCGGAAAAGCTGGTTCCTGACATTGAAGCCTTGCGTACTCAGGCCGGCGAAGACGAGGTTTTCAAAATGGAATTAGCGTTCGTCTTATGTTTCTTTGGTCATGACTATGAGACCAATAAGAACAAGATTACTGAAGCTCTCAGAGCTAGCCGTAAGGACCATAGGTTCGACTCAGTTGGAGCGCAATCGCTGATCAGAGAGCTTATCAGGCGAGGGGATTCAACTCTGCTATCGGAGCTCTTCAACGCGGCAACTTGGTCGGATGGCGCACTCTCGGAGGGGCTTGCCACCACATTCGGCGAGCAGTTGGTACACGATCCGAACGCTTTCTTGATGACCCTTAGTCGGGTCAACGCCGAGACCAGAAGATATGTGTATAGACTTACTGATGGATCATCGCTTCCCCCGGATGACCTCATTAAAGTGAGGAAGAGTCTGTCTTCGGCAAGCGTGCCTTCTTCCTTACGACCCATCGCAAGGGAATTGCTGGCCAGCTTGCGATCAAATAAGCAGTCGGCGTAATACCGACTTATTCGTATGACGGTATCAGCATGATTCGTAGTATGAGCGTAGTTCTCTCGATATCTCTTACAGCGTGTGGTACTCCGACTCATCGAGAAACCCATCCCTCCACCACGCAGATTGACGAAGACGTGCTCAATAATGTTTCTGAGTTTGCGATTAATGTAGGGAATCCCGCAGAGGAAGCTTGGAAAAGACTATCCGCATATAGGCGTGAAGATCTGCTCGCTTCGCTGTTGCGTCTTCGAGACGCGAACCGCAAGGACGACATTCTTGAAGCTTATATCGCCTTCGTTTTGTGCAATCTCGATTATGACTACGAAGGGAATAGAAGCGTCATTGTAAATGCATTCAAACAGTCAATAGACTATGCCGATAGACTTCGAGGCCCAGTAGCCCGACTCATAGATCGAGGTGACTGGGACTTGCTACCGCTCTTATTTGATGTTGCTCTTAGGTCGGATGGCGATTTGTCAGAGGGACTAGCTTCTACTTTTTCGAATCAGATGCAAGCCCGACCAGAGCAGTTCTTGCTGAGACTCAAAGCGCAGCCCAGCGCGGTCAAGCACAGGGTATACGAGCTTCTTCGTTTTGGAATGCCAAAAGATGGAAGTCAGATCACGGCCTACTTATCAACGGTACCTAAGGATTCCCCAATTGCCACAGTCGCAAAAGAGATGCTCACGGCGATCTCCAAATAGCCTGCGCCTACCTGGAATTGAAAAGTCTACGCAAGCGGGCTGCGTCCTTATTTCGATGCTCGCTTGCTCCCTTGTTGCGTGCCGATCAACGGGAAACGTCTCTCAACAGCGCTCAATCGATCAATCGACAGAGGCGGACACAGATTTGTTAGAAGTCGTAAGGCAATTCTGCGGGGATGAAAGTAAGGCACCTGACGCATGGCAAAAACTGAGTTCCTATCCCCCTCCAGAGTTGAGTCAAAGGTTGTTGCGCATATTCCGCTCATTACCCGACAACGACCATCGTCGAGTGTTAATCGCTTTTGTCTTGTGCAACCTGACTATGACTATGAAACAAACAGGGAGATTGTAAGGTCCTCGTTGTCTAACCCACCCGCCTATGAACACTTCTATGCCGATTGGCCCGCAGCACTAATCAACAGCTTAATCGAGAGGGGCGACATAGATTTGATCTCGCAGCTTTTTGCGAGCGCGAATTGGGCGGATGGTGCAGCCAGCATAGATTTGTCCGGGTATTTCACGAAGGACTTTCGGAAATATCCGCGAGATTTCTTGCTGAGGCTTGGCAAGGAACCTTACGCAATCAGGAACAAAGTCTATTATTTATTCATGCACGATGAAATGTTATCGAAGGAAGACGTTCGTCAGATAAGAGAGCAGTTGCTCTCCTTAAACCGAGAGTCTGAGCTGTCTCAGATTGCCCATGAAATGCTCATAGCAACATCCACGTTTGCCCCCAATGGATAGCGTTCAAACCGTTTATTCTCTTAGGAGAAGCGGCGAGCTCGCGAGGAGGCCAGCAGACAGGATGAGTAGTAACAGAAAAAAGGGTTTCGTGGCATGGACGGCTTATACATCCATCTTGCTTATCGGTGGGCTATCTGCTTGCTCTTATGCGGAGAGGCGACGTAAGGAACCTGTGTTGGGAACGAATCAGACAAAGGAATCCACGGATTTAAGGGACCTTGGCGAACTGAAGCGACAGATCGAAGTCTTCGCGTCCTACGGGGGCCAACAGGGAGACGCAGCTCGAAAAGCCCTGGAAGCTTACCCATCAGAAAAGCTGGTCGCCGACATCGAGGTCTTGTGTACTCAGGCCGGTGAAGACGAGATTTTCAAAACAGAATTAGCGTTCGTCTTATGTTTCTTTGGTCATGACTACGAGACCAACAAGAACAAGATCACGGAAGCTCTCAGAGCTAGCCGTAACGACCATAGGTTCGGCTCAATTGAGGCGGAATCAATGATCGCTGAACTGATTCGACGAGGCGATTTAGGACTATTGTCGGAACTCTTTAACGCCGTAGGTTGGTCCGATGGCGCACTCTCAGAAGGATTGGCGGACACCTTCGTTGAGGTGCTCGTTAACAACCCAAATGGTTTCTTGTTGGCTCTCAGTGGGGTCAGCCCCGGGACCAGAAGATCTGTCTATAGACTTACTGACCAATCTTCGTTTCCCCCGGATGACCTCATTAAAGTGAGGAAGAGTCTGTCTTCGGCGAGCGTGCCTGCTTCCCTACGCACCATCGCAAGAGAATTGCTGGCCAGCTTGCGATCAAGTAAACAGTCGGCATGACTACCGCTTGCACTAGTGGACTGTAACATTGAAAGCGGTAGTGGATCGGAAGTCAGGCGAGGGCGTGTTGAAGTTGTGTGATTTCTTGTGCTCTGATTAACACCCCTCTTCAGAGGGGTGACGTATGGAGCGTGGATTTCAGAACTGTTTCAACAGTTTCGCTATATTCAAGAGGGGCCAAAACCGTTAAAACGGTTTCGACCGACGGGTGATTTGCCGACACCCAACTGAAGTGGGGTGTTTATAAGAAGCTGCTATCGAATTGGCTATTACAGGCCACTAGTTCGCTCGAGACCAGGAAGCCTGGAGTTATGGCATGGAACTCTCTGAACGATAACGCTGTCCACCTGTCCAGCAGAGTCTACGGCGGCGATCGAATCAGACCTTCCGCTGCAGCTTCAATGAACGTTTAGGCTTAATTAGCATGATTTCATCCCCAATTAAGTTGATTGCATACCTGCCTGGACCAGCTTTCCACTTGTGTGTTTTTGTTGTGTGATACACTGCGATGCGGCATACAAATAGTTAGTCGCCAGAAGAGCGATAGTCAGTTAAAAGTGTCCAAGTTCCCGGTCGCTTAGGCCTTGTATCTAAGCATCAGAAGTAACACAGCCAATACCAACAGCGTCCCTGAACCGAAGTCAGTGGGTGTGCGATGAGTAGTCTTATCTGGTTTTGGTACCGCGTGACTCGCCTGACTGACAGGCACTTCACCGGCGTCACAAATGCAGCCGGGCGTACCACAGTCGCACCAATTCCCAGGAAGATTGTGCCCTCCCAATACAGGAAAGGACAGACACAGCATGAGCAAGACAACCGACAGCAGTCTTTTCATGGTTTCTCCTTTTGCAAGATATGCTGCTGGATTCTATCAACAGTTATTATGGAGCACAGGTTACGAGGCGTTTTGGAACCGTCTTATTCTGCTGGGTGAGCACGCACATGCATTGCGCCAATTTGACAAGGTAAACGAAATTGGACTGCTTCTTTCCAATGCTCCAATCAAACGCTATCAAGCAATTGGTTATTACTTCCTGGCCGTTGCAGCTAACAGCATGGGCAACGGAGATCAAGAGGAGGTTCATAATCGGGTTTTTGAGGCAAAGCCCGATCTAACGATCTAACGATCTAACATAATATCTATTATCAGACTCAATTAATCCGGAACTCTCTCTTAGTTCGATTGCTGTGAAGATAGGCTTTGTCCGGTTCTACTGAGCTTCCCTGAGGCTCAGTCCAAATCTTGGATTGTGATGTTAACCCGAACCTCGCCGTAAGCGGTGTTGATCGGCGCCACAAGCGTTTCGAAACATTGATCGTCGCTTGTGAGGTTAGCTCCAGTAATTACGGTTGGTGGGCTCATATGCAGTCTGGTGCCGTTGTCGTTGATCTCGGATATTGCTCGGCCGATCGCCATCGAAGCCAGTTCTGCGATCGAGCTGCGAACCAGCGGGGTCATGCCCGGCGAAGGCTCACCAATCATGTGACTGGCTAGTTCGACCGCCGTCGACAGATCCATATCGAAGATAACTCGTCCCTGGGCTTCACCCGAAAGTCCGATAATGGCCATTACTTCATTACCGGCGTGCGGGCTCGGTCTCATCATTGGTGAGGACATATCGCTCGACGGCCCTGCGAACTCTTTGAAGAGCATGGTGGTCGAGTCTACAAACGCTTTTACAAAATCCAGTCTCATAGGTTTCCCGCCGATCGATTGGTCTCGGGTGAAGACAAGACGTCGTTCATCGCTTTCCGAAGCTCTTCAGCGGTCACCGGTTTGGGTATGAAGTACCTCGCGCCGGCCGCCTTTGCCTCAGCGATTTTTTCTTTGTGGCTCAGTGAGCTAATCATGATCACACGCGCGTTAGGGTCCGCCTCACAGATCTTCTTCACGGTCTCCACTCCCTCCATACCGGGCATAATGATGTCCATCAGCACGATGTCAGGTTTAAGCCGCCCATACTCTTGAATCGCTTCAGTGCCGTTAGCTGCTTCGCTCGTGCTCACGCGCTCCAGAGACTCCATCATTAGTCGCAGACGCAACCGCATAAACGCCGAATCATCGACGATCAAACAAGTCAGAGCCGGCTGGGCAGTCGACGTGGCTTCGTCAATTGAATGCATAACTGTTCTCCACTTCTGTAAGTCGTCCCACTTTCGACGCCAAGTGCGGGGCCATCTCCGTTAGCGGCAAAACTTGATCTGCGTAACCTCTTTCGATTGCCGCGCGAGGCATACCGTAGATCGCACAGCTCTCTTTGTCCTGCGCAATTGTGTAGCCGCCTGCTTTTCTTATCTCGCCGAGTCCTTGAGCTCCGTCGCTGCCCATCCCCGTCATAAGCAAGGCAACGGATTGCGTTCCGCATACGCTCGCGACCGAGTTGAACAAAACGTCGACCGAAGGCTTGTGTCCATTCACCAAAGCGCCGTCTTCGAGGTACACCTCGTAGCCGGTAAGAGCCTTTCTGATTCTCATATGCGAGCTGCCCGGAGCGATTAGAACGCGGCCCGGAGAGACTGAGTCGCCCGACTCGGCTTCCTTGACGTGCAGTTCGCATATCTCGTTCAGCCAGTGAGCGAGCATGCCGGTGAAGCTCTTCGGCATATGCTGTACAATCACAACGCCCGCGTCTAAGTCGGGGGGCAGCCGAGGCAGCAGGTATCGCAGCGCGTGAGGTCCTCCCGACGACGCACCAATCGCCACAATTCTATTTGTTCCTCTTCCCTGCCCAACTATCGATGGCGCCTTCTTCACCGGGGTCGCGAGAGGTTGCGGGGTAAACGCCACCGTGTTCGCGCGAGCCGCGGTCTTTACCTTTAGAATAAGTTCTTCGGACATATCCGCCAGCTTGGCATTATTGGTGGGTTTACATACAAAATCGACTGCACCCTTTTCCAGCGCCTGCATGGTCAACGCTGCGCCTCGCGTCGTGAGCGAGCTCAGCATTACTACCGGCGTGTGATGGTTCGCTACCATCTGTCCCAGCGCCGTCAGTCCGTCCATTCTTGGCATATCGACGTCCAGCGTAACTACATCCGGCTTCAGTTGCTCAACCTTTGCCAACGCAAAGCACCCATCGATCGCGGTTGCGACGACCTCGATTTCCGGATCCTTCTCGAGCAGGCTCGAGATCAGCTTTCGCATGAGCGCCGAGTCGTCGACCACCAGCACGCGGATTTTTTTCTTCTCAACTTGCATAAGCTTCTTTGATGTTCGCTCTCCCTCGTTCGTATTTGACCGCGGTTCGAAAAACCATCTCGGGGTCCATAATCAACACGACTCGTCCATCGCCGAGGAGCGACGCTCCCGAAAGCGCCTCGTGTTGGACCCACGGACTGTCCAAAGGCTTGATCACCAGCTCCTGTTCCCCAATCAACTCATCGGCAACTACCGCGTAGCTCTTGTTGCCGGCGGCCAGCACAACCAGAAAAAATGAGGCTGCCTCGTTTCTGATCGTTGCTCCGCATCCGCCGCGCCGGCGATCGAAAGACAAAACCAACCCCGGTCGAACCAATGACAGAAGGCGCTCCCGCAATCTGTAGTGTTCTACATCATTGAGATGAATGATGCCGGAAGCGTTTATCCTTGCGATCTCTGATACCGCGAGCAGCGGCAGCGCTAACAGTTGGCCGGAGGCGCGAAACAGCAGTGCTCTTATAATAGCCAGCGTCAAAGGCATCCGAAGAGTGAAACGGGTGCCGGCGCCCGCTTCGCTTTCGACCGATACGGTTCCGCGTAATTGCTCTACCGCGCTCTTGACGGCTGACGCGCCGATTCCCCGCCCCGACAGTTTAGTAATCTCCTTTGCGGTGGAAAGTCCTTCGAGGAAAATCAACCTCACCGCATCTTCATCGGACATCTCTCGTGCTTGCTGTTCAGTTATTGCAGCTGACTGAAGCGCCTTCGCTTTTACAACGGCAGGATCGATTCCTCGGCCGTCGTCAGCTACTTCAACGACTACCTGATTTCCCTCGTGATAGGCCCGCATCGTAATTTTGCACGTCTCGGATTTGTTTGCGTCTTGTCGCTCCTGAGGTGTTTCAAGGCCATGATCGACCGCGTTGCGAAGCAGGTGTAGCAGCGGCTCATAGATCAAGTCGACAAGCGCGCGGTCGAGCTCCGTCTCGCCTCCGCTTACATGCAACTCGACCTGTTTGCCGTGCTCAGCCGCGAGCTCTCGCATAGGTCTGACGAATTTGCGAAACACATGATCGATGGTGACCATTCGCATCTTAAGAACACTTTTTTGCAGCTCACCAATCAGCTTGCCCATTTGCGAGTTTGCTTCACTGAATCTGCCGATCAAGTCGCTCGTAGTCAGCGAGCGATCGAGTTCGGGTGCGATCTGGTTGATCACCGATCGGGCGATCACCATTTCCCCTGCGAGATTCAAAAGTGAATCCAGTTTCGCCGCTTCGACTCGGACGAAGTCTCTCCGATTCTTCTTTGCGGTCTCTCCCGCTTTGCTCGATTGAATGTCCGCGTAGGCTGCCAATTGGCTCTCGTCTGCCGGAGAAGGCTCGAAATGCATTCCAATCCTGGTCAACGATTCAATTAAAGCGGCAGTCTTTTCCGACGGCACATCAGCGACGCGTTCGCCACTGAGAGCCTCTTTCAAGGCATCGAGCGCCCTGAGCATCGCATCGACAGAAACGCGATCGAGTGTGAGCTGCTTGTTGAGCACTGCATCGAACAGGTCTTCGATTTGATGAGCCACCTGCGTTACCGCTTCCAAACCGACGCAAGCCGAATCGCCTTTTATCGTGTGAGCGCCGCGGCGAAGTCTGGTCATCGCTTCAGCGTCAGACGAATCTGATTCAAGCGCTAGCAAGTCGTGACTCATCTCTTCAAGGATCTGAAGCGATTGGTCGTGAAATACCGCAAGCAGTTGATCGAATTCTGATGTCGTCACGCCGTCCATGCTGTCACGGGCTCCTCAGTACTCATCGTTCAAGTCTGTAGGCAATTCCTTTGTTGCGATGTAACATCGTGAACCGCGGCGATAACCCTTGAAGGCTTTCCGCGTGCCCGAGAAAAAGGAAGCCTCCCGGGACCAGACAATTTGAAAACCGATTAACGAGCCTCCGCTGTTCGAAGGCGTCAAAATAAATCATAACGTTGCGACAGAAAACTATGTCGAGCCCACGAAGCCCGTTGTCGTGTTTCAAGTTGTGATAATCAAAGATAACGCGCTTCCGTATGGCCTCGTTCAACAAGTAATGACCTTTCTCTTGTCGAAAATATCTGGCAAGTGAATCCGCATCTACTCCCTTGAGTTGTTCTTCGCGATACAAACCGGTTTGCGCCCGCTCAAGCGCCGTGAAAGAGAGATCCGAAGCGAAGACTCGAATCGTCCATGAGTCGCGATCGGGAATCGAATCGAGTAGCGTCATCACGACGCTGTAAGGTTCTTGTCCGGTCGAACAACCCGCACTCCACACGCGCAGCAAGCGCGTGCCCGCCTTTTCTTTCCTGGCTACTATCTCGGGAAGCACGACCTCTTTCAGCAGCTCGAACTGTGGCTGATTCCTGAAGAAAGAGGTCTCGCAAATCATCAGCGAGTCGAGAAGCCGCGGTAGTTCCTGTGATCTGCCTTGAGTGGTGGTGATCAGCCGGTGGTACTCATATCCGCTCTTAATGCCCAATTCATCCATGCGACGTCGCAGCCTCGACTCGAGAAAGGTGATCTTCTCGGCGCCCAGGCTGATGCCGCATTCTTCGTAGATGAGATCGCGAAACAGCCGGTACTCATTGTCCGAAAGAATGTTAGGGCTGAGCGGTCCTGACGGATGCTGATATAAGTTTTCTGTTATCATCAGACTCCAACGAGAATCGGCTCTAGACAGCTTGCGCCGGGGAGATTTGGCGCCGGCGACTCGAAAGCGCATTCATCACAGCATCCAACTCACCAATGATTTCGTCCGACAGAGCCTTTTTGAGGTCGACTAATGTAATGAATCTATCTTTGAAGTTGATCACCCCCGCGACATAAGTGACTCCCATCTCGGCGACGAGTTCCGGGACGGGTTCGATTATGTCATCGCTGACTCTTAGAACCTCCGACGCGCCGTCCACGATCAATCCAGCAGTTACGCCGTCGAGATTGGCTACAATGATTCTATGATCGGTATGAGCGTTGGCCGTTGTCGCCCGAAGTCTCTTTCTAAGGTCGAGCACTGGCACCAGGCTTCCACGCAGGTTCATCACGCCCTCAACATAGGCCTCGCTCTCGGGCACTGGAGTTATGTCGCGCATCAGCACGACCTCTTTTGTGAGCATTATGTCGACCGCAAATTCTTCCGCGCCGACTTTGAAAATCACTAACTGTCGTCTTGCCAAGTTTGCTTCCCTGCTCTTATGAATGAGCTTCAGTCGCCCTGTCCGTAGCGAGCGAAGTTGGATCCGTTGGTTTGTCGGCCGGCCGAGCCGGATACATCATAGGAAAATGGATGTATGTAGTCGTCTTTGACTCTGAATTGCGAGATCGCTTTATTGAGCCGGTCCGCAAGCCCAACCATGCCTTCGATCGTTTGCGCAGTTTCGTGAGCGCCCGCTGAGGTTTCAAGTGTTATGCTGGAAATTGTTTGCATCGCGCCGGCGACATTGCTGGTGACCCGCGCTTGCTCTTCTGACGCGGCTGAAATTTCATCGATCAACTCTGAAGACTGTCGCACTGCAGCAGAGATGTCGTGAAGCGCACGGCTTGCCTGACCCGCAAGCTCGCTGCCGCCGCGAACTTCTTTCATTCCGAGCTCCATTGCGGTCAACGCTTCGGAAGTTTCGTTCTGGATGGATTTGATCAGCGTGCCCACGTCCTTTGTAGCGCGGGCCGACCTTTCAGCCAGCTTGCGGATTTCATCGGCCACAACAGAAAAGCCGAGACCTGCCTCGCCCGCGTGTGCCGCTTCGATTGCGGCGTTAAGAGCGAGTAGGTTTGTCTGTGCAGCGATGTCCTCGATCAAGTCGATGATCTCCGATATCTCAGAGCTGCGCACGCCCAGCAACCGCATTTTCTCCGCGGTTTGCTTAACCGCCGAATCGATTCTGGTCATCGCTTCGGAAGTGTCGTGGACTGATTTGTCGCCATGCTCTGCCGTTTCAAGCGCACGGCGCGCGGCTTCCGCGGATGCTTCCGCGTTTCTTGAGACCTGAACCATCGAAGCAGCCATCTCTTCAACAGCGCTCGATGTGTTGGTTATCTCGTCTGCCTGTCGCTGAGACCCAACGGCAATCTGTTCAGCCGCCGCGAGTATCTCCGTAGCGCTGGAAGAAACCGACAAGCCGATCTGTTTGACTTCAGTCAGCATAGTGCTGAAGTGGTCCAACATTTTGTTGATCGACTGTATGACGCTTCCAAGTGTGTCGTCCGCTTCAACGCCGCGTTTGGTTAAGTCTCCTTCCGATACGGAAGAAACCATCTGCAGGAATTCTTTTAGATTGTGCTCCAACGTCGCTTCGGCCATGCGTCTAGCGGTTACATCGCGCACGACGCCACGAAACCCTTCGGGTTTCCCATCGCCATCCTTCTTCAAGGAGATAGACGATTCGACAAACCTTCTTGTCCCATCTTTCGCGACTACTTCGTAAGCGAAATCTCGGCTCGGGTCTCCAGTCGACGCCACCTTCTTGAACTCTCTGTAGACTATCTGCGCGGATTCCGGCGTCATGAACTGTCGGTTATTGAGGCCAATCAACTCTTCAGCCGGGTATCCGAGAGTCTTGCAAACGGGCTCATTGAAGAAAATGAAGTTGCCGGCGATGTCGACTTCGTAGTAGCCGTCTTCGATGCTCGCCAGGATTGTTCTGTATTTCTCCTCGCTGTGTCGGAGCGCATCTTCGGAGCGTTTCCGATTCAAAGCCGCGGCGATGTGCTGAGAGACGAACGACAAAAGGTCTTTCTCGGTCTCACCAAACCTAACGCTTTCGGTGTAACTCTGGACCGCAAGCACTCCGATTGTTTGGTCGCCAGCCTTAAGCGGAATGCCCAGCCAGTCGACAGGAAGCGTGCCAATCACTTCGATTTCGCCGTGACCAATCAACTGCTGCATCTTGTCGCGCGGAGCGAGCAACGGCTTTCCGGTTCGAAGGACGTACTCAGTCATCCCTCTCTTGAGCCTTCGTGGTGGAGGAGTATCGTCGACTTCGTCGACGAAATAAGGAAAGCTCACCATTTGCGTTTCTGAGTCATACAACGCAATGAAGAAGTTGCCCGCGTACATCAGCTCGCCGATGATTTGGTGCACGGCGCCGAAGAACTCCTGTACGTGCGTGGTGGATCCCGTCATTTCCGCTACACGGTAAAGCGTCGACTGGAGTAGCTCGGCTCGTTTGCGTTGAGTAATATCGGTGTAAATCTCGATTCGGCCAGTTACTTTCCCACTCTCATCTCTAATAGCGTCCGCTCGCAGTGCAACCGGTATATTGCGGCCATCCTTTGCGCGCATTTCAATCTCACCCGACCATGAGTTGCCACTGTCGATCGTTTTCGATATTTCTGCTGCTACCGTCGAGTCAACGCAGAATCCTTCCTTGCTCGCAATGTCGCGTGCTTCTTCGGCTGAGTATCCGAAAAGCTCAACAAAGCGCCTGTTATAGTAAGTCTGTTCGCGACCGGAATCCGCCACGGCGATCGCATCGCCTGAGCTTTCGATAGCCTTTATGATCGCAAGGAGAGATTGTTTTTGAGCGGCTTCAGCTCGAGAGCTCAGAGTCATTCGGTCCATCATCGCATTGAAGTTGCGAGCGAGGTTTTCGAATAGCACGCCGTTCGGAATGTCGACTCTCACATCGAGATTACCGGCCGCAGCCTGTCGCGTTGCAACATTGAAGCTCTCTAGACTGCTTGCGATTCTTCTGGCAAGCGCAAGTCCCGCAATATAAACGCAGACAAATGCAAGGATCGCGGCGGCGATAGAGTTGGTCATAGCCGCTCTTGAAATGAAGACGCCCGGGTCGGTCGAGGCAGCGCTGAAGCTCACGTAGGTTGACACAAATCCCGCAATACTGAACACGCCGGCGAGGGTGACAGCGAGGACGCCGAGCTTCACGCCAAGGAACGCTGTACGCGAAGCGCTTAGTATCGAAAGTTTTTGTGCCGGGATTTCAGACGCATTGAGTTGCTTGCTTGCTTCAACCATGGCGATTCTTTTCCTCGGAAATTGGCTGCCCAAACTAATTCGTTTGCATTGATACCGTTCTGACTTGTACAAAGCCAAATCAGGTATGAAAAGAGGCAGGAGCAGCGACGCTACTCGATAGAACCAACAAAGACAATCAAGGTGGGAGCAGTGAGCTGAGATGCGTGCAGATGGCGCTATTATGACTAAGCTGGGGACGCAGTCAACACATTTCTGACCAGAGCAGCGGAGCTACGTCCCCATCAACGCGTTCCAATCTGCGAGGCTGTTGATCCGCATATACTGGTTCTGATTCTTCTCGTCGCCGATCGTGCTGACGGGTCGAGAAGCGTAGTTGTGGCCAGGAAACAAAACCGTTTCCGAAGGCAGTTTTGATAGCACCTGAGTAAGCGAGCGGTACATGTCATCGGGGTTACCTCCAGGCAGATCGACTCTTCCACAGCCCCCGATGAAAAGCGTATCGCCTGAGACCAGTGCTGAAGAGGTCAAGAAGCATTGACTGCCTGGCGTATGTCCAGGAGTGTGGAGAAGTTTTACTGTGAGACTACCGATTGCGATTTCGTCGCCGCCTTCGTGCGCTTCGATGTCGTTTTCGGAAAGGCCGGTTACTTTCTTGACTCCATCTTTTTCGGCTCTATTCACATGGACAGTAACGGGCCTGAGCGACATCAAATCCGGCAGTCCCGCGATGTGGTGGCCGAAAATGTCCCCACCCACGTGATCGGGGTGATAATGCGTGACGAGCGCTCCAATCAGAGTTAGTCCTTCGCGGTCAACCAAGTCGATGATTCCAGGGATGTCCCAAGCAGGATCTACCACCATGCACATCCTCTTTTCGTCGTCTCCGATGAGGTAGACGAAATTTGCCATTTGCGCAGCAAAGTAGTCGGACTCGCCGAAGTCGCGGCCCGCCAGAAGCTGTTTTATGAACAGACCCATAAGGCTTTCTCCTCGAGCGGACACTCTCTTTCATTACCGCTTGAAAAACTAGCGCTCAACGGGTTAAAAAGAATACCTATGTTTAGTAGACACTCACAAACTCGAATGAAGGCTTTCGCACTTCTCGCAGGTCTTGCAACTCTTTTAGCAACGACGTCGTGCGCGAACAACGAGGGCAAAGCGAAGAAGGCAGTTGAAGAGTATCTGAAAAACCAGGGCGCGACAAAAATCGTCATTGACCTTTTCTACACTAACAAGAACGATCCGGATAAAGCTTATACCAGCGCGACGATAACTTATAACTTCGCCAGTTCGTCCGGAAACCCACAGCGAGAATATTTGGGATTCATACTCGCGCGAGATGGAAACACCTGGCGCATAGAAAAGAACGCGAGCTACACGAAAGAAGAAGATCAAGCAGCGCGGTATCTTGCCGGCGGCAAATGAACGAAGCCGTCACGGCTAACGCTCGTCGCGTCCGCCGCTCGTCCTCTCACCGTATTGTGGCTTGTACCATTTCAGTTCTTGTTTGAAGCCAGCCTTGCCTCGCTCGAATCGTTCCGAGCCGCCTCCCGCACCGTAGTAGCCAGAGTGCGGAAGAGGTCCATACGAATCTTCTTCGAGGTTCGCTGGCTCAATGCGTTGACGATATGGCCTTTCGTAGCCGCCCCCGATACCGTAACCGTGAGCTCGAGGTGCGAGATTCCTTGAAGGATGCCGTTGCGATGCTCCACGAAGTTGTGAATCGGTTGCGGCGGGCTGCACTTTGACGTTTTCCTCTTCTTTCATAAGTGTCCGCAAATTCGGTTCAAGTCAGCTTACGCTCACACTCTTGCCCGCAACGGCGTCCTTCTCAATTGGTTCGTCCATATCTTCTTCACCGTCTTCTGCCCGGATGCGTCCGGCCTCGCCGTATTGTCGAAGACGGCGATAGAGAGTGCGGCGATCAATTCCTAAGACCGACGCGGTTTTGATTTGATGGCCGCCCTTTTTTTCGAGGATGCGGAGGATGTAGCGACGCTCGAGCTCCGCAAGTGAGACATCGTCCAGTGTCGCTTCATGCACGATGTCGCGCTCAGGAGCGCTCACGCTCACGGGAAGGTCCTCGGGCAACAGCGTCTCACCGGCGCCCATCGTGAGCGCGTGCTCGACTGCATTCTCAAGCTCTCTAACGTTACCTGGCCATGCATGCGTCATCAGAACCCTCATTGCATCATTTGAGAAACGACGTTGAGACTCACCGTGCTGTTGTGCAAACTTCTGCAAAAAATGATGAACGAGAAGTGGAATGTCTTCACGCCTGTCCTTCAAGTCAGGCAGACGAACAGGGACGACGTTCAGCCGGTAGAACAAGTCCTGTCTAAACTCGCCGCGCTTGACGGCTTCTTCCAGGTCCTGATTGCTTGCTGACACCAGACGAATATCTATCGGTATGTTTTCTCGACCGCCCACTCTTCTCACAACGCGCTCCTGAAGAACGCGCAGTAGCTTGACCTGAAGACTCGGTGACAGCGTGTTGATCTCATCGAGAAAGACAGTACCACCCTGGGCCTCTTCAATAAGGCCGCGCCTGGTTTCGTGCGCGCCGGTAAAAGCACCCTTCTGATGCCCGAACAATTCGGATTCCAGCAACGTGTCCGGTATTGCCGAACAATTTATCGGAACAAAAGGGGCGTTCTTTCGATCTGAGTTGTAGTGAATAGCACGCGCCACCAATTCCTTACCCGTACCGGTCGATCCGATGATCAAGGCGGATGCGTCTCTGCGCGCCGCGATTCGTTTTATCACCTCGAACAGCTGCTGCATCGGCTTGCTATGGCCGACGATATTTGAAAAGTTGTATCGGCCGCGAATCTCACGGCGTAATTGATCGACTTCCCGGCGCAAGCTTCGCCGTTCCAGCGCCTTCTCCACCGTGATTGCCAGCTCATCCAGTTGGAACGGCTTACCAATGTAGTCTTCCGCTCCGAGCTTCATTGCTTCCACAGCCGAGGAGATCGAGCTGAAGGCCGTCATTATTACGACCGCAAGCTCGGACCATTGAGCCTTCACTCTTGCAAGCAACTCGAGACCGCTCATTCCCGGCAGCTTAATGTCAGTAATGACTAGCGCGTAGTTCTGCTCTTCAAGACGAGCGATAGCCTGCTCGCCGTCCTGCGCGGTGTCAACCTTGTAGGCTCGATCGGTAAAGAATGAAGTAAGGAGCTCGCACATTGGAGCTTCGTCTTCTACGATTAATATGCGCTGATTCATAGTTCTGAGACTCTACGACTTTCCGACCGCTCCGACGTGACGCCGGGCTTCACCGGCAGACAGACCACGAGTGGAGCGCTCGAATCCCTCGATTCTCCAAAGCCGATCTTTGCGCCGGCCTTTTCCAAAATATCTCTTGCAAGCAACAGGCCCATCTCTAATTCTACAATTCGTTTCGGTTCGGTTAGTAAGCCCGAAAGCGATAATGAAAAGTCATGTCCTCGCCCGCTTGCGTCGATCCCAGATACTTCTACGGCCAAAAACTCAGATCGATTTGATGGCTGCGCGAGAACCACTTTGAGAAGCCCTCCGCCTTCGAGCTTTCGCCCGGCATTAATCAGAAGATTGAAGAAAGCTTGTTTCAACTGAGACGCTTCTCCATATATCAGCGGCGTGGCGATTCCGCAAGTGAGTTCGATCTTTACATTCGCCTTGCGAAGATGGTGCTCCGTCAAATTGAGCAATTGAGTAAAGAGCGACTGCAGGTCGATCGGAAGAGTGCGTCCTTGCGGAGGCCTAGCCAGATCGACTGCATCCTCCAGGAGCGCAGCAATGCGTTTTGTCTGGAACAGAATTGCGGATTGTTCTTTATAGCCGGGCTGGTCGGCTTTCGCTCGCATAAGAAGGAACTCAGAATATCCGGAGATAATGTTGAGCGGAGTTCCAACGTCGTGCACGAGCCCGGAAAACAATTGCCCCAGCGTTGAATACCGCTCAGCATCCAGCAATCGTTTCAGTGCCTGTCGCTCTGTAGTTACATCACGCATCACACAAATGAAACCGGAGTCTGTACCTTCAAACGAGAAAGGCTGAATTGTCGCCGAATAGGTTGCGCCCGCCATTTCAATTTCGTGATCCGACTGCGAAACGCTCTGGTGGTGAGTGCACGTGGACCCGTCCTCATGAAAAAGCTGCTGACAACTTAATCCTTCCAGCTTTTCGTGCGTCTGGCTGTACAGTTCCTGCATTCGTCTATTGGCCCAAACTATCTTGCCGCTATCGTCGTGCGCGCTGATGGCTTCCGAGACTGAATCTAGAATTGACGCGCACTGCGACAACTTCAACGCTGAGCTTGAGCCGGTATCGCGCAAATTCGAAAGTACTCACACTCCAGATATTTTGGGATTAAGAAGAGTATAGCACTGCTATCGTTGGCCGGACAGCGAATCAATCAAGCTGACATTCCAGGTGGCGAAGGCCAGTCCAAAAAAGAAACGAAGGAAGCCTCGATCAAAGGCCTTCCTTCGTTCCCACACTAAACCCAATTGGTGTCGGCTACTGTCTGATATTGCACGGCCGCCGTATTGACGGCGAACGCTTCCCAAGAACAGAAGCCGTCGGCAGAAGCGCCTGCAGTACGGCGCTGGCGGATTGAGTCTGTGCCGCCCCCATTCTTCCGATGACCAGTGAGCCCGACTCCGCCACTTGTAAACCGTTCTCGTCTAGCGTGAACGTACTTATCGCTATTACGCTCGTGCGGTCCGCATAGTATTCGACTCGATCAATCCTCGAGCCAATCGGTCCCAGGTACTGAAGCTGGGAATTCTGCAGATCGCTGGCAATGCCGACCGAGTAGAGTTTCCCTGAGTACGTCGAGATCAACCATTGGGCGTTTGGCCCGGTTACGAAGTTCGACACCCCGCCTTGACCAGCGAAATCCTGGCTGAATGAATTGGTTGATACGACTTTGCCTTTCTTGCTGAGCCTGGCCATCGCCAAAACAGAATTATGAGAAGCGATGTTCAACGGACGGGAGATGTGACCGCGCTTCCCGTTTAGTGGTCTTGAAATCTGTATCGTAAAGCCGCGTTTTACGATACCCAAAGACTTGGTCGACGGGTCGTACTGGACAGACAGAGGGTTCGCGGTGCTCGAATCGGTCTGGGCTAGTTCCGGAAATGTGTAAAGCTGCTTAACATTCGCGGACGCTCCGTCGCTGAGAAGATCCACCGTACACAATGAACCGTCATTTGTTACAAAAAACGCGGATTGTGAATCCGAATCGGAAACGATAGCGATATTACTTCCGCTCGACAGCGAGTGACCCTGCGCTAACTGATCGGCAAATACTCGCTTCACGAACGGCAGGTCACCGTTGTTTGTCAGTCTGTAAAAGGAAATCTCCGATGATAGGCTGACTGTACTATCCTGGTCTACAGACTTTATATTCTCGCAAACAGTTACAATATTAGTGGCTTGGTCAACGTCAAGGAAGGATATGCTGTCGTTTGGACCGTAGGTGCTCGGATGAACGATATCGCGCCGATTTATGTATCCTTGACTAAGATTGTAGGAGAAGATTGAGGCGCCGTTGGTGAAAACCAAGTTGCCGTTAGGAGCGAGCGCGAAGTCGAGTGGCGCATTACTAGTGAAATCGGATGAAACGCCCTTGATATCAATCGGTATGACATTGGTGTCGAGCACTGGCCTGGAACTGTCGTCAAGACTCAGGTGAACATAGGCGATCACATCAATCGGTGTGACTTCCCCGTTGCTCTCATCGAACCGGGTACCGCGCACATACACATTACTGCTGACCGAATCAAAAACAAGTTTTGAAGGAAAATAGACTGTGTTTGTTGTTCCCCGAGTGGTGTCCCAACTCGAAAGCTGCTTTGATAAAGCGGGGCTATTCGGTTTTTTCGTGTCGATGACATAAATGAACTTGTTGTCGAGCTTGGTGAGATCGAGATCTCCGTTATCCGCAACTCCAGCCGACGGCCAGAAAGGCGCCACCAATAGAAAACGATCGAAAGCAAGAACAGTGTTGTTCGCAACTCCAGTGAGACCGCCTAGGCTGACTGAGTACAACTGTATCGGCGTCGTAGCGGCTTGCGGTGAATAAATGAACCCCCCGTAGGTCAGAAGAAGGGCTAATAACACAACCACGATTCGCGCACTTCGCATCTTCTTTAGCATTCCCGTTGTGCTCATGTTTACCTCGTTCCGCTAATGCCGAGCGCCTGAAGCTTCTCGCTACGCAAAGCGCAACTACTTGGGTTTCCTGCTAACCGATTCCAAACTTTCTGAACTTCGGTCGGACCCAATCAGATCCCCTGGCTGCTGTCGATACACTTTTACCTGGATCTAGACAGCGATCATATTTTCAAACTAGCATTGTGTCAAGCTTTTTTGAACGTTTACAAGAGCTTGCGCTTTATTTTCCGACCCTCTATCCGCTACGTACTAACTTCCTTTCGAATGCCGAGTTGTATAAGCTTGAGTCTCAGTCCCCGGCGGGACAGTCCTAAATCAATCGCAGTGCGCGATAGATTGTTTCGATTTCGGCCCAGCGATTCCTCTATAAGCTGACGCTCGAGTACTGCCGTCGCCTCCTTCAGTTTGAGACGCGAATTCCCTTCACCATTGTTGTTCAAACCGCGCGAAGCGCCGTTACTACCAGTTCTGTCGGCGGCGATCGCTACGTTGGCCTGCTGCTGCAGCCAAATGCCCCTTTCTGGTCTTAGCTGTTTGCGTGGGTGACTTACCTCTGGCGAAAGATCTTCAATAGATATGCGCGCGCCGTCCATCGCGTACGCTACTACCCTCTCGATTTCATTTCTCAATTGTCGGACGTTGCCGGGCCAGTTATGT
>Ga0075426_10000286_pt1 | contig 34202 bp, 27 predicted proteins | sample SoiMethybrSBSTD5_FD_75304 | JGI IMG/M metagenome (GOLD analysis project Ga0075426, IMG submission 75304) | Bulk soil microbial communities from a Populus tree surrounding site in Tennessee, USA - Soil MetaG P. TD hybrid SBSTD5 | ecosystem: Environmental > Terrestrial > Soil > Tree plantation... | reverse complement strand
GGATCCTCCTCTCCGGCTGCGCGGCGACGGCCGGCGGCTCGGGCCTGGTGCTGCGCGTCTTCGACGGCAAGGAAATCTCGCCGCCGCGCTTCGTGCCGTTCGTGGTGGGCGCAGGCTCCTAGCGCATCTCCATCAGCCGCGCCACCATGGCGGCGCGGGACGAGACGCTCAGCTTGGCGAAGATGCGGCGCAGGTGCGTGGAGACCGTCCACGAGCTGATCTCGAGGACGCGGGCGATGACCTTGTTGGGGTAACCCTTGGCCACCATGCGCGCGATCTCCAGCTCCCGCGGGCTCAGGGAGGCTCCTTCGGCCCTGGGCTCCGCATGGGGTTTGCGGGACAGCACGCAGCGCACGCCGTCAACCTCCAAGTCGAGGATCACGGCCGCGGTGCTCTCCCCGATCTCCAGGGGCTCGCCGCCGCGCTCGGTCTGCTCGATCAACTGGCGGACGAGGGCCTCCCGGCAATCCTCGCCTCGCAGGTTGTTCAGATCCCTCGCCGCCGAGCCGGCTTGTTTCACGGCGTAAGCCTCCCCCTATAAGCTTAGGCTCTTCAAGCGCTGATTTGTAACCAGAAGATCGCTTTTCTCTGTCGCAGGTTCGTGTGACGCACGAGCGGGGGAGCATGAGCGAGCCTCCCAGAAGATGCGACTGCCCTCTCCGCGCGGGCTCTCCTAGATTGACGTCCATGCGGCTCAACGCAAAAGGAGGAAACCCCATGGCATTGGAAAGCGAGTTCGAAATGGAAATGGAGAGCGAGCTCGAGGGCGAGGGCGAGTATGAAGGCGAGCTCGAGGGCGAAGAGTTCCTGGGCACGATCGCGCGCGGCATCGGCGGCCTGCTCGGCGAGGGAGAGGGCGAGGAGGAGTACGAGGGAGAGTGGGAAATGGAAGGGGAGGGCGAGTGGGAGGGCGAAGGAGAGATAGAAGGCGAGGAGTTCTTCCGCCGCTTCCGGCGCATCGCCCGAGGGGTGGGCGGCTTCGTGCGGCGCGCCGCGCCGGTGCTGCGCAACATCGCCCGCGTGGCGGCTCCGATCGTCGGCACGGCGGTGGGAGGACCGCTCGGCGGCATCCTCGGCCGCGTCGCGTCCTCCGCCCTGGGCGAGGGCGAGCTCGAAATGGAGCTCGAAGGGGAAGCCGAGGGCGAGCTCGAGTACGAGGGCGAGGCCGAAGCGGCTCCTACCCAGACCCAGGCGCTGGGCGAGCTGATGGCGGCGGTCGCCTCCCAAGCCCGTACCGAGGAGGAGGCCGAGGCCATGGTCGGCGCCGCGACGGTGAGCACAATCTCGGCAGCCGACCGCGCCGCGCTCCGGGGCATCCTGCCCCACCTGGTGCGGGGCACCGCCATCCTCACCCGCATCCTGCGTCGGCGCCGCATCACCCGTCCGGCCGTCCGCGCCGTGCCCACCATCGCGCGCCGCACGGCCTCCGTGCTGGCTCGCCGGGCAGCCGCCGGCCAGCCGGTGACCCGCCGCGCCGCCGGCCGCGTCATGGCCGCCCAGACCCGCCGCGTACTGGCGAACCCCCGTACCTGCGCCGCAGCCATCCAGCGCAACGTCCGCGCCACGGCGGCGGTCCGCCGAGCAGGCGCCCGTCCGGCGGCTCGCGTCCGGCGCCCCAACTGAAGCCTACCCGCTCAACCGGCAGCCGACAAAGGAGGTCTCATGTCGCTCGAATACGAACTCGAAGAAGAAGGCGAGCTGGAGTGGGAGGCCGAGGGGGAGGAGGAGTGGGAGACCGAGGGGGAAGGCGAGTTGGAATGGGAGTCCGAAGGCGAGGGCGAGGAGGAGAGCGAGGAGTTTTTCCGCCGCATCGTCTCTCTGGCCCGGCGGGCCGCCTCCTCCCCTGCTCTGCGGCAAGTCGGCCTGCGCGCCGCCCGCGGCGCTCTTTCCGGGCTGGGCGGCGCGGGAGCGGCCCTCGGCAGCGCCGTCGGCGGCTCCCGAGGCGCCTCCCTCGGCCGCAGCCTGGGTGGCGTGCTCGGCCGGCAGGTCGCCGGCTGGCTGCCGCAGCGGGAAGGCGAGTGGGAGCTCGAGGAGGAGGTCGAAGGCGAAGAGGAGGTCAATCCCATCCGCCGCATCTATCCCGACGCCCTCATGGAGCACCTGGGCCACGCCGCCGCCGAGGCCGAGAGCGAGGCGGAGGCGGAGGCCTTCCTGGGCGCCCTGGTGCCGCTCGCCGCCCGGCTCGTCCCGCGGGCGGCCTCGGCGGTGATGCGGGTCGCCCCCAACCTGATCCGCGGCGTGGCCGGAGCAGCCCGGACGCTGCGTGCCAATCCCGCCACGCGGCCCCTGGTACGCGCCCTGCCCACCGTCGTCCGCCGCACCACGGCCACCTTGGCCCGCCAAGCCCAGCAGGGCCGGCGGGTGACTCCCCAGGGCGCCGTCCGCACCCTCGCCCGGCAGACCTCGCGGGTGATCGGCAGCCCGCGGCAGTGCGCCCAGGCCTACCGCCGCTCACGCGCCCTCGACCGCACCTACCACCGCGCCGCAGGCCCGGTGGCGGCGGCCACCCGTCCTACCACCGCCCTCCCCGTGGCGGCGGCCCGTGCCCTGGCGGGCGGCGCCGTTCGTCCGGCTGCGAACCTCTGCACCGCCTGCCGTCACGCTGTCGCCGGAGCGCGCTGAGGAGGCCGCCATGGTCCTCCATACCCTCGAACGGAGCGCCCCTCCCCCACCGGCGACCGCGGTGCCGCCGGCGGGCGAGGGAAGGGCCGCGGCGACCGCTCCGGTCCTGCGGCCCTGGCTGCGGGCCCAGTCGCTCAACGTGGTCCGCCACGCCGCCGCCCTGCGCCCGTTCCGCCGCGCCGAGTTCGGCACCGGCCCCGAGGTGCCCTCCGAAGGGCACATCCAGGCCGCCAACGCGCTGATCTCCACGCTGCGGCGCGACCTGTTCCGCAGCACCCGCCGAGTCCAGGGCGCCGTCGAGGAAGCCCTGGCCGAGCCAGTCACCGCGCGCCTGCAGAAGATCCTCGGCCACAAGGAGCGGGCCCACGACCAGGTGCGGGCGATCGAGCAGATCTGGGACTTCTACTTCGAGCTCTTCGGCCAGCGGCAATCGCGATTCGGCCACTGGCTGCTCGGCTGCGACCGCATCGCCCTCGACTGCTACCAGTACGCCTACCTGGGGCTCGGAAAGGCGCGTTCCATCCCCGCCCCACCGCCCTTCGCCTACATGCGCACCGGGTTCTCGCCGGCCACCTTCCGCCGCGGCATTCCGCTCAAGCGGCTCGGCCGCCAGCTCAACCCCTTCCCTCTCATCCAGCTCCCCTACCACCGGATGGTGAATCCGTGGACCCTGGGGGCCATCCTCCACGAGGTCTGCCACAACCTGCAGAACGACCTCGGGCTCGCCCGCGCGGTGCCGCGGGCGATCGCCCGCCGACTGCTCGAGGCGGGGCTGGGGCGCCGCGTCGCCGCCGTCTGGACGCGGTGGAACCGGGAGATCTTCGCCGACCTGGGCGGCCTGCTGCTCGGCGGCCCGGCGGTGGTGGGCTCGCTGATGGACGTGGTCGGCCGCGGGCCGGCGACCGTCGTCGCCTACGCGCCGCGGGCGCCCCACCCGACGCCGTACCTGCGCACGTTCCTGTCGGTCGAGCTGCTGCGCCGTATGGGTTTCGCGGCGGAGGCGGAGAGCTACGGCCGCGCCTGGAGCCGTCTCTACCCCGATCCGCGAGGTGGGACGATCCCCGAGCCGGTGCTCGCCACCTGGCCGCGGGCGGTGGCGCTGGTGGTCGACAGCATCTGCTATCAGCCCTACCCCTCGCTCGGCAACCGGCGCCTGGCCGAGGTCATCCGCTTCGAGCGCAAGGAGCAGCAGATGATCGAAGAAGCGGCCCGCCGCCTCGCCGCCGGCATCGATCCGGGCATCGTCCCGGAGCGCTTCATGATCGGCGCCGCCCGCTCCGCCCTCGACAACCGCCTGGCGCGGCCGGGGGCGATCACCCGCAACTTCTATCTCGAATTGGCGAGGAGGTAGCGGTGACGGTCGAGACCTCCCTCGGCTCTCTCTGCATGGACCTGGAGCGTCTGCACGACGGACTTCAGGGACTGCGCCTTGCCCTCGTGGAGGACAAACCGCTGCAGGGGGCCGGCGCGCTCCTCGACCGCCTGGGCGAGATCGCCCTGGACCTGGAGGAGAGAAGCGCCGAAGCCCTCTCCTGGGCCACCGCCGCCCGGCAAGCCTTCGAGGCCTCCCGCGGCTTCGAGCCGACCCGCCGAGCCCTCGTCTCCTGCCAGGAGCGCTGCCTCGAAATCCAGCGCAAGCTCTCGAGCGAGATCGTCACCTACGAGCGCATCCTGGAGATCGGAGCGCTGGAACGCGAGCGCCGGGGCGAGTGGGCGGCCTGGGTCGAGAGCGTCCGTCGCGCCCTCGAGCAGTGCCAGGAAGCCTCCCAGTCGACGAGCGAGGCGCTGTTCGAGTGCTGGAAGGGAATATCCGAACGGGCCGGCGTGCCGGCCGCCTAACCTAAGCCTGAGAGCAAGAGGAACCGACCCATGGCTAACGTTCAAGACGTCGACAAATTGACCCAGGCGGTCGAGAGCGCCACCGCCTTTCCCGTCCTCACCGAGGACATCGGCTCGGTCGGCTCGCCGGGCACGGCCACGCCAGCCGCCAAGCCTGGCTCGTACGACACCATCGTGCAGGGCACCCTGCGCGATCTCCTCAACTGGCGCCCGAGCGCCACTCGGGACGCCCGCGGCTTCGTCGACGCTCTCACCCAGTCCTTCACCTGCACGGAGGTCGGCGGGCGCACCGTCTGCACCCACGTGGCCCGCTCCTATGTCATGCAGGTGCAGTCCGACGGCGGCGCGGTCACCGGTGCCCAGGCCAGCATCCACTCCCGGGCCAAGGCCGCGATCGACCAGTCCCTCCCCCTGCTCGCCGGGCTCTATCCGCTGTCGCCCGACAGCGATCAGGAGGATCTTGTCGCGGTGACCGCGACGGTCCGCCTCGGCCTCAACGAGCTGGTGGAGGAGCTGGGACGCAGCGGCGGCCCTCGACCGCAGCGGGTGGACTCCCTGTTCGACCTTCTCCTCGGAATCGAGATCACCGGTCGTCGGGGAGCCCGCTTCAGCGCCGAGGAGGTGGGCGGCCAGCTCGGCCTGCTGCGCGACCGCCTTGGCTTCGAGCCGCAGCGGGTCAACACCGCCGAGGAGGAAAAGAACCTCACCAACTTCCTCATCCTGGCGGACTACGTGTTCACCCTCTGGCTGAGCTGGCGGTCGCTGCGCACGTATTTCGACCGCACAGGCGGTCAGGTCTTCCTCGGGCCCCAGCTCGTGCTCCTCTCCCGCGCCTTGGCCGTGGTGGCGGAGTCGGTGCAGGAGACCTACCTGATCCTCGACTCCGTGTTCGTCGGTCCGGCGGAGCGCGAGACGACCTTGCTCCACTTCAAGGACCGCCGCCAGGCGCCGCTCACTCTCGCCGAGCTCCTGGGCTGGGCCGAGCGATTCGCTGCCGAGGAGGCTCCAGAGCTCATCACTCAGGCGGGCAAGGACGGCGTCATCGCCTTCCGCCCCACCCTGGAAAGGCTGGTAGTCCTGTTCGCGGAAGCGGTGGCCATCTCCAGGAACCCCTCGGCGAACCCCACGGCGGGCGTGCACACCCAACGCGTCGCCAACTTCCTGGACGCCATCCGCATCCAGCTCAAGAGCGCCGAGCAGCTCGCACGTCCTTTGAGCCGCGAGCCGCAGCCCAAGGTCGACGCCGTGGACCCCAGCTCCGTGCCGGCGGGCAGCGGGCGGGGCGTCCTCAACATTGAGGGGGAGAACTTCCTGCCCAAGTCACTGGTCTGGCTCGACCTCTCCGGCGAGAAGGAGCAACGCGTCGAGCCCTGGCGCATCGCCTTCGTCAGCCCCTACCTGCTGCGGGCAACCTTCGACCTCAGCGCGCTGGAAGCCGACAGCGAGTGGACCGTCGTCGTCACCAACCCGGATGGCGCCCGAAGCTTCCACGAGCGGGCGCTCAAGGTGGAGAGCGCGGTTCCACCCACGGGCCCATCCAGCAGCGGCGCAGCCCCCTCTGGGCCAGGGCCCAAGGGGCGCAGGAAGCCCGCGGGCCCGTGAGCACCCACTGACGACGGACCGGCGAACCGACCCAGACCTTGAGGAGAGGCACAATGGCGATCACACAGGAATACCAGAACCTTCTCGACCGCCTCGCGGCGCTGCGGGAGGCGATGACCGACCGGTTGTCGTCCGACCTCATCCAGAACCCGCAGCTCGCGGAAGCGATCACCAAGCAAATCGACGACCTCTACAACTCGGCGGTGGCGTTCGACCTGCAGCAGCCCCCGCCGCCCGACAAGGGGCTGGCCCAGTTGGTCGGCGTCGGTCCCGAGGCGGCTCGGCAGCTCGGCGACACCCGCCTGCCGCAGCAGGTCGAACCCTACGACGAAACGGTCACTTCCGAGCGCATCATCGCGGTGGGCGACCTCTATTACATTTACCAGCACGAGCGGATCGGGGTCTTCCGCGTCATGCAGAAGCTCCAGGAGCTGTTCCGCGGCGGCGCTGTGCGCCTGTCCACCGGCGAGGGCGCTTACGGCCTCTATCAGTTCGACCGCCGCGAAGTGCTGCGCTACACCCGGCGCGACCGCCATGTGGCCTACCGCCGGGTGCTCGGCTACGGCAACGCCACGGTGCCGCCGGGCTCGCGGGCCAACACCGACTTCCACGGCCTGTTCAGCCACCTGGTCAACCAGGTCACGCTCTTCTGGCGCGACAAGCGGATCTCCGACGTGATCCGCGAGCGGGCCAACGATCCGAGCTTCGGCTCGATCGCCATCGTGCGCCGCGCCGGCCTCGACTTGCGCAACAACATGAAGTTCACCTCCTTCGGCAACCTGAACGTGCTGCGCGTCGAGGTGATGCAGCTCCTCGACGAAGCGTTCCGCATCCTGAGCACCGACGACGTCCGGCGGCTGTTCGGCGCCGACACCGCCTGGGACGTGATCGAGGACGTCCTCGTCCGCCACTTCAACGAACGGCTGACCACGTCGCCCCGGCAGCGCATGGCTGTCGCTGGCCGCGAGGTGATGCGCTGGCTCGCCCAGCCGCACATCCTCCAGACCTCGCGTCCACAGTTCGAAGCGCTGCTGCTGGAGATTGCCGAGTACGCCGAAGAGTGGCTGACCAGCGCCCAGGCCATGGGTCTCGCCCAGCGCCACCAGGAGGGCAGCGCCCGCGTGCTGCCATGGGACCGCCCGCGCCTGGTCAGCGGCGCGGCCAACCGGCCGCGCGCGGCGGCGAACGGCAACCGCAACGCGGCGGCGGAGTACTAGAGGAGGGAGTGGGCCATGCGCCGGGAGGCCTGCGGAATCGAAGCGGAGCTCGAGGAGCTCATCAGGGCCGGCCGCCGCGCCACCCGGGCCGACCGGCCGCGCGGCGGTCTCGGTGGCGAGATGTTCGCTCCGCAGCCTGGCCGACCGCGAGTGCTCTCCTACGCCGAGGTCCGCCACGAGCGGATCGACGTTTACGCCCAGAAAGCTCTCCTGCGCATGTCCCGCGACCCCGCGCAGCAGGCCGACGCCGCCGGCATGGCGGACGAGGTGCGGTCCGAGCGCCTCTGGGGGATCTTCAAGGAGGACGAGCGCGAGCCGGCGCTGCGGGCGCAGGTCCAGGGCAAGGGCTGGTGGGAGATCCTGCCGGCGGGCGAGAACGCAGTGCTCTTCCTCGACCCGGCGCAGCCGGAGACACGGCCGATGATCGTCTTCCGCGACAGCGTGCGCTCGCTTCCGGCACGCCTCGATCCGGCCCTGCGCAAGGCGTGGCAGACCTACCTGCGCTGGCGCGGCGGACAGCTCACCCGCTGCAACCTGGGAGACCAGGCGGCTTTCGGACCCAGAATCCGTCCCGTCAGCTTGGCGACGCCGATCGGTAACCTCGTGCCGTTGCGCATGTTTTGCCAGCTCACGATACCGACCGGACCTGATTCGCCGGCGGCGAACCGTTTCGTCGAAGCCCATCGTTCCCGCTGGTGCTCCCCGGGACAGAAGACGAGCCAGACCTGCCGCAATCTCACCGCGCCCCGCACGATTTCCTGCGTCGTCATCCACGCACTCGTCGTTCAACCCACTCCCACACAATCCGCGCTCGACAACATCGTCGGGCAATGGCAGTTGGCGGCCCCGGCCGGCAAAGAAGCGAGCGCCCACTACATCGTGGGCCGCGATGGGACCATCGTCCAGATGGTGCGCGAGGCCAACGTCGCCTTTCACGCCGTGCGGGCGAATCCAACGACCATCGGGATCGAGCACGCCGATCTCTGCAACGAGCCGGAGCCCTTTACGGACCAGCTCTATGAGAGATCGGCCGCGCTCGTGCGGGACATCGCCACACGGAACGGTTTCATGCTGAACGCGACCACCGTAGTCAGCCACTCCTCCTTGGGGATCGCCGGAGGCAACCATGGGGATCCAGGACGGTTCTGGGACTGGGACTATTATCGCGCTCTGCTGGCCTGGAATCCGGTGACCGCGCCCGCGGCCAAGCCTTTGCGGCGGATCGCCACCGCCGCGGAGCTCGTTCCGGAAAGGCCGGGCGTCAAGACCCCGCCACCCCTGCCGGCCGGTTGGATTCGGCGCGTCGTCCACCGAGGTAACCCAGGACTCTGCGCCGCCGCCGACCAGCCCTGGGGCACCCGTGTAGTGGAGAAGCCGAGCCGGTCGATTCCCGGCCTGCTCGAGCCGCAGAAGGATACCGCCCATGGCCTTTTCTGGGCCGCGAACCCCAGCCCGACCGGGCCGCCGGCCGCATTCCGTTTCCTCGTCTTCGTCGTCGGCATTTACCGAGTCTCTCTCTGGTGGCCCAACTCCCCCGGGGCAAACCCCGCGGTCCCGGTCGACATTGCCGTCACCTGCCCTAACTCCCCATGCCCCTCGGCTGGGGTGCAAAGCGTCATCGTCGACCAGACGAAGGGAGGCGGAGGATGGGTGGATATCGGCGCGCCGCTCCTCCTAACCACTGTCGTCGAGGTGGTTGTCCGCATCAAGCGGAGCTCCACACGGCCGGGTCTGATCCTCGCCGACTCCGTCCGCCTGCTCATGCCTTGAGCCAGGAATCGGCTCCGGGAAAACATGGCCGCGCCGCCCAACGCCTCCGCCCGCGCTCACCGAGCCCGCTGGCTCGACGAGCTGAAGCGGTTCGTCCGCTTCCCCTCGGTGAGCGCCCAATCGGCCCACGCGAAGGATGTCCGGGCCTGCGCGGCGTGGCTCGCGGAGCAGTTGAAGCAGATCGGGATGGCCGGCGTCCAGGTGATCGCGACGCCGCGCCATCCGCTTGTCTACGCGGAATGGAACCGCGCGCCGGGCCGGCCCACGGTGCTCGTCTACGGGCACTACGACGTGCAGCCGCCCGATCCTCTCCAGGAGTGGACGACGCCGCCGTTCGAGCCCACGGTACGCGGACCACACCTGTACGGCCGCGGCGCCTGCGACGACAAGGGGCAGCTCTTCGCGCACGTCAAGGCCCTGGAGTCCTGCCTGAAGACGACAGGGAGGCTGCCGGTCAATGTGAAGTGCCTCTTCGAGGGCGAAGAAGAAATCGGCAGCCCCAATTTGAAGCCGTTCCTCGAGCGCCACGCCCGAGCCCTGGCCGCCGACGCGGCCGTGATGTCCGACACCCGCATGCTGGGACCGGACCGGCCGGCCCTCACCTATTCGCTGCGCGGCGGCCTCTCCTTGGAGATCGAGGTCACCGGCCCGCGGCAGGACCTCCACTCCGGCACCTTCGGCGGGGCCATCCACAACCCCGCCCAGGCGCTTTGCGAGATCGTCGCCGGCCTCCACGACGCGCGGGGGCGGATCGCCGTCCCCGGCTTCTACGACCGGGTGCGGCTCCCCAGGGCGGTCGAGCGCGCTGCCATGAAGAAGGCAGGACCGCCCGACGCGAAGATCCTCGCCGACGCCGGAGCCGAGCACGGCTGGGGGGAGCCGGGATGGTCGCTCTATGAACGGACGACGGTCCGTCCGTCGCTCGCCCTGACCGGCCTCACCGGCGGCTACCAGGGTGAGGGGAGCAAGGCGGTGATCCCGGCCCGCGCCTCGGCCAAGCTCAACATCCGCCTGGTGCCGGAGCAGGACCCCCGGGAGATCGACCTCCTTGTGCGGCGCCACGTGGCCCGGATCACGCCGCCCAGCGTGCGCTCGCGGGTCACCACCCATCTGCGCGCCAAGCCGGCCGTGCTCGACCGCCGCCATCCGGTGATGCAGGCGGCGGCCCGCGCCTACCGGCGAGGCTTCGGGGTGGCGCCGGTGTTCCTGCGCTCGGGCGGCAGCATCCCGGTCGTCAACCTCTTTCAGGATGTGCTCGGCATCCCGACAGCGCTCATGGGATTCGCTCTGCCGGACAGCCACATCCATGCGCCGAACGAGCGCTTCCATCTCCCCACCTTCGAGCGGGGGATCGCCACGTGCCGGGCTTTCCTCGAAGCGTGCACGAACCTGCCCACCGGGCGGCGGGCCCGGGCGCAGACTACGGCGGTCGCCATGGACGCTCACCCATGATCGTCGACTTCCACTGCCACGCCGGCCGTGGTGACGCCATGACCGGCCCGCCCTTCACCGACGCCCCCCTCGGCGCCTACCTGCGGCGCGCGCGAGCGGCGGGGATCGGCCGCACCGTCGTCCTCCCCTGCTTCCACAGCGATTACGGGAGAGCCAACGCCGAGCTCGCGAAGATCGTCGCCGCCCATCCGCAGCGCCTGATCGGCTTCGCGTTCGTACACTCCCGGCGCGACGCCGGCCGCATCGGCGCCCTGGTGGCGCGGGCGGTGCGGCAGTACGGCTTCCGAGGGATCAAGGTCCACGGCTCCGAGGCCCTGCCGACGCGCGAGGTCTGCGAGGCTGCCCGCGCCCACCGCATCCCCGTGCTGGTCGACGTCACCGGCAAGCCACACGTCCTCCACATGCTCGCGCCGCAATATCCGGACGTGCCCTTCGTGGTCGCCCACATGGGCAGCTTCTGGGACGACTGGCGGGCGCAGCAGCAGACCGTCGATCTCCTCACCAGCTACCCCAACGTCTACGCCGACACCTCGGGAGTCCGCCGCTTCGACTACCTGGTCGAGGCCGTCCGGCGCGCCGGCGCCGGCAAGCTCCTCTTCGGCACCGACGGCCCCTGGCTCCATCCCGGTCTGGAGCTGGAGAAGATCCGCCTCCTCCGCCTGCCGGCCGATCAAGAGGCGCTGATTCTCGGTGGCAATGCTCAGAGGCTGCTACGCCGGGCCGGAACGGCGAAGGGGAGTGAGCAAAAAAGAGGCGGGCCCGGGAGGGGGACCGCCGTTGAATGGAGGGGACGAAGGGATCCTGTGGGGGGGACCCCCTCGTCTTGTGCCGACTGTAGCGGGCGGAGCTTACAGAGGAGATTACGGCCGCCCTCACGCAGGCGCCGGCGGCGCGGCGCGGAGCTGATCGAAGACCTTGCGGCCGGTGACGGCGCCGAGCGCGCCCTGGAGATCCTTCAGGCTGGCCTCGCGGACGCCCTGGACGCTGCCGAAGCGCTGCACCAGGAGCTTGCGCCGACGCGGGCCGATGCCGGCCAGCTCGTCGAGGCGGCTGTGCAGGGTGCGGGCGGAGCGGCGGGCCCGGTGCCTCGACACGGCGAAGCGGTGGGACTCGTCGCGGATCTGCTGCAAAAGGCGCAGCCCATGGTCGTCCCGGCGCAGCTTGAGCGGCTCGGGCAGGCCCGGTAGATAGATCTCCTCCTCCCGCTTGGCCAGGCCGCAGATCGCCGTGTCCTCGACGCCGAGATCCGCCAGGGCGTCCAGGGCGGCGTTGAGCTGGCCGCGCCCGCCGTCGATCAGGATGAGGTCCGGCATGGCGCCCACCTCTTCGAGACGCCGCCGGTATCGCCGCTCGACCGCCTGGCGCATGGAGGCGAAGTCGTCCGGCTGGGTGAGGCCGCGGATGTTGAAGCTCCGGTACTCGCCCTTGCGCATCTTCCCCTCCTCCCAGACCACCAGGGAGGCCACCGTCTCGCCGCCCTGGAAGTGCGAGATGTCAAACCCTTCGATGCGGCGCGGCGGCTCGGCGAGGTCGAAGTGCTTCTCCAGGGCCAGGGCGCCCGGAGACTCTTCGCCGCCGGCGCGGAACCGGCGCTTGTGCGCGAGGTCGGCGTTGTGCATGGCGAGCGCCACGCGATCGGCCTTGGGGCCCCGGGACGGCATGCGCAGGTAGACCTTCTCTCCCTTCTTCTCCGCCAGCCATTCGAGGAGCGCCTCCTCGCCCTCGATGGGCACCGGCAGGTGGATCTCCTTGGGGATGAACGTCGTGCGGTCGTAGATCTGGGGCAGGATCTCGGAGAGGAGCGCCTCCGGAGTCACCGCCCCCACGCCTTCCCAGAACAGCTCCCGGCGGTCGAGCACCTGCCCGCCCCGCATGACGAGGACCGCGACCGCTGCATTGCCGCCCCCGACATGGACGCCGTAGACGTCGAGGTCTTCGTCCTCCACCGAGGAGAGCTTGCGGCGCTGGCTGATCGCCTCGACCTCGGCCATGCTGTCGCGGAGCTGCGCCGCCCGCTCGTAGTCCATGTCCTCGGCCGCCTCCCACATCTCCTTCTTGAGCCGCCGCACGAGCATCTCGTTCCTTCCGGAGAGGAACAGCCGCGCCTGCTGGATCGCCTCGTCGTAGGCCGCCTTGGTGGTCAGACCGGCGACGCAGGGGCCGAGACAGCGGTGCATGTCGTAGTAGAGGCACGGCCGGGCGAGGCCGCCGTCGATCTCGATCCGGCACACCCGCACCTGGAACAGCTTCTGCACCAGCTTGATGGCTTTCCTGGCGAGGCCGCCGGGCAGGAACGGCCCGAAGTACTCGCCGCCGTCGTCGCGCACCCGGCGGGTGAACGCGAGGCGCGGATACTCGTCGCGCAGCGTCAGCTTGAGATAGGGATAGGTCTTGTCGTCGCGCAGCAGGATGTTGTAGCGCGGGCGCTTCTTCTTGATCCAGTTGTTCTCGAGGAGGAGCGCTTCGGCCTGGGAGTCGGTCGCCACGAACTCCAGGTCCGCCGCTTCCGCCACCATGGCCGCCAGCCGCGGCTCATGATCGCGCGTCAGGTACGACGACGCCCGCTTGCGGAGCGACGTCGCCTTGCCGACGTAGAGGACCTTCCCCTCCGCGTCCTTGAAGATGTAGATCCCCGGCTGGTCCGGAAGCTCCCGGATGCGCTCGGCGAGATGGTCGTGGTCAGACATCAGGCAGGAATCTTAAACCGGCCGCCCCTCCCCGGCTCTTCCCTGCGCCTGCCATCTCGGATCACACCCTCCGTTGACGCTCCCTCCCCGCGGGCCATAGGCTCTCGCCACCGGCCCGGAGGGTCTGCGCCATGCGATGGAGAGCTCTCACCCCGCTTCTGGCGGTCGCCGTGGCCGCCGCCCTCGCCACCGGCTGCGGTCATCGGCCCGGCGCCGCCGGGGGCGGCCGGCAGCTCACCATCGGGCTCTCGCTCGACACTCTCCGCGAGGAGCGGTGGCAGCGCGACCGCGACATGTTCGTCGGCCGTTGCAAGGAGCTGGGGGCGCGCGTCCTCGTGCAGGCGGCCAACAACGACGAGGTGGTGCAGAACGCGCAGGCCGAGAACCTCCTCACCCAGGGGGTCGACGTGCTGGTGGTCGCGCCGCACAACAGCAAGACCGCGGCGACGATCGTCGAGGCCGCCCACCGGGCGGGAGTGCCGGTCATCGCCTACGACCGTTTGATCAGCGACTCGGACGTGGACCTCTATCTCTCCTTCGACAACGAGCGCGTCGGCCAGCTGCAGGCCGCGTACGCTGTGCAGCGCGCTCCCAAAGGGAACTACGTGGTGATCGGCGGCTCCCCGGCCGACAACAACGCCCTCCTCTACCACCAGGGCGAGGTCAAGGTCCTCCAGCCCTTCGTCGACCGCCGCGCGATCACCATCATCACCGACCAGTATGCCGCCGACTGGCAACCGGTCGAGGCGCTGAAGATCATGGAGAACGCCCTCACCCGCCACGACAACCGCGTCGCCGCGGTCGTGGCGGCGAACGACGGGCTCGCGGGCGGCGCGATCCAGGCGCTGGCCGAGCAGGGGCTCGCGGGCAAGGTCGTGGTCACCGGCCAGGACGCCGAGCTGAGCGCCTGCCAGCGCATCGTCGCCGGCACCCAGAGCATGACGGTCTACAAGCCGATCAAGAAGCTCGCCACGAAGGCGGCGGAAATTGCCGTCGCGATGGCCCGGAAGCAGGCGTTCGACACGCCGTCGCGGCGGCTCCACAACGGGTTCAAGGACGTACCGAGCCTGCTGCTGGAGCCGGTGGTGGTGGACCGCGACAACCTGGTCTCGACGGTCATCGCCGACGGCTTCCATCCCCTGGATCAGGTGTACGCTGGCATCCCCCGCGCGCAGCGGCCTCGACGCTGACGCCATGCCGCTCCTCGAGCTGCGCGCGATCACCAAGGACTTCCCGGGCGTGCGCGCCCTGGACGGGGTTTCGTTCGACCTCGAGCCGGGAGAGATCCACGCCCTGTGCGGCGAGAACGGCGCCGGCAAGAGCACGCTGATCAAAGTCCTGTGCGGCGTCCACCCGGCCGGAAGCTACGGCGGCGAGATCCGGCTGCGCGGCGAGACGGTGCGCTTCCGCAATCTGCGCGACAGCGAGGCGCACGGCATCGCGCTGATCGCCCAGGAGCTTGCCCTCGTCCCCCGGCTCTCCATCGCCGAGAACCTCCTCCTGGGGCGCGAGCCGCTTCGCTACGGGCTGGTGCGCTGGTCCGACTTGCGCGCGGAGGCGCAGCGGGCGCTCGACCTGGTCGGCCTCGCGGTGCCGGTGGACACGCCGGTCCGCGAGCTGGGCATCGGCCAGCAACAGCTCGTGGAGATCGCCAAGGCGCTGATCAAGAACGCGGCGATCCTGGTGCTCGACGAGCCGACCGCGGCGCTCCCGGAGGCCGACACCCGGCGGCTTCTCTCCCTCCTCGGCGACCTGCGCCTGCGCGGCGTCGCCGCCATCTACATCAGCCACCGGCTGGACGAGGTCTTCGCGCTCGCCGAGCCGACCGATCGGATCACCGTGCTGCGCGACGGGCGCTCCGTGGGCACGGCGCGCCGGGAAGGGACGTCGCCGGAGCGATTGATCTCCCTCATGGTGGGCCGCGAGCTCAGCGGCGGCTTTCCCCGCCCCGAGCGCCGGCCCGGGGAGGTGCTCCTGCGCCTCGCGGGCTGGTCCGTCGCGGACCCACAGAACCCCGGCCGCCGCGTGGTCGACGACGTTTCGTTGGAGGTCCGCGCCGGCGAGGTGCTGGGAATCGCGGGGCTCATGGGCGCCGGCCGCTCCGCCCTCCTCGCCTCGCTGTTCGGGGCCGCTCGGAGCCCCGTCACGGGGACGATCCAGGTGGCCGGCGGTCCCTCGCGTGGGCCGTTCCACAGCCCGGCCGAAGCCGGCGCGGCCGGTCTGGCCCTGGTCAGCGAGGACCGCAAGCGCTACGGCCTCGTCCCCCAGGGCTCGGTGCTCGACAATTTGACCCTGGCCGCGCTGCGCGCCTTCCGCCGCCGGGGTCTGCTCGGCGCCCTCGGCATCCTCGATCGGCCGGCACGCCGGGCGGCGGCGGCCGGCCAGACGGCGGCTCTGCGGCTCAAGGCGGCGAGCCTGGACGCCCCGGTATCGCAGCTCTCCGGCGGCAATCAACAGAAGGTGGTCCTCGGCCGCTGGCTCCTCCGCGGGCCCCGGGTCCTCCTCCTCGATGAGCCGACCCGCGGCATCGACATCGGCGCCAAGAGCGAGATCTACGATCTGATCGGCCGCCTGGTCGGCGAAGGGCTGGGCGTGATCCTCGTGTCCTCCGAGCTCCCCGAGCTGCTCGGTCTTTCCCACCGGGTGCTCGTGCTGAGCCAGGGACGGCCGATGAGCATCCTCGACGGCGGCGCCGCGACTCCCGAGCGGGTGATGGCCGTCGCGACGGGCCAGGGCTGAGATGCGCCTCAAACGCCTCCCCCTCGACTGGCGCGCGCTGACCATGGTGGGAGCGCTCCTCGCCATCTGGGTGGTCTTCTCCGTGGCCACCGACGGCACCTTCCTCCTGCCGCGCAACCTCTCCCTTCTCGCCCGCCAGATGGCGGTGACCTCGATCCTCGCGATCGGCATGGTGCTGGTGATCGTCGCCGGCCAGATCGACCTCTCGGTCGGCGCCCTCGCCGGCCTGACCGGCGCTCTCGCCGCCCTCGCCTACACCCGGCTGGGGTGGCCGCTGGCGTTCGCCTTCCTCCTGGCGCTCACTGCCGGCGCGGCGCTCGGCGCGATCGAAGGGAGCCTCGTCGCCTGGCTGCGCATCCCGCCTTTCATCGTCACCCTGGGCGGGATGCTCGTCTTCCAGGGGACGCTCCTCGGCGTCACGGGAGGCGTCTCGACCTCGCCGCCGCGCCCCTACCTCTTCGTCGGCCAAGCATATCTGCCGCAGCCGGCGGGTTGGGTCCTCGCGGGTCTGGTGGCCGCGGCGTTGGCGGTCGGGGCGTGGCGGGCTCAGGGCGGCAGGCGCTTCGGCAGGCTCGGGCTCGCCGCGCTTGCCATCGGCGCCGTCGCGCTGATGAACGCCTACCAGGGCGTTCCGGTGCCCGTGCTGGTGGTGCTCGCTCTGGCGACCGTGCTCTCGACCGTCGCCCATCACACCCCGTTCGGGCGCCACCTCTATGCGATCGGCGGCAACCGCGAGGCGGCGTTCTACTCCGGCATCGCCATCGAGCGCCACCTGGTGGGAGTCTTCACGCTGATGGGGCTCCTGGCCGGAGCGGCCGGCGTGGTCCTCACCGCCAGAGTCGGCTCCGCCACGCCGAACGCCGGCCAGCTCATGGAGCTCGACGCCATCGCCGCCGCGGTGATCGGCGGCACCTCGCTGCTCGGCGGCCAGGGGACGATCTGGGGAGCGCTCCTGGGCGCCCTGGTGATGGCCTCGCTCGACAACGGCATGAGCCTGCTCAACACCGAGGCGTTCTGGCAACCGATCCTCAAGGGCGCGATCCTGGTCGCCGCGGTGGCGGTGGACATGGCGGGCCGCCGTGGCCGCGCCTGATCGGCGCTTCAGTCGATGTGGCGCGCGGCCTGGCTGGTCAGCGCCATCGCGGTGCTGATCACCGCGAGGACTACCCCCGAGGCGATGAACAAGCCGGGGAGACTCCACTTCGCCAGCACGCCGCCGACCGCGTACGACACCGGAACCAAGCCCACGGCGGACACCATGAGCACGCTCATCACGCGGCCCAGCAGCGCCCGCTCGACGCGCATCTGAAGCCAGGCGCTGAACTGCACGTTGACGAAGCCGACGCCGAGGCCCATGAGCGCCAGGAGCGATCCGATCGCGACCAGCTTCAGGACCAGACCGATGGCGATCAGCTCGAGACCGCAGAGCAGGCTCATCACGATGAACTGCATGCCGCGCCGGCGCGGGCGCTTCACCATGCCGCCGAGCAGGATCCCCGCCAGCATGCCGCCGCTGAAGCAGGAGAGGAGCGTTCCAAAGGCCGCCGCCGAGCCGAAACGGAATTTCGCCACCGCGGCGAGACCGACGCCGGTCGGCCCGGCGACGCAGAAATTGATGGTGGCGAAGATGATCATCAACGACAGGAGCGGCGGATCGTTGCGCACCGCGCGCAGGCCCTCGGCGATGGAATGCAGCATGCTGGGACGGGCCGGCGCGCCGGCAGCAGGCGCGGGAGCCTTGGCCGGCTCGGGGATGCGGAAGAGCGCCACGATCACCGCGAGAAAGCTCACGGCGTCGAAGAAAAGCGCAGAGGCGATGCCCCAACTCTTGATGATCAAGCCGGCCGGTGCCGGGCCGATCATCTGCGTCAGCACCGTGGAGCTCTGCAAGAGAGCATTCGCAGGCTGCAGCTGCCGCGGCTCGACCAGAGTCGGGATCAGCGCCGACCCGGCGGGAAACGAGAAGGCGTCGGCCACGCCGAAGGCGAACGTCAGGATGTAGAGCTGCCACAGCTCGACCACCTTGAGCCAGAGCAACGCCGCCACCGTGCCGACGAGGACCGTGCGGGTCAGCGCCGTCGTGATCAGCACGCGCCGCGCCGAGAAGCGGTCCGTCACCGCGCCGCCCACCAGCATCAGCGCCGCTCGCGGAATCGCCGCCGTCATCAGGATCGTGCCCAGCGCCACGCTCGATCCTGTCAGTTGCAGCACGAGCCACGGAAGAGCGACCAGGTAGAACTGGTCGCCGAGCAGCGAGATCGTCGCGCCCAGCCAGAGATTGCGGAAGTGCGGCAAAGAGAGCGGATGTCGCGTCGGGGCGGGTACGGCGACGGGCTCGGCTGCCGCTTCCGCGGTGCCTTCCGTGGCAGGCGTGCTCATGGCGGACGGTTCCTCCACGGAGATTCTATCGAGAGAGGGCTCGGCTCGTCCCGTCTCCGGCCGCCAAAGTCGCCTCAGCCGGGAACCGGTCGCCGGACGGGGAGCTTCTTCGCCCGAGCACGCAACAAAACTCCTCCTGGCACGTATACTGTGAATGCGAGCCGCCGAAACCAGACGCGGCTGACGAGAGGAGAGACCTCATGAAGAAGACCGAGAAGGCCAAGAAGCTCACTCTAGCCAGGGAAACGCTTCGCCAACTGAACGAGCCGGAGCTGCGGCACGCGGCGGGCAGGGGCGGCTGGTCGGACGACAGCATCTGCCCCACCACGAGCCCGTCGGATTGCAGGCCCTGCCACTAGAAGCCCTCGGTAACCACCCCTCCGGTGGGTGCCTCACGGCGAGAACACCGATACGATGGAGAGACCGACGGAGGCGCTGGCGAACCATGCCGGCGCCTCCGGGCGGTGCAACCTCAGGAGGCTCGCCATGATCCGCATCCGCTCCCGTGCCATTCTCAGCGCCCCGCTCCTCCTGCTCTTCGCCTTCGGCGGCGGCCTCGCGGCCCAAGAACAAGCCCAGCAACAGACCCAGAAGTTCCAGGGCGAGATCCAGGTCCGCGAGATCGGTCTCGTCGTCGAGCCTCCCGAGAGCGGGTCGTTCAAGCCCACGGATCTGCTCGTCTTCGACGGCGGCGCCCCGCGCCAGGTGATCAAAGCCGAGCCGCTGCGTCCCGAAGGCGGCGCCCGCCCCTGGCAGATCGTCCTCTACTTCGATCGCGTGCTCGCGGCACCCGAGACCGCCCGCGGGGCCGCTCTCGCGCTCGCCCGGCAGGCCCGCGAGCTCACCGGCCTGGGCACCGTGGAGGTCGTGGTCGCGGACCCTGAGCCACAAGGGGCTCCGGCGACGGACGCCGGCGCTCTCTCGGCCAGCCTCGGATTCATCGCCGAGCAGGAAGGGAAGAAGATCACTCCCAAAGCGGAGAGGGAGATCGGGCAGACGGCCAGGCCGGCGGTGGACGTGCCGGCCCTGCGCCGGCAGCTCGACCGGCTGACCGCGTTCCTGGCCGGGCGGCCCGGCAAGGGCGTCCGGGCCCTGTTCCTTGTCATGGACGGGTTCGTCCCGCCTCCTGGCGAAGCCAGCCTCGTCTCGGCGCCCGACACGGGTGACCCGGCACCACCGGGGACCGCCACCGCCGCGCTGCGCGAGACCTCGCGCTTCCTCGCCGCCTCCGGCTGGATCACATTCGCGATGCCGTTCCGGGACTCGACGCCCGACCGCGAGCGCCAGGCGCTCGGCGACATGGAGCGCCTCCGCGTGCAGGGCGGCAGCGGCAGCCCGCACACCAACTCGGCGCCGCCGGTCATCCCCATGGTGCCGCACGACCGGAGCCCGCTGCGCCACGAGAGCGTCGCCGACGTCTTCACGCGCCCGGAATCCCCCCCGCTCATGGCTCTCGTCCAGCCGACGAGCGGCACGGTGCTGGGAGTCGACGAGCAGATCCGTCCCGCCATCGCCGGCCTTTCCCATCGCTGGCGGATCTGGTACCAGGCGCCCGAAGCCCTCGACGGCAAGCTCCACACTGTGGAGGTGAGGCTCCCGTCGGCACCGGAGCCGCTGCGCGGCCAGCGCTGGGTCCAATCCGTGGTCCCCGCGGAGCTCGACGCGGCCCGGGCCCGTCTTCTCGCCGGCGGCGCCCAGGTCGCCGCCGGCGCGCTCAAAGTCGACGCCGCGCTCGAGGGGCAGCGGCTGCGCGTGCGGGTTGCTCCCGCCGGCACCGCCGGAGCGGGGCCGGTACGCCTCTCCATCGCCTTCGACAACCGCTCCGAAGCGCGCCTCCTCGCAGTCCCGGAAACGAGCTTCGACAAGGGATGGGAGCACACCGTGGAGCTGCAGATCCCGGCCGGCGCGCGGCGGGTCTCCGTGGTGGTCGAAGACCCGGCTCACGAGCGCTGGGGAGGCACGGCGATCGACCTGCCGCGCGCGGGCAAATGAGCGCTCACCGCGCGAGCTGAATCTGGAATACGCCGCCGTCGTGCGGGACCGCATAGAAGACGGACGGCAACGACGGATCGGCGAACAGGTCCTCGATCCAGGTCCTGCCCAGACGGGCGAGGCCGGCGTTGGTGTCCGCCCACGTCCTGCCGCCGTCGCCGCTGCAGAAGACGCCGCGACGGCGGGTGCCGGCGCAGACGAGGTCCGGGTCGGCCGCGTCGGCCGCCAAGGTGGTGATCGCCTCCACCACGGCACCCATCGCCTGCCAGTGGATCCCCGCGTCGCGGCTGCGCAGGACGACGTCGCCGAGCGCGATGTAGAGCACGCCCTGGGAGGCGGTGACGATCCGCGTGCTGAGCCCGCCGGGACGCCGCAGCACCGTGCGCCAGGTGCGGCCGGAGTCCTGGCTGAAGACGACGAGCGCCGTCGAGCCGTCGCCTTCTCGCTCTGAATCGATCTGCGCCCAAGCCTGCCCGGGCCGTCCGGGGACGGCGCCCAGCCAGGACACCGAACGCCGGGCGAGGCTCCCCTCCTCTTCGACGACGCAAGGAAAAGTCTGGCTCCAATGCGCTCCACCGTCCGTGCTCCTCGCGATGCCGCAGCCGCCGGCGAGGACCACCCCCGGCGCCGGAGACGCCATGGCCCGGGCCCCCGGCGCCTCGACGGACGGCGCCCAGGTGGCGCCGCCGTCGGCGCTGCGGACAGGGACCGACCCGGTCGCCAGCCACAGGTGATCCGGAGCACCGGCCTCCTCGATCAGGTCGTAGATGGGCAGCTCGGCCACCGGGGTGAGCGGCGTCCAGGTCGCCCCGTGGTCGACGCTCCGGTAAAAGAAACGATACGGATCGTGATAGAGGCGGCCCGAGGCGCCGACGCGGAAGCCGGGAAAGAAATCGTGCAAGGCGCTCAAGCCGCGCTGCTCGCTCAACGACCAGTGCCCTCCGCCGTCGTGGGAGACCAGCGCGCCGATCCCCAACCAGGCGGAATAGAGGACCGACGGCGATGCGGGCGAGGTCGCCACCGCGACCAGACCCGAGGTCAGGGTGGAGACCGGGGGCGGTAGCTCGCCCGTGACCTCGGTGGCCGTCTCGCCGCCGTCGTGGCTCACCAAGAGCTTGAATCCGACGGCGTACACCGTCCGGGGATCGGCGGCGTCGACAGCCAAGGAGAATCCGCCGGAGAGCGGCGCGCCGCCGAGCCAGGTGGCCCCGCCGTCCTCCGAACGGTAGAGGCGTTGGCCCAGGATCGCGTAGAGGAACCCCGCCTCCGTTCCCGGGAAAGCGAGGGCGTAGACCAGGCTGGCCGGAGTCCCGCCGGGCAAGGTACCGATCGCCCGCCAATGGGCTCCGCCGTCGGTGCTCTGCCACAGCGCCGAGCCCGCGCCGACATAAGCGGTCTGGGGCAGCAAAGGATCGAAGCCGAGCCGGAGCCGCTGGCCCCCGGCACTGCTTCCCGGCTGCAACACGGGAGCCCAGGTGGCACCGCCGTCGGCGCTGCGATAGACGATGTTCGATCGCCCGGCGGCGAGGAGAGTCCCGTCCCGGCTCACGGCGATGGCATTGAAGCCGACTGGAATGCGAAGGAGCTGCGTCCAATGGACGCCGGCATCGGCGCTCGTATACACCCCGCCGGAGCCGATCACGCCCGGCTCCGTCCCGGCGTAGAGGCGCTGCGGATCGGCCGGCGCCACCGCGACGACGGTCCAATCCTCGGGAAACGGCGTGGCCAACCCACGCCAGGCCCAGGTCTGGGCGGAGTCCGTGCTCCGGTAGAGGCCGGCCGGCCCCGCCGCCAGATACAGGACGCCGGGAACCGTCGGATCGGCGGCCAGAGCCCGCACGGGACCTGACCCGATCCCGATGGGCGTCCAGCGATTCCGGCCGGCTTCGGCGCTGGCCGTCAGAGCGAGCATCACAAGGAGGCTGAGGAGGGATCTGGTCAGGTTGCGCATGGCATCCCTTCTACGTTGCAAGCGGCATGCTCGTCGGCTGGATTCCACACTCCAGGCGATAGGATGCCCTGAGGAGGTGCCATGGAGACGATCGAGGAGTCGCGCGAGCCGCACCGCCTGTATGCCCCGTCCCGGGCGTCCCGCACAGCCGTCCCGCCGGCCAAGCCAGCACGCGGGCCGGGTGGAAGACCAGACGAGCCCTGGACCTGGGACAACCCGTGGCAGCCGAGCGGGCAGGATGCGGACGACGCCCCGGCGACCGCCGGCTCCTGGCGCGGCCGGCTGATCCTCCTCGCGCTGATCGGCCTTCTCAACCTCGCCTTCCTCGCCCACAGCCGGCTGCTGGAAAACCTCATCGTGATCCTCGATCTCTTCGGGATCGTGATCCTCTTCGACCTCCTTCTCCGGCTCTGGCAGGCCTCCCGCCGGCCCCGCATGAGATGGACGACGTTTCCCGCCTTCCTCGGCGGCCGGTTGGAGGGCGTCCTGGTCGCCCGGCCCGTCCTGGAGCCGATCGGAGCGGTCCGCGCGGTCCTCCGCTGTGTCCACGACCAGCGGATCGTCCACACGGCGGAGAGCGGAGACGAGACGTCCTTCGAGCCGACCGTCCTCTATCAGCAGATCGCCGAGGCGACGATCGCGGCGGACAAGCTGAAGGAGCTTCCGCTCTCTTTCGCGATCCCGGCCGACGTGCCCGGCACCGATCTCGGCCAGGAGGAAGCCACCTACTGGCAAGTCGCCCTGCGCATCCCGGTCGTCGGCCCGGACTTCGAAGCCGTCTTCCTCGCTCCCGTCTACGCTCCGAGATCCGGGCAGCCCATCGCGCCGACCGGAGTATGATGCCGAGGAGGTCGGGGCCGCATCAGCCCGGCCTCGACTAGGAGTCTATGCATGCCTCGATCGAAGGTCTCTATCGCGGTCCCCGAAGAGCTCGCGGGCCAGTTGCCTCCTGATCCTCTGGAACGGCAGGAGGTCCTGGTGCTGGGGCTCCGCGAGTGGCGCATTCGCAAAGCCCTCGAGGCGTACAAACGGGGCGAGGGCTCGCTCGCCCACGCGGCCCACCAGGCCGGGGTTTCCCTGCGCGAGATGATCCCCTTGGCCTACGCTCATGGGCTGACTCCCAAGCTCGATGCGGAATCCGGCGATTCCGGCCTGTGACGGTCGTCTCCGATTCAGGTCTGCTGATGGCGCTCGCCAAGGTCGGCAGACTCGATGTGCTATTCCGGCTCTTCCCGACCATCCACACACCTCCTTCCGGCAGATGTGGAGCAGCCGGCTACGGCTCACCGTCTTAGAAGCCGGGCACCGGCTGCCCTTCCGCCCGCTCCCAGATCGCGCGGACGGCGTCGGGGCCGAGAAAGTAGATGGCGAGCGCTGCCTCGAAGCAGTTGATGATGAGGTATCGATTCTCCGGCGCCCGGCTGAACTCGAAAGCCTTAAGGACCGCCAAGGTGCTCGCCTCGTCCTGCTTCTTCACCGCCGGAATGATATTGTCGTAGTATAGCCAAGCATAATCGCAGGCGTGCGACCAATCGATGTCGGCACCCGCTCCACTGCCGACCTCATAGATCCGATGAGCCTTGCGCCGCAGAAGAGCGTGCGCATCGGGCTTGCCGGGATCGAACCTGCCACTCTCATCGAGGTAGCGGCTCTTCAGGTACTCCTCGAGCGCGCTGAAGTCCTGTGCAGAGGCCTTCAGTCCTTCCTTGATGAGACCGCTGCGCAGGTTTCTGCAAGCTTCGAAGTAGTAGTCGTCGGGATGACGGCGCTCGGGCTCCTGCTCCTCCCAGAGGAGGTAGGCCTTGGTGCGCTTGACGTCGGACAACCACTGCTGCTCCAGGCGGCCGTAGGACTTGGGTCCGAGCCGCCGCAGGTGGATGCTCCCCTCCAGGACCTCGAGGGCGAAGATGAGCTCGGCATGGAAATAGTCGTCGAGAACCTCCTCCGGGGTGCTGTCGGTCCGTTCCAGGTACTTGAAGAAAGCGCGGGGTGGTTTCTTGACCTCCTTGCTGAGCTTCCGGGCGCTGCTCCGCAGATGCGCGCGGAGCTCGATCCACTTCTCGACGTCGCTGTCCCCGAGCCGCATCTCCTGCCTCCACTTCTTGTTGGAGGCCTCGATGGGCTCGATCAACCGGTCGTGGATGAGCTCGTACCACCGCTGCCCGCCACGCACTTCCACGTGGACGAGATGCAGCTTCTCGTCGAGCTGGTCCATAACTGTGTTGGGCAGCCCTGCTGTGTCGTATCTCCCGCGGAACACCAGGCTGCGCGTCTTTTCCGAGGTGACGAGCTCTTGCTCGAACCACTCCCTCAAGAACTCCTCATCGACGTTGGCTACGACTGCCCGGATGCACTCGTCGTAATACTCCTCCAGCGCCTTGTTGAGGTCGGCATATCCGAGGATGTGTGCCTGATCGATCTCAGTAGCCTTTGCCGGTAGGGAGCGCCACAATCTCCGGCAGACCACCTGGAGCTGCAGCGGGTCGACGAACTCTGCGGACGCCACCGCCATGCCGTCGAGCGTCTTGACCGCGCGATGGAGCAGGGTGTCTACGAGGGCTTTCGCGGCTCCCGTCGCGAAAGTACGGTGGAAGCTCTCGAGAGGCCCTTCGACCGCTTCCAAAGCGGCCTTTTCCCGCAGGGGCTCGAGACGATAGCGCGTGCGCAGCCGCTCCGGCAGCCTGTCCATGTAGGGGTCGAGGCTCGCGATGTACTCCTCGCGCATTGCGAAAACCGCCCGTAGCCGCGGGTCCTCCAAGGCCGCGCCGATCTCTTCGAAAAAACCGGCCCGATTCTTCCAGCGTTCGGGGTTCGAGGTAAAGATCTCCTCGAACTGGTCGAAGAGGAGGAGGCGGAGCGACAGAAGCCCTTCCTCCTTGCTCTCCGCATAAGGTCTCTCGGCGAGGAACTCCGCGAGCGTCTGGCGGCTCAGGTGGCCGGCCGCGGCGTGGTCCGGCTGGATGCTCATCAGGGCGTTGAAAACGAAGACATTCTTGACCGCCTCCCGCGGCCCCTCGGGGTGGGTCTCGCCGCCCACCCGGGCGGGTCCCAAAACCTCGACGGCCTTCCCCTCGAGCAACGGGATCACGCAGGCCTGGAGGAGCGAGGTCTTCCCCGCCCCGGAGGGCGCGTAGAAGAGCACGGCCGGATGGGAGAGGATCAGCGAGACGAGTTGCTGCGCCTCATGCTCTCGCCCGAAGAAGAGCGCTTGGTCCCCCCGCTCGAACGGGCGTGGACCGACGTACGGCTCGGCGACCGGCTCTTCGTCAGGCATGCGGGAACGCCTCCCACCGTTGCCGGAGCTCGGCCGCGAAGTCCCGGCACGACCCCCAGTAGACCTTTATCATCTGCGCTTGGTACCGGTCCTCCTGATACCAGCGCTGGTCCTCGATCCGCTGCGAAGGCTCGCGCTCATCGGTCGGGTCGAGCTGAACCGCGAAGTGCCGTGTGCCCAGGCTACGCGACGCATAGCTGGCCAGCTTACGGAAGAGGACCTTGAAACTCATGTCCTTCAGGCTGTAGCCGAGGAACAGCAGACACGACTCGGAAAACGCCTCCTCGACACGCGGCGGGATCAGACCCTGGATGTAGATGAGAAAATCGAGGTAGTCGTCTTCGGTGAGCACCATGCTCTCCGGCTCGTCCAGGGTGCCGTGGAGATGGAAGACGAGAGGGCTCTTCTCGCTCGGCACGTAATCCCGTTGGAAGCCGCGACAGCTCGGGAACTTGGGAATACTCCGGCGCCGCCGGGCGAGATGCCACTTGCAGACCTCCCGGCACGGCCGGCGTCCTCGCCGCTTGAGCGCTGTCGTCATAAAGTCGTCGTAGTTGGTCGTCATGTAAATCGGCAGATCAAGGCCCGCCAGGACCCAATGCAGCTCGTCGGGATCTTCGGAATCCAACGTCCCTGCCTTCTGCAGCCAATTGCGCACGGACTCCCGGAGGTCCACCTCGTTGGCATGGCAGAGCGCCCATTGCGCCACCCTCGTCAAGTCGCGGTCTTCCCGGACCGGGTACGCCTGGTATTTGGCGACTAGCCTCTGAGCCAGCTCCGAGCCGGTGGGCAGCTTGGGCACCGCCGCGCCGGCGCCGAGGAAGGGCGTGCACCGCTTGAAGCTGATCAGCCGTAGGAGCAGCCCCCAGTCTTCGTCGGTCCATTCCATGTCCATGGCACCTTCAGCTCTAGAAGGGCTAAAATTACTACTGCTAAATTGTAGCAGGACTACCGTCTGCCCGAAAAGCCCCTATCTACTGCTCCCGACCATCCCCGCGGGTCTATCTCGTACGGCAGCGGCGTCAGCGACTCCGGACCCTCCGGTCCCAGCCAGACCAGATCCTCCAATCGCACGCCGTAGCCGGTGCCGGGGGTGGGGTCATAGAGACCAGGCTCGAGGGTGAAGACATCGCCGACGCGGAGGACGCCTTCGGCACCGGAATTCTTCTTGAAGATGGGCGGCTCGTGGAGGTCGAAGCCCACTCCGTGCCCCAGGTTGTGGACGTAGCCGATCGTAGTGCCCGGTGAAGAGATAGGAGTCGGATAGCCGCGCTGGTCGAAGTGGGCGCAGATGGTCTCCTGGATGTCCCAGCCGTGGGCTCCCAGGGCGGAGCGCAGGTAGGCGGTCTCCAGGGCGTCACGGACGGCAGTCCAGGCCCGGGCAAGGGGCTCGGGCAGGGTGCCGACGCAGAAAGTGCGGGTGCAGTCGGCCCACATCCCGGCGTGCGGAAAGAGGTCGACGATGAGCGACTCGCCGGCGCAGAGGATACGGTCGGGTGTGCCGGTCGAGTGTGGCACTCCCCCCTCCTCGGCGGGCGCGATGATGTTCCCCTTCGGCTGCTCCAGGCCGAATCCGGCGAGCACCCGCGCCACCTCGTCGCGCAGGCGGGCCACACGCAGGGCCTCACCCTCCAGGCGCAAGGTGTGATCATCCTGGACGAAGGCCGCGGAGAGGAGCTCGGCCATCCGGCGCATCGCGGCGCAGGTCGCAGCCGCGGCGGCACGCAGGGAGGCCAGCTCGGCGGCGGTCTTCCGCTTGCGCAGGGCGAGGACGAGGGAATTGCCGGGCACGATGGTCCAGCCTTCCTTCGCCAACTGGTGGCAGGCACCGGCGATCACGCCGGCCTGCCCGTGGCCGGCGAGGGCCAGCCGGCCGGGAACGACTCCGGCGAGTTGCAAGGCCTTCCTGGCCACGCGGGCCATGTGCTCCGCCGGCTCCGTCGCCTCGCTGGCCCAGCGCGTGAGATCCAATGCCTCGGGAGTCAGCAGCGCGAGCCCAGTCGACGCCGCCTCGTCGCGCTCCATGGGGGTGAGATAGGCGAGATGGGCCGGCCCGTCCCGGGGAGCCACGAGCTGGCACTCCCCGAGGTGGGCGGCGCCGACGAACGGCGCCAAGTCGGGGTCCTGCGCTGTCCGGGCGACGATCAGGAGGGCCTCGCAGCCCAGCTCGGCGAGGCCGGCGGACAGCGCCGCGAGCCGGTCAGCCATCCGTTTGCAGATTGCGGCCGATGAAGCTCTGGAAGGCCGACTTGGGCATCGCGCCCATCATCCGGTCGGCCATCTGCCCGCCTTTGAAGAGGATGAAGGTCGGGATGCTCTGCACCTGGAACTTGTAGGCGATCGCCTGGTTCTCATCCACGTTCAGCTTGGCGATCCGCACCTTGCCTTCGAGCTCCTCGGCCATCTCGTCGAGCAGCGGCCCCACCATACGGCACGGTCCACACCATTCCGCCCAGAAGTCCACGAGGACCGGCGTATCAGACTTGAGAACCTCGCTGTCGAAGTTCCCATCATTGAGCGTGACGATCTTCTCACTGGCCATGGGTTTCCCCCTTGTATGCAAACGTTGACCCTTGCTTACAACTCCGCGGCTGCTCCTTCTTGTTCCATGCGCTTGCGCGCAAAGTACTCCCGGGCGGCCTCCACGTCGCGAGCGATCTGCGCCGAAAGGTCCATCACCGTGGGGAAGATCCGCTCCTCGCGCAGACGCTTGTAGAACGACACCTCGACCCGTTCGCCGTAGACGTCGGACTTGAAGTCGAAGATGTGACTCTCCACCACGCGCTGGTAGTTCTCGTACACGGTCGGCCGGGTGCCGATGTTGGTCACGCAGTCGAAGGTCGCCGGATAGCTGGGGAAAAAGACCTTCCCGGCGTAGACCCCGTCGGCCGGCAGCAGCTTGTTGTCGGGCGCCACGTTGATGGTCGGCCAGCCCAGCTTCTGCCCCATGCGGTCGCCGCGCATGATCACCCCCTCGATGGAGTAGGGCCGGCCGAGCATCGCAGCCGCGTCGCCGATCTTCCCATCCGCCACCGCGCGGCGGATGCGGGTGCTGGAAATCCGCTCGCCCTTCCAGACCACTTCTTCGATGGCGACCGTGCGCAGGCCCAGGCTCTCCCCCATCTCCCGCAACAGATCGACATTCCCCTCCCGCTTGTGGCCGAAAACGAATCCCTCGCCGACGTGGATCTCCTGAAGGGCCAGGCGGCCGTGCAGAAAATCGTGCACGAACTGGCGCGCCGTCACGCGGGAGAGCTCGGGGGTGAAGCGGACGACCAGCAGAACGCCGATCCCGGCCTCCTCCAGCAGTCTCTCCTTTTGCTGCGGCGTGGTCAGCGGCTGCGGCGCCTGGTCCGGACGCAGGATCACCATCGGGTGCGGATCGAAGGTGATCACCAGCGACGGGACGCCGAGCTCGCGGCCCCGTGCGACCACGCGGTCGAGGGCCGCCCGCTGGCCGCGATGCACGCCGTCGAAGTTGCCGATGGTGCCCACCCCGCCCTGCGGCAAGTCGGTGCTGGCGTACGCGTCCTGGACGACGAGCATGGGTGGCCGGTTGTCTGTCTAGACGGCGATTGCGGCGATCTCGGCGGACAGCGCGATCTCGACGCCGGGCTGGCCGGCAGGTCCGACGATATGGCCCACCAGGTCGTCGGCGTAGGCTTCCGTGATCTCGACCTCGACCAGCGATCCGGCCGGCGCGGTGCCGTCGTTGATCAACAGCCGGCCGTCGATCTCCGGCGCCATGCCGTGATGACGGCCCTGGAGCAGGTGCTCGGTCTCCGGGCACGGCCCTTCCACCAGGACCTGGAGGCGCTGCCCGAGGAGCCGCCGCCGGCGCTCCAGGGCGATCGGCTCCTGGACCTCGAGGAGCTGGCGCAGGCGGCGCCGCGCCACCTGCTTGGGCACGCGGCCGGGCAGCTCCGCCCCCGGCGTGCCGGTCTCGGGGCTGTAAGCGAAGCCGCCGAGGTGATCGAGGCGCGCCTCCTGGACGAACGCCAGGAGATCGCGGAAGTGGTCCTCGGTCTCCCCCGGGAAGCCGACGATGAAGGTCGAGCGCAGGAACACGTCGGGCGCCAGCTCGCGCGCCCGCTCCAGCAGGCGCAAGTAGCGCCGCGCGTCTCCCCCCCGCCGCATCGCCGCCAGGATGGTGCCGTGGCTGTGCTGGAGCGGCATGTCGAGATACGAGCAGAAGCGCTCCTCGCTCCCCATGAGCCGCAACAGGTCTTCGTCCAGTGTGGTGGGGTAGGCGTAAAGAAAGCGGATCCAGGGGATCGCGGTCTCCCGGAGGAGCGCTTCGACGAGGCGGACGAGGCCGTGGCGGCGCATCCCGAGGTCCTCGCCGTAGCGGGTGGTGTCCTGAGCGATCAGGTTGAGCTCGGTGACGCCGGCAGCCGCGAGCTGGCGCGCCTCCGCCACCAGGCTGGCGATCGTGCGGCTGCGGAAGCGGCCGCGCCAGATCGGAATGGCGCAGAAGGTGCACGGGTTGTTGCACCCTTCGGCGACCTTCAGATAGGCGAAGCCGCGCGTGGTCAGCAGGCGCGGCGCCGTGTGGTCGAAGACCATGTGCGACGGCGCGGGGAGCGGCGGACCGCCGCCGAGCTGCACCACGCTGCCCACGTCGCGGAGCTGGTCGAGGCCGACGAAACCGTCGATCTCGGGGATCTCCCGGGCGAGCTGGTCGCCGAACCGGTTCACCATGCAGCCCGCGACCAGCACCTTCTCGACGCCCTGCCCCTTGCGTCCCACCACTTCGAGGATGGCGTCGATCGACTCCTGCTGGGCCTCCTCGATGAAGGCGCAGGTGTTGACCACGACGGTGTCGGCCGCGTCCAGGTCGGCGACGACGTCGTAGCCGCGCCGCGCCAGCTCGCCCAGCATGATCTCGCTGTCGACCAGGTTCTTCGGGCAGCCGAGGCTGATCATGCCCACGCGGGGGCGGCGGACGGGCTCTGACATAGGCGGGGAAGTCTAACAGATCCAAAAGGGTGAAGCCGGGAATGGAAAACCTTGAGCGTCCGTTCTACAATGTGAGTGCTGAGCACTCAACTTGAATGAGAGCGCGCGGCGATGGGCTCCGCCCGCAGAGCGAGGGCGGCAGATCGGGAGGAGGAGGAGAGCTCCATTGGACTACAAGGACTACTACGCCACGCTGGGCGTCAAGAAGGACGCTTCGCAGGAGGAGATCCAGAAGGCGTACCGCAAGCTGGCGCGCAAGCTACACCCCGATGTGAACAAGGACCCGCAGTCGGAGGTCAAGTTCAAGGAGATCGGCGAAGCCTACGAGGTGCTCAAGGATCCGGACAAGCGGAAGAAGTATGACCAGTTCGGCGTCGACTGGAAACGCGCGCAGCAGACCGGCGCGCCGCCCCCGGGATGGGAGGGAGTCCACTTCGACTTCGGCGGCGGCCAGGGGTTCGAGGGCTTCGACTTCGGAGGCATGGGAGGCGGCGAGGGGGGATTCAGCTCGTTCTTCGAGATGCTGTTCGGCGGTGGCGCGCCGGGCAGGCGCGGCGCGCGGCGTGGCGGCTTCGGCGGCGCGTTCGGCGCCGGTGCAGGAGCGGACGCCGAGGCGCAGATCTCGCTGACCCTGGAGGAGGCGGTCCGTGGCGGCACGCGGGAGATCACTCTCGCCGACCCCTCGACCGGCCAGCGCCGGACGCTGTCGGTGCGCATCCCGGAGGGGATCCGGCCCGGCCAGAAGATCCGGCTCGCCGGCCAGGGGCAACCCGGGATCGACGGCGGCCAGGCGGGAGATCTCCTGCTCAAGGTGGAGATCCTGCCGGATTCGCGGTTCCGCATCGAGGGCTCCGACATCCACACCACGGTGCCAGTCACCCCCTGGGAGGCTGCCCTGGGCGGCGAGGCGGAAGTCGAGACCCCCACCGGGCGGCTGCGCGTGAAGATCCCGCCCGGCTCTTCGTCGGGACGCAAGATCCGCCTGCGCGGCAAGGGACTGGCGAAGGCCGGCGGCGCCAAGGGGGAACGCGGCGATCTGCTGGCTGAGATCCGCGTCGTCGTCCCGGAGACGCTCACCGAGCGCGAGCGCGAGCTGTTCGAAGAGCTGGCGGAGGCCTCGAGCTTCCGCGCCCGCATGTGAACGAAGGAGGGCTGGCAATGGACATCAACAAATTGACGCAGAAATCCCAGGAGGCGCTGCAGAGCGCCCAGACGAAAGCCCTGCGTTTCGGGCACCAGGAAACCGACGTCGAGCACCTGCTGCTCGCCCTGCTCGAGCAGCCCGAGGGGCTGATCCCGCGGCTGCTTTCGCGCATGGACGTGCCGGCCTCGACGCTGGTCACCGAAGTGGAGCGCGAGCTGTCGCGGCGACCCAGCGTGTCCGGGCCTGGAGCCGAGGCGGGCAAGGTGTACATCACGCAGCGGCTGCAGAAGCTCTTCGTGACCGCCGAGGACGAGGCGAAGCGCCTGAAGGACGAGTACGTCTCCGTGGAGCACCTGCTCCTCGCGATCCTCGACGAGGGCTCCGGCACGGCGGCCGGCCGGGCCCTGGCGCAATTCGGCGTCACCCGTGACCGCTTCCTCGACGCCCTGACGGCGGTGCGCGGCAACCAGCGGGTGACCAGCGCCATGCCGGAGGCCGCCTACGAGGCGCTCGAGAAATACGGCGTCGATCTGGTGGCCCAGGCGCGGCGCAACAAGCTCGACCCGGTCATCGGCCGCGACGCCGAGATCCGGCGGGTGGTCCGCATCCTGTCGCGCAAGACCAAGAACAACCCGGTGCTCATCGGCGAGCCGGGCGTCGGCAAGACCGCCATCGTCGAAGGCCTCGCCCAGCGCATCGTGCGCGGCGACGTCCCGGAGTGGCTCAAGGACCGCTCCATCTTCTCGCTCGACATGGGCGCTCTCCTCGCCGGCGCCAAGTACCGCGGCGAGTTCGAGGAGCGCTTGAAGGCCGTGCTCAACGAGGTGAAGCAGAGCGAGGGGAAGATCCTGCTCTTCATCGACGAGCTGCACACCATCGTCGGCGCCGGCAAGACCGAAGGCTCGACCGACGCGGGCAACCTGCTCAAGCCAATGCTCGCCCGCGGCGAGCTGCACTGCATCGGCGCCACCACGCTCGACGAGTATCGGAAGCACATCGAGAAGGACGCCGCCCTGGAGCGGCGCTTCCAGCCGGTGATGGTCGATCCGCCGTCGGTCGAGGACACCATCTCGATCCTCCGCGGCTTGCGCGAGCGCTTCGAGGTGCACCACGGCGTGCGCATCCAGGACAACGCCCTGGTGGCCGCGGCCGTGCTCTCCAACCGCTACATCAGCGACCGCTATCTGCCGGACAAGGCGATCGACTTGATCGACGAGGCATCGGCCATGCTGCGCACCGAGATCGACTCGATGCCGCAGGAGCTCGACGAGGTGACGCGGCGCGTCATGCAGCTCGAGATCGAGGAGGCCGCGCTCAAGAAGGAGAAGGACAAGGCGAGCCGCGAGCGCCTGGAGGATCTACGGCGCGAGCTGGCCGACCTGAAGTCCCAGGCCGACGCCATGCGCGCGCAGTGGGAGAGCGAAAAGAAGGCGATCGAAGAGGTGCGCGCGCTGCGCGAGCAGCTCGAGCAGGTGCGCCGCGAGATCGAGGCGGCCGAGCGCGGCTACGATCTCAACAAGGGCGCCGAGCTGCGCTATGGCAAGCTGCCGCAGCTCGAGAAACAGCTCAAGGAGAAAGAGGCGCAGCTCGCCGAAAAGCAGAAGAGCGGCGGCCAGCTCCTGCGCGAGGAGGTCACCGAGGAGGAGGTGGCCGAGATCGTCTCGAAGTGGACGGGCATCCCGGTGACCCGGCTGGTCGAGGGCGAGCGCGACAAGCTGCTGCGCATGGAGGAGATCCTCCACCAGCGCGTGGTCGGCCAGGACGAGGCGGTGCGCCTGGTCTCCGACGCCGTTATCCGCGCCCGCGCTGGCATCAAGGATCCGCGGCGCCCCATCGGCTCGTTCATCTTCCTGGGCCCCACGGGCGTGGGCAAGACCGAGCTCGCGAAGACGCTGGCGCAGACCCTCTTCGACAGCGAGGAGAACCTGATCCGCATCGACATGAGCGAGTACATGGAGCGCCACAACGTCTCCCGGCTGATCGGCGCCCCTCCGGGCTACGTCGGCTACGAGGAGGGCGGCCAGCTCACCGAGGCGGTGCGCCGCAAGCCCTACTCCGTGATCCTGTTCGACGAGATCGAGAAAGCGCACCACGACGTCTTCAACGTGCTCCTGCAGATCCTCGACGACGGGCGGGTCACCGACGCGCAGGGCCGCACGGTCGACTTCAAGAACACGGTGATCATCATGACGTCGAACATCGGCTCGCACCACCTCCTGGAGGGAGTCACGCCGGCGGGCGAGCTCACCGAGGCGGCGAGGAACGCCGTGCTGCGCGAGCTGCGCCAGCACTTCCGGCCCGAGTTCCTGAACCGGGTGGATGACATCGTGCTCTTCAAGCCGCTGACGCTGCCCGAGATCGAGCGCATCGTCGACCTGCAGAGCGAGGACCTGCGCCGCCGCCTGACCGACCGCGGCGTCCGCCTCGAGCTGACCGAGAGCGCGCGCGAGCTGGTCGCCCGCAAGGGCTACGACCCGGTCTACGGCGCCCGGCCGCTCAAGCGGTTCCTGCAGCACGAGCTGGAGTCGCAGATCGCCCGCGCCCTGATCGGCGGCCAGGTCACCGAGGGCTCCAT